>WNFB01002875.1_pt1 | contig 15111 bp, 13 predicted proteins | sample 5400501 | NCBI WGS metagenome assembly WNFB01 (sample SAMN13153341, study PRJNA577476) | soil metagenome | isolation source: 200 cm saprolite under Douglas fir tree site 2 hole 1 | place: USA:California | collected 2015-04-18
AGCAGGCAGCCCCGCAGAAAGGCGAGGAGGCCGGGCCGAACGCCAGGCCGGGCCGGCCGGGCTTCCCGGCGGGCCTTCCCGGCGGGCCTTGCCTCCGAGCCGGCCCGGCGGGCCTTGCCCGGCGAGCCAGCCCGGCGGCAAGCTCAGCCGGTCGAGACGAGCGAGCGCAGGAAGAACGCGAGGTTGGCCGGCCGCTCGGCAAGGCGCCTGACCAGGTAGCCGTACCAGTCGCTGCCGTATGGCACGTAGACGCGCATCCGCGCCCCGCTGCCCGCCAGCCGCAGCTGCTCGCCGGGCCTGATGCCGTAGAGCATCTGGTACTCGAAGGTGTCAGGCGCCCGTCCCGCCGCGGCCGCCCGGACGCCCGCGATCTTGATCAGCCGCGGGTCATGGGTCGCCAGCATCGGATAGCCGTCACCGGCCAGCAGGATTCGCAGACAGCGGGCGTACGAGCGGTCCACGTCGGCGCGCGGGATGAAGGCCACCCCGTCCGGGGCGCGGTAGGCGCCCTTGCACAGCCGGACGCGTGATCCAGCGACCGCGAGGTCCGCGCAGTCGTCCGCGCTGCGCCGCAGGTAGCTCTGGATCACGCAGCCGAGATCGGGGAAGTCCAGCCTGAGCTCGGCGGCGATGCGCAGCGTGGGCCCGACGCTGGTGTGGTCCTCCATGTCCAGGGTGACCGTGGTGCCCGCGTCGCTGGCCGCGGCGCAGATCCGGGCGATGTTCTCCGCGGCGGTCTTCTCGCCGTGCTCGGGCAGGCCGAGCCCGACCGCGGTGGGCTTGACGGAAACCTCGGCCCGGCCGCCGCTGGCCAGGCCGGCCGAGCCGAGCCGGGTCAGCAGCCGGATGTACTCCTCCGCCACGGCCGCCGCCTGCTCCCGGTCGGCCGTGTCCTCGCCCAGGTAGTCGAGGCTGACCAGCAGCCCGTCGGCGAGCAGCCGGCGGGTCGCCCGCAGCGCGTCGTCCGCTGTCTCGCCGGCGACGAACCTGGCGACCACGTCGCGCGTGTACGGGGCCGTGGTGATGACCTGACGGACCCGGTGGCTGGTCGATGCGGCCAGCAGCATGCGGCGCAGCACAGCGGACGACCTCCAGGCGACGGGCGCTTCCTGCCGGGCAACGTTACTCGCGGGCCCGCTGCAGGTCGCCCCGCGGTCGCCGCAGCGTGAGCTTGACATTGGCGCCGGTGTCCGGCGGCACGATGACCTCCTGCGCCGCGGCGATGCCAGCCGCGCTCAGGCCGGCATCGACCGGCACCGTGCGCTTGATCAGCCCCAGCGCGATAGGGCCGAGCTCGTAGTGCCTGGCCGCCGATCCGACGAAGCCGACCCGCGTGCCCGCGAGCTCGACCGGGTCGCCGTGCGCGGGCAGCGCGTCCTCGCTCCCGTCGAGGTGCAAGAACACCAGGCGCCGCGGCGGATGGCCCAGGTTCTGCACCCGCGCGACGGTCTCCTGGCCGCGGTAGCACCCCTTGGACAGATGCACCGCGGTCTCAATCCAGCCCACCTCGTGCGGGATGGTCCGGTGATCGGTGTCCTGCCCCAGCCTGGGCCGCCGCGCCGCGATCCGCAGCGCCTCATACGCCCACGTGCCCGCCAGCACGGCGCCGGCTGCCTGCAGTTCCGCCGCCACGCCGACCAGCCGCTGCCGGGCGACGACAAAACTTGATTCGTACGCAGTAGCAATGGTTGCTGCGGTGCCGGCCGGCGGATCCTGGCCGGCGCCGGGGCCCATGATCGTGACTACTGCGTAATCGGCTGTCACGTCAGCGGGCTCGACCCGGAGCATGAACCGCATCGACTGAAGGAACTCAAGCAGCGTCCCGGCGGTGCCGGGCTCGACGTGCGCCCACACCGCGGTGCCGTCGTCGGTCAGCGTCAGCTGATGCTCGATGTGGCCGTTCGGGCTGAGAATGAGCGCCTCGGCGGTGTCGCCGGCCGCCAGCTGCTCCAGGCTCTGCGTGGTGAGGCTGTGCAGCCAGGACAGCCGGTCCGGCCCGGTGATCTTGATGACGCCACGATGCGAGCGGTCGACCAGTCCGGCGGAGCAGGCCAGCGCCCGCTGCTCGCCGTACGGATCGCCGTAGTGCGCGGCCACCCCGCCGTCCGGACCGTCGGCGGGAACGGCGCCAGGGGCGGCAAGCAGCGGGCTCTTCATGCCGTCAAGGCTATGCGGTCCGTCCGGAGACCCGTTAAGGCCCGGTGTTTTCCCGGCAGTCCGCGCACCGGCCGAACACGGTCAGGTGCCCGACATCCGTCTCGAATCCGAACTCCCGGTCCAGCGCGGTGACCAGGCCCCCGACAGCGGCGGGATCGACCTGGATGACTTTCTCGCAGTCCCGGCAGACCAGGTGAACATGCTGCGCCTCGGCCGCGGGATGGTACACGGGCGCGCCGTGCCCGAGATGGGTGTGCGTGACGAGGCCGACCTGCTCCAGCAACTCGAGGGTCCGGTACACGGTCGACACGTTGACCCCGCGGGCTGTCTGGTGGATGTCGGCGAAGATCTCCTCGGGGGTGGCGTGCTCCAGCTTGGTGACGGCCTCCAGGACGAGCTGGCGCTGCGGGGTGACGCGGTAGCCACTGGCCCGCAGCGTGTCGTCCCACGTCTGTGACATAGGCCAAGTCTAGTGAGGCGCAGGGGCAGCAAAAGGCGCTTGCCACCCGGTTGCGGCGTGCCGTAGCGTTCCAGCTAACGCGGGAAAGGAGGTGGTCCAACAGAATGCATAGATGTCGGACTCGCGAGGTGGCTGTCAGCTAGCCGCCGTCCCGCCGACGCTCACCGTGGCGCAAGCTACGGGGCGCGGTTTCACCGGCTAAACGCAGCCTGTCGCCGAAAGGCGCTGGGAAGCACCGTCGCCGAAAGGCTACGGGAAAGCACTGGCGCCGGGAGGCGCCGGGCTGCGTGCCGCACAGGCGGCGGCCGGCGAATATACGGCAGACACCGGACCCCCGGGCTGACCGGCCTTGTCCAGCCGGTCCCCGTGGCGGGTAACACCTCCGGCCCGCGGAGCGCAATGTTTCGTTGCCGCGTGCGAAGCGCCTGATGGCGCGGCGCAGTTCCCTGGCCTGGTGGCTCGCTTCGGGAGACGCCCGGGGGCTCTCTGCTTCCCCGGGGGCTCTCTGCTTCCCGGGGCTCTCTGCTTCCCGGGGCTCTCTGCTTCCCGGGGCTCTCTGCTTCCCGTCCGCCCCTCCGCGGGCTCCGTGCTTCCGCGGGCTCTGTGCTTCCCGCGGGCTCTGTGCTTCCCGCGGGCTCTGTGCTTCCCGCCGGCTCTGTGCTTCCGCGGGATCTGTGCTTCCCGCGTGATCTGTGCTTCCGCGGGCTCTGTTGTGCTTCCCGTCGGCTTTGTGCTTCCCGTCGGCTCTGCTCCCGCGAGCTCTCTGCTCCCGGGACCGGTACCTGGCTGCGGCAGGCAGGTGCCCTGCCCTAGGATGCTGTGCCTGGCAATCACCTCGCCGCACGATGCCATCCATGATCACTCCCGGGCGCAATGCCAGGTCCCGGGCAAATTGTCCGGGTTCAACGGGGGAGCGATCTCATCGCTATTGCACCGATTACTGAGCATTTTTTCCGGTATCACTCCGCGGGCGCAGTTCCCCGCAAGGTAACGTCTTCGCCAAGTGCCCTCGCCGTGCGTCCGAGCCGAATGGCCTCTGTTCCCGGAGGACACTTCCACATTCCGTGCCATCCGGGCAACCAAGTCCAGAAGGGACATCAGTGAACAAGCTCTACCGATTCACCGGGACCGCGGTCGCGGCGCTGACGCTTGCGGCGTCGGCAGCCGCCTTCGGCGCCCCGTACGCAGCCGCTCAGGCAACCGCGCACCACGCTGCCGCTACTCCCGCCGCGGCCCGTCCAGAGCCGCACCCGATGATCCCGGCCGGCGGAGCGGCAGGCCCCAACGCCATCGGCAACATCACGACCGTGCATTCCCAGAACTGGGCCGGGTATGCGGTCGGCGGGCCCGGTGTCAAGTTCCGCAAGATCAAGGCTCACTTCTTCGTGCCGTTCCTCAATTGCGCGGCCTCCCCGACCCCCTCAGGCGACCCGGGGACGTTCTCCTCGCACTGGGTCGGCCTGGACGGCTTCGTCAGCCACACGGTGGAGCAGGACGGCATCGAGGCGGACTGCATCGGAGGGACGGCCCACTACTTCGCCTGGCACGAGGTCTTCCCTAGGCCCGCGCAGCCGTTCTTCAGCCTGAAGATCAGGCCCGGGGACTCGATCACCGCGTCGGTCAAGTTCAACAGGTCGAGTGGCAAGTTCCGGCTGGAGGTCAAGGACAACACGACAGGCCAGCACCGTACGGCGCGGCAGAGGTGCTCAGGCGCCACCTGCAAGCGCAACTCCGCCGAAGTTATCAGCGAGGCGCCCACGCTCATTATCAACAATGCAGCCAAGCAGACGTCGCTGGCTGACTACGGCGCGCTGAGCTTCGCCGGCATCTCGATCTCCGGCAACTCAGGACGTGGCGGGATCAAGTCCAGCCACTGGAGGCGCGTCAAGATCATTCAGGTGGGCTTTAGCACCCACCACATCATCGCGCGGCCTACTGCACTCAACGGCCCTGCGTTCGCCAACTACTGGCTCGGCGAGAACTGAGTTTGCGGGCACTTGGCCAGCCGGAATCGAGTTCGCCAACCAAGTGGCTGGAGTTTTGTTGTGGTAACAGCAACAGCAAAGTTCCAGCCATGCGGCGGGCCCGGGCCGGATCTGGGCTGACGCGGCTGAACTAGCGACTGGTGAGGCTGAACTAGCGACAATCGGCCGGGGTCATGGCACGCCATGACCCCGGCCTTTCCAACTGTGCCCGCGGCAGCGACCACATCCGGGTCGAATGGGAGCTGCCCTGGGACAGCGCGCCCGTGACCGGTTCCAAGGTCAGCCGCCGATGCCCTGGCAACCCGGGCTGGACAGCCCTGCGGGCATAGTCCTTACGCCACGTCCGCAGTGCGCTTGAGCTGGGCGGATAGATGCGACTGCAGCGAATGCCCGACGGCGGCCATGTCATACGCGTAGCCGAGGTCGGCCCCGATCATGCCGTACAGCCGCCGGCCCGCAGTGACTTCCTTCGCCGATGACGTGCGGACCACAGCGTCGGTCGCCATCTCGATCTTCGTGCCGCTGATCTCGCCCAGGTAGACCTCGGCGAATCCGGTCGGATGCGCGAGCAGGACCTCCAGCTGGTTGTCCGGCTGCGGGCGCCAGAAACCGGTTTCCATCGCCAGCGGCCGGCCGATATTTCCCGCGTCGTCCAGCAGCCAGGTCCGGCTGGAGTAGATGAGATACGGCTTTCCGTTGTGGCTGAACGAGATCTCCTGGCCAAACCTGAAGCTCTCGATGGTGGGATAGCCGCCGATGCCCGCGCCCTCCCAGCGGCCGAGCAGGAAAAGCAGCGGGTCAAGGCTGGCGTGCGGCTCATTCTTCATGCAGGACAGGGTAGGACGGCGGCCCCTGGTACGGCGAGGGTGATCCGGAGAGAGGCGAGCGCCCAGCCCGGCCAGCGGCCAGCGGAGCGAGCGCCCCAGCCCGTCATCAGGGGCGCGGCCGACATGGCAATGGCCGTGCGTCGAGGCTATGAATCCTTGCCCGGCGAGCTCATGCCGATCAGCCGCAGCGCAAGGTACGCGCACAACGCAGCCACCGCGGCGAATGCCGCCACCAGGAGGATCCCGCTGATCTCGCCCGGCATATCGGGAAGTCTAGGCAAGACCGGGACGCTGGTCCCGCTGCCACGCCGCCTGCGCCAGCCGGTGCGGATATTCTGCCGGGCGGGCGTACCGGCCCGCTGCCACGCCGCCTGAGCCAGCCGGTGCGGATATTCTGCCGGGCGCGCTTACCGGCCCGCCGACATCCCGCCTCGCCTGCCGCCCGCCTCGCCTGCCGCCCGCCTCGCCTGCCGCCCGCCTCGCCTATCTCGCGGTGGCCGACCTTCCACCTCGCCTACCTCACGCTTCGGGTGGTGAATCCGCCATCGGCAACCATCGATGGTGGCAGGCAGCGGGATTCATCACCCTCGTTACGCGTTAGGGTTCGGGCATGCCTTCTCGTTCCCTCGTGGTCAAGGTCACCGCGGGCAAGGATGACCCAGAGCGCTGCAACCAGGCATTCACGGTCGCTGCCACGGCAGTCGCCGCCGGACTCGACGTGTCGCTCTGGCTCACCGGCGAGGCGGCCTGGTTCGCGCTGCCCGACCGGGCGGGCGATGTGGTCCTCCCCTACGCCGCTCCGCTCGGCGATCTGCTCGCCAGCATTCTCGCTGCCGGCACCGTCACCCTGTGCACCCAGTGCGCGTCCCGCAGGGAGATCACCAAAGACGACCTCATCGCCGGAATACGCATCGCCGGGGCGTCCACGTTCCTGGCCGAGATCATTGCTGACGGCGCGCAGGCACTGGTCTACTGATCCGCCAGGTCCCTGATAACGGTTCCGATGGCCGGCGTTCCCTGCGGCAGCACGGCAGCATCGGGCCGCTCGGCGATGACCGGCCGTGAGTCGATCACCTCGTGGATACGGATCACGCTGGCGGCTGCCGGTCATCCAGTTCTGCGGCTATCCGGCTACGGCGGCGAGCCGCTCCTCGCGTAGCTGCCTGGCCCATTCCTCGTCAGCGCCGTCCAGCGGCTCCAGCGGCCCGGCTGCCCAGCTCAGCAGAAGGTCAGCAAGGCCGGGGTTGCGGGCGAGCGCGGGTCCGTGCAGATAGGTGCCCAGCATCCGGCGGGCGTAGGCGCCCTCGGTGCCATCTCCGTTCCCCACCCCGACGGTCACGTTCGCCAGCGGGCGCGCGTCCGGCCCGAGCCTGGTGACGCCCTGGTGATTCTCGAACCCGGTCAGGCGGGGCACCCCAAGCGCCGGATCGACATCCGCGACGATCTCGCCAACCCCGCGCCGGTCCCCCCGCCCGCTGCTGATGTCGAGAATGCCGAGACCGGCTACCGGCTCGCCTTCCGCCCCGCCGAACTCCGCGCCGACCAGCTGGTAGCCGGCGCACACCGCGAAGATGACCGCGCCGCGGCTGGCCACCGCGGCCAGCCCGCCATCGTCACGCAGCCGCCGGGCGGCCAGGATCTGCGGCAGGTCCTCGCCGCCGCCAAGCAGGTAGATGTCACCCTGCCGGGGAACCGGCTCATCGGAGTTGACTTCGACGGACTCGACCTCGATGCCCCTGAGCCTGGCCCGCCGTTTGAGCACCAGCAGGTTGCCCCGGTCCCCATAGGTGCTGAGCAAGTCGGGGTAGACCCAGACAAGCCGCAGGCTCCCGGGTCCCCGCCTGCTCATGCCTGCCCGCCCGAACCTTGTCGCACCGCCACTAGCCGTCTCCTCTTCCTGTCCAGCTCAGCCTGCCTGAGCGTCAGTTTCCAGCGGGTCCGGCGCCGGTCGCTGGCATCGGCCTCCGGCATCCGCTGTCCTTGTCAGCCTGTCCTCACCGGCCTGTCCTCACCAGCCTGTCCTGGCCGGCTGTCCTCGTCAGCCGGTCCGGGTGTTCGCTGTCCGGCATGTCAGCCGGTCCTTGCCCGGCCGGTCCTTGCCGGCTGTCCTCGTCAGCCGGTCCGGGTGTTCGCTGTCCGGCATGTCAGCCGGTCCTTGCCGGCCTGTCCTGGCCGGCTGTCCTCGTCAGCCGGTCCGGGTGTGTCCGCTGCCGGCATGTCCGCATCAGCCCTTCCGGCCAAGCACCGCCCGGATCTGCTGGAACGCCGTGTAGTTGGCAACCACGTCCAGGTCCCCTGGCAGCACCCTATCCACTACGTCATCGATGTTCTCTGCCAGCTCGAACGCCACCTGATCGGCCTCTAGCCTGACCGCCAGGTCGAGTCGCCGCTGGCCGGTGACGAACACCGGACGGCCGCGTAGCAGCCGGTAATCCACGTCCCAGAGCCATGACGTATCCCTGCCGTCTGGCGCCTGCGCGTTGACGGACAGCATGACGGGCGAAGGGCCGGGCTGGAGCACGTCGAATGCCTCCAGCCAGCCGGCCGGGTTCTTGGCGAGCAGCAAGCGGATCCGCCGTCCGTGCCGCTCAACCTGCGTGTAGCGGCCGGCCACCGAGGTCACCTCACGGAGCCTGGGCAGGGCCTGGGCCACGGCCGCTCCGAAGAAGTCAGCCACGGCCAGGGCCATCACGGCGTTGGAGCGGTTGGCCCGGCCCGGCAGCGCTAGCGACAGCTCGCTGACCCGGCCGGCCGCGTCGATAACCGCAGAATCCTCCAGCACCCACCTGGCCGACGGCCGGCGAAAGGAGCACTCGCCGCATCGCCAGCCGAGCTCATCCCTGCGCAGGTGCGAACCGCATTCCGGGCAGCACCAGGAGTCCTCATGCCAGCGCTGGCCCGCCGCCACCCAGGTCACTCGCGGCGCAGCGCTGGCCGCCCAGACGATCAGCGGATCGTCCGCGTTGGCGATCACCTGGCAATCCGGCGCCGCGGCGAGCGCTTCCCGCCATCGCCGCGCCACCATCCAGATCTCCGCGGCCCTGTCCATCTGGTCGCGGCTCAGGTTCAGCAGCGCGACCACCCGGGCTCGCGTCGTGCTCAGGATCGCCGGCATGTACTTCTCGTCGACCTCAAGCACCGCGAACGGAGCTCCCCGCGCCTGGCCGAGCGCGGAAGCAAGGCCCGCCTCCATGTTCGCGCCGAAGGCGTTGGAGGCGACCTCCTGGCCCAGCGCGCCCAGTGCCGCCGTGATGAACCGGGTCGTCGTCGTCTTGCCGTTAGTGCCCGTCACCAGCACGATCTGGCGGTCGGCCGACAGCAGCCTGAGCAGGTCGGGTTCCATGCGCAGGCTCAGCACGCCGCCGATCACCGAGCCGTCGCCACGGCCGGTGAGCCGCGAGACCCGTCCCGCCGCGCCGCCAATCGTCGTCGCAAGGCGCGCACGCAGCGGAAACTTCCCCATGGCCGCCGATGCTATCCGGCGCCGCGACCGGACTGATAGGCCGCCAGTGCCGCTCACCGGATGCCGGGGCCCGCGATGAACCGGCGCGGCCAGGACAGCACCGCCTCGAGCCAGCCGGAAATCCCCATCTCACCGGCAGCCTGGCGCAGCTGGCCCCGATGGCTGACGCCGATGACGACATTGGCCAAATCTTCGGTGAAGGCGCGCTGGTCGTCCTCGCCGAGCAGCGCATTCCAGGCCGGCAGCCGGTTGCGCGGCAGCTCCATCGACAGCGGATGCCTGCGCAGGCCGCGGATCCGCTGACCGATCCGGACGTCCGGCCGGTCCGCTACTCCGGCAAGAGCGAAGTCGAGCCGCGGCGCCGGCGCGAACACGTCAGGCGGATCGCTGTTCAGCGGGTATACCCGGTCGATCTCGTGCAGCCAGCGCAACTGCGGGATCACCCAGTCCGGGCCGACCCGGAACCCGGCCCCTTTCCCGCCCGCGAGCATCCGCTGCGCGGTGGCGGCTACGGCTGCCATCAGCCGTTCCGGATCATAGTAGGAACGCACGGTCAGGGCGCGGCCCGCCATCGCCTGGTCGATGACCGTCGCGAGCAGGCATTCGCGCAGCCGCGGGGCGAGCGCCGCCCACCGCTGCCGCAGCACCGCCGGGACCAGCGGGAACCCGCGGTTGGTGAGGTAGGCCAGCACAAGCGCTTCGGTCCAGACCCGCAGCCAGGCGTCCTCCGGCCCGCTGGCCAGCAGGTCGGCCGCGCGGAGCTCGAGCAGGGTGCAGGCGTGCCCGGTCACGCACGCGGGCCCGCACGCCGCGCAGCGCCTGCCGCTGAGCGGAGGCGCCGCGGCGGCCTGACCGCCGGCCCGCTCCCTGTCCTCCCCTGCTGGCACCCGGATCCGCAACGGCCGGTCCATGCCGTCAGCGAAGACCGCGGCCACCCCCGGCTCCAGCGACACCACCTGCCGGGACTGGTCATCGTCCAGGTTCATGGCCGCGCCGACCAGCTGCCGGTCATCGAGGGCGGGCAGCCGGTGCAGGATCTTCAGCGCGGTGTTCTTCACTACGTCCGGGACCAGCTTGGCCGGGATCTGCTCGGCCACCACGATGCCGACTCCGTACGCCCGGATTTCCGCGAGCATGCTGGCGAACAGCTCGACCGCGTGCGCGCTCGCGCCTTCCCTGCTGGCGCGCAGCAGGCGGTGTGCCTCCTCGATCACGATGACGTGCCGCAGCCCGGCCCCGCGGCGGCCGGCCGCCGCGCCCGCCGCCTGCCCGCCGCCCGCCTCCGCGCCCGCCGCCTGCCCGCCGCCCGCCTCCGCGCCCGCCGCCTGCCCGCCGCCCGCGGCCGCACTGCCGACGGCCGCGCGGCCGGCCTGGCCGTCGCCGGACGCGGCGCCGCCAGTGCCAGGACACCCGCGACGGGCCCGCAGCCGCAGGTACTCCACGATCCTGATGATCAGCGTGCCGATCAGGAACGCCTTGTCCTCGTCATTGGCCACGTCCTCGATGGCGAGCACCACATTTCGCCGGAGAAGCTCGCCGACGTCGGCAGGATGCCCGCCTTCGAAGAACCTTCCCGCCGAGCCGATCCGCAGGGATCGCAGCCGCACATCGACGAAGCCGCGGACATCGGCCTGCAGCTCCCGGCCATAGCCGACGTCGTCAATCACCTCAAGCGCGGCTCGCTGCAACTGGGCCAGCGTCGGGGTGACCGGCCCGGTCGGCGCCCCTGGCACGCCAGCGCCGGTCACGACATCCCAGCCGCACGCGGCGTAGACGCGCTGCAGGGCCTGCGACATGATCTGCGGGAACGGCTCTTCAGCGGCGAAGGCTGCAAGGAAGAGCGCCCGCACCATGTCAATGTGGGCCTGCACTGGGTAGCCGGGCTCCGGGGCAAGCGGGTTCACCGACAGGGGCACCGCACCCGGATCGGACGGGTTGATCACCGTTACCCGACCAGCCCCGGCGATCCGCCCCGCCATCGCGGCGTACTCAGATTTGACCGGCTCGATCGCCAGCCACGGAACTCCAGCGAGGGTGAGCTGCTCCAGCATGTGCCGGACAGTCTGTGATTTGCCGGCCCCGGTCGCTCCGGCAACGAAAGCATGCCGGTTCAGCGTGCCGAGCGGCACGCGGAACCTGCCCACCGGCCGGTCCTGGCCATCCAGGATCGCGCCAAGATCGATCGCCGGGGCGGCGCTGATCTCGCTGGTCACATCGAAGTACCCAGGGTCGAGCAGGCGGACGCCCGGCACCTCCCCGCGGGGCAGCCCGGTAAGCGCTGCCAGCGTCCCTGCCGTCGCCGCGAACGGTACCTGGGCGCCATCCCTGGCATCCGCCAGCTTGACGACGAGCGCGTCGGCCAGTTCGTGGATGCCCTCGGCACAGCGCAGCCGGTACGGGTGCCCGGCCAGGCTCACCGAGCCGACGAGCACCGGGGCGAGCAAGCTCAGCTCCTCCTCGCTCGCCGCGCCGGCCAGCACCCGCACATTCCAGAGCCCCGCCTCGCGGAAGGCATCGAGCTCGGCCAGCCGGCGCTCGGAGCGCTCGACGTCAAGGCGCGCCCGTTCCTCTTCGTAACGGCGCAGCACGTTCAGCTGAGTACGCAGTTCGGCGATCTCCGCGTCGATGAGGTCCGTCGGCTCGGCGACCACCAGCCAGCCGAACGGCCTGGTCATCAGGGATATCAGCGTCGACTCGAACAGCGGGACGTGGCCGTCGCTGGCATCGGCGCGCGGCCCGCTCCGCTGTCCCTGCTGACCCGGCCCGGCGTGCTGCGGCAACCGGCGGTGCCTGCCACGCTCGTCCTGCGCCCCGGCAAGTGGCGGCGCCTGCCGAGCCGGGCACGGCGCCCAGACCAGCCGGTCAAGGTCGGCAAGCCAGCTATCGGGCATGGGCACGCCACGGGCACCTGCGGGAAACATCAGCTCCACCGTTGCGCGGCCGGCGTGCCCGGGCTCCCGGGCGTTGCCGTACCGGGGCCCAGGGTCGCTGCGGACCGGGCCCCCGGCCGGCCCTCCCCCGGCCGGCCCTCCCCCGGCAGGCTCGGTCCACGGGCTGGCCGGGCGCGCGGCCGGCAGCGGTCCCGCGTTCGTGATCAGCTCAAGCGGCGCACCGGCACCGCGGGACAGCCAGCCCGCGATGAACGGGCGGCGATGCTTGGCCGCATTGAGGGCCGCGGGCAGTATCTCGATGTAGTCCTGCTCCGCCGAGCCGCGGCCACTGGCGGCGGGAGTGATCGCGAGTACCCGGTACCACGGCCCGGCCGTGCCGCCCCCGATGCCCGAGGTTCCGCCCACCTTGTGTGCATACCAGTCCGGTGCCGCCCATGCCACCCTCTTGCCGAGTGCGGAACCCCCGATAACAGTCCGGATCCCCGCCACCGCCAGCTCCGCCTTCCCAGGGCAACGGTGACTATCGCCGGTAGGTGCGCCAGTCAAGTCGCTCGGGGGGCGGGCCGATGTTGGGTGGCGGTTCCTCGTCCGGCACTGCCCACGGAGACGGTGTCTTGTCCGGCTGACCGCCCGGCGGGGGCAGACCGCCCGGCGGCGGCTGACCGCCCGGCGGCGGCTGACCGCCCGGCGGCGGCTGACCGCGCGGCGGGGGCAAACCGCCCGGCGGAGGCCACTGGATTCCGCCGGGCGCGGCGCCAGACCCAGGCCGACCAGCCGACGCAGACCCACGCCCTGGCCCGGTCCCACCACGTCCGCCAGCACCAGCCGACCCAGCCGCACCAGCTCCAGCCCCAGACCCGCCGGCCCCAGCACCGCCAGCCCCAGCACCACCAGACCCGAACTCGGCCCAGGCACCACCAGAACCGGCACTGGCAGAACCGGCCCAGCCCCGGACGGGCACCACCAGCTCCGGCGCCCGGCGCGCCTCTTCGAGGCTCACCAGCGTCGCCGTCGGTAGTGCCATGATGCCCGGGTTCGCATCGGCGAGGACCACCTGGCGCCCAGCCCGCCCCGCATACGAGACGATCATGGCGCTCGGCGGCAGCTGCTGCAGCTCATGCTGCTCGACAAGGAACTCGCGGCAGCGCTGGGCGGTCCTGGCCAGCGACTCGTTCCCGCCCACCGCCCGGGACGTGCTCAGGCCCCATGCCGTGCTCTCGTTGATGCCCGCGGTGAGCGAACGCGAGTCGGACACACTGCGCGAGTAGCTCGCGTCATGGCTCACCGAGCCGGTGAAATGCCCGAACGGAGCGAACGCGTCCTGGCGGCTGCGGCCGCGCCCGCGGCTCCGCCCGGCGGTATCGCTCGCGGACACCGAATCCGCCACCGAGTCCGCCGTGCCGACGGTGCTGGTATACGAGTCTCCCCCAGTGTCGGTAATCGACGTGCCGACCGTGTCGGTCAGCTGGGTGAGCACGAACTGGTACTCGGTGCCGATCTGCTCGCTGGCCGTCTTCGCATCCTCGGCATTGCCCAGTCGCATGAACGCGACCGCGGCGTTCCCCCGGCCGAGCCGTTCCTTCACGTGCGCGGGAATCGAGCGGTACGCGATCACCAGCCCGGTACCGGACACCTCACACGCGTCGCCGATGCCGTCAAGCACCTCTCCGGCCAGCTTCTCGGCGCCGAGCACGCAGAGCGTGTGCTGCCAGCGCTGGCCGGCCGGCGCGGCCGGGGCCCGCCGGAGCAGCCGCGTCATGGCGGCCGTCATGTAGGTGCCGAGCACCTTGTTGCCGAACGCGCCCGCCCGCCGGTCCAGCCACGCCACCCGGAGCCTGCTGGCCGGCAGGCCAACCGGCGCCGGCGCCAGCCTGTCCAGCTTGCGGAGCCTGGACTCCAGCGCCCACGCGCGGTCGATCACGACCCGGTCCGCGGCGCCCCGGCCGTACAGCGCCGTGATCTTCGTGAGCTGGTCCTCGCTGAGCAGCCCGGCGCGCAGGTCCCCGCGCGGATCGCCGACCTGGCCGAGCGCCCGCAGCGCCGCCGTGACCTGGGCGATGCTGGCCCCGTCACCGAGCACGTCGAGGACCCGCTCCAGTATCGCGTTGTCGTGCGACGGGTCCGCCGCGACGCCAGGCTGGCCGCCGACGCTGACCGTGCTGGCCAGCAGGTCGGCGAAGGCATCGGCGTCCAGGCCGCAGCCGAGGTCGAGCCGCGGCAGGTCCCGTGGCAGCACCCAGACAAGCGGCTCGATGCCGGACCGGCCAGCCAGCGCCAGCAAGTCGCCTGCCACGCCGCCCTCGGTGAGGTCGAGCACGGTGACCTCGCCGCCGGCGTCAAGCCGCGGGGCAGCCATCATCGTAAGCATCGCCGACCAGCCGGACAGGGTACCGCCGGCCACGTCGACCCGGTCGATATCGGCCGGCAGCGTAACTGCGTACCAGTGCAGCTGGCGGTCGAAGGCGGCGCGGCGCGCCTGCCAGTCCCTGAACATCCGCGCGTGAGTTTCCTGCCAGCTGACCAGCCTGCGCTGCTGCGCGGCGCGGATCATCTCGACCCGCCGCCGCTCCGCCTCGATGCGCGCGGACAGGTCGCGCCGGCCGGCCCAGACTGCCCGCCCGCTGCGGGCCGCGACAGCCAGGCAGGCGATTAGGCCGAGCCCGGTCAGCACCGCGTTCGCCGCGCCGGCCTGCCAGAGCGCGAGCACGGCGGCGGCCAGCGCGACCGACCCGCCGCAGGCGAGCTTCAGCGGCCGGTTCAGCCGGTTCTCCTCGCGGCGCTGGGCGGCGACCCAGCCCGGGTTGAGCTGCTCGGCCTCGGGCGGGACTGGCCGCCGCGGCAGCGGGCCTGGATCGGGATGCAGCAGGGCGTACTGCCAGCCGACGTAGATCCGGTCGGCACGGACCTGCGTGCCGTCCGGGGCTGACGGGCCGGCCGGCCGGCAATCCTGTGCCGCGGCCCGCTGCGGCGCCGTCATGCTCGCGGCGTGGCGGCCGCCGGCCGGCGCCGGGCGCGTCATGCCGGCCGGCCAGGAATCTGCGCGGGCACGGCCTGGCAGCGCGGCAGGACCCGCCGCTCGGGGCCCTTCACGAACAGCGCGAACGCGCCGGCCCGCAGGCCCTGCAGCGAGTCCGCTTGCACCGCGGGACTGCCGATTGTGCTGAACGGATGGTTCCCGCCCGGTCCAGGCACAGCGGCAACTGTTCCGGCGGCTGAGGCACCGGCTGCCGCCGGGACGGGCATCCGCTGGGCCCAGGCAGGCACCGCGCGAGCAGCTGGCCCGCTGCCGTTCGGCGCCGGCCGCGCATGCGGGACGGGCGAGCCGGTC
>WNFB01002876.1_pt1 | contig 15105 bp, 13 predicted proteins | sample 5400501 | NCBI WGS metagenome assembly WNFB01 (sample SAMN13153341, study PRJNA577476) | soil metagenome | isolation source: 200 cm saprolite under Douglas fir tree site 2 hole 1 | place: USA:California | collected 2015-04-18
GCATCAGGTTCAACAGGACACGCGGCTTCGCCCGTCGCACGCGCACGCGGAGACCCGTCTGGACCCACAGGAGGCGACGGAGATGCCCCCACGCTCCCCGCTCGGGCCGCATGGCGGGCGACACCCGCTGCACGATCGTGTGCGGGCCCCCGATGAGGTCGGGCCGCGACGTGTACACGATGAGCCGCTCGCCGAGCGCGGCCAGACCCGCGATGAGATGCAATGCGTAGAAGCCGAGCCCGGTGGGCCGCTGGCCGACGATGGCGGCGTTGATCGCGATGGCGCCGTCGATGGCCACAGCCGTGATTATACGGTGCCCGGCACGGTGAGACCGGCCCGGCCGAGCTCCCCCGCCAGCGAGAGCCCGACATACCGCATGCCAACCACGGCGACCTGGGCGGTGCGCTCCTCGATCCGTCGCGCCAGCGCGCTGCTCCAGTCGGACATCGCGGCCATCATAGGGCACGTGGCGTGGGTGGGGCAAATCCTGCCGTATAATCCAGCGAGACCCAAGAGAATGTCGGCCTTCCCTCCAGCTTCCACGTGATCCGGCGTCCGTGGCTCCTCCTTGCCGCGCTGCTGGCCGGGCTCGGCGTCGTGGTGGCAATCTGGACCTCCATCGACCGGCGGCCGCCCGAGTGGGACTACGCCAACCACCTGGGGCGGGCATTCGACTGCTACCGGATCCTGTCCGAGCCGGGCCGCGACCGTCTCCGGGAGATCATCGAGGCCTCGGCCTTCTACCCGCCGGTGGTCCAGTGCGCCGCGGGCCTCCTCTACTTCGTGTTCCCGGTGGTTCCCCTGACCGCCCAGTCCGTGATGCTGGCCTATCTGGCAGTGGCGCTGATCGCGGTGTTCGCGCTCGGCGCGCGGCTGTGGGACCCGGCCGCGGGGCTCATGGCGGCGTTCTTTCTCGGCACCGCCCCCTTCGTCGTCTTCTCGCTGCTCAACTTCCAGCTGGACCTCCCGCTGATGGCGATGGTGGCGTTGGCGCTCTACGCGCTCGTCCGCACCGATCACTTCTCTCGCCGGGGTTGGAGCATCGGGTTCGGCGTGGCCGTCGGCCTCGGGATGGTCACGAAGCCCCCGTTTGCCGCGTATGTGCTCCCGCCGCTCCTGTGGGTGGTGTGGCACGCCGTCCGGGCCCCGGACCGCCGCCGCCGGCTAGGCCTCCTCGCCCTGGCGCTCGTACTCGCAGGAGGGCTCGCGATCCCCTGGTACGGGCCCCGCTTGCTGGGCCTCCCCATGCAGATCGCGAACCGATCCTTCAAGCAGGCCGCGGAGTCGGGGTATCCGGAGACCTTCACCTCCGAAGCGCTCCTCTACTACGCCCGCGTGCTGCCGACCCAGTTCGGGATCCTCGCGGCCCTGCTGTTCGTCTGGGGTGCCGTGGCACTTCGCCGGGAGCGCTCGATCCGGGCCTTCCTCTGGACCGCCATCGTCCCCTTCGCGCTGTTCTCCCTGATCCAGAACAAGAACCTGCGATATACCTTGCCGATCCTGCCCGCCGCCGCGCTGGTCGCCACCGCGGGATGGCGCGCGCTGGATCTCCCATGGCGCCGGGGCCTGACGTGGGTCTGCGTGGGCGTGGGCCTCGCGCAGGTCTCCATGGTGGCGTTCCTGATTCCCGCTCCGCCGCAGATCCCGGGGCTATCGCTGCCGATGGTGTTCGGGCTGCCGCCCAGCCGCGCGGACTGGCAGCACGCGCGGATCCTCGCCGACCTCGAGCAGCTGAGCGGAGCCGCACCGGCCACCGTGGCCGTGGTGCCGAACCACAACTTCTTCTCCGTCTCCAACTTCCGCTACGAGGGCGCCGTCCGGCGCCTGCCCCTGCAGATGACCCGCCCGTGGAACGACGCGCCGCTCGGCGTCGACTTCGTGATCCTCAAGACGGGCTCGCAGGGGCCGAGCTTCTCGGTGGCCAAGGCCGAGCGCATCACGAACGCCTTCGACGGCGGGGATCCGTATCTCGCGGAGATTTTCCCCGTCGTGAGCGAGTATCCGCTGCCGGACGGCAGCCGCGGGATCCTGCGGCGCCGCCGCATCGCGCCGCTCGCCGGCGCCGCCGGCCCGGCGCTCGCCCAGCGCCTCCGCAGCTCGCCGGAGCAGCTGATCGGCGCCTACATGCGCGACCCAGTCGGCCTGCGGGTACAGCTGGACTACCGGCCGCCGGCGCTCGTGCGTGGCGAGGTGGATCGCCTCACGATCCAGGCCGACTCGGCCGTCGTAGGCGAACTCAAGCGCAAGGACCGGGCCCCGCTCCGCATCCGCGAGGCCCGCCTGGAGGTGGATGGACTGGTCTTCAATCCCAGGCGGCTACTGGAGACGGGCCACCTCGAAGTACTCGACGTCACGGCACTGCGCATCCAGCACTTGGTCGTCACCGAGGACGACCTGCGCGACTTCCTGCGGGGCCAGCCTCCTGGCGGCGTAGCCGTGCGACTCGCCGACGGCGCGGCGGACGTGCAGATCAGCCGCCTTGGCCCCCTGATATCGGCACGCGTCCAGCTGCATGCCAGCACAACGGGAAGCCCGTTCGCCCTCACGGCTGAGCGGGTGAAACTCGGGTCCCTGCCAGTGCCCGACGCTTTGACCAACTGGATAATCCGGCAGTTCGACCCCAGCCTGGCGCTTCGCCGACTCCCGATTGCGGTAGTCCTGAGCCCGATCGCCATCAGGCCCGGACGAATCGAGATCGGCCCGTGACCACGGAGGGTTGAGGAGCGACAAGCCAGAGCCCGTGAGAACCCGAGAGGCGAGGCTTGGCGCGCGGCGACCCCGTAAGACATGGAGCCGCCAGACGGCCTTATGCGGCCAGCTTCACCTTGTCGCCCACCAGGCGGGCCAGCCGGAGGAGCATGAGCACCCGGATCACCACCCACGAGGGATCGAACTCGAACCGGCCCATGCTGAACTTGGGGCTCGAGGGATACGCGTGGTGGTTGTTGTGCAGGCTCTCGCCGCCGGTGAGCCAGGCGAGCACGCGCAGGTTGGTGGCCGAGTTGTTGCCGAAGTTCCTCCGGCCCCACCAGTGGCCGAGGCCGTTGATGGACGGGGCCAGCACGAAGACGTAGAGCACGAAGTGGCTCCCCGCCAGGAGCAGCCCCCAGGTGGGGCCCAGGATCAGCATGGCCGCCGCGATGCCGACCACCCCGCCCAGCGTGCCCTTGTTGAAAAGGACGCGGTCCCACACGTCGTCCCGGATGTCCTTGGCCCAGCGGGCGAGGGTCTCGGGGTTGCGGGCCTCGCGGATGTAGTAGTAGACGTTCCAGAGCTGGATCTTCCAGAAGCCGTGCACGAGGGGGCTGTGCGGATCGCGCTCGGTATCGGTGAAGGCGTGGTGCTTGCGGTGCACCGCCACCCACTCCCGCCGGTTCTGGCCGGTGGTAAACCAGAGGATGAACCGGAAAACCCAGTCGGCGAACGGATGCAGGTTCAGCGCGCGATGCGCGAGCCCGCGGTGCAGGTACACCGACGTGGCGATGACGGCGGCCTGCGTTACCAGGAGCGTGCCGATGACGTACAGAAACGGTCGAAGCACGGATGAGTCTCCTTGTTCTCTGTTTCTGCCCTAGTTTTTGAAGTCGTTGGCTCGCGGGAACGCCGGCCCAACACCGTCTACCCTGAGAACCGGCACCGACCCAAGGCTAGCACACTCCCACGATTTCAAGGGGGACAAACATGTTACGCCACCGTCTTGGGATCGAGGAGGTCCCGCAGCCCGTCGCCCAGGAGGTTCAGCCCCAGGACGGTCACCGCGATGGCGCCGCCGGGGAAGATCGCATACCACGGGTTGAGGCTGAGGAAGGCCTGCGCCTCCCGCAGCATGAGGCCCCACGATGGATGGGGGGGCTGGGTGCCGAGGCCCAGGTAGGACAGGCCCGCCTCGGCCAGGATGGCCACCGGGAAGCTGATGGTGGCCTGGACGATGAGCGGGGGCAGCGTGTTGGGCATGATGTGCCGGCCGATGACGGCGCCGTCCCCGGCCCCGAGGGCGCGGGCCGCCACCACGAAGTCGCGGTCGCGGAACTCGAGGAAGCTCGCGCGGGTCAGGCGCGCGAACACGGGCAGGAAGGCGACGCCGATCGCGATCATGGAGATGGTGAGCGTGGGCCGGAACACCGCGGCGAGCAGGAGCGCGGAGAGGATGGCCGGGAAGCCCTGGATGGCGTCCACCAGCCGCATGAAGCCCTCGTCCAGCCAGCCGCCGAAGTAGCCCGAGAGCATGCCGAAGGCCACGCCCACCAGCATGCCGATGCCCACCGCGATGACGCCGACCAGGATCGACGTGATCGCGCCCCGCATCACCCGCGAGAGCAGATCGCGCCCGAACTGATCCGTGCCCAGCGGGTGCGCCAGGGTCGGGCCCTGCAGGCGGCTCGAGATGGACATCTCCAGCGGGTCGCTGGGCGTGTAGACCAGGCTCACCGCGGCGGTGGCGACCAGGGCCAGGGTGATGACGAGGCCGATCACGAACGTGACGTGCCGGCCGGGGCGTCTACGCATCAGCGCCCCTCACCCTGCCCTCTCCCCAGAGGGGAGAGGGTTGTGGAATATCCCCCTCGCCCCCGAAGGGGGAGAGGGCCGGGGTGAGGGGGAGCGCCGAGCGCGGTCAACCATAGCGGATCCGCGGATCGAGGATTCCGTAGAGGATGTCCACCGCCGCGTTGACCATCACGATCATCGAGGCCACGAAGAGCACGACCCCCTGCACCACCGGCAGATCGCGGGCGCTGATGGCGGCCAGGGTGAGCCGGCCGAGCCCGGGCAGGTAGAACACGGACTCGAGGATGATGCTGCCGGCCAGGAGCTGGCCGAGCTGCACCCCGGCCACCGTCACGATCGGGATCAACGCGTTGCGCAGCGCGTGGCGGAACAGGACGCGCCGCTCGGCCAGGCCCTTGGCGCGCGCCGTCTTCACGTACTCCTCGCGCAGCACTTCCAGCACCGCCGACCGGGTGGTGCGGGCCAGCACCGCGAACTGGAAAAGGCCCAGCGCCGCCGCGGGCATCAGCAGCGAGCGCAGCGCGGGCCAGACCCCCTGCCCCCAGCCGTCGAAGCCGCCGGCCTGGACCCAGCCGAGGTGAACCGAGAAGAACAGGATCAGGAGCAGGCCCGCCCAGAAGCCGGGCACCGCGACCCCGAGCTGGGACAGGGTCATCGTCAGGTAGTCGCCCCAGCGGCGGTGCCGGGTGGCCGCAAAGACGCCGAGCGGAATGGCCGCCCCGATCATGAGGCCGGCGGCCAGCAGGGTGAGCGGCAGGGTCACGGTGAGGCGGGTGAGGATCAGGGTCGAGACCGGCAGGTCGTACTGGATCGAGCGGCCCAGGTCGCCGCGGAGCGCCCGGCCCACCCACTGCGCGTACTGGACCGGCATGGGACGGTCGAGCCCGAGCTCCTGCCGCACCCGCGCGACCGAGTCTGGGTTGGCCTCGAGGCCCAGGATGATGAGGGCCGGATCGCCCGGCAGCACGCGGACCACCGCGAAGACGAGGAGCGAGACGAACACGAGGGTGGCGGCGAGCGCGGCGACGCGGCGGACAATGTAGCGCTGCAACCGCGCCCCCTCACCCTGCCCTCTCCCCCAAGACGGGGGAGAGGGAACACGGAGATCCTGCCCTCTCCCCCGAGACGGGGGAGAGGGAACACGGAGATCCTGCCCTCTCCCCCGAGGCGGGGGAGAGGGAACACGGCGATCCTACCCTCTCCCCGCTGGGGAGAGGGTAGGGTGAGGGGTGCACGGTGAGGGGCTCATGGTGAGGGGGGCGTCACTTCTGCCAGGCCACCTCGGACAGGTCGAGCACGGGCAGCGGCAGGTCCTTCCAGATGCCGGTGACGCCCTTCTTGGTGACCAGGAGCCGCGGGTGCACGTAGAGCCAGACTGCGGGCGCCTCGTCGGCCAGCATCTCCTGCATCTTCACGTAGAGGTCGCGCCGCTTCTTGTCGTCCACCGTGACCTGCGAGTCCTGGTAGAGCTTCTGGAACGCGGCGCTGTCCCAGCGGAAGTAGTACTTGGGGTTGGCGAAGTTGCCGATGTCCCAGGCCTCGGCGTGGCCGATGATCGACATGTCGTAGTCCGGGTTCTGGCACGGGGCCAGGCAGAAGACCGTCGCGAGCCACTGACCCCACTCGATCTGCTGGATGCTGGCGCGGATGCCCACCTTGGCGAGCTGGCTCGCGATGACCTCGGCCGAGCGCACCGTGTAGTAGTACTGCGGCGCCACCTTGAACACCGCGTCGAAGCCGTTCGGGTAGCCGGCCTCGGCCAGGAGCTTCTTGGCCTTGGCGGGGTCGTAGGTCACGCGCTTGGAGACGTCCACGAAGTAGGGGTTGGTCGGATCCACGTTGGACCCGAGGATCTTCCCGTGGCCGAACATCACCGCCTTGAGCACCTCGTCCTTGTTGATCGCATGCGTGATGGCCAGGCGCACGCGCTGGTCCGAGTAGGGCTTCTTGCTGTTGTTCATCGAGAGCGTCACGTCGTTGGTGGTGTCGCCCACGATCACCTGGAAGCGCGCGTCCTTCTTCAGCTCGTCCACGCTCTCGGGCCCGATGCCGAAGGCAGAGACGTCGATGTCCCCCGCCTTGAGCGCGGCGAGCACGGCGTTGGAATCCGGGATGAACCGGTAGACCACGCGGTCCAGCTTGGGCAGCCCCTTCACCCAGTAGTCCTTGTTCTTCAAGAGCACGATGCGGTCGCCCCGCACCCACTCGGCCACCGTGAACGGCCCGGTGCCCATCGGCTGGCTCTTGAGCGTGTCCACCGCTTCTCTTGGATAGATCACCGAGCCCTGGCGCGCCATCGTATAGAGGAAGGTGGCGTCCACCCGCTTGAGCGCCACCGTCACCGTGAAGTCGTCCTTGACGATCACGTCCTGGATGGCGTCGTACTGGGTGCGGTAGGGATGCTTGGTCTCCGGGTTCACCGCCCGGTCCAGCGCGAACTTCACGTCGGCCGCCTTCAGCTCGCGCCCGTTGTGGAAGCGCACGCCTTTTCTGAGGAAGAAGGTGTAGTTCTTGCTGTCGGTCGTGTACCAGCGCTCGGCCAGCCACGGCACCATCGTGCCGGTGCGGTCGATCTTGATCAGCCCTTCCTGCACGTTGTCGAAGACGACGCCGGCGATGGCGGATGCCGGATTGCTGGTGAGATCGAGCCCGGGCGGCTCGGTGGAGACCTGGACCACCAGGCTGCTCGGAGTCTGAGCGGGGGCGACGACGGGAGCCGCAACCGCCGCCGCGCAGAGCGCGGCGATCACCGTGGCAACGACGAAACGCTTCATCCGACTTTCCTCCCCGTGAAGAACTCGACCGTGCGCCTCAGGCCTTCGTCGAACTCCACCACCGGCTCGTAGCCGAGATCGCGCTTGGCCGCGCTCACGTCGGCCAGGGTGTGCGGGACGTCGCCGGCGCGGGTCGGCGAGTGCTTGCGCGCGAGCGGCCGTCCCAGCATCCGCTCCAGCTTGCCGATGATCTCGAGCAGGCTCGTCCGGCTGCCGCAGCCCACGTTGTAGCTCTTGCCGGAGGCGCGGCTGCCCTCCGCGCGCGCGGCGAGCAGGTTGGCCGAGACCACGTTGTCGATGTACGTGAAGTCGCGCGACTGGGTGCCGTCGCCGTGGACCTGCAGCGGCTTACCGGTCTGTCCCCACAGGATGAAGCGCGGGATCACCGCCGCGTACTCGCTCTGGGGGTCCTGGCGGGGGCCGAACACGTTGAAGTAGCGGAGGCCCACCGTCTCGACCCCCATGAGGCGGCTCCAGACCGAGGCGTACAGCTCGCCGGCCACCTTGGTGGCCGCGTAGGGCGAGATGGGGGCGGTCGGCTGGTCCTCACGCTTGGGCAGGTCGGGGCGCTCCCCGTACACCGACGACGACGAGGCGTAGACCACGCGCGGCTTCTTCTTCTGGCGGGCGGCCGCGTGCAGCACGTGCAGTGTGCCGGTGACGTTCGAGGCATTGGCGCCCAGCGGATCGGCGATCGAGCGGGGCACCGAGCGCATCGCGGCCTGATGGAAGACCGCGGTCACGCCCTTGACCGCCCGCTCCACCGTCTTGAGGTTGGCCAGCTCGCCGCGGATGATCTCGAGCCGCCGATTGCCTCGGGCGAAGTCGAGATTGGCCCGGCTCCCGGTCGAGAAATTGTCGAGCACCCGCACCCGGTGCCCCTCGCCCAGAAGGCGCTCGACGATATGCGAGCCGATGAAGCCGGCGCCGCCGGTGACGAGGAAGAGAGATGAGGGAGCCATACGTGTGCGTGAACAGCGAAGTAATTATGGCGGTGGGGGCGGGATAAAGTCAATGAACAGAACCGCCGGCCGCGCGCGCCGCCCAGGCGGAGGACGTGAGCACGTGGTAGGTCGCCTGGACGCCCTTGTACTCGCGGAGCCCGTGCCGCTCGAAGCCGAGCTTGTCCAGCACCCGCTGGGAGGCCTGGTTCGCCGGATAGGTCACCGCCACCACGCGAGGCAGCGCGAGCGGGCCCAGCGCGTGGGCCACCAGGGCGCCCGCCGCCTCGGTGGCGATCCCCTGGCCCCACGCGCTCCGCGCCAGCCGGTACGCGACTTCGACATCTACATCTGCATCGCCGGGGCCTTCGCGGTTACCGGCAGGCATCCGGATTAGCGCGCCGACGCCGTGGAACGCGCGGTCAGCCCGCCCCTCGATCCGCCAGAAGCCCAGGGGCTCGTAGTCGCCGCGCTGGGTCTCGCGGATGCGCAGGCGCGCGCGCGCCGCCGTCTCGGCCGGGCTCTTGACCCCGGCCGGGCTACCCACGTACCGCATCACCTCCGGGTCACTGTCGAGCGCGACCAGGTCGGCCTCGTCGGAGGAGGCCAACGGGCGCAGGCGCAGGCGGGGCGTCTCGAGCGTCGGGGTCATCGCGTGCCTCCTCTCTTAGCACAGCGGGGTCAGGTCTTACATTCCGACATTCGCAAGGCTCCACTTCTGCGCTCCGGAGACGAAATGTCGGAATGTAAGACCTGACCCCACGCCTTGACTGCCCGGGCCCCCGCGGCTATTGTTCCTGCATCCAGATGCTCGGTTCCCACCCTGCGCCATCCGTCGCGCTTCACCGCAAGGAGGCTCTCATGCGCCGTATTCTCGCCGTCAGCTTCGCCCTGCTCTTCGCGGTCGGCCTCGGGCTCGTCCCGCCGGCCTCCGCCCAGACGAGGGAAGAGACCCTCATCTACTCGCTCCAGTCCGACATCGATAACTGGGACCCGCCCAACTCGGTGCTCCGCGAGGCGATCATCCTCGGCTACCACGTCTTCGACCACCTGGCGGTGCGGGATCTCAAGACCCGCAAGGTCGGGCCCAACCTGGCGACCTCGTGGAAGTCGATCGACGACACCACCTGGGAGGTGAAGCTCCGCCAGGGGGTCAAGTTCCACGACGGCACGCCCTTCACCGCCAAGGACGTCAAGGCCACCTTCGACCGCGTGCTGGACCCGACCAAGAAGATGACCGCGCGCGGCAACCACGCCAAGATCAAGACCGTGGAGATCGTGGACGACCACACGGTCCGGTTCAAGACGGACGGGCCCTACCCGCTCTTCGTGGAGCGGCTGACCGCCCAGGTCATGCAGTCCGACAAGGTGATCCGCGAGAAGGGCCACGAGTTCATGCAGGAGAACCCGATCGGCACCGGCCCCTACAAGTTCGTGAAGTGGAGCCGGAAGCAGGAGCACATGCTGGTGCGCAACGACGACTACTGGGGGCCCAAGCCGGCCTTCAAGTACGTGCGCGTCCGCATCATTCCCGAGAAGGCGACCGAGATCGCCGAGCTGCTCTCGGGCGGCGTGGACATCATCAAGGCGATACCGCCCGACCAGATGGACGTCATCAACAAGTCGGGATCGGCCCGCACCGCGACCTCGCCGATCCTGCGCACCGCCATGCTCCAGCTCGACCAGGCGGCGCGCAGCGGCCCCAACCCCTTCACCGACAAGCGGGTGCGCCAGGCGGCCAACCTGGCGGTGGATTCCGACGCGATCATCAAGCACGTGCTCAACGGGCTCGGTGACCGGGTGGCCACCGGCGTCAACCCGATGGCCTTCGGCTGGGATTCGAACCTCAAGCCCTACAAGCAAGATCTCGCCCAGGCCAAGAAGCTGCTGGCCGAGGCCGGCTTCCCGAACGGGGTGGACATCGTGTTCAACGAGGGCCCGCCCATCGTCGAGCCCGCGATCCAGCAGACCAACGACGCCATCGTGGCCGACATGACCAAGGCCGGCTTCCGGGTGAAGCGCAACTTCATCGGCGACAACACGGTGCTAGTGGCGCGAATCAAGGACGGCAAGGCCGGGTCGATGTTCAACTGGTCGTGGGGCTACTACTCCGTCTTCGACGCCGACGCGATCCTGCACGACGTGTTCAAGTGCGGCGAGAACTACAGCTACTACTGCAACCCGGCCCTCGACGACCTGATCTTCCAGGGCCGCTCCACGCTCGATGCCAAGAAGCGGGCGGAGACCTACGTCAAGGCCCAGCAGCTGCTCTTCGACGAGGCGGCCTACCTCTACAAGTGGGGGCTGCGCGGGGTGTGGGGTATCTCCAACCGGGTCGAGTACCAGGCCCCCGCCGACGAAGTGGACCGGATGTTCACCGTGACCCCGCGGAAGAAGTAGACAGCCGGAATACCCCCCTCACCCTGCCCTCTCCCCAGAGGGGAGAGGGATCATCGAGCCCCCTCTCCCCCTCGGGGGGAGAGGGTAGGGTGAGGGGGGTGCCGTCATGAAGCGCTACGCCCTCCGCCAGCTCGTCCAGCTCGCGGTCGTCATCGTCGGGATCTCCATGCTGGCCTTCGCGATCCTGCACGTGATCGGCGACCCGGTCACCCTGCTCCTGCCCCAGAACGCGGGCAAGGAGGAGTACGCGCGCTACTACAAGCTGCTCGGGCTCGACCAGCCGGTCTACGTGCAGTACTGGAAGTTCGCGAGCCGCGCGGTGCGGGGCGACTTCGGCAAGTCCTGGTACACCGACACCCCCGCCTTCAAGCTCGTGATGGAGCGCATGCCGCCGACGCTGTACCTTACCTTCGCGGGCCTGGGCATGGCGCTCCTGATCTCCCTGCCCCTGGGAATCCTGGCCGCGCTGAAGCGGCACTCGCTGGTGGACAACTTGTGCACGGTGGTCGCGGTGGCGGGCCAGGCGATGCCCCTCTTCTGGCTCGGCATCATGCTCATCATCATCTTCGCGGTGCGGCTCAAGATGCTGCCCGCCTCCGGCTACGGGACCTGGCAGCACTTCCTCATGCCCGCGTTCACGCTGGGGGCCTTCCTGGCCCCGATCACCATGCGGCTCGTCCGCTCCGGCGTGATCGAGGTCATGAGCACGGACTACATCAAGACCGCGCGCGCCAAGGGCGTGGCGGAGTGGATGGTGGTGGCCAAGCACGCCTTCCGCAACGCGTGCATCCCGGTGATCACCGTGCTCGGGCTGCAGTTCGGCCAGCTCCTGGGCGGCGCCGTCGTCACCGAGACCGTCTTCGCCTGGCCCGGAGTGGCCACGCTGACGGTGGACTCGATCCGCAACCAGGACTTCCCGGTGGTACAGTGCGCGGTGGTGCTCCTGGCCCTGATCATCGTGGCCATCAACTTCGCGGTGGACATGGTGGTCGGCTACATCGACCCCCGCATCCGGGTGGGCACGTGAGCGCGGTGCGGGCCGGCGACGTCGCGCTGGAGCGCGCGAACGCGCCGATCACGGGCCCGACCGCGGGCCGCCGATCGCTGCGCCGACTCTGGCGGCTCAAGTGGGGCCTGGCCGCCGCGCTGGTCCTGCTCCTGATCGTCCTCGTCACCCTCGCCGCGCCGTGGCTCGCGCCCTACAGCCCGGTGGAGGTGGACATCCAGCACCGGCTCGGGCCGCCCGCGTGGATGGAGGGCGGCAAGACCGACCACTGGCTCGGCACCGATCAGATCGGGCGCGATCTCCTCTCGCGCATGATCTACGGGGGCCGCGTCTCGCTCCTGATCGGGGTGACCGCGGTGGCGATCTCCTCGACCATCGGAGTGCTGCTGGGGCTCGCGGCGGGCTACTTCGGGTCGAAGATCGACTGGATCATCATGACGCTCATCAACGTCATGCTGACGTTCCCGTTCGTGCTGCTGGCCCTGGCGGTGATCGCCGTGCTCGGCCCCAGCCTGCTCAACATGATCTTCGTCCTGGGGGTCGCCGGGTGGCCGATCTACGCGCGGGTGATCCGGGCCGAGACCATGGCCCTCCGCGAGCGCGAGTTCGTGGTCGCCGGTCGAGCGCTCGGCATGAGCCACGCGCGCATCATCTTCGGACAGATCCTCCCCAACCTGGTCTCGGCGATCACCGTGGTCGCCACCCTGCAGATCGCGCAGGTCATCATCCTCGAGTCGTTCCTGTCCTTCCTGGGCCTGGGCGTGCAGCCCCCGACCCCGGCGTGGGGCAACATGCTCGGGGAAGGCCGGGTCTACATGCTCAACTCGTGGTGGATCGCCGCCTTCCCGGGCGCCGCGATCTTCGTCACCACGCTCGTCATCAACCTCATGGGCAACGCGCTCCGCGACTGGCTCGACCCCCACATGAAGCTATGAGGGGAGATTCTCTCCCCTCTCCCCTCTGGGGAGAGGGTCAGGGTGAGGGGCAGCCCCCGACACCGGGAACCCTCACCCCAACCCTCTCCCTGAAAGGGAGAGGGAGACGGTCACTTGTAGCCGGACCCGGCCTTCTTGTACTCCTCTCGCGGCGGGGAAAAGATATCGAGGACCACCGCCCGCTTGTCGGTGGCGCGGCCGCCGTGCGGCACGTGGGGCGGCGTCTGCCAGAAGTCGCCCGCCTTGACGGGATGCTCGACGCCGTCCTGGATCCGGATCCACTCGCCCTCGAGGCACACCCCCCACTGCTCGTTGGCGTGCGAGTGCACCGGCGACACCGAGCCGGGCTGGATCTCCACCACCGAGAGCATGAGGTGCTCGCCGGGGAACACGCGGGCGCTCAACCCCTCCGCGAGCTGCCGCGGGATGCCGCCCTCCTTCAGGTTGTGAAAGCACGACGCATCGGCCATAGCTTGCTCCTTTCCTCTGGGGCGCCATTCTACCGGAGAGCCGCGTGAGAATCTTCCTGGCGATGCTGTCGCACGAGACCAATACGTTCAGCAATGTCCCCACCGACCGCGCGCAGTTCGAGGCGCACGACCTGCGCTACGGGGGCGAGATCGTCGAGACCTTCCGCGGCACCGGGACGTGCCTGGGCGGCATGATCGCGGCGGCGGACCGCCTGGGCGCCACCCTCGTCCCCTCGGTGGCGGCGTCCGCCTCGCCGGCGGGTCGCGTCACCCGCGACATCTACGAGCACGTCAAGCAGCGCCTGCTCGCCGATCTCACGATCGCGGGCCGGCTCGACGGGGTGCTCCTCGACCTGCACGGGGCGATGGTGCCGGAGGGGGTGGACGACGGCGAGGGCGACGTCATCGCGGCGGTGCGCCAGGTGGTGGGGCCCGACGTACCGATCGCGGTGACCCTCGACTTCCACGGCAACCTGGGCCAGGACATGATCGGCAAGGCCGACCTGCTGCACGGCTACAAGACCTACCCGCACGTGGACATGGCCGAGCGCGGGGTGGAAGCGATGGAGCGCCTCGCGCAGCTGATCGGCCGGCGCATCCGGCCGACCGCGGCCTGGCGCAAGCCGCCGTTGCTGCCGCCGCTGGGCAACCAGGGGACCACGCGCGGGCCGATGCGGCGCCTCTACGATCTGGCCGACGAGATGGAGAAGGACCCGAAGGTCATCTCGATCTCCGTCTTCGCCGGCTTCCCGCTCGCCGACATTCCCGACGCGGGCCTCGGCGTCTACGTCGTCACCGACAACGACCAGGTGCTGGCCGAGCGGCTGGCCGCCCGGCTCGCGCGGGTCGCCTGGGATCACCGGCGCGAGTTCATCCACACCGCGCTGCCCGTGAAGGACGCGGTGGCCCGAGCGCTCGCCGCCGACGGCCGGCCCATCCTGCTCACCGACATGGCCGACAATATGGGCGGCGGCGCGGCGGGCGACGGCACCGAGATCCTGCGCGAGCTGCTGCGGGTGGGCGCGCGCAACACGACGGTGGCCTGCCTCTGGGACGGAGCGGCGGTGCAGCAGTGCGTGAAGGCGGGGGTGGGCGCCCGCATCACGCTCGACGTCGGGGGCAAGGTGGACCACCGCCACGGCGCGCCGCTCTCGGTGACCGGCACGGTGCGCACGCTCTCCGACGGACGCTTCACCTACCGCGGGCCCATGATGAACGGGCTGGCCGGCCGGCTCGGGCCCACCGCGGTGCTGGACGTCGACGACGTGAAAGTGATACTCATCACTAACCGGCGGCAAACCCTCGACCCGGAGATGATCCGATTCGTCGGGATCGACCCCCTCATGGAGAAGATTCTGGTCGTGAAGTCCACCATCCACTACCGCGCGGCCTTCGAGCCGATCGCGAAGGAGATCATCGAGGTGGACGCGCCGGGGCTATCGTCGTCCAACCTCGCGCGTTTCGAGTACCGGCGCGTCCGGCGCCCCATCTTCCCGCTCGATCCCGACACCGTGTACGAGCCGGAGTAGAAGGAGGCCCAGCATGTCGTTCAGCGGCTTCACGCCGTCCGACTTCAAGGTGTTCGATATTCCCGGTTTCAAGCCCCGCATGGCGGCGATCAAGGCCCGCATCCGCCCCAAGCTGGAGGCGGTGGGGCGGGAGCTGCTGCCCGACGTGGCGCGCATCGGCGGCGCCGCGGCCTTCGCGCACGTGGCCAAGCACGCGCGGCGGACCGTGAGCCCGCCCGACGACACCTGGGTGGCCTTCGCCCTCGACCGGCGCGGCTACAAGAAGCACTGCCACTTCAAGGTCGCGGTCTCGCGGACCGGGGTGCGCTTCCTGTTCGAGGCCGGCCCCGAGCACGCGCAGAAGAAGCGCTGGATCGGCGCCTGGAAGCGGCACACGCGCCAGCTCGTCCCCGTGCTCCGCCGGGCCAAGGGCCTGGGCTGGTTCAAGGACGAGCACGACGAGGCCCCGTCGGCCATCCTCACCGACCTGCCCGCCGACGCGGTGGCGCGGCTCGGCGACGAGCTCCTGCGCACGCGCGATGGCCAGTTCGTCCTCGGCCGCTGC
>WNFB01005774.1_pt1 | contig 15104 bp, 15 predicted proteins | sample 5400501 | NCBI WGS metagenome assembly WNFB01 (sample SAMN13153341, study PRJNA577476) | soil metagenome | isolation source: 200 cm saprolite under Douglas fir tree site 2 hole 1 | place: USA:California | collected 2015-04-18
TCGAAAGCGCTGGTCGATGCCAGGCGCGCCAGCGCGATCGAGGCTGCCCATCGCACTGCCTTGTGCGAGGGCAAGACGACCTTCCTAAAAGTTCTCACCGATAGCGGAATGCTGCTGGCACTCGACGAACTGGTGCCCTATGCGCACTGGATCACGCCGGAAGGCTTGCCAAAACGGTTCGACACCTGGTTCTTTCTTGCCGCCGCCCCACCGGAACAGGTCGGCGCCCACGACGGCAAGGAATCCACCGATTCGATCTGGGTGTCGCCGCGCGAGGCGCTCGAAGGCGGCAAGAGCGGGCGGTTCAAGCTGCCGTTTCCGACCACGCGCAACCTGATCAGGCTCGGCAAGCAGCCAAACGTGAAGGCCGCGCTCGACGACAGTATTGGCAAACCGATCGTCACCGTGATGCCTGTGGTGACAAAGCGCGACGGCGTTCGTCAGCTTCGGATTCCGCTCGAGGCCGGCTACGACGGCGAGGTGTTCGAAGTCGGCGCGGCGTGAATCACCCCGCCTTCGCCTGCGCCCTGTCTTGCCCGTAAAGCCTTCGCAACTCGCGTTTGAGCACCTTGCCGGCGCCCGAGAGCGGAAACGGTTCGGTCCTGACGTCGACGCTGCGCGGACATTTGTAGCCGGCGATCCGCTCCTTGCAGAACGCGATGAGTTCGGCGGCATTGACGTGGGCGCCGGCCTTCGGGATCACGAAGGCGTGGACCGTCTCGCCCCATTGCTCGCTGGGGATGCCGATCACGGCGCATTGCGACACCGCCGGATGCTGTGCGATGGCGTTTTCCACCTCCATCGAATAGATGTTCTCGCCGCCTGAAATGATCATGTCTTTGACGCGATCGACCAGATAGACATAGCCTTCCTCGTCCATGTAGCCGCCGTCGCCGGTGTGCATCCAGCCGTCGATGACGGCCTTGGCGGTTTCTTCCGGCCGCTCCTTTCTTCCGGCCGCTCCCAATAGCCCATCATCACATTCTGGCCGCGCACCGCGACTTCGCCGACCACGCCCGATGCAACCGGTTTGCGGTCGGCATCGACGATCCTGACCTCGCAGCCGATCGCGGCGCGGCCGCAGGCGCGCTGCCGGTTTTTCTTCGAAGCCGCCTCGCCGGTGTGCTGGTCCCACGGCAGATGCGTCGCCAGCGGAGATAGTTCGGTCATGCCGTAGAGCTGGTGGAACGCGGTGCCGGGCAACCCCCACATCGCGCGGTTCAGCAGCGCTTCCGAGATCGGGGAGGCGCCGTACATGATCCGCTGCAGCGACGACAGGTCGGCGGTCTGGAACGCGGGATGATCGACCAGCATCTGGATCATGGTCGGCACGATCAGGGTGGCGGTGACTTTCTCCCGCTCGATGGTGTCCATCACCAGTTCCGGATTGAAGGTCCTGACGATCACGTTGGTGCCGCCGCCGATCAGGGAGGCAAACATCGCGCCGCCATTGGCGAGGTGAAACATCGGCGCGGCGTTGAGATAGATCGTGCCGTCGGGCAACAGGCCTTCGCTCAGCATGTGCAGCGCGTTGCTGACGATATTGGCGTGGCTCAGCATCACGCCCTTGGAGCGGCCGGTGGTGCCGCCGGTATAGAAGATGCCGGCAAGCTCTTCGCGCCCGGACATCGCGTCCGGCACCGGTTGGCTCACAGTGATCAGTGTTTCGTAGTTCTGCGCTTCGGTTGGACCGGAATCGTCGTCGGCATAGATCAGCGCCAGCGGAACGGCCTTTGCCAGTTCGACGCCCATCTTGGCAAAAGCCTTATCCACGACCAGAACCGAGGCGCGGCAGTCGTGCAGCGAGTCCTCGATCTCGGCGTGGCTCCATCGGATGTTGGTGGGCACAATCACGGCACCGGCCCAGGCGATGCCGAGATAGAGTTCGAGATAGCGGTCGGCATTCAACATCAGCACCGCGACGCGGTCGCCGCGATTCACGCCGAGCTCTCGCAGGCCGCCGGCGAGCCTTGCGACGCGCTCGCCGATCTCGCGCCAGCTGCGGCGGCGGTCGCCGTCGACGGTCGCGATTCCTTCCGGATTGGTCTGCAGCACCCGGCGCAGGCCCTGGGTCACGTTCATAACGTCTCTCCCTGATATTGGCGGGCGCTTGATGCACCTCTGGCTTCGATCATAACGATGCGAGTTGAGGTCGCAAGCGCCAGGCGGGCCTTGCTGAGCGATGCGACTATCTGCATCCTGTATGCCAGCATCCTGAGCGCCGGTATCCGGCGCTTTCGCAGCGTCATCAAGCGATGCAACCGGTGGATGGAGTTCAGGAATGCAATTTGCCCTGAGTTGCCGCGATGCACCGGTCAGCCTTGCGTATCGCGATCGCCACGGACGGGGGCGAGATCCTGTGCACGCGGCAGCCGCGGCGTATCTGACCCTATCGCTCAAAAAAATCCCTGCACGGAACGGGCTGGTGTTTCCATGCAGAGAAGTTTGGGACTACGCGTTCGAGCTAGCGGCGTTGCGGCGAGCTGTCAGTTCAATGAGAGACAGTTCGGCAAAACAACGCCTCGCGTGGCGCTGGTGCCCTTTCTTTTGGATCGAGGTTGCTCCCTAGTGATCCTCTTTTAGCCGGGGCTTTTCATGCAAGACCGCACTCAACAGCGAATTGTGAACCTCGATCCGCCCGTTGTAATCGATGAGGCCCAGCTTGCGAAACTTGTTCATGAAATGGCTGACGCGGGATCGAGTGGTGCCGATCATTTCCGCCAGTGTTTCCTGACTAATGTTCGGACTGATCGGCTGCGGGCTGCCTGCCTTCTCGAAATTCGCGAGCAGCAGCAGCATGCGCGCAAGCCGCCTCTCGCTGGAATTGAATAGTTGATCGATCAGGTCCTCCTCGATCCGGCCGTTGCGGGTCAGGAGATGCGCCATAAACATTTCGGAAAGTTTCGGCTCGTCATGAAGGGCGGCCAACATCGCATCTTTCGTGATCGCCGTAATGACACAATCGACCATGGCCGTTGCCGTCGAAATGTGAAACTTGTGGCCATTTATGCTACCCTCACCAAGGAACTGTCCGGGTCCCAATATCCCGACTACCGCCTCCTTGCCCTGATCGGACAGGACAGTCACCTTGACCTTGCCTTTTTGAATGTAGAACACCGTGTCCGCGACATCGCCTTGCGCGAACACATTCTGATTCTTTTGAAATTCCAATTTGGTCTTTCCAGCTCCAACGCCCGCGAGAAAAACCCGAGCGTCAAACACGGCTTTGCCTGCGCGCACCATGCAAGCCTCCTTTGCCGAAACGAACTTCGGGATAACGAAGCCCGACTAGGAAGGTTGCATATTTCGGTGCGCTCAACTCGTCGAGACAGTGCTGACTTTGGACTCTCTGCGACGGTATCGCGATGACTTCGAACATCCTCACAGCGGGCTCTATGTCCGGATTGGGTCGTGTGTCACGAGCGCAGTCTGAGTACGACGGTGCGGAACTGTATGAGAGATGAAGGAGGCCCTTCGAGGTCGGCAATCAGGTGTTGATCTCAAGCCGCCGCAAGCTGCTGTCGTCAAAAGCGATGGCGGTGAACGTTGCGGAAAAGTCGGGACATGATCCCGGCAGGCAAGGTTGAGAGAGGCGAGCGCAAGCGAACCGTCGATGAAGTGTCGAAAGCGGATTAGACGATGTCGAAACTGGGGGGTGACCCTTCCTCCGGGATCAGCTTGGGGGATGTCCTGAGACTGTCCGAGCGGCATCCGGCATGTAGGCTGCGCGAAGCTCAACCAGGCTCTTGTACGGAACGTGAGAACCTAGTCGGCGTCACACCGCTCGCCTTCAATGGGCGGCGTGAAGGGACAAGCCACAAGCGGCGCCAATCGCGAGGGCGAGAGTACCGACACGCAGGGCAGGGACGGAGCAGCGGTCGGCAAGTCCGAAAAGTGCCAAGAAGCGACATGCGCAGCGATTGCAACTAAATTTCCGCACGGGCTAAACCGTTAGAATTGTTGGACCGAACTTCTGGTGCGTAATTCTTGATTTTTGCACCGGTCCAAATTTTGCGGGTCTGCGATCTTTTGAGAGGCAGGAATCAAGAATGGGTTTTGAGAGACGGCGGCGCAACTGCGAGCAGTGCGCCTCTTTCTCACGCCTTTCGAATGAGGATGCCCCCTAAAGATCGAAATTAGTGGGCAGCATGACCACGTCGCGAATTGTCATGCCGCGTGGCCGCGTCAGCATGAACGTCACCACGTTCGCCACTTCGCTGGCCTCCAGCAGACTTCCCGACTCCTTGGCTTCCTTCAGCTTCTCAGGCGGCCAGTCCGCGAGCAGTGCGCTGATGACGGGGCCGGGTGAGATTGAGCCCACGCGAATGCCGTGCTTGAAGACTTGGCGTCGCACGGTCTGGACAAAGCAGTTGATCGCCCACTTGGACGACGCATAGACCGGCTCCCATGGCGTCGGAAAATGGGCCGCCAAGGAACTCGTGACGATGATGTCGCCCGTCCGACGCTCGATCATGTGAGGCAGCACGTCGTGCACATTCTTCATCACGACGTTGACATTCAAGTTCAGCATCCGGTCGATAGCCCCAGTGTCGGCATCGACCAAGTCGCCGCCGACGTACGTACCCGCATTTGCATGCAAGATGTCGAGTTGGCCTGCCTTCTCTAGGACTCTCGGCAGCAGCGTAGCGCAGTCCTTTGGGTCGAGCAGGTCGATGACCAGCGGGATCACTGCGTCGCCGTGCTTGTTGCAGAGCGCCTTCAGCGCTGCCTCGTCGCGGTCGACCATCACCACGCGCGAGCCCGCGGCCAACATCGCCTCGGTACTAGCCAATCCGATGCCCGACGCAGCCCCGGTCACGGCCGCAACCTTGCCTTCCAATTCTCTCGCCATAGGTCTTCACCTTGCCGGGGTCACCACAACACGCGCCGCAGTATAGCAATCCCAAGCGGGGTTGTCGGGGACAAAGGACGGCCTGGCGCTTGGCGGCGTTCCCCGCCGCAAGCATCCTGCTCGGGTTGCGCCGCCGTCTCTCAAAAGCACCCATTTTTTCGAGGTCAAAAGCGGTGTTTCAAATATCTTGAGTTTTGCACCTGAACTGGACAGAGCGGGGTCCGTTTGGGGTTATTCGCGTCGATTTGACAGTTGGCCGGTCACTTCCGGTCTTCCCCGATAAGCAGACATTTTGAGAGTCGGTCGGCATGTCTCTCTCAAAGGTGCCAGCAACGGACTCATGCGCCAGTCGGGCGAAGAGTCATCATCGTTCCTCCGCGCGAGGCGGAACTTAGTTCACGGCAGGTCGTTCCCTATTTGAAGTCATTGCCATCCAAGGAGACTTGCTATGGAATTGATCCTCATTGTCGTTGTTTTGGTGCTGCTGTTTGGCGGCGGCGGATACTACGGTCGCCGTAGGCGGCATTGGTAGGAATTTGAGACGGTGGCGTCCAACAGAGCGAAACGCACCTTAGCGAACAAACGGAAATTGCGTTATTTGAATTAGCTGTCAGCAAGACCATGCCCGTTTGGCTGGCGGTTGGGGCGCGACCTGAACGGAATTAATGTCCGGTTCGGTCAAAAGCTGAATTCTTGTCAGCTCCAAGTGATGCCGGCTTTGGCTCGGACAGCGGACGTTGTTTCATCGCCCAAAAGTGTCTCGCTTTGCTTGCGATGACCGCAAGCCTGCTCAGGCAGGCGCACCCATGATGTAGGGCTTCAGCATCGCATACATCATGCTATGCGTCGGCGTCGGGACGCCAAGCTTAAGGCCGAGCTCCACGACCTTGCCGCCGAGCCAGGGTAGTTCAAGCCGGTTGCCGCGATCGAGATCGAGCGCCATCGACGGCTTCATGGCTGGCGGCGCGTGGCCGGTAAAGTCGAGAATCTTTTCCAGCGCGTCGGCCGGCAGCGCCACGCCCCTGGCGCGACCGACATCGATCACTTCCCGGTAGGCGGCCACAAAGATCGGACGCAGGTCGGGATCGTCCCGCAGTCTGCCGATCGGCTGGCGCGCGAGCGCCATGATGCCGGCGTTGCTGGCGAGCAGGATGAACTTCATCCACAGCTCCGTCAGGATCTGCTCGCTCGAGGTCGCGTCGAAGCCGGCCTTCAGGCAAAGCGCGAGAAAATCCTCGCCCCGCTGGCGGCGTTTGCCGTCGAACTCACCGAATATCATGCGCATGAAGCTGCCGACCTGCTGGATCAGGCCGGGCCCGACGATCGATGCGCTGATTTGCGCCACGCCGCCCATTACGGCGTCGGGCCCAAGGATCGGGATCAGCCGCTCGGCGGCGTCGATGCCGTTCTGCAGAGGGATGACCGCGGTGTCGGGGCCGATCAGCGGCTTGATTTTTTGGCCCGCGCTTTCGATGTCCCACAGCTTGACGCAAAACAGTACGATGTCGACCTTGCCGATGCTGGCGGGATCGTCGGTTGCCCGGGTCGGCACAAGATGGGTCTCGCCGCGGCCGCCCTGAACCTTCAGTCCCTCGCTCTTCATGGCGGCAAGATGGGCGCCGCGTGCGATGAAGACGACGTCGGCACCGGCCTTGGCCAACGCCGCGCCGAATCCGCCTCCAACGCCGCCGGCGCCGACAACCGCGATACGCATGGAATCTCCCCTCACTGACGAAAGCCTGGCACCGCCGCCGGACGGCGAGCGAGCATAACACGTCCGGCCTCTGGTCCCGGTCAGGCGCAGGTCCCGGTCAGGCGCATATCGCTTTATCCTTACGACCGGCCATCGCCTGGCGCGAGCGCAAAGTCCGAAATTGCCATGACGAGAAATCTCAGCACGCATGTGTGCCCACGAGGTCTCTCGCAAGGGGCCTGCTGGACCTGCGACTCAAAATAGAGAATTATTCGCTTTGCCCCACGTCGGCCACTCACTCAACAGGCAACCCGATGTCAGTCCCGGTCACCGATAGCGTTGAATCCGCACGTCCCAGGTTGTTCCAGCCGTTCGAGATTCGTGGGCTGGCGCTGAAGAACCGCCTGGTCGTGCCGCCGATGGTCCATTACCGCGCCGGACCCGGCAACACCTGCGGCACCTTTCACAACGTGCATCTCGGCCGCTACGCGCTCGGAGGTTTTGGGCTTGTCTTTGTCGAGGCAACCGCCGTCGAAGAGGTTGGCCTGATCAACGAGCATGACCTCGGCATCTGGAATGATGCGCAGTTGCAAAGCTTCAAGCCCCTCATCGCCTTCATGAAGGGTGAGAACACCGCGATCGGCATTCAGCTCGCCCATGGCGGGCGCAAGTCGTCGTCGCAGCGGGCGATGGACGGCATGGGTCCGCTCACCCCGCAGGAGATCAAGGCGGGCGCTAAAGTGTGGCAGCCCGTGGGCCCCACGAGCGAGCCGGTCGCGAATGGATGGCTTACCCCGCACCAGCTCACGACGGAAGAGTGCAGGGCGATGGTACGCACCTGGGGAGAAGCGGCCCGGCGTGCCGTCGATGCGGGATTCGATGTGATCGAGATCCACACCGCCCACGGCTATTTGCTCGCCTCGTTTCTTTCTCCCGTTTCCAACACCCGCAACGATGAATACGGCAGCGACCGCAAGGGGCGCATGCGCCTGCCGCTCGAGATTGTCGAAGCCGTGCGGCGCGAGATGCCGGAAACGATGCCGTTGTTTGTGCGTGTCTCCGCCGTAGATGGCGCTCAGAACGGCTGGAATCTGGATGACACGGTGGCCTTCGGAGCGGAATTGAAGGCCCGCGGTGTCGACGTGATCGACTGCTCCTCCGGCGGCATTTCAGGCTCGGCGACGGCAGCGCAAGTCCCGCGCGGCCTCGGCTTCCAGGTGCCCTACGCCGAACGGGTCCGCCAGGACGTGGGCATCGCGTCGATGGCGGTTGGCATCATTCTCGAAGCCCGGCAGGCTGAAGCCATCCTGGAGAACGGGCAGGCCGACCTCATCGCCGTGGGTCGGCAATCCCAGTTCAATCCCAATATCGCACAGCACTGGGCCCATGATCTCGGCATCAACCGGAAGTTCGAGGATTGGACTCCCGAATTCGGCTGGTGGCTCGAGAAGCGAATTCGAACCATTGAAGGCTTCGCCACGCCGACCGGCGTCGTCAAGCGACATGCGTAAGATGTCAACTCCACGGGAGTGAAACCTTCGCGATGTCCGAGCAGGGGTTCCCCTTCATTCCTGGCGATGAAACCATTTTGTCCTTCTCACGCAACCATTTTGAAACAATCGCGACCTAGGCTCATCGCCTAAGCGCGGGAAAAGGTGCAGGAGGCTCAAATGAACCATTCCATTTATAGCGCCGACCGCGGTACGCACCTTAAGATCGCGGTCGTCGCGTTGTGTGCAGCGGTTGTTGTAGCGGGTCTCGCCCTGTCATTTCGCGACATGAGCGGCGACGGATCCGTCCATGCGGAGCGTATCATTAAGGCTGGAAAACCTGTCATGGTGACCAACTCGGGGGGCGCGGTCGTCCGCTGGAGACTGTAATTACTTCGGTACCGATATTAGTTGGTAGGGTTATGCTCCGATGACCAGTCCCGTAAATATCACAATCTATGCGTTCGGTGGACTGATGCTGTTCGCCCTTGCCATCGGCTTTTTTGCCGCGCCGGTTTGATGGGTCAGTGTCCCTGCCATTTCGCGGCAATTGGGCGGCCGGACCCATGGAACTAATATGACTTAATATCATTAGGTCTGCTTCTCTGGGTGCAAGGAGGAGTTATGACCGATCAGCAATTAGCGCTTCAGGCCGTAAGCGAGGCTCAGCGCATCCTTGAAGAATATCTAGAGCCTCGCCCGCACAACCACGAGCGCATCCTTGATAGGCTGGTTGAAGTGCTCGAGCGGCCCGACCTTGTTGTCGCCGTCGATCGCCTGCAGCGCGGCAACGGCTGGTGAAGCCAAGAAAAGCCCGCCGGGTCGCTCGCGTGTGAGTCTTTGACCTACCTATTTTCCGCGAGCGGCGGTGGCTTCAATCCGTTGCAATCCCAATCGTAGGACGATTTGTCTAACTCTGCCTGGTGCGGTTGGATAAGGCATGGCCCTGCGCTTCCTGACGATCCTGACATCGCGGGATAGTGATATCGGAGAGGAATCCGACACTGACAGTTTTCCGCCAGCGCGCTACGTTGGCCGCCTCCTCGACCATCTAGGAGGTGCTTCATGCTAGGAGGTGCTTCATGAGTATTCACAGACTTTTGGCGCGCGCCGCTTTTGGCGCGCTTCTCATTCCGATAGCGCTAGGTTGCGCGCCAGTCTATGCGGATGGCACCCCCGTCCGCGTGCGTGGCACCGTTGTGAGCCTTGACGGGTCCAAGCTCGTCGTTCGCGCCAAGGACGGTAAAGATGTCTCCGTCAGCTTGGCCGACAATTTTGCTGCGCTGGCCGTCGTGAAGTCGTCGATGGCGGATATCAAAGAAGGCACGTTCATTGGCACCGCGACCGTAACACAACCCGATACAACCTTGCGATCAGTGGAAGTCGTCGTATTCCCTGATAGTTTGCGCGGGACCGCCGAAGGCCACTACCCTTGGGACCTCGGCTCATCAAGCATGATGACAAATGCGACGGTGGCGAATGCTGTTAAGGCCGTCGACGGTCAAACAGTGACGGTGACTTATAAAGGTGGCGAAAAGAAAATTGATATCCCCGCCAATGTGCCGGTGGTTGCTCTTGTTCCGGCAAGCAAGGACGACATTGCGCCCGGTGCCATCGTGTTCGTGCCGACCGAACGTCAGTCGGATGGCTCCTTGCACAGCGGTGCGGTTCTTTTCGGCAAGGACGGCGTGATCCCGCCGATGTGAGCGCTTAAGATTCTGAGCAAGCGCAGGTCAGATCTGGTGGTAGCATCAGGTCGCGGCGTACTGGCGCATAACGCCCGTTCTTGCATGACCGACATTTCAGCGCGGCCTCGCCGCGGTGGTCGTTGGCGAACATCCCCGATCAGCAGTGGCTCGCCTGTGTTGCAAGGACGCCGTGACGTCGTGCACGAGCTTTTTGGCGGCGAATTGCTGAAAACGCGCTTGCCCGAGGGCGATCACTTCTACAATCGCATCGACGGCGTCCGGTTCGATTTCACGGAAAGCCAATTCGTTCGTCCCATCGCCTACACTGACGCACCGACAACATGCGACGACGCAGAGCGCGGCGTAACAAGCGCCGAACTGGCAGCACTTCGGACTGCCTTCTTGCGGCACGCCGGTGCTTCCGACTAGGGTGCCAGGAACGATCTCTTGCACACAACAACCGTTGCCGGGGTGATTGATGATCCAAACCGCACGGTCAATTGCCGCCTCTGAATCATCACTGTTTCAGAAGTTTCGTGATCGTCTTGACCCCACCCGTTTCCGTCGCGGAAAAGGTGACCGTATCGCCGGCATGCAACGTGTCCAGCGACAAGCCGTCTTGTGCCTTGAACTCTTCGGCAGCACCGCCGGTGTTCGCTCCGACGGTACCGCTTTGCGTCTGCTTAATTGCGACGCTGCCATTGATCCGGTCGACTTTGGTCACCGTTCCCGTCAGCGTTTGTTGGGCCAAAGCCGCTGAGCTGATGATGGTGAGCGCAGCACCAGCCAAAATGATCTTTGCGATTTTCATGGCAGTCTCCCGGTTTCTTGATATGCGCGATAAGCCGCGGTGGCCGGGATTGGTTCCTGCGCAAGAACCCAGCTCGCCCGATTCGTCCCGGTCAGATTGCGGCCTTGCTGTATCCTAGCGGAAATTATGAAGATGTTGTGCTGACGGCGAGACAAATCGTCCCCTTTATCCGAAGCATCCCATCGCCTATGGCCTGTGAGCGAATTTTCCAAGTTGCGGTGAACGGTGCTAGCGCAGGGGCATCGGCGGCCGCGGCGCCAGTTCGGCCTGCGGCTGAGCCGTGGGTTGCGGTTGTGGTTCTCCTTGCCGCGGCGCGGAAGGTGCTGCGGCTTGCGGGGACGGCAATGGCGGCATCGGCTTGCGCGCCGACGCCGCGGCTGACCGTCGCACAGCCGCTGATAGCCTGGATCGCAGGTTCTGCTCGGAAGCCTTGGCCCCGGAAGCCCTGGCTTCGGGAACCTTGGCCTCGGAAACCTTGGCTTCGGAAGCTTTTGCAAAGTCGCGGGACATTTGTTGCTGGCTGGCCTTGAGCTGCGCGATGCTGGCCTTGAGCTGCTCGATCTCCTGCTCTGCGTGTGCGAGATCGCCCGCCATCGACTGGAGCAACTGCGTGGATTCAGGAGATAGCGTGGCGCTGGCCGCTGCGACGCCTTCCGTAGCGGTCTGAGCCGGAGGTACCGGTTGCGCAGCTGCCGCGTTTGCCGCGGACGCTTGTACGGCAGATGGGCCCGGTTGCTCGGCGAGCGCCGGGTTTTGCTGCGGTGACGACGAAGTCAGGGCGAACTGCGGGACCCACCTCGCGACAATCTGTTTGGCCGCATCGCCGTGGGACTGCCAAAGGGAGGCAGCGACAGCGAGACATACGGCCAACAGGAAGCCAATGCAGGCGCGTATCGCGCGCACGCCAATCGACCGCCGGCTGCCCCGGACCTGGCCATCGTTGACGGCCGCGGCGCGAAACGTCGTGTCGACCGGCAGAACCGATGGGCCGGCGGAGAAGTCGGGTGCCATGTGGGTCTGTGAGTCCGAAGGACGGCTCATGGCGTCGTGCGCCAGGTTGGAAAACTCTTTTTCCGCGCGATCCGGGCGCGCGACCAGAACGATATCGGGCGCGATCACAAGGACATCGTCCGGATCGGTTTGATTCGGGTTCGGCGTAGATTGCATTGGCGCTCCGTACTCAGTCCCATGTCACCCGCACAAGGGCGATCGGCGGATTGACGCTGGATCGACGACGTTCTGCCCGACACTCCACTCAGGTTTGACCAAAGCAAGGCGATATGATGGAGAGTATGGGGCCGCTAACGGCGGTACTAACGGCGGTACCCTTTCGGGAACTCGGCCCGGGAGAGCACCAACGGGCCCTGTAGGGCGGGCGGAATAGTGTACGGTGGCGTTCGGCCGCGCGAACAGGTCCGATTCCCTATCCACCCCGGCGCAAAATATGAACCGGATCGAACGCGGACACAATGGCGTCCGCTTGAGCGCAAGGGGGTCGGCGTGATAGAGTTTTGATCTCGGGCCGTCGACAACCGCCCGATGAGCTTCCGAGGCCAAGCGTTGTCTCGCTCCGCTATGGAGGTGAGACATGCCTTGCGGCAGCACTACTTACATTCCAGCGAACCACATCGAAACTGCGTCTCCGTCGCGCCAGGACCGGCTTCTCGCCGATATCGGCATATCGAGGGAGCAGGCCGTCGAAGAAGTGCTCAAGTCCTCCTGGGCGCATCTATTGATGTGGCACGTCTACCGATGACAGTTTTTACAGACGCGAAGCCACAGTCGGACATTTTCTATTTGTATGTCGCGAGAGGCTTGCGCGGTTTCGGCGATGGCTTCGCCATTATCATCCTGCCGGTTTATCTTCTGGCAATCGGCCTTACCCCCCAGCAGGTTGGAATCGTCGCAAGTGCCTCATTGCTTGGAACAGCCTCGCTGACGTTGTTGGTCGGGTTCGTCGCGCCAAATTATGATCTCAGAAGGCTGTTCTTGACCGGAGCCGGAATGGCCATCGTTACGGGGCTTGTCTTTCCGATGGTCGAAACGATTGCGCCGGTCCTGCTCGTCGCATTCATCGGAACGATCAATCCTTCGGCCGGTGACCTCGGTATGCTGATCCCGCTTGAGCATTCCCTGCTGACGCAGGAAACGGCCGATCGAGACCGTACCCGCGTGTTCGCCCGTTATAGCCTGATCGGTTCGCTGACCGCCGCCGCCGGATCGCTCGCAGCGGCGCTGCCGGATTTTCTGACATCCTGGGGATTTGCGGAAATCAGCGCGCTTCGGCTGATGTTCTACGGTTACGCGATGCTTGGAGTATTGGCTGCGTTGCTCTACAGCCGGCTACCGCAAGACCATATGCGCGCGGCAACTCGCCCGAAATCGGCGCTGGGGCCGTCACGCAAGATTGTCTACAAGCTCGCTGCGCTGTTCAGCCTGGATGCATTTGCCGGTGGTTTCGTCGTTCAGTCGCTGTTGGCGCTGTGGTTGTTTCAGCGGTTTGATCTGTCGCTCGGCGCGGCAAGCGCCTTTTTCTTCTGCTCAAGCCTGTTGAGCGCGATCTCATTTCCGGTTGCGGCGTGGCTGGCCAGGCGCATCGGGCTCGTCAACACCATGGTGTTCACCCACATTCCATCGAGCGTTTGCCTGATCGCAGCCGCTTTCTGTCCGAACTTGACGGCCGTTCTCATTCTCTTGCTGGTGCGGTCGGCGTTGTCGCAAATGGACGTGCCCACCCGGTCCTCCTACGTGATGGCGGTCGTTACTCCGGTCGAGCGAACCGCGGCGGCAAGCGTGACGGCGGTGCCGCGTAGCCTGGCTTCGTCGATCAGCCCGGCGATCGCGGGCTTCATGCTTGCAGGGCCGTTTTCAGCGTTGCCGCTGGTGGTCTGCGGATGCCTGAAGATCGCCTATGACGTGGCCCTGCTCGGGATGTTCCGGCATACGAAACCGCCGGAGGAGTCGTGATGCCGGAACATCCAAGGCAAGCTTGATTTTTGAGAACCAAAGCGAAAGGGTCAAAAGCTGAAGTCTTGTCGCCTCCAAGTTCTCGTCGCCTCCAGGTAAAGTCAGCTTTGGCTCCCCTCGATAGCGGACATTCACCAACGCGGGTCGGATGTTGGCTTCGTGCCGGAAGCGGCCTTTTGCACCGTGGCGGCCTTGGTTCGATCGCGGCGCCTACGCATACATTCGAATCAATGTGATCAGAACGATGAATGTCCCGATCGCCCACATCCACCGAGGAATCGCGGCCAGGAAGCGCGTTGGCGATGGGGTCCCTTGTTGAGCGGGGACCGCGACGGTTGTCGCCGGAATCGGCTGTTGCCGGCCAGCGCGCTTGTGGCCGCGCGCGGTACCCTGACTGCGGGGCCGGAGGGTCTTCGGCTTCGCAGCGGCGGCCGGCGGCGCGGCCGCTGGACTTCCGGAGGACGCTGCGCCCGTCGAAACGCGATCGCGGGGCGGCGGTGCCATCACGATGCTTGCCAGTCGGAAGCCGGCTTGCGCTTCATCGAGCCACTGGATCTGGCCATCTTCCTGCACCGTGATGCTCAAGTGCCTGTAGCGTTTGGTTTCATGCACGTCCATGAGGCCGGTAACGCTGACCCAACGCCCGACCCATGCGGCCGACGGCTTGTCCTTCAACCTGGCAAGCCCGTCGGACCAGATCGAGATCTTGACGATATTGCCGCTCCACGAGCCAAAATTGATAAAGACATAGCGCTTGTTCGGACCTTTGCCCTGTTTCCGGGATCCCGGCTTGATTTCGACGATCCGCCCGATCAACTCGACCCGGTCGCCGACCCGTTGCAGCGCAGCCGAAAAATTGAGCGCGTCGACGACCGGATAGGCGGGGATGTAGGCCGCCGCCGGCTTTGTCGCGGGCGTGAGCGTCGCGTTGATCGGTGTCTTCGCCGCCGGAATGTTCCGGCCGGAGAGAAATTCGTCCAGGGTTGGGACCGCCGCGAGGGATGCTTCGCAGATTGCCGCAAAGCTGCGCGCCTGCCCCTTCAGCTTCGGCATCGCCAGCAGACGTCGGAAGATTTCGCTGTTCTGTGGGTCAGCGAAGTCGTTGGCCTTGAAGATGATGGTCTCCCCGCCCTCGCGGAACTTCGAGTACAGCGATCTGTCCTCAACGAGGGCCCTCAAGCTGAGATCAAGCGCAATGAAGCTGAACCGGTCCATCCCGGGACCGAAATTGGAGACACGCCGGCCGGGATGCTGGAAGTGCCTGTGCCCGGTCTCGCTGCCGTTGCCGGGATGCATACCGGGGACGAACATTCCATCGTAATCGATCAGCTTGATCTCGCCATTGGCCACCATCACATTGCCGTTCTGAATGTCGCCGTGCGCGATTCCCTCCCGCTCGAGAAAACGCGCAATAGCGGCAAAATCGGCGCGAGCCTTCTCGAGCGCGCGCGGATTGTTGAAATTCTTGTCCAGCCAGATACCCAGGGTGTCGCCCTCGACCCAATCCATCCGCACGATCGGAAAGACCCGCTGGCGGACGCTGATCCCCGATTGCTGGAAATCGAAATCGACGAAGCATCCGATGGCAAGCGAGCGCAACTTC
>WNFB01005914.1_pt1 | contig 15101 bp, 22 predicted proteins | sample 5400501 | NCBI WGS metagenome assembly WNFB01 (sample SAMN13153341, study PRJNA577476) | soil metagenome | isolation source: 200 cm saprolite under Douglas fir tree site 2 hole 1 | place: USA:California | collected 2015-04-18
CCATGCCTAGCCACGCCACGCACAGTCAGGGTACCAGAAAATCTCCGCGGAGAACTCATCTCGCCGGACGGGAAAATCCTGCTGTCTCGAGACAGAGCCGCCCAGTCCGGTCCCTGGGGGGCACCGGGCCTGTTACAGAGGCGTGAGCCGAGGTCACGGTGGCTGCAAAGGGCTCTGAGCGCCACGCTGAGGCTCGCGGAGGCAGCTGGCGGGCGGGGAGCTGCCACCGGGCACAGGGAAGGCTCAGCGTGGCTGCCAAGCGGACCTGACGGGGCGAGGAGCTACCGGGTTCGGGAGGTGACATGCCGGCAAGGAAAAGACCCGATCCCGCCGGAACGGAAATCGGGCCTTCAGTAAAACCCTCGCCTCGCCCAGCCTTGCCCCGCCTAGCCGCGCCTCGCCACGCCGCGCCTTGCCCCGCCTAGCCCGGCCTTGCCTTGCTCGATCAGGATACCCGGTACCCCAACGGGAAAAGCCCGGCCGGGAAGAAATCTCCCGGCCGGACTCTGTAAAGCCCTCGCCTCGCCCTGCCACGCCCTGCCTAGCCCAGCCCTGCCCAGCCACGCCCTGCTCGATCAGGATACCCGACACCCCGACGGGAAAAGGCCCGACCCCGCTTGAAACGGAAATCGGGCCTTCAGTAAAACCCTCGCCTCGCCCTGCCCAGCCCCGCCATGCCTTGCTCGATCAGGATACCACAACAGCCACATGAGTCACTGCCACAAGACAATCGCGAACCGTCCGTAAGGCCCGCCCTTTTCCGGGCGGTAGTCGAGGAGCCCAATGCGCCGGCCACCTTCCTCAAGGAGCTGGCGGATCGTCTCAGGATCGAGCACTTCATCATCGATTTCCAGGTTGAGGCTGGCCTGCCATTTCTCGATCCGGGCCCGGTGGCGCATGATCCGCCCCTTGGTCGACGGAATCACCACGGGCCTTGAGTCCACCTCGACACGTGCCAGCGGGGTGCCGGACTCGTCATGCAGCCCGATTATCTCATCGGGAACAATGACCGCGGCCGGCACGATGTACTTCAGTGACTTCCGCGTCCCGCGCTGCTTATGCGAGCCGCCGGCTTCCCTCAGCAGCCGCCCGATCGCCGCACCGGGGATGTAAAGATTCCCGGACGGGTCGCGGTACGCGGTACGCTCGGCTGCCTGCGCCGGCGTCAGGCTGGCCACCTTGACCGAGCGTGACTCGGCTTCAAGCTCCGACTGCTCCCCGAACCGGTGCATTAGCAGCGGCGAAATTCCTGAGATTGTTACCTGAACTGTGATCATTTCTGGTTTTCCCCTTTTTTTGTCTGTAAAGCCCTCGCCCTGCTAAGTGAAGGCCCGATTCCGCTGAAACGGAAATCGGGCCTCCGGTAAAGCCCTCGCCTCGCCTCGCCTTGCCTCGCCGAGCCTTGCCCCGCCTCGCCGTGCCCCGCCGAGCCTAGCCATGCCTAGCCTTGCCCTGCCTTGCTTGACCAGGGTATCACATCAACCCCACTGGTCACAGCAGAAGCCCGGCCGCAGGTCTCTCTGCAAACCGGGCTTCTTTTCCGCTGCCTGGCAGGCTGGATTTCTTTCCCGGTCCCGCGGATTACGGGACCGCTGCCATCCTACCGGCCATCATGCAGGCTGTCGCGCAGCCTGTCGAACCCGCGGTTCATGGTGGCCTGCATTCCGTCGAACCCGCGGTGCATGGCAGCTTTCAGACTGAGCAGCCTCCAGCACACAAGTCCCGTCGTGACGGTAATGAGCGCGACCACGATCCCCGTCGCTGCCCAGCTCACCGGGCTTACTATCCGCCTTACTGACATGGAATGTCATGACCTCACCTTACCTCTCATTTGTTACCTGGACTCGACTCAAGTAATACAGGAACAAACAGAAAAGGCGCCTTTCGGCGCCTGATCTTCCTTACTTTAACGTTGCTCAGTTTTCCTTTTGGCCTTCAAGAGATGCGCGGCATATGACGCAGCCTCATCGTAAGTTTCTCCATGAGCTGTGGAACAGAAACCATCTTCGCGACGTATGGTGACCCAACGGGCCAGTACATTATCGGTGGTCTCGATGGTGTAATAACCGTCAGTTCCGTCTGCCCATGCTTGAAGCTTTTCTAGATATCCGGTCATTTCGTCTCCCCTGTTGTTCCTGCCTACACTTCAATTATACAGGGTTCTCTAGTGCTGTCAACCACTGCAACAAACAGAAAACTGAGCAGCCTCCAGCACACAAGTCCCGTCGCGACGGTAATGACGGCAGCCACGATCCCCGTCGCTGCCCAGCTCACCGGGCTGCTTTCCGCTCCGCTGCGACTTTCCTCAGCAGGGCGACAAGCTTCAGAACTCGCGGGTTCTCCGGGACTTCCCTCCAGGGATCGGCCCATGCCCCGTGCACGGCCGACGTTGCCCAGCCGTGCATGTAAGCCTCGAAGAGATCCTGCGAAATCATTCCCTGGCGATACCAGTCTTCTGCTTCCCCGGCTGTCCTGCTGCTGATGTAATGGACGTCGCACTCCTCGCACAAGCCGAGGAAGTGGTTGGTGTCCGATCCCTCCGCGTAGTGCGGAGCCGTGTCGTCTAGCGTGAACTTTGCCATGTCAGATTTCCCCTCGCCCTCGGTGCCTGATTATCGCCGCGATGACGGCAATGACGCCGCCGGCATAGGATGCCAGCGACACGGCCATGATTATCGTGACGGCCGCCATGTCAGTTTCCCTCCTCGACCGGGATCCAGTCACTGCACATGTCGTCGGCAATGCCGTCACCGCGATTGTCGGCATAGGTGAACCGGCGCAGATCTACGCAGAAAAGGCTGTTGTCCCAGTCGGGCGACTCAAGGCAGACATCCGCCCTGTCGAGGAGCCGTTCGACTTCCTCGGTAAAAAGCTCCCACACGCCCGCCATGGTGTCCCCGTCGGGAAAGTCAGCCTGCCAGACTTCCTCCGCGGCGCTGAAGCTGCGCAGCGACGGGTAATACTGGTTGCCAGCTACCCACGCGATCGGGTCATCGCCCGAGGTGCGCGCCGACTCGATGATGGAGGCGGCGACTTCGGCTGCCAGGATGCTGACGCCCGCCTCGGCTGCCCTGACGCCGATGTAGTGGGCTGGAATCTCATGTGTCATTTTCGTTTTCCCCTTCGACGCGGGCTAGGACGGTCCTAGCCCGATCACTGCCCATGGTAGCGCATTGAGTGACAGATGACAACTGCCAGAGACCTCCTGTCACAGCAGGCCCGGACAGCACGGTAGCACGGCCCCCTCCCAGGAGGCCCTGGGACCTCAGTATGGCTTGATGCACGGGAAAGCCCGCCTTCGTGGTTGCGGGATCGAGCTACTGAGCCTAGCGAGCCTTGCGTGACGTACCGATGTATAGATATCTACATCGGTTCACTGCCCCGGCCTGTTTACGCAGTTTCTGAGCCTAGCGAGCCTTGCGTGCTTACGGCCCGGGTAGCGGTCCCGCCGCATGAAAAAGCCCGCCTCCGCGGATTACGGAGACGGGCTTCTGAGCCTAGCGTGATTCGGTTTCCTGCTGAGCGGCCTTGCGCTTGGTGACTTCGGCCTGGGTCTCGGGCCACGAGGGCCGGTCAGTGCTTGCGGTGGTGATGGTGTCGGTCATTGCGTTTCCCCGTTTCTCTCAGCTTGCGATGCTAGCGGTGGACGCCCACCGGGTTGCGATGGTCGGCGATCACCAGCGCGACCCGTGCGTCGAGGCCCGCGACGGTCATGTCGCTTGCCGCGCAGGCGGCTGCGGCACTGCGCAGGCTCGCGTAGCGGCCTAGCAGGAACGCGGCAAAGTCGGCGCTGGCGTCGTAGTCGACGCAGTGCGTAATGCGCTCGATCGAGTCGGCCACGTGAACCGTGAGGATTGAGTTAGTCATTTCGGTGTTTCCCCTTCTGATCTCATCAGAGCCGGCCATACCGGCTGACGCCTCACGGCGTTTCGATCTGTTCTAGCGAAGCTTGCTGGCGAAGTAGCCGGGCAAGTGTGCCAGGTCGCCGGCCGGGCTCGTGGCGAGGATCCAGTCTGCGGCGGTGTCAGCCTCACGGCTTGCCGCGGCACGGATCTCCGCGAAGGCCCAGTTGTGCAGCACAATCGCGCCGAACAGGTAGTCGGCTTGCAGGTTCTCGTCCATAATCTCTCCCCGTTGTGTGATTCGAGCTTGCAGGGGCCACTCTACCCGACTGAGGTTACGTCTGTCAACTCTGCTCGGGCTCCCGTCTTCAAGCCGGTTTTCCTTCCAGGCAGTCCTGAGCACGCTTTACTGAGGCTACCGCCAACCTGAGGTGCTGTTCGGCTATGCGCAGGTGGACCGGCGCTTCCAGTCCGGGTAGTTCTCATTCTCACGGCGGCCGGTCCAGTAGGCTGCGCTCAGCGGGGCTCCTGGCTGGCGTGCGATGTCTCCGAAGCTGATGATGACAGCTTTCACAGCCCGGCCTGGCTCTCGTCTGCTGAGTCGGGCTCTGCCTCGCTGGCGGCCTGAACGTCTTGCAGCAGGAGCCGGTACACGTTCCCGGCAACCTCGCTCAGCACGTCGGCCGCAAGCCCGCCTATGTCGCCCCACAGCGTAGCACGGCCAGCCTGGAGGTCACTGTCAAACCTCCACAGCTGGAGATCGGTCCAGATCTGCCACTGGAGATAAGTCGAGTGGCCTTCCACGGATGAGTCGGCTGACTCGTCAGCCTCATCTTCCGGGTACTCCGCGACAGTAATGCGGTCTGCGTCCTCGATGAAAGCGTCCCGGATTGACATTAGCCACATCGCACCAGGGCTATCATTATTGCCCGGATATTCAATGCCCACGGCACGAGCGATGTCATTCGCATGCTGGTATTCCTGCTCGATGTAGTGCTTAATACTGTCCATTCTGTGTTTCCCCTGTCTGTCGATTATTCTGCTGGGTGACTGAGATCTTGCCTCAGGTCATCGATACGCCGGTTCAGGCTGGCCTCCATGCTGGCAGCACGCTGGTCTGCACTGCGGAACTGAACGAGCATGAGTTCCTTCAGCGAGGCGGTATCGCCTCGCAGCGCCGAGATATCCCTGCCCAGATCGGTGCGGACGCTGAGAATGTCCTTGCTCAGATCGGTGCGGACACTGAGAATGTCCCTGCTGACGTCGGCGCGGATATCGCTTTTCAGGTTCCGCGTGAATGCTGCGACCCCGCCAAGGATGACAATGACGGCCACGAGCGTGCTGATGATGGTGGTTACCATGACTCCCTCCTAATCTCGTCAGGGCTGGATATCACCAGCCGACGCCTCTCCGCTGAGGCGTTTCGATCTTGGGCTAGCTGTCGCTGCTGCTGTTCAGTGCGCTGAACGCGTCGGCAGTACCGTCCAGCTTCATGACGCTGCCGTTCACCGCAAGGCTGATGCCCTGAGCTTGCATGGCAGTCGTGGCCGATGCCAGGTCGTTGCCCTGCACGGCCGAAGTGCCGGCCGGGGTGAGAATCAGCGCAACCTCAAACTGGGTGGCATCGGCCTTGCTGACTCCGACGCCCATGGACTGGACCTCGCTGGCCGGCATGGCACCGATCGCCGTAGTGATCGCTGTCGAAGACAATGGCGCGTAGCCGTCGGCCGACAGGACCGACGCCGCGGTGGGCGGAGTGGATCCGGCGCATGACGTGACCGATGCGGCAAGTGCGACGCCAGCTGCCACGAAGACGAGCTTGGCTGCGAGCAAAGTGGTGAGTTTCATGATGTTCCCCGTTTCGTTCTGAGTGGATGCTACCGGCTCAGGCTACCTGCTTAGGTGTCAGTTGTCAACCACCCCTGTTTTTGCGGTAGGTCGGGACACTCTCACTGGGCTGCACTTGACCTTGTTCGCTATTTATTTCGGACCGGGGCAAGCCTTCAGTTTGAGGTCCGCCACCTGAAAGGGAGGGTGGAGGCAAGACCGCGGGCGGTCCTTCTAGCTGGCTCCGTAGCTGGCTCAATTCTAGCTGGATCCCTATAGCTGGATCGTACCCCTGATTTGCGGTAGGTACCCCCCCCTGTTTTTGCGGTCACTAGGTCCCCTGTTTTTGCGGTAGGTTCCGGGGTAACCTACCCTGTTTTTGCGGTAGGTTCCATAGCAAGCTGGTAGACACTGGACCTGCCAGGACGAGCCGTGACAGTGATCCATCCGGCCTTGCCCAGCTCATGCAGTGCTCGCTGAACGGTGTCCGGCGAGGTATGCAGCTCACGTGACAGCCGGGCGATAGAAGGGAAGATGCCTCGCCTCCGCCCGCCGTACTCCGCCGACAGCCACCCGTAGACTGTGACGGCGGGAAAACTCATCGAGGTGAAGATGCCATGCGGGGTTTTCGCCCACCGCTGGTCGGTGTCAGGTGGTAGGCTCATGTTCGTGGGCTTCTTTCAGGTGGGCTCACGCAGCTTCCTGTCCCGGAAAACTGCTAACCGAAGGCCCTAGTCGGCAGGCTGGGGCCTTCAACCATCCTATCGCTCAAGTCCCCGTCTAAGGCCCCTGAGAGCCACGCTGCGGGCATGAAAGAGGCCCGATCAGGACAGGACAAGACCCCCGGCCTGCCCTGGAGTCAGCGACCGGGGGTCTTGTCTTTACAGCCCGCGGGTTACCAAGCCCGTTAGCCCGACTGTAGCACTGAAGTGCTGAGGTTACGTCTGTCAGCTATGTCACCAACTCTCCTGTTGCTCGAACCCGAACTCCTCGGCACCTGAGTCGAACCCGTCCGAAAAAGCCCACACGCAAGGCTCCCAGTCGAGTCCGCCCGGCATGAGTGCCCGCTTGACCTCCTCGACGTCCCTGCCCGGCTCGGCACCGTAAGCGTCGACGAACGCCGCGTGTATCCAGCCGCTATTACGGCCAAGCTCGCGAGCTTCCTCGATCGTGAACGGCCTGCGAGGCTGCCGTGGCGGCTGCCTGAGCGACCGCTGTACGGCCGCTGTCTCGGCAAGCTCGATCTCAGTCATGTCGTCTCCGAGAAGCATGTAAGTCATTTGTTTTTCCCCTTTTTCCTTGTCAGGCTGAGTGCCTGCGACCGTGGACAGAGTTTCCCCTGCCCGCGATCGCTGGTGCTCAGATTTCGGAGTTTGTTCCGGTGTAGTCGTCGGCATCCCAGATCAGGTAGGAATCTGACCATTCGTATTCATGGCAGATCACCTTGCCGTGATTCTTCTGCGCGAACTTCTGCGCGTCCCGGTACTGAAGATTCGGCTGTGGTTCTACTTCATGATTACTATTCCAGATGGTATCTCCGTCGACGTCCTCGACGCAGTACACGGTAATGTTCATTTCTGTTCTCCCCATTCTGTACTTACTTCCAGGCTGGTCACCTGCGACCGTGGACAGAGTTTCCCCTGCCCGCGATCACCAGTGCTCAGACTCATTACTCAAATTCTCCGTTACCCTCGCAGATAACCTCGCTGCAATTATCGCAACGGCAGTCATCCACGGGATAGTCGTCGGTGGCACCGAACGCGCCATAGTCAACGGGAGGATCTTCGCTTTCACCTGCCTGCCATAGCACGATTTCCTCCGTGGCGCATTTAGCGCACAGTGTGTCACCCCGTGCCGTGATGTAGAAGATTGTATAGCCGCCAGGCCAAGCGAATTCTGGCAGGTTCCCTTGCTTGCCGAAAGGTTCGGTGTCGTCTAGAAGGTCTTGTACTTTCTGTGTGCTCACAGATCAGTCTCCTCGTCAAGCTGCCGGGCTACTGCCCAGCCGGCCGAATCGCCGTCATCGGTATAAATCTCGATGGTGACATAGAGTCCCGGACTGTCCAGGATGTCACGTGCCATGTGCCCGCCGACAAACTCGCTCGGGTGCATGATGAAACTATGGCTGCCCCCGTAACGACCGGAGTACCCGTACATGAGGTTCCAGCCCTGGATGCTGGCCTCCTGAGCGCATGCCGTCTCGTGCTCAGCCAGGATCTGGCCGTCGGCGTCCGTTTCCATGATCAGGTCGGGAGCATAAACGCCCGCCTCTGCACTCGTCACCCTGCCGTCGGCGTGCACGCGGATCACGTGATCCGGTTCCATGCGCGTGTTGAGATTGGTTTTCACTTTCTTACCTCCCCGTCGTTGATGCCTGTCGAGGCGAGTCTACGTCCTCTGGTTCACTACTGTCAACTTGCTTGGCTGCCCGCATGTCAGCGAGTGCTCCGTGTCCGGTTGAACAAGGTGTGCAGAGACCTTGCGGTCTCAGACATGTCCATGAAGCCATGTGCATGATTCTTGTTCTGCAGGGTGTCTACCAGGAACCCAAGCTCGTAATCTGTGAGCCTGAACGTTCGTCGGCAGGTCGTGCTCTCGGTGCGGAACATGCCCAGCAAATGCTTGGCCCCCTGTATGTTCAAGCGTATATCATCACCATTTTCCTTTTCTAGGTAGTTAAGGAATGTGATCCGCCTGATCAGCTCACTGCCGAGAACATCTAGTTCGGCAGCATTGAAAGATATCCGGTGCGCACGGTTGTACTGGGCAGGATGCACGGTGAATCCTGTCTTTGTCATCTCGTTCAAGGTCATGGCTTGCATATCGATTCTCCTTCCTGGATTGATGCGAGCCTGCTGGTTGCGTACCCGCGTATTCGAGTGCCATCTACGTACCGACGTTCACTGCCGAACGGCAGTGAGATACTGATCAGGCGAGTCAGGTTCGTGATACTACGTCCTGCGTAAGCCGGGCTGCCGATTTTCTGCAACTCGCCTGCAAGATATGCAGCAGACACGAATGATAGCCCTGAGCCCTCCGCTATAACTGCCACATCCCTCTGCAGAGCATCTGGAAGGCTGATGTCAGGGCCGGGTGGGCCAGATGGGCCAGGCTCAGCCGACGGTCCCAACGGTCCCAACGGTCCCAACGGTCCCACAGTCGATTTTTCAGATGCTTTACCCGGGTCAGGCTGGTCCTCAGGCTCCGCGGCCGGGTCAGGCTGGTCCTCAGGCTCCGCGGCCGGGTCAGGCTCATCCTTAGGCTCAGCCGAGGGGAGGGGCAGGCACATGAACTCCAAGTCGAGTTCGTCCAGCTCTTCCTCGGCAACGGCAGGCCGCAGCCTGGCACGGATGGACTCGGCCAGTGCGATGATGACAGGCGCGAACCTGCCCCTCATGCTGACAGGCTCACCTGCCCGGTTCTCCGCCTCGATCACGTACGTTGGCCCGAGTGCCGAAGCCATCAGCTTGGCAATTGACCGGTCAGACAAGCCCTCCCACAGCGGCCGGTCATCCATGGTCCGCAGATAGTCGACGGCGTCAGCCGTGAAGATGTGACTGGTTCCCTCGGTCTCGACGAGCTTGGCTATGTCAAGAGTGATCTGCTGATCGGGCGTGAGCACTGGCCTGTCGCCTGAGTCGAGGGCAAGCGCGGAGAATGACTCCAGGCACCTCTGCGGCCAGTCATCGCCTGCTGCCGAGGCCACCGCGAACAGCGGACCCCAGATCTGTCGTCGGCGGTCCGTGAGCTTGGGGTGGATGCGGTGCAGCCCGTTCTTGCTGATCTCACGGAAAGACTCTGTGTTCTGCCTGGCCCAGCCATGCAGAGTCTCCCTGAACACATCGGCTATCAGCTGGGTGTCAGAGTCGAGGGCATCTTCCAGCTTGAGCCGGTTCGGCTTCGGCTTCAGCACGATCCTGATAGAGCGCTGCTGCAGATCCTCCGGCGCTGCCGTGCGGAGCCCTGCCATGAAGGCGACGCAGAAGCACGACACGTCCATGGCGACTTTGGCCACGCTATGGCTGAACGAGCCATTCTTGGTATAGCCGTCGGTCAGGATGCGGTACACCGGGCTGGTACGCCCGTTCAGCCCTGATTCGCCGAAGACCTTGGAAATCTCGTCAAGCAGCAGGGTGACCGATCCGCCATCTGGCTGCGGCTCGATGAACTTGGCCTTGAGGGCCGGCCCTGTCGGGTCAGCCAGCCATGCGTTGCCTGCCAGCATCTTGGCCGCGGACATCACGGTCGACTTCCCCGAGCGAGGCGAGTCAGAGGTCACCAGGACACGAGGCAGCGTGTTGAACGCGTCCGTCGCATGGGTGACTGCCAGGACCAGGGTCAGTGCGTCAAGCTGCTCGTCTGTCGCATACAGGATCGTGGTCAGGAAATCACGCACGGCATTGAGCGGGACGAACCCCTCGGCCTGTGCGCCTGTCGCGCGGGCAACCCTGATCTCTCTGCTGGTCGGCGGAGGATCGGGCTGCTCCTCCGCCTGCTGTGGTGCGGCGCTGGCCGCCATCTGCGAGGCTGCGCCGGCAAGCCGGACGCCCGTGCCAATAAGTCCCATCTGGTGTTTCCCCATTTCGTTAGGTTGATAATCGTTACCCAGCTTAGACCCTTAGCTGACAAGTGTCAACTCAATGACTTGACGCGCGCCAACTCAGGGATAAACTGATCTGGCGCGGCAAGGCTCGGCGAGGCACGGCGCGGCGAGGCGAGGCCTGGCGAGGCAGGGCGAGGCGAGGGTTGTACCAGAAAAGGCCCGACCAGGAGAAAATCCTGGTCGGGCCTCAGTCTTGCCCCGGGTTAGAACGTCTTGTTGTACACTCGCTGCCCCCAGGCCCTGGCTTCTGCCGAAGCACGAGCCGACAGCTCTCCAGCTGTCCGGGCCTTGACCTCAAGATCCCGGGAAATCATCTCCGCGATCGCTGCCCTCTCAGCAGCAACTTGAGCTTCTTCACGAGCCTGCTTGGCAGCCGCGGCACGAGCCTGCTCAGCAATCAGGACCCGCTTTGCCGCAAGCTGGTCCATGGCCACTTGCGAGCGCAGGATCTGCTCGCGCATCGGCTTGCAGCTGTCTTGCTGAAACGGCTGGGCCTCAAACTCATCGAACTCTGCCAGCATTCCCGCGTCGCCTTCGGCAATCTGCTGTGCGCGCTCCGCGGTTGGCGGTCCGTCAATCTGAGCCTGGATGAGAATCCGTCGCTCATTCCAGAATGCCGTGTAAGCTCTCCTGACTGGCTGCCTGGCAGCCTCGGCCTTCTTCTCCTTCTTTGCCGTAGCCTTCTCCTGAGTCGCCACCTGCTGTGCTATCCACTTGCGGTACCGGGCCTTGCATTCCCTGCAACCGGCTTCTCCCGGTGAGAAAACATCGGAAACATTGCGCTTGGCCGGACGGCCGCACAGCGTGTTCTTAGGAGTCTCGCCAACTCCGAAGAGTGCTCGGCTTATTTCGCAGCCCGAGGGCGTGTCTGGCGTGTTGCTGTACATGAGGTGCGTGCCCGCGGTGGCCGTGATCCCGTACCCCGAGTTCACTACGTGAAACTGATAAGGCTTCGGGCTGAAAAGTCCCACTTTCGTTTCCCCTTCGCTATCGAAGCTGTCTGCCCCGTCCGAGGACAGTCTACCCAGTCAGTTGTCATGTGTAAACCTCCTGAGCACATGAAAAAGAGGCCCGACCAGGATCTCTCCTGGTCGGGCCTCTCCTCGTGACTAGCGCTGTGCGGCGAGGACAGCCTGCACTCGCTTTGCCCGGCTGTCACTGATGCTCAGCGTCCGGCGGATGCTTGCCCGGCTGGGCACGGTGCCGTCCGGGTAGGCGGTGAGTGCCGCCACCATGAGCGGATCGGCTAGCTCGGTCTTGCGATCAGCTGCCGTCCGCACCATACCGAGCAGCAGCTCGATGCAGCCGGTCAGTGCCAGTGCAGGCCAAGCGGCGATGAGGCAGCCTGTCGCACCGTGCTGCGTGCTTGCCAGCACATTGACTGCCGTGGTGGCAGCGATGCCCGCCCACAGCATGACCCAGGCTAGCCTGGACGCCGCCACCTTGCGGTGTGCTGCCGACAGCAGGGACATGCTAGCCGCCAGGACGAGCCCGTCGATTGAGACGGGATAGATCCAGGCCAAGCCGCTTTCCCCGTTAGCCGACACGACAGTGATGCAGTGCCGGGCGCTGAGCACGCCAGCCGCAAGAGCGACGAGCGTAACGGTTGCCGCGGTAACTCGCTGGATCATTCGTGCGTAGGTCATAGTTTCCCCTTTTTAGTTGATTTCCTGCGGATTCTGCACCCCGACCAGGCGGCTGCGCCGGCATCTGGATCGGTGGTACGAGACGAGTATACCCCACGGGTGTCGTCTGTCAACCCTCGGGATCCAGAGAAAGGTGACCGACCCGATCGGGATCTTCTCCTGACCGGGCTTCTCGCGCAGAGTTTCCCCTGCCCGCGATCACCAGTGCTCAGGCTTTGATCTTACGGATGACAATCCTTTCATAAAGGCGCTGATATTTACCGTAATATTTTCCGTTTATTTCTGGTAGATAGAAGCGGTGCTCTCCTTTAGACTCACAGTTTGGTACTGCTTTAGCAAGTAGATAGCTACTGCCAATTATTTCAAACTGCTCCGAGTTGTACTTGTCTAGGAACGTAATCGGAACGCCCATAGCTCCGTCATAGTCTGCTGGTATGTCTGCTACCTTAGAGACCTCGATCGCTGGGTAGTTGATGTACGTGGGATACTTTTCCGAGCTGTACCGGTTACCGTCCAGATCAAGGAATTCATGCCGCTTGTCTGTGTCGAGGTTCGTGTACCAAGCTATGTTACATAGTGCCAGGTACCGGATGCCATTCTCGATCTTGATGCTCAACTCGGACGTAGTGTGGTCATAGTTATCCGGAACACGGAACCACTTCTTCCCGCTGCTGCTGTAGCCAAGCCAGAGCTTATTTTCCTGGATAAGCTTGAAGGTCTCCTTGTAGGTGATGGCATTCATGTTGCCGATGACAAGGAATTTCTTGTCATATTCGACTAGCTGCGCGACGTACTCGCGGAAAAGCGAAAATGGCGGGTTGGTAACCACGATGTCGGCTTCCCGAAGTATCGCGATGCACTCAGCTGAGCGAAAGTCCCCGTTGCTTTCCAGTCGGGTGAGAACGCTAGGCGTGCTTGTCAGCAAGTACTCGACATCGAGCGGAGTGCAGCGGGAACCATCATTCCTGATGCTGGGCACCTCAGTAATCTCGACCTTGTAGGCGACCTTTGCCGGGATACCTGGCAGGGGCAGTTCATTGCCGGCAACAGTGCTCCCGGCGTAGCAGGTGGCGATAAGCTTCTTCAGCCCAAGCTGGTCAAACTGCTGAGCGAAGAACTTGAAGAAGGCGGACTCGTAAGGGTCGTCGCAGTTGCAGAGAATTACCTTGCCCCTGAACTGCTCCTTGTAGTGCTTCAGCTCACGCTCTACATCATCTAGCTGAGTGTAGAACTCATCGTTCTTCGCCCGGTTCGCCTTAGCTAGCGTCGTGTTCTTGCTCATGATCCATCCTCGCTCCCCGTTTCTGTGTGTGCGAGGCTGATCCTCACATCGGGAGACAGGCTAGCACCACGAGGTGTCGTCTGTCAACTAGACCCTGCGGAACCATGAGTTGACAATCGACGCCCGATCAGTTATTATCTGCTCTGTGCGGGTGGCAGACAGCCACCCGGCAATATTGAATAAAGGGGAAATTTCAGGATGCGCAGAACCAGCAGCACCACTTCGGTCACCGAAGACGACAACGGCAGGTACACGCTGACCAGGAAGCCAACCGGCGTGAAAGAAGGAACACTCAACGGACCGTATCATTTCTGGTACGTAACCGAAACTTCAACGGGTGACCTGCTGCATATAGCGGAGAGCGACAACACTGCCCGAAAGTGGATTGACATCAAGCAGTATGTTGATTTCTTGGAGGACGAATTGTCAGCATCACTCAAGCTTCACCCGTAGCCAAACGAGAAGCCCCCCGATCCTTCTCAGGGATCGGGGGGCCTTTTCTATCGGGTCGGGGAGTTACCGACGCACCGCGGCTTCCATGGCCTGCACAGCCGTCGCCTCGACTTCAAAACTACGGTCAACGTCCTCCACCGTCTGGGCATATGCCGAGATGGCCTGCATGACACCACCAGCGGTGGACTGGCCGCCAAGCACGAACATATCGAGCACTGATCGCTGCTCATCCGGAGAGAAGCCCAGGCCCTGGCACACAGCGGGCACCGTCTCAGTCGGCGACGCGATCGGGTACCCGGCCTGCTCCTCAAGGCCGGTCACGAGCTGTGCCAGGTAGCCGGTCTTGAGCCACTGCGACACAGCGTCCCTGGTCTCGGCTGCCACGAGGTCGCCAGCCTTGCGCTGGGTGTCGAAGCTTGCCCGTACCGCCCCTTCGGCGAGACGGGTGCCAAGGTGAACCTTGCGGATCCCCTCCTTACGCATGGTCAGCCCGTTGGTGCAGCGCAGCACCGTGACGACAGGAGTAAGGGTGTAGGCCCCGCCTCCGGTCTCGGAGTTCCTGAAGTCGAACCCCATGGCCACGACAGGAGCGTCCTTGTCACTGAACATGTGGTGCGAGCCATGCTCCTCCCTCAGTGCCTCGATCCTTCCGCCTGCCCGCTGCACCGCGCCAGGACCGTCGAACGGGCTCCTGTACCCGTCAAGGAGCCTCGGTGCGAGCATGTTCACGTCCGGGGCATCGAAGCGGACCCGAACAGCCCGCTCGGACAGGTCAGACACCCTCGACGTGACATTGACTCCCGAGTCGCGGATGCCGTTGAGGACCGCGGTCAAGACGTCGAGGTTGTCCATCGAGAGCGAGTAGCGGTCGCTGAGCATGGCTCGTGCCACACCCTCGCCGCCGTCATCACCGCGGAAGAGACGGAGCAGGAACGCGCGCTCATCGGCGGGGTGAACCTGCTCGGTGCTGCCGTCCGCGGTGCGGCGCGACCTGCCGTGCAGCCAGCCGTTGACAGCCTGATCAAGCATGTCGGGCCTGCTGTCGCGCATCTTGCGGAGGTAGGCTCGCGGGATCCCGAGCTTGTCACTGAGCCCGTCATCGAAGATGTCGGTGGGGCGGTAGGTGCCGTTCACGGTGGTAACGCCCGAGTCCGTCAGCTGGGACTCGGCATCCTTGACCACGATCATGCCGTTGAGGGACTTGACCGATGTGGACGGGACAACAAGGTCATGACGGTGGGCTCGCTGAGCCTGGAGGATGGCAACCAGATCAGCTGCCGTTGCGTTGCGTGCAGTGAGTGTTACGGACATTCTGATTTCTCCCTTGTGTACGTGCGGAATCTTGCTCCCCGAAGGCTACAGCACCCTAGTGACAAGCGTCAACTAGAAGGGGTCAGGAGAAGGGGTACCGCGGAGGATCGAGAGCCGGCTATCGGGGTCGGGGTCGA
>WNFB01003256.1_pt1 | contig 15100 bp, 14 predicted proteins | sample 5400501 | NCBI WGS metagenome assembly WNFB01 (sample SAMN13153341, study PRJNA577476) | soil metagenome | isolation source: 200 cm saprolite under Douglas fir tree site 2 hole 1 | place: USA:California | collected 2015-04-18
TTCCCACTCGAGCAGATGGCCGACGCGGATTTCGGTAGCCGGAACTTTGGCCATGATTCGATTGCCGCCTGAAAAGGGCGCAATTCTATAGTAAAACCCCGCTGTGACGAAACCGATTGCGCGGCCCGGATTCGATCCCGCCTGCCGGGACTGCCCGCGGCTTGCCGAGTTTCTCGACACAATCAGGAGAGAGCATCCCGGTTACCACGCGCGGCCGGTGCCGCCCTTCGGACCGCGGCGGGCGAAGCTCCTCGTCGTGGGTCTTGCTCCGGGCATGCACGGGGCGAACCGCACCGGGCGGCCTTTCACCGGCGACCACGCGGGCATCCTGCTGTACCGGACGCTGCACAAGTTCGGATTCGCGAACCACCCGGGCTCGGACGGTCCAGGCGACCGCTTGAAGCTTATCGGATGCCGCGTCACCAACGCGGTGAAGTGCCTGCCGCCGCAGAACCGGCCTCAGCCCGAGGAAGTGCGCCGCTGCAATCATTACCTCGCCGGGGAGCTCGCCTCGGCGCGGCCGCGGGCGATCCTCGCGCTCGGGGCGATCGCCCACCGCGCGGTGCTGCTGGCTTTCGGCCTCGCACCGGGCGCGCTGCACTTCGCGCACGGCGCCGTGCACGAGCTTCCCGGCACTGCGTTCGGAGCGCGGCTTTTCGATAGCTACCACTGCAGCCGCTATAATACGCAGACGAGGCGGCTCACCACGCCGATGTTCGAAACGGTGCTCCGCGATATAGCCACTTTTCTCCGCGGCGTCCGATGAATCCACGAAGCACAGCTCTCCGGCCGGAAGAGCCCCGGAGCGCACCACGAGCGGCAGCCTTCGACGCCCGCGCGTTCCTCGCCACGCTTCCCGGGATGCCGGGCGTATACCGCATGATCGGCCGCAACGGCGAGGCGCTTTACGTCGGCAAAGCCGGGGACCTGAAAAAGCGCGTCTCGTCCTATTTCCAGAAGACCCAGCACGGGCCGCGCATCGCGATGATGCTGACGCAGGTCGCCGACGTCGAGATCACGGTCACCCGCTCCGAGGCCGAGGCGCTGATCCTCGAGAACAACCTCATCAAATCGCTCTCGCCGCGCTACAACATCCTGTTCCGGGACGACAAGTCCTATCCCTACCTGATGGTGAGCGGCGGAGAATTTCCGCGCCTCGGCTTTCACCGCGGCGCGATGGACAAGGCCCACCGGTACTTCGGACCGTTTCCGCACGCGGGCGCGGTGCGCGAGAGCATCCAGCTGCTGCAAAGAGTGTTTCGGCTGCGCACCTGCGAGGACTCGGTGTTCCAGAACCGCTCGCGGCCCTGCCTGCTGCACCAGATCCGCCGCTGCACCGCGCCCTGCGTAGGACTGATCGGCGCCGAAGCCTACGCGGAGGACGTCAAGAGCGCGCAACTCTACCTCGAGGGCCGCAGCGACACCGCTCTCAAGCGGATCGAGGCGCGCATGCAGCAGGCCTCCGAAGCGCGGCGCTACGAGGAGGCGGCGATCTACCGCGACCAGATCCGGTCCCTCGCCAAGGTGAGCCAGCGCCTGTACGCCGACACCGGCGCCGATGTCGACGTCGACATCATCGCCGTTGCCATGGAACAGGGCCTGACCTGCGTAAACCTGATGATGGTGCGCGGCGGCAGGCAGCTCGGCGACCGCAGCTTCTTTCCGCAGAATGCGCAGGAGCGCGACGCGAAAGAAGTGCTTGCGGCGTTCATCGGACAGCATTATCTGGAACGACCGGTGCCCGCCGTGGTCGTGGTCGGCGAAGAGCTCGACTCCGGGGAGCTCGAGGCAACCCTCGCCGAGCACGCGAAGCGCAGCGTCCGCATCCTCACGCGGCCCACGACCGAGCGCCGCGCGTGGCTCGAGATGGCGCGGCAGAACGCGCTGCAGGCGCTCAAGGCGCGGCTCTCGGAGGAGGGCACTCAGGGGATGCGGCTCGCCGCGCTGCGCGAAGGACTCGGACTCCCGGACACGGTGCAACGAATCGAATGTTTCGATGTCAGTCATACCATGGGCGAGGCGGCGGTAGCGGCGTGTGTGGTATACGACCGCATGGACATGCGCCGCGGCGAATACCGCCGCTACAACATCGAGGGCGTCACGCCAGGCGACGATTACGGGGCGCTCGCGCAGGCGCTCGCGCGCCGCTACGGCAGGATCGCGGGCGGGGAGGGCATCGCCCCGGACCTGATCTTCATCGACGGCGGCAAAGGGCAGGTGAGCGCGGCGAAAGAGGCGCTGGCGGAGACGGGCCTCTCCGACATCGCGCTGGTCGGCGTCGCCAAGGGGCCGGAGAGAAGGCCGGGTTTCGAGGAGCTGTGGATCGGCGAGCGCGCGGTGAGGCTTCCGCCCGACCATGCCGGCCTGCACCTGATCCAGCGAATCCGCGACGAGGCGCACCGCTTCGCCGTCGCCGGCCACCGTGCGCGCCGCTCCAGGCGCCGCACGACTTCCACCCTGGAGGGCATCTCCGGAATCGGCGTCAAGCGCCGCAGGCAACTGCTGACGCGGTTCGGCGGGCTGAAGGGCGTGATCAGCGCGAGCGTCGAGGACCTGACGCAGGTCGAGGGCATCAGCCGCAAGCTCGCCGAAAAGATCTACCGGGAGCTCCATGCCGCTTAACGTTCCCAACCTTCTCACGTGGCTCCGCATCCTCATGATTCCGCTGGTGATCGGGGTGTTCTACGCTCCCGAGGTGTGGCTTTCGAGCTGGCACCAGAATTTGATCGCCACCGTGCTGTTCATTGCGGCGGCGATCACGGACTGGCTGGACGGCTACCTCGCCAGGCGTCTCAATCAGATGTCGGCATTCGGCGCGTTTCTCGATCCGGTCGCGGACAAGCTGATGATCGCTGCGGCGCTGATCGTGCTGGTCTGGCTTCAGCGCGTGGACGCGATCATCGCCGTGGTGATCATCGGCCGGGAGATCGCCGTTTCCGCTCTGCGCGAATGGATGGCGAAGATCGGCCAGTCGAAAAGCGTCGCAGTGAACTTCCTCGGCAAGATCAAGACCATTTCGCAGATGATCGCCGTGCCGCTGCTGCTTTACTACGAACGGATCGGCATGCTCAGTCCGCAGCGGGTCGGCACCTGGCTGATTTATCTTGCCGCGCTGCTGACGTTGGTCTCGATGTTCTACTACCTCAAAGTCGCCGTCGCGCCGCGCGCGGCGGGAGATCGCCGGCGGCTTGACCGCAGGGGGAGCGGCCCGTAGAATTTCCGCCTGCTCTCGCGGGAGTAGCTCAGTTGGTAGAGCGTAACCTTGCCAAGGTTAAGGTCGCGAGTTCGAGACTCGTCTCCCGCTCCAGAATCCCGAGGAACAGCCCGCGCCCGCAGCCCATCGCTGCTCCTCTTTCAGTCAAAGTATGCGGCGGGGTGGCAGAGTGGTCATGCAGCGGCCTGCAAAGCCGTGGACGCCGGTTCGATTCCGACCCCCGCCTCCACCGTTTATGTGCGAAGGAGGTAATCATGCGTAACTTAAAGTCAATGATTCTCATCGCGACAATGGTATTGGGTGCGTCTGGAACATGCGCCTACGCAAGGCCGGGTGGTGCTGGCGGAGGCTCCGCAGGCGGGATGGCGGGTAGCCATATGAGCCAACCAGGATCAGCGAATACCAATGGACCTATGGCGGCCGACCGAGACAAAGGAATGGATCGCGCTGCGGACAGGCGTAACAAGGAAGCGGCCGAACACAGCAAAGCGGGGCAATCAAAGAAACACATGAAGAAAAGCGGCAAGGCGGCTGCGAAGGCCGAGGGGCCAGCGACTACGAAGTAGTTCAGGCCCGATCCGATCGAAGGCGGCCGCGATATTTATGAGGATGAAGTAAATTTATTGCGCGCCGACGCGATCAATCTCAGCGGGGAAAGTGGTATGCTTTTTGGTGCTTCGACATGCGAGAAGGGGAAGCCGTGAACATTCAACTCCGCCAAAAGTCACGACTCCGAGCGGTTGCCGCCATCATGTCGGGCGCCCTGCTTGTCCCAAGCCTGCCGGTGTTCGGCGATCCGCCGCCTTGGGCGCCGGCGCACGGCTGGCGCAAGCAACACGATCCCTACTACCAAGGTTATACAGGCCGGCGGTGGGACAATGACTACGGCGTCGTCGACGGCCGCTGCGACGCCTCGGCTGTGCTGGGCACTGTGGGCGCGGTAGTGGGGGGTGCGGCTGGCAGCAGAATGGGTGGCGGCGATGGCAAGGTGATTGCAACGATTCTCGGGGCCGCAATCGGCGCTGTAGTCGGTGCGAAAATCGGGCGTGACTTGGAAGATGTCGACCGAGCGTGCATTGGCCATTCGCTCGAGCTCGTGGGCGACGCGAGGGTCGTAAATTGGGTTAACCCGAACACGGGCGTAGCCTACACTCTGACGCCGTTGCGCAGCGACGGCCGATCATGCCGCGATTTCAAATTGGTAGCGAATTACAGAGGACGCAGCAACTCAAAGATCAGCACCGCTTGCCGCAATGCCAGCGACGATTGGCAGTTCAAGCAGTAAGGTCCGATGGCGCGGACGAGATGTCGCTCGACACCCAGATTGGAGCAGCCGCGCGCATGCTATTTCAAGTTACCTGTTTAGTTATCCGAAGCCCGGGTGGTGAAACTGGTAGACACAAGGGACTTATCAAATGAGCGTCATGGCGGAAACGCCTTGAACGGAACCCCTCAAACTCGGTGAACGCTTCCAGTCGATCTGATGCCGACGCCGAGCCAAGCCCCAAAGCAGGGGAAGGTGTAGAGACTAGACGGGGGGCACCTACAGTCCGTTGCGGACCATGGTGAAGGCATAGTCCAGCGCACGAACCGGTGTTTCGGGCGGCGAAAGCCGAAGTGCGACGAAAATCCCTCGCCGGGTCATTCCGGCATGCAGGTTCGACCCCTGCCCCGGGCACCACCTGATCGAGCGCGATAAGCAATGCGGCGCTGTCCAATCCGACGCCCCGCAGATTCGCCGTGGAGACCCTCGCCATGAACGATCGCTTTGAACGCAACAAGAGAGCCGTCATGGATTTCTACGATCTGGCGTTCAACCAATGCCGGCCCGCGGACGCGATGAAGAAGTACGCGGGAGACAAATACACCCAGCACAATCCGCACGTCGCCGACGGCAAGGAGGCGTTCATCGCCTACTTCGACAAGATGGCCAAGGAGTACCCGGGAAAGCGCGTGCACTTCAAGCGGGTCTTCGCGGAGGGAAATTACGTCATCCTGCATTGCCACCAGGAATGGCCGGGCTACAAGGACAGGGACTGGGCCGGCATCGACATATTTCGGCTGGACGAAGAGGGCAGGATCGTCGAACACTGGGACGTGCTGCAGGTCGTGCCGGCGACCTCCGCCAACGACAATACGATGTTCTAGCCCTCGCCTTGAGTGATATGATCCTCGGGAGTTGTTCCCGGGACGCTTGCCGTCGCGATGATCGATAGCTGGGTCGACTTCACCTTGAGCGTCGTTGGCGGGGCGACGGCCTTCCTGTGCCTGTTCGACGGAACACGGCGGCTCGCCGCGTACGGCGTGCATCGCAAGGCGGTGCTCTTGACGGTACTGGCCACGGCGGTCTGCGTCCTCTACGGCGGATTCGCGTACTGGAGGTATGCGGACATGAAGGCGACGTTGAGCATCGGTCAACGCAAGGCCGCCTCGACGCAACTGCCGGCGAATTGGGGCAGAGGCCTGAGCCCCGAGAGAAAAGAAGTCCTGAGCCTCGCGCGCGCGCGTCAGGCGTTCATGGAATCCGGGACGCTCGGAAGTTATATCGATCGCAGCGGGGAAACCAAATCGTTCGCCCCGACCCAGGAGGACTTCGTACGGCGCGAGCGCGTGGTGGCGTATTACTCGCAGGCGGGATACACCGCCCGGGGGAGCCTCGCGGAAGCCGTGCTCTGGTTGATAACGGGCCTGGTCGCCGTGCTTTTCGGATTGGGCATGTCGTTCGAGAAGGCGCCGCCGTCGGCGAGCCCTCCCGGGGATGCGGAGCCGCGCGAGATGCGTTCCTCGCCGTGAGTTCCGAACGGGCCGCGTAATGGCGATGCCGTTGCTGTCGGCTCTCCAGCGACGAGCGCGCGACCTCAAGACCGAGACCTTTGCGCTTTATCTCGCTGCGCGTCATCCCGGCACGCCGTGGTACGCGAAGCTTCTCGTAGCCGCGATCGCGGCCTACGCGCTGAGCCCCATCGACCTCATCCCGGATTTCATTCCGATCCTGGGTTATCTGGATGATCTCATCCTCATCCCGCTCGGCGTCGCCCTCGCAGTGCGGATGATTCCGCAGCCGATTCTCGAGGAGTGCCGGGCACGGGCGCAGGACATCATCGCGCGCGGCCGGCCGGTGAGCCGTATCGCTGGGGCGGTGATCGTCGTCCTCTGGATCGCCCTGGGAGCGCTGGGCGTCGCTTGGATTTATGCCGCCTGGATCGCCTCTTGAAACGGCGGAATCGCGCACCGATATGGCTCAAGCACGGTAGAATATTTCCCGGGACCGCAAAACGTGATCGTCTTTGAGCTGATCTGCACGGACCGCCACCGCTTCGAGGGGTGGTTCGCGTCCTCCGGGGACTTCGAAAGCCAGAAGTCGCGCGGCTTGCTCTCGTGCCCCGTTTGCAGCGATTCGAGCATCGAAAAACTGCTGACCGCCAAAATCGGCAAGCCCGATGCCGAGCCGACAGGCGAGAAAGCCGATCCGGCTCCCGCGCAAGCCGCCGTTCCGGGCAATCTCAGCGAGCTGATCGACTACGTGCTGCTCAATACCGAGAACGTGGGCGAGAACTTTCCGGCGGAGGCGCGGCGCATCCACCACAAGGAAGTCGCGCAGCGCAATATCCGCGGGCTCGCCACGGGCGAGGAGACGCGCGAGCTACTCGAAGAGGGCATCACGGTGATGCCTTTGCCGGTCCCGCCTCGCAAGGACTGGCACTGACCTCACCCCCGACCCCTCTCCACTGTGTGGAGAGGGGAGCCTGCCGACCTAGACCAGCTGTCGCTGCTTGCGCAGCTCCGGCATGCAGTGCCGGATCCACTGCGCGGTGATCTTTTCCTGCAGCGAATTCTGCCCGAGGCGCTCCGAGAGCGCGCCGAAGTCGACCCTGTCGAGATCCTGGTCCTGGTTGAAGCAGGAAAAGACGTAGCTCGTCTTGCCCGTGTGCGGGTCGCGGTGCGGCTGGAGGCACTGGGCGCAGATCTCCTTCAGCATGCACTGCATCGGCGAATTGATCGAGCCGATCGCGGCGTGGCCCGGCTTCAGATGAGGCTTGAGCACGTCGTGGCGCGCGCGAGCGACCGCCGCCATCATGCGGTCCGAGCCTATGGCGATGAGCCGGTCGGCGTCCTCCATGCGGATCGAAACGGTCCCGAGCCGGCCTTGCGCGTAGGCGTCCATCGCCTGCACGATGTTCCCGATGAAGCGCCGGTCCTGGGGACGCTGCGGCGCGAAGCCCGGCTCTTCGTCGCAGCACCATACGACCACGTCGGCGGCGTTCTCGATCTCGGCGGTCTTGTACCGGTCGATCACCTTCTTGTAGCCCGCGAAGTACAGCACCCGGGAGCCTTTTGCGCGGAACGCCTCGCCGATCGAGAAGAGCACCGCGTTGCCGAGACCCCCGCCGGCGAGGATCACGGTTTCGTTCGGCGCGATGTGCGTAGGTGAGCCGGTGGGGCCCATGAGGATCACCGGCTCGCCGGGTTTCAGCATGGCGCAGAGATCGGAAGATCCGCCCATCTCGAGCACGATCGTCGAGACCAGGCCGCGATCCCGGTCGACCCAGGCGCCGGTCATGGCGAGTCCCTCCATCTGCAGGCGCGTCGCCGACACGGCGTTTTTGACCAGGGGGGAGAGCGTCTCGAAATTCTGCAGCCGGTAGAACTGGCCGGGGCGGAACTTGCGGGCGGCGAGCGGCGCCTTTACGACCACCTCGACGATGGTCGGCGTGAGCCGCTCGACCCCGTGCACAGTGGCGAGCAGTTGCGTTGCGAGAGCGGCAAAGAACGAGGCGGCTGAAGCCGGGCTCGCCGGCGCGCGCTTGGCGAGCACGCGCGACACGGCCGGAAAACCCTGGCGCGCCGAGCCGAGCGCCTTGACGACGTTGCCGAAGTAGGAAGGGTGTTGGTCGCCGAAGAAACTGACGAAGCGGCCGTCAGCCGAGCGTGACAGCAACACCTCCGAGCGCTCGGGCTTGGAGATTGCGTGCTGCGGCTTGAGCGGCCGTCCGTCCTCGTCGCAGGCCTGGAAATACTTTCCGTCGAGCGCGAAGTGTGCCGGGTGCTCACGTGCGAGCACCGTGTTCGGCTGGGTGCCGGCAGCGACGAAGACCGTGTGCGCCGGCAACCAGTGCTCGGCCGATTCGCCCCCGAGGCCGCTTTGCCGGGTGAAGCGGATCCCGCGCACGGCGCCGTAGTTGTCCACGTCCACCGCAACCGGCGAAAGGCCCTCGGCAAACACGATGCCCTCCTCGAGTGCTTTTTCCACTTCCTCGTGATTGAGCGTATAGGAGGGGCTGTCGATGAGACGGCGCCGGTAGGCGATGGTGATTCCGCCCCAGTGCCGGAGCAGCTCGACGATCCGGGGGTCCCGGCCTTCGCGCGAGGCATGGGCCTTTTCCTCGCGGACGGCGCGCGCGTGAGCGAGGAACTCCTCGGCGATCTCGCGCTCCTGATCGTCCCATTTCTCGCGCGCCGCGTCCTCGCCGGCCTCCGCGGCGAGCGCCTCGTAGCGCGCGAGGAATTTCTCGACCTGCACGAGGTAATACGCGAGGGACTCGGTTGCGGTGTCGATCGCCGTCAAGCCGCCGCCGATCACCACCACCGGCAGGCGCAGCTGCATATTGGCGATCGAGTCGGCCTTGGCCGCGCCGGTGAGCTGCAGCGCCATCAAGAAGTCCGACGCGGCACGTACCCCGCGGGCCAGGCCGTTGGGGATGTCGAGCACCGTGGGCTTGCCTGCGCCCATGGCGAGCGCGACGTGGTCGAAGCCGAGCTCCAGCGCATCCTCGACGGTGATCGTGCCGCCGAAGCGCACCCCGCCGAACAGGGCGAACTGATTCCTGCGTTCCAGCAGCAGACGCGCGAGCTTGAGGAAGTTCTTGTCCCAGCGCACCGTGATGCCGTATTCGGCGACCCCGCCGAATCCCGCCATGACGCGGTCGTCCAGCGACTCATACAGCGTCTTGACGTCGCGGATCGGTTCGAACTTCGCTCGCGTGCCGTCGGCATTCACCCCGGAAAACTGCGCCGGCAGGGGCTCGATCTTCAAACCGTCGATGCCGACAACGGCGTGCCCGTCGTTCATCAGGTAGTGGGCGAGGGTGAAACCCGCCGGTCCCATTCCGGCGATGAGCACCTTGCGGCCGGTCGCAGACAGCGGCAGCGGCCGGCGGAAGTTGAGCGGGTTCCAGCGCGTGAGCAACGAATAGATCTCGAAGCCCCAGGGCAGCTCGAGAACGTCCTTCAGGGTGCGCGTCTCGGCCTGGGGGATGTTGACCGGCTCCTGCTTCTGGTAGATGCACGACTTCATGCAGTCGTTGCAGATGCGGTGGCCGGTCACCGCCACCATGGGGTTGTCGATGACGATCACGGCGAGCGCGGAGAGCGCGTTGCCCTGCGATTTCAAGGTGTGGAACTCCGAGATCTTCTCCTCGAGCGGGCAGCCGGCGAGCGTCACGCCGAACGGGCTCTTCTTGAAGATGACTTTCTGCGGCGCGTCGGCGGGCGGTTTTTCGCGCAGGCCCTTGGAGCAGGAATCCTTGCCCTGCGTATGGCACCAGATGCAATAGTTCGCCTGGTCGAGCGCACCGACGAGATCGGTCCCCGGGTCGGTCAGGGCGAAGCCGCGGCGCCGGCGGATATGCTCGGGGCGGATCGTGTAGGTAACGACGCCATCCCGGTCGCTCTTTTGCGCGCGCACGAGGAGGTTGTGCGGATCGATCTTGGACGGCGACTTGAAGAGGACGCCCGCCTGCACGCGTGCGCGCCCCGCCGGCGTGTGCAGCGCCCAGGCCGAGTATTTCAGCGCGAGGTCCAGGGGAACCGCGTGCCCGGCTTCATCGGCGAGCCAATGGGTGACTTTTTTCGCGAACGTCAGCTCATCGAAGCGGCCGTCCAGGTGATTTTTTCTCAGCTCGGCCTCGAGCGCGGGTCCGTCGAGCTTGGCCGCCTCCTCGGGCTTCACCTTGTTCGCCGCGCGGCGCTGCACGAACTGGCGTTTAACCGTGTAGATCGGGGCGAGCTCGTGATGGCGGGCGGCAAGGGTGCGGAATTCGGCCTGGATGCCGAACAGCTCGGCGAGAAAATCGTCCAGATGCGGCGCGATCTCGAGGATCAGCGCCGATTCGGCTTTTGAATCGAGACTGGCAGTCGCGCGCGCGGCTTCGAGCTGCGGTCTCAGCGCAGATTCCGCGGCGCCGAGATGGTCCAGGAATGCGGCATCGAGCCTGGCAAGACCGTCGCGCTCATGGAGCTCGGTGAAGGACAGGCCGTAGGCAAGCTTCAACATCCCATGCCTAGCGTTCCAGATGCTTGAGCTTTTCCTTCACGTCTTTCCACTGGTCGGCGTCCCCGGGCGCGGGCTTCATGTCGGTGATGACGGGCCAGATCTTGGCGAGCTCGGCGTTCAGCGCCGTGAACTTCTTCTGCTCCTCGGGAACGTCTTCCTCGGGCAGAATCGCGTTCACCGGGCACTCGGGTATGCACACGGCGCAATCGATGCACTCGTCCGGGTCGATCACCAGCATGTTCGGCCCCTCGTGGAAGCAATCGACGGGGCAGACATCGACGCAGTCGGTGTACTTGCACTTGATGCAGCTCTCGGTGACGACGTGAGTCATCGCACAGTCCTTGCGTTGGCCGCGGCGAGCCCGAAGCCCGGGCGGCGCGAAAAGGAAAATTATAAGGCTATCCTCCGCCGCCTTGAAAGCGCGCGTGCGGGATGCGATCATACTGATTGGTAATTTGCTTATGACCCGGCGCCCGCGCGGGCTAGAATGCGTCTCGTCGCGGCAGCGCCCGGGAACCAGTAAGGCGCCGCGCCGGTCGGAGGAATGCAGGCGGGCGCCTGAAATCGCCCGGTGCCGCCCCCGGTGAGCTTAGTCAAGAAGAAGGGTCCGCTCGGAGAAGCGCAGTGATCCAGGTCGAGAGCCTAAGCAAGTTGTTCGGCCAAAAACGGGCCGTGGACGACATCTCCTTCGAGGTCGGCAAGGGCGAGGTCCTGGGGTTCCTGGGCCCGAACGGCGCCGGCAAGTCCACCACCATGCGCATGATCACCGGCTTCATTCCGCCGAGCGCGGGCAGAGTCTCGGTGTGCGGGCTGGACGTGCTCGAGCACCCGATCGAGGTGAAGCGGCGCATCGGCTATCTTCCGGAGGCGGCGCCTTCCTACACCGACATGTCGGTCCTGTCTTTTCTCAAGTTCGCCGCCGAGATGCGCGGCTTGCGCGGCGAGGGACGCCGGAGCGCAATCCGCCGCGTCGTCGATCTGTGTCACCTTGAGAGCGTTCTCGGGCAGACGATCGATACGCTCTCCAAGGGCTTTCGCCACCGCACCTGTCTCGCTCAGGCGCTGATCCACGATCCCGAAGTGCTGATCCTCGACGAGCCCACCGACGGGCTCGATCCGAACCAGAAGCACGAGGTGCGCACGCTCATCCGCCGCATGGGCGAGGAGAAGGCGATCATTTTCTCGACCCACATCCTCGAGGAGGTCGAGGCGGCGTGCACCCGGGCGATCATCATCGACCGCGGCCGCATCGTCGCCAACGGCACGCCCGGGGAGCTGAAGGCGCGCGCCCCGAGCGGCAGGCTGGAGGACTTCTTCCGCTCGATCACGCGATCCGATATTGTCGCAGAGGCGGCGGCATGAGCAGGGAGCAGGGGCCCCATGCAGTGGGGATGCGACCGGCCGCGATTGCCGCCAGCCGCCGACAGCATGGTCGTCATTCTGGCAGAGTCGTTTCGGAGGCGGCGGCATGAAGAGCCACTGGGCTGCGATCAGCACCGTCGCTAGGCGCGAGCTCGCGGCGTACTTCGAGTCTCCGGTCGCCTACGTGTTCCTGGTGATTTTTCTCCTGCTCGCCGGGTTCTTCACCTTCACTTTCGGCGGTTTCTTCGAGCGCGGCGAGGCCTCGCTCGCGGCGTTCTTCAACTGGCTGCCGTGGCTGTTCCTGTTTCTCGTGCCCGCAGCGGGCATGCGGCTGTGGTCCGAGGAGCGGCGCCTCGGGACGATCGAGCTGCTGCTTACCATGCCGGTCGCGGCTTGGCAGGCGATTCTCGGCAAGTTCCTCGCCTCGTGGCTGTTTCTCGTCATCGCGCTCGCGCTGACCTTCCCGATCGTGGTCACTGCCAACTGGCTCGGCGATCCGGACAACGGCGTGATCGCGAGCGGCTACATCGGGGCGGCCTTGCTCGCGGGCGCCTACCTCGCCATCAGCTGCATGACATCGGCGCTCACCCGCAACCAGGTGATCGCCTTCATCCTCGCGGTGGTGCTGTGTCTGCTCCTGATCCTGGTGGGGTTCGCGCCGCTCACCGACCTGCTCGCGCGCTGGGCGAGCCCCTGGCTGGTGGAAGCGGTGACGAAATTTTCGGTCCTGACCCACTACGACGGTTTCCAGAAAGGCGTGCTCGACTCGCGCGACCTGCTCTACTTCCTTTCGGTGATGGCATTCACGCTGTTCGCGACCGGCGTCGTCCTGCGCAACCACCGGGCGGGCTAGAGGCGGACCCATGCAGAAGAAGACCGAGAATCTGCTCTACTCCGGCGGCGGCCTTGCCGCCGCGTTCGTCATCCTGGTCCTCGCCAATCTCGTTCTCGGCGCGGCGAGAGGGCGCATCGACCTGACCCAGGGCAAGCTCTTTACGCTGTCGGAAGGCACGCGCGCGGTGCTCTCGAAGCTCGAATCGCCGGTCAAGATCCGCCTCTACTTCACGCAGGGCGATGCGGGCGTGCCCCTGCCGATCAAGGCTTACGGGCGCAGGGTCGAGGACCTGCTCGCGGAATTCAGGCAGGCGGGTCGCGGCAAGGTCCTCGTCGAGAAGCTCGATCCCCAGCCCGATTCCGACGCCGAGGACTCGGCAACCCTGGAGGGCATAGAAGCCCAAGTCACGCCTGCGGGCGAGAAGTTCTACCTCGGTGCGGCGGTCAGCACCCTCGACCAGAAGCTCGCGCTGCCGGCGCTCACGCCCGACCGTGAGCCGCTCCTCGAGTACGACCTCACGCGCGCCATCGCGCGCGCGACCGCGACGTCGAAGCCCGTCGTGGGAGTGATGAGCGCGCTGCCGGTGTTCGGCATGCCGCCGAGCCCGATGACCGGCGGCCAGCCGATGGAACCGCAGGTGTTCGTCGGCGAGCTGCGGCGCGACTACACCGTGAAGCGCGTGAGCCTCGACGCGGAGAGAATCGACGACGACGTCAAGGTGCTGCTCGTCATCCACCCGCGCGGCATCGGCGAGCGGGCGCAGTACGCGCTCGACCAGTTCGTGCTGCGCGGCGGGAAGCTGATCGCCTTCCTCGACCCGAACGCCTACTTCGATCAAATGGGCGGAATGGCGTCGATGGGGATGGGCGGCGGCACGCCGTCCTCGCTCGACAGGCTGCTCAAGGCCTGGGGACTGGGCTTCGATTCGGGCAAGGTCGTGCTCGACATGCGCTACCTCACGGGAGCGGGAGCGCGCACGCTGCCGACGCTGCTCTCGCTCAACGACAATGCCTTCGACCCCAACGACATCACGACCGCGCGGCTCGGTTCGCTGCTCATGCCGTTCGCGGGCGTGTTCACAGGCAAACCGATCGAGGGCCTCAACGAAACGGTGCTGATGAAGACTTCGGCGTATTCGCAGCTCGTCGATTCGTTCTCCGCCATGACGCAAGGGGAGGCGGCCATCAGAGGGTTTGCGCCTTCCGGAACCGAGTACCCGCTCGCCGTCCGCCTGAGCGGCAAGTTCAAGACCGCGTTTCCCGAAGGCCCGCCGAAGGCCGACGACAAGGGCGACAAGAAGGCCGCGGCCGCGAAGGTCTCGCAGGCCGTGCCGAAAATCGCTTCGCTCAAGGAATCGGCGGAGGAGAACGCGGTGGTGCTGGTCGGCGACAGCGATTTCGTCAACGACGGCGCGGCGGTGCAGATCCAGGAGATTTTCGGGCAGAGGATCGTGATCCCGCGCAACGGCAACCTCGCCTTCGCGCAGGGGCTGGTGGACCAGTTCGCAGGGGGTCCTGAGCTCATCAAGCTGCGCAGTCGCGCGAGCGCCGCCCGGCCGTTCACCGTGATCCGCGACATGGAAGCGAAGGCGCAGCAGGCCTACCTCGGCAAGATCAAGGAGCTCGAGAGCAGCAGATGGAACTCGAGAACTTCCGCAAGAAAGCGGCCGAGACACGCCTCGCGCTGAAGGAGGTCCGCCGCGAGCTGCGCGCCGACAGCGAGGCGCTGCAGTTCTGGACCAAGGTGCTGAACATAGCGCTGGTGCCCCTGCTCGTCGCGATCGCGGGCATCGCGCTTGCGATATGGCGCCGCCACAGGGTGCCCGCCCTATGAGCCGCAAGCAGTTCCTCATTGCGCTCGCGGTGCTCGCGGTCCTCGCCGCGGCGGGAGCCGGCGTCATCGTGTCCGACCGCTCGGGTTGGAATACGACCGATTCGCGCGCCGGGCAGAAGGTGGTCGCCGGTCTGCGGATCAGCGACGTCGCCGAGATCGCGATCCGCGATGCCGCGGGCGAGCTGCACCTCGTACGCGGCGAGTCCGGCTGGAGCGTGCGCGAGCGCGCCGGCTTTTCCGCCGAGACGGATCGGATCGGCGAGCTTCTCGTGAAGCTCGCGGAGCTGAAAGTGGTGCAGAGCGAGCCCTTGCCCGAGAGCCAGCGCGCGCGCCTGGAACTGGTCGAACCGAAAGACAAGGTCGGGCAGGGCGCGGGAACGCTGCTCGAGCTGAAGGACGCCAAAGGCGGTACGCTCGCCCGGCTGCTTCTCGGGAAGAAAGTCGTGAAAAGCACCACGGTCGCCTCCCTCGGGCGCGGCGAGGCGGAGGCGACGGGCCGCTACCTCACGGCGGGAAGCGACGCCGGCACGATGCTCGTGGTCGCGGAGCCCTTGACGCAAGTCGAGGCTAAGCCGGACGCGTG
>WNFB01002882.1_pt1 | contig 15098 bp, 13 predicted proteins | sample 5400501 | NCBI WGS metagenome assembly WNFB01 (sample SAMN13153341, study PRJNA577476) | soil metagenome | isolation source: 200 cm saprolite under Douglas fir tree site 2 hole 1 | place: USA:California | collected 2015-04-18
CGCCCGGGCCGCGGCGTGCACCGCCGCGGTGCCGGCCACGTGCACGGCGGCGAAGGTCTGGCGCCCGCGCTCGACGATGATCCCGACGAGATGAATCGCGGCGTCCGCTCCCTCCGCGAAGGGCCGCAGGCTGGGGGGGTCGCGCACGTCGCCGGGCACGAGCTCGGCGCCGCCGGCCGCGAGCCAGCGGGCGCGGGCCGGGTCGCGGACGAGCGCGCGCACGGCGTGCCCGCGCCGGCGCAGGGTGTCGACGAGATGGCGCCCTACGAATCCCGTGGCGCCGGTGACGGCCACGATCACGCGACGCGGGGGGGCGCGGTCACTCCGGCTGGTCGGCGGCGCCCTCGTCGAGGAACACGAGCGTGTGGCGCCGCGCCACGACCGCCGACAACGCTTCGAAGACCTTGGGGTCGAGCACCGTGCCGGCGAGGTCCGCCATCCGCTCCACGGTCTGCTCGGGCGTCATCTTCTCCTGGTAGGGTCGGGACGTGCACAGTGCGTCATAGACCTCCGCCACGGCGATGACGCGTCCCCCCAACGGGATCTCCTCTCCCCGGAGGCCGTCGGGGTAGCCCGTACCGTCCCAGCGCTCGTGGTGGCTGCGCACCATGGCGATGATGTGCTCGAGGTGGGGAAGCGGCGCGAGGATCTGGGAGCCGATGACGACGTGCTGCTTGACGTGCTCGAACTCCTCCGGCGACAGCGCGCCTTGCTTGTTGAGCACCGCTTCGCGGGTGCCGATCTTCCCGATGTCGTGCAGGCGCCCGGCCACGCGGACGTGCTCCACCTGCTCGTCGCTCATGCCCAGCTCAGCGGCGATCGTGGCGGAGAGATCGGCCACCCGAGCGGAGTGGCCGCGCATGTAGGGGTCTTTGGCCTCGAGCGCGTTGACGAGAGCCTCGAGCGTGGCGACCGAGATGCGTTCGAGCTTCATGCGCTCCCGCTGCAGCTCCGCGGTCCGGGTCGTGACCTCTTCCTTGAGCCACTGGTTCAGGTGGCGGTTCTCGAGCAGCATGTCGCGGCGCTTCAACGCGCGCTGCACGGCCCGCCCCAGGTCGGCCAGCTCGATCGGCTTCGTCAGATAGTCCATCGCGCCCCGCTGCATGCACAGCGCGGCGCTCGTCGCGTCGTTCACGGCGGTGAGCATCAGGATGGCGAGATCGGGCTCGACCTCGATGGCCTGCGGCACCAGGTCCACTCCGCTCGTCCCGGGCATGCGGATGTCGCACAGCATCAGCGCCACCCTGTGACGCCGCAGCTGCTGCAACGCCTCGTCCCCGGACGCCGCCGCGTACACCTCAAATCGCTGCTGGGTCAGGAACTTCTTGAGGGCGTTGCGGATGGGCTCCTCGTCATCCACCACGAGGATGGAGACTTCGTCTGCGCCTGGGCCGGTCACGCGGGGCTCCTTCACAACTGCTCCAATCTAGGGAGTGGCGGCGACGAACGTTAGGTCCGATACGGCGGGAATCACGCCGGCGCGGGCCCCCCTCGTGAAGAGCTCCGCCACCGCGCGGCGCCCCTGGGGGCCGAGGTCCATCGTATAATCGTTCACGTACATCCCGACGAACCGATCGGTGCGTGCGGCGTCGAGCCCGCGGCTGTAGGCGGCGGCGTACGCGAGGGCTTCCCCCCGGTGAGCGAGACCGTAGGCGATGCTCGCCTTGAGATCGCGGGCGATCGCGCGCATCAGTTCCTCCCCGAGGTCGCGCCTGACCACGTTGCCGCCGAGTGGGAGCGGCAGGCCGGTTTCGTCGTGCCACCACTCTCCCATGTCCACCCAGAGGTGCAAACCCCGATCGCCGTGAGTCAGCTGCCCTTCGTGAATGAGGAGGCCGGCCTCCGCCTTGCCGGCCAGCACGTGCTCCTCGATCCGGTCGAAGGGCACCGCCACGTGGCGCGCCGCGGGCTGGTACAGCCGCAGGGCGAGGAACGCGGTCGTCAGCTCGCCTGGGACGGCGACCGTGAGGCCTGCGAGGGCGGCGTGAGGGTCCGCCGGGCGCGGGGCGCGCGCCACGATGCGCGGGCCGTAGCGATCCCCGACGCTCGCGCCGTGGGCGAGCAGGGCGTACCGGTCGGTCAGGTGGGCGTAGGCGTGGAAGGAGACCGCCGTGCATTCGAGCTCCCCCGCGAGCGCCCGGCGATTGAGGGTCTCGATATCGGCGAGCTCGTGCACGTAGCGGCGCGCCCCCGTCGCGATGTGCCCGCCGGTCATCGCCCAGAACATGAACGCGTCGTCCGCGTCCGGGCTGTGGGCGAGGCGGATCGTACGAAGCCCCGGCGTGGGGAAGGGGGAGGGAGGCTGGGTCACGAGGCCTTGCCGCCCGTGACCCGGAGCGCCTCCGCGTGAAAGGCATCGATCGTGTTCTGGTGCTCGGCGTACTCGGGGCGGCGGCGGGCCCGCTCGGCGGTCTCGTAGCGCAGGAAGCCGCCGTAGGCGCGGCGCGCACGGGGCGCGTCGCGCGCGAGCTCGTAGGCTCGCGCCCGCAGCATGAAGCCGTACAGGTGCGTCGGCACCGTCCGGAGGATCGTGTCGGCCTGAGCCAGCGCCCCCGCCCCGTCGCCCCCCGCGAGGTGCAAGACGCCGATGTCGTAGCGCGCATCGAGATCGAGCGCGGGCAGCTGGGCGTAGGCGCCGAGGGCCATCGGCAGGAAGAAGCGGACGCTGTCCTGGAGGCCGCGCTCGGCGAGGCCGACGACGCGGTCGAAGAGGCGCCGCGCCTGCTCCTCGGGGGACATCTGTGAGATATCGGGAGCCGGGATGCGGGAAGCGGGAGGCGGCCCATCCCCCACCCCTCCCGACTCCCGCATCCCGCCTCCCGACGAGCTACCGAGCCGGAGCGCGACGACGGTCAGCAGCGCCCCCACCGCCGCGCCCGCGACGGCCCACGGCAAGCCGGCCTGCCAGCCGGCCGACCCCTGGGACGGGGCGGCCACGGCTGCGCCGCACTTGTGACAGAACCGGGCTGTCCCGGGCAGCGGGGTGCCGCACGCGTGGCAGGTCATCGGAGCCGGAATCTAACTGGCACGAATCGGCGGAGTAGCGTACTGTAAGCTCCGTGAGTCTCGAACCGTCCGCCTGTCCGCCCGCCCGCGACCGCCTGGAAGTCCTTTAGGATCAGCCCCATGACCACCGCCTTTCCGGGCCAGGAACGCGCCAAGCACATGGGGGAGCTGAAGCGCGGCGATGAGCGCTGGGAGGTGTTCGTCGAGACGCAACTGGACGGCGAGGTGGGGGCGGTGCGCGGGCGCTTGCACTTCGTGAGCGGGGAGCAGCACCGCATGACCACCTGGATCTTCCTCGAACTGACCGAGCGGGAGATCCAGGAGCGGTTCGGTGAGTTTTCGGCCATCGAGCTGTGGCACTTCCTGGAGGCGCTCCAGGCGTAGCCGTGTGTGGAAAACGCTGCACGATGTGCACAATTGTTGTTGCAGTCCTACAGCCTTCACGCCACTCGCCGTGCTGCAATGGATTTTTCGCTGCAGGCAGCGCACGGAATGCTTGACACTCCGTAGCGGCACGGGTACCTTCCCGCATGCCTGACGTTTCCTGACCACAACCGACTCCCCGAACACCCCGTCGCTCGAGCGCGAGCACGGGCTGTCGCTGTTTGTGGTACGGAGCGTGCGTGCTGCGGAGCGACCAGAGACCCTCAGGAGAGAGCGACCCCATGACCGCCACATTGGAGCCAGCCATGAGCGCCAAGGCCGCGAAAGCCGGCACCGCGCCGACCCCTGCGGACGTGATCCGCAAAGCCAAGGAGGCCGGGGTGCAGATGGTGGACGTCCGATTCACCGATCTGCCCGGCACCTGGCAGCACTTCTCGCTGCCGCTCAAGGAGCTGACCGAGGCGGTGTTCGCCGAGGGCGTCGGCTTCGACGGCTCGTCGATCCGCGGGTTCCAGGCGATCAACGAGAGCGACATGCTCTTGATGCCCGATCCCGCGAGCGCGTTCGTGGACCCCTGCCTCCAGGTCCCGACGCTGGCGCTGACGTGCGACGTCGTGGACCCGGTGACGGGAGAGCCCTACAGCCGCGACCCGCGTTACGTGGCCCGCAAGGCGGAGCAGTATCTCATCAAGACGGGGATCGCGACGACGGCCTACTACGGGCCCGAGGCGGAGTTCTACATCTTCAACTCGGTGCGCTTCGACCAGAACGCGCACGAGGGCTACTACCACATCGATTCCGAAGAAGGGATCTGGAACTCCGGGTCGAACGGCACGCCGAACCTGGGCCACCGGCCGCGGCACAAGGAGGGGTACTTCCCGGTGCCGCCGGTAGACAAACTGCAGGACCTGCGCTCCAAGATCGTGCTCGCGTTGCTGGCGGCGGGGGTCGACGTCGAGGTGCATCACCACGAGGTGGGCACGGCGGGGCAGACGGAGATCGACATGCGGTTCCAGACGCTCACCCGCATGGCGGATCAGCTCTTGATGTACAAGTACATCGTGAAGAACGTGTGCGCGCAGAACGGCTACACGGCGACGTTCATGCCGAAGCCCCTGTTTGGGGACAACGGCTCGGGGATGCACGTGCACATGAGCCTGTGGCAGGGCGACACGAACCTGTTCTTCGACGCGAACGGGTACGCCCTGATCTCCGACACGGCGCGCTGGTACATCGGCGGGTTGATCAAGCATTCGCCGGCGCTGTTGGCGTTTGCCGCGCCGACGACGAACAGCTACCGGCGGCTGGTGCCGGGTTTCGAGGCGCCGATCAACTTGATCTACTCGCAGCGCAACCGCTCGGCGATCTGCCGCATTCCGGTGTACTCGAAGTCGCCCAAGGCGAAGCGGGTGGAGTATCGGGCGCCCGATCCCGCGTGCAACCCCTACCTCACGTTTGCGGCGTTGCTGCTCGCGGGGCTGGACGGCATCAAGAACAAGATCGAGCCGCCCAAGCCGATGGATGTGGACCTGTACGAGCTCGAGCCGGCGGAGCGCAAGCACGTGAAGAACACGCCGGGCTCGCTCAACGAAACGCTGGCGGCGCTCGAGGCCGATCACGAGTTCCTGCTCGCGGGGGACGTGTTCACGCCGGATGTGATCGAGACCTGGCTCGCCTACAAGCGGGCCAAGGAAGTCGATCCGGTGGCGCTGCGGCCGCATCCGTACGAATTCTTCCTGTATTACGACGTCTGAACGGAGCAGGCGGATAGGCGGTTGGGCGGTTAGGAGCGCCGATGGTCGGCTTGCTTCTAGCCGCCTAACCGCCTAACCGCCTAACCATATGGCCACCACCGTTTCCAAGTCCGCCGGCGCCACGAAGCGCGACATCCTGGAGCTGTTGAAGAAGCAGGACGTCGCGTTCCTGCGGCTCCAGTTCACCGACATCCTCGGCGTCAACAAGAACGTCGAAGTGCCCCAGAGCCAGTTCGAGAAGGCGCTCGAGGGCGACATCATGTTCGACGGCTCCTCCATCGAAGGGTTCGTGCGGATCGAGGAGTCGGACATGGTGCTGAGGCCCGACCTGGACACCCTCCAGGTCCTGCCGTACGACGATGAGGGGGGGCGCGTCGCCCGGCTCATCTGCGACATCTACAACCCCGACGGGTCGTCGTTCGTGGGGTGCACGCGCCAGGCGCTGAAGCGGCAGATCGCCCGCGCGCAGGAGCTGGGCTATCAGATGATGGCCGGCGCCGAGGCGGAGTTCTTCATCTTCCAGCTCGACGCCAAGGGTGATCCCACGACCGAGACGCACGACGCCGGCGGCTACTTCGACCTCACCCCCGTGGACCGGGCGGAGGAGATCCGGCGCCTCATCATCAAGGACCTGCTGGCGATGGGGTTTGAGGTGGAGGCCGGGCATCACGAGGTGGCGCCGGGCCAGCACGAGATCGACTTCCGCTACGCCGAGGCGCTGGAGACGGCGGACAATCTCGCCACCTTCCGGTTCATCGTGCGCTACGCCGCCTACCGCCACGGCTTTCTCGCGACCTTCATGCCGAAGCCGATCTTCGGGATCAACGGCTCCGGCATGCACACCCACCAGTCGCTCTTCCGGGACGGCAAGAACGCTTTCCACGATCCCAAGGGGAAGTGGGAGCTGTCGCAGACGGCGCTCCATTACATCGCCGGGCTGCTGCGGCATGCCCGCGGGTTCTGCGCGGTGACAAACCCGCTGGTCAACAGCTACAAGCGGCTCGTCCCGGGGTACGAGGCGCCGACCAACGTGGCGTGGTCGATGCGGAACCGCTCGCCCTTGATCCGCATCCCCGATCGGCGCGGGATGCGCACGCGCTGCGAGCTGCGGATGCCCGATCCTTCGGCGAACCCCTACCTGGCGCTGGCCGTGCAGCTCGGGGCGGGGCTGGACGGTATCGAGAGCAAGCTCTTTCCCCCCGATCCGGTCAACAAGAACATCTTCGAAATGAGCTTCCGCGAGCGCCGCAAGTACCGCATCGACGAGCTGCCGCGGGACCTGCACGAGGCGCTCGAGATGCTGGAGAAGGACGACGTGGTGCGGGACGTGCTTGGGGCGCACATCTACGAGCGGTTCGTCGAGGCGAAGCGTGAGGAGTGGCAGGCGTATATCGGCCGGGTGAGCGAGTGGGAACTGCGGCGCTACCTGGGGCAGTACTAACTGCGTCGAGGAACGACGTCGAGGGACGTCGTCCAGGAAAAGGCGTCGAGGAGAGACGTAGTCTACCGGTCCGGCGGTGGATGGTCGTGCAGGCGGCTCAAGAGCTTGACTACCAAGGTCGTCCGGCTCTCCAGCACGAGAATCGCGCCTTTGCGATTGGGATCGAGCAGTCGCGCCACACGGAGTTGCGCGCGAAGTTCATGCGCAGACCCCCTTGCGTATAATAGGAATCGACGAAACTCGGGGACCGACCCCCGACCGCACGCCTCCGCGATGTTGGCGACGATGGACAAGGCGGCTCGGACAAGCTGATCGCCGCGGACGAACGCGCCCGCGCCCCTGAAGGTTCGTGCGAGTGCGGCCGAGTCCCTCGTGATCTCGGAGGCAACCTGGTGGACCAGCAGTCGCCCAGCGTTTGCACGAAGAACCATGCCGGACTGTAAGCCAACTCGTGCGCGGGCCGGGCACCTTTTTTACGCCTCTCCTCGACGTTTTTCCTCGACGCCCGTCTGCTTGACGGTTTTCTGCTTGACGGTGTCAGGGTGCGACCAGGCCTCCCGCTCCGGCGACGCGACGGGCCTCCAGAGCTACGGTCGCTGGGAGTGGCACGGGCGGATCGTGGCGGAGCCTGACTCGTCCCTCACCCTGATGCGGGTCCGCATCGACACCACGCGCGGCGGCGGAGACGTGGCGCTCGTCCGCTACGACTTCGACCCTTCGCCCGGCGCGGGAGACGAGTATGCCCTCACGCTGGGGCTCGACTTCGGGAACGTGCGCGCGTTGCGGCCGGGGGTCCGCTACGAGCTCGGCTCGCCGCCGGCCCGGATTGCCGCCTTCGCGACCGTCACGTGCTTCTGCCGCCCGCTCCGGCCGGATTCGGTGCGCGGCACGTTTACGCTGGTCACGCGCGGGATGCGCCAGATCACCGGGCGCGTAGACGCCGCCCTCTACTTCACGGCGTGGAACGACTCCTCGCGCCACGTGGTGTACCCGCTGCACCAGCGCCTTGACGCGGTCAAGTAGGACGGCGGCGGTCTGGCGGACGGGCGGACTGGCGGTCGCGGTAGCGCTTGGCCTCCTGACCGCCCGACCGCCCGACCGGCTGCGAGCGCAAGCGAGTCCTTTAGGGTCCGCCCAGGCGATCGACACCGTCGTCGTCGTCAGCAAGAACGTCTTTCCCGCGGGCGAGGCCGACGCGCCCGGGTTCATCGCCCGCCTCGCGAACGCGCTCCACGTCAGCACCCGCCCGTCCGTGATCCGCCGGCTGTTGCTCGTCAGCCCGGGCGACCGCTACGACTCGGCGCGGGTGGCGGAGAGCGAGCGGGCGTTGCGCGCCATGAACGTGTTCAGCCGCGTGCGTGTGGACAGCACGCGCGTCGACGGCCGCCTCGCGCTGCGGGTCCAGACCACCGATGGCTGGAGCACGAAGCCGCAGCTCGGCTATTCGTCCGCGGGCGGCGATGTCTCCTGGCTCGTGGGCATGGTCGAGGAAAACGTGCTGGGCACCGCGAGCACGCTCCGCGCCGTGTACAACCGCACCCCCGATCGGAGCATCTTCTCGCTCGAGTACCTCAGCCAGCACTTCGTCGGGCGGCGGGCCCAGCTGGACCTGGGGTACCAGAACCTGTCGGACGGCCGCAAGGGCCAGTGGCTCTTCGGCGTACCGTTCTACGAGACGGCGGCCCCCACCGCGCTCGCGACGGACGGCGAGGCGGCCTCCGAGCGCATCCTGGTGTTCCGCGACGGCGTGCTGGACACGACCTTCGAGCGTCGCGCGCTGCGCGTCGGCGTCACGGGCGGCTGGGCGGTGCGCGCGACGAGTCGGGGCTACGTGCGCGTCTGGTACGGCGCGCACTGGCGGCGCGAGGACTTCGCGGCCGAGACGGCCAGCGCGATCCCGCGCTCGCTGTTCGCGAGCGCGGGCGCGGGCGTGGAGCTCAGTCACGTGCGCTTCCAGGTGCTCGAGCGGTTCAACTCCTACGCCCGGCGCGAGGACGTGGACCTGTCGCAGACGCTGCGCCTCGGCGTCTGGGCCGCTCCGCGCGCCTGGGGGTATCCCGCGGGGCGGGCCGGCGCCGGCCCCGAGGCGCGGGCCCAGGTCAGCGCCCTCTGGCCGCGTGGCTTCGCCCTGCTCCGGGCCCAGGCGAACGGGATCTACACCGGGGCGGGGCTCGACTCGGGTCGGGTCCGCGCCGGCGTGACGGTGGCGAGCCAGAACCTGCCCTGGCAGACGCTGATCCTGCACCTCGAGGGCGGGGCGCTGGAGCAGACTCGTCCGGGGAGCGAGTTCGACCTGTGGCTCGACAAGCGAGGTCCCCGCGTGTTCGGCGTGCACGAGTTCACGGGCACCCGCATGGCGTGGCTCGCGCTCGAGGACCGCATCCTCATCACCGACGAGTTGTGGGGGCTCGTGGGGGTCGGCGTCGCGCCGTTCCTCGACTGGGGGGGCGCCTGGTACGCGGATGAAGGGTCGCGCCTGGGCGGCGACGTGGGGATCGCGCTGCGCCTCGGCCCGACGCGCGCCGTGCGTGGTGACGTGGGGGAAATCGCGCTAGGATACCGGTTCGGTGAGGGGTTCCGCCCCGGGAGCCGCTGGGCGGTCGCGGTACGCAAGGGCGTCGCATTCTGATCGTCTTTTCAAGGAGCGGGCACATGGAAGAGCGGTCGTGGTCGCGCCTGGCAGTGGCGGGCCTCGCGCTCGCCGGCGCTGGGCTGCTAGTCACCTTCCTCGCGGGCTTCGGCTACCACCACGGCTGGTGGAGCCTGCGGGTCGCGTTTGGCCGGCGGCTCTTGGGCCTGCCGCTGCTCGGCGTCCTGCCGATCGGCACGCTGCTCGCCATGCTCGGCGCGCTGCTGTCGCTCGCGGGGATCGCGCACGCGCTGCGAGCCCACGTGGGGGGAGTCGGCCTCGGCGCGATCGGCTTCGTGGCGGGCCTCGTGCCGTCCGTCATGGTGCTGTATCAGTACCACCTCGCGCGCACCGTTCCGCCCATCAACGACGTCTCGACCGACCTCCAGAACCCGCCCGCGTACGTCGCCGCGGCGGCGAACGACTTCTGGAAGGGGAAGGAGATGAGCTACCCGGCGGGCTTCGCCGATTCGGTGCGGCGCGGGTACCCCGACCTCGCCGCGCTGGCGCTCCCCATTCCGGCGGCCCGGGCGTTCGGGCTGGCGCACCGCACCGCGGCGGGCATGCCGGCGTGGGAGATCACCGCGGTCGATTCGACGGCCGGGCGGATCGAGGCGACGGCGACGACGCGCTGGTTCGGGTTCAAGGACGACATCGTGATCCGCGTGACCCCGCGGGGCACGGACAGCGCCGTCGTGGACATGCGCTCCAAGTCGCGAGTCGGGCGCAGCGACGTGGGGGCGAACGCCGCGCGCATCAAGACGTATGTCGCGGCGCTCGCACGAGCCGCGGGAGGGAGCCCATGAGCGCGGCGCAGGAGATCTTCGACGTCATCCGGGAGGGGGATGCGGCGCGCCTCGGGGCGCTGCTCGCGGCGGACCGGTCGCTGGCGGGCGTTCGCAACGAGCGCGGCCACTCGCCGGTGTTGATCGCCCAATACCATCACCGGCAAGAGTGCGTCGCGCTGCTGCTCGCAGCCGGGCCGGAGCTCGATGTGTTCGATGCGGCCTCGGTGGGCGCCACGGCGCGCGTGGCGGAGCTGGTTGACCGCGAGCCGTCGCTCGTGAACGCCTACTCGAGTGATGGTTTCTACCCGCTCGGTCTGGCCGCCTTCTTCGCGCACCCGGAGACCGTGCGGCTCCTGCTCGCCCGCGGCGCCGACGTCGCGCAGGCGGCGAAGAACCCCATGCGGGTGCAGGCGCTGCACTCCGCCGCCGCGGGCCGGAGCTTCGAGGCCGTGAAGCTGCTGGTCGACGCGGGGGCGCCGGTGAACGGGCGGCAGCAGGAGGGCTGGAGCCCGCTGCAGGAGGCGGTGCAGAGCGGCGACGTCGAGATGACGCGCTACCTGCTCGCCCACGGCGCGGATCCGCGGCAGCAGAATGACGCGGGGAAGAGCGCGATCGGCCTAGCGGCGGAGCGGGGAAACGCGGAGATTCTGAAACTTCTCAAGGCCCGGGCTCCGTGACGGTCTTCGCCTACCCCGAGAGTCACGTCTTCTACCGGAAGTTGACGCGCAGCTTCCCGCGGATCGTGCGGGCGGAGGGCTGCTACCTCTACGACGATCGGGGCAGGCGCTACCTCGACGCCTGCGGCGGCGCGTTCGTCGTGAACGTCGGCCACGGCGTCGCCGAGATCGCGGACGCGCTGGCGCGCCAGGCGCGCCAGGTCGCCTACCTCAGCGGCAGCGCGTTCACGCACGAGCCCGCGGAGCAGCTCGCGGCCGAGCTGGCGGCCACGCTCCCCGGCGATCTCGACAAGCTGTACTTCCTCTCGAGCGGCTCCGAAGCGGTGGAGGCGGCCTTGAAGCTCGCCCGTCAATACTGGGCCGAGTCGGGCCTTCCGGCGAAGCACAAGATCATCGCCCTGGCGCCGAGCTATCACGGCAATACGCTGCTCGCCCTCTCGGCGTCGGCGCGCGAGCACTACCGCACGTTGTTCCGCGAGTGGCTCGTGGAGGTGCGGCACATCCCGGCCCCCTATCCCTACCGCTGCGCCTGCGGCGGGCGGGAGCCGCTGTGCCCGGCGTGCAGCGGCGCGGCGTTGGAAGCGGCCATCCTGCGGGAGGGGCCCGACTCCGTGGCCGCGTTCATCGCAGAGCCGGTGGGCGGCTCCTCGACCGGCGCGTCGGTGCCGCGGCCGGAATACCTGCGCGCCGTCCGGGCGATCTGCGATCGCCACGACGTCCTCTTCGTCGCCGACGAGATCCTGTGCGGTGCCGGCCGCACCGGCACCTGGTGGGCGCTGGAACGCGCCGGCGTCACCCCGGACATCATGATCCTCGGCAAGGGGATCACCGGCGGGTACGCGCCGCTCTCCGCCGTGGCCGCCCCCGAGCGCCTGCTCGACGTCCTGGCACGGCACTCGGGCGGCCTGCTGCATGCCCAGACGTACGGCCACCACCCGGTCGCCTGCGCCGCCGGACTCGCGGCCGTGCGTCACCTCAAGGCGCGGCGCCTGGTCGAGCGCTGCGCGCGCATGGGCGACGTGCTGCAGCGCCGGCTCGCCGGGCTGCGGGCGCTGCCACATGTCGGCGACGTGCGCGGCATCGGGCTGCTCGCGGGGGTGGAATTCGTGGAGGACAAGGAGACCCGGGCGCCGTTCGCGCGCTCGCTCCGCTTCGCCGAAACCTTCACCGAGGCGGCGCAGGAGGCCGGCCTCGTCGTCTGGCCCAACGTGGGCCACGCGGACGGGGACAACGGTGACCTGGTGATGATCGCGCCGCCGTTCGTCGTCACGGAGGAGCAGATCGACGAGCTCGTCACGCTCTTCCAGGCGGCGCTGGAGCGAACGTTCGTGGGGAGGCCCGCGTGACCGCCGCCCCCACCGCTGCCGCTCAATTCAAGGTTACCTACACCTCCGCCAACGTCGACTGGGAGCTGTTCCATCGCCTGTTCGACGAAGCCCTGGCCGCGGTGCGGGCGCAGTGCGGGCGCGACCATCCGCTCTACATTGGCGGCGAGCCGGTCGTCGTGGCGGGCGACCCGATCGTGGACGTCGCGCCCGCCGACACGAGCGTCGTGCTGGGCCGCTTCGCGCCCGCGGGGGTCGAGCACGTGGACCGCGCCGTCCGCGCCGCGCACGCCGCGCAGCGGGGCTGGGCGCGCCGTCCGTGGCCCGAGCGCGTGGCGACGCTGCGGCGCGCCGCCGCCCTGATTCGCGAGCGCAAGTTCCAGCTCGCGGCGCTGATGAGCCTGGAGGTGGGCAAGAGCCGCCTCGAGGCGATGGGCGACGCCGAGGAGTCGGCCGACCTGATCGACTACTACTGCCAGCAGGTGGAGGACGCGAGGGGCTTCGTCCGCCAGATGGCCAAAGTCACCCCGGTCGAGCGCAATAGCGACGTGCTGCGCCCCTACGGGGTGTTCGCCTGCATCGCGCCGTTCAACTTCCCGCTCGCCCTCTCGACCGGCATGTCGTCCGCGGCGCTCGTCGCCGGCAACGCCGTGGTCTACAAGCCCGCCCAGGACACGCCGTGGACCGGGCTCAAGCTGCACGAGGTGTACCGCGACGCGGGGCTCCCGCCCGGGGTCTTCAATTACCTGACGGGCCGCGGCACGGTGATCGGCGACGCGCTGTGGCAACACCCGGGCGTCGACGGCGTGGTCTTCACCGGCTCGCACGCCGTGGGGATGCGCATCTACCGCGGCCTGTCGCAGCGATGGGTGAAGCCCTGCCTGCTGGAGATGGGCGGCAAGAATGCCTGCCTCGTGACGGATTCGGCCGACCTCGACGCCGCGGCGGAAGGGGTGATGCGCTCCGCCTTCAGCCTGCAGAACCAGAAGTGCAGCGCCACCTCGCGCGTGTACGTGCACCGCGCCGTAGCCGGGCCCTTCCTCGAGCGGCTGATCGAGCGGACGCGTGCGATGACAACGGGCGATCCTGCCGCGCGCGACGTGTTCTTCGGACCGGTGATCAACGCCGGCGCCGTACAGAAATTCGAGCGGGCGGTCGCCCAGGCCCGGCGGGAGGGGACGATCCTGCTCGGTGGGCAGCGGCTCACGGGCGGGGGCTTCGACCGCGGCCACTTCGTCGCTCCCACGATCGCCGCGCTGCCGCTCGCGAGCTCGCTCTTTCTGGAGGAGCTGTTCGTACCGCTGCTCGCCGTGGGCGAGGTGGCCGGGCTGGACCAGGCGATCGCCGAGACCAACAAGGCGGAGTACGGGCTCACGGCGGGGATCTTCTCCAGGAAACCGGAGGAGATCGAGCGGTTCTTCGACGAGATCGAGGCGGGCGTCTGCTACGTGAACAAGCGCACCGGGGCCACGACCGGCGCGTGGCCGGGCGCCCAGCCGTTCACCGGCTGGAAGGGGTCGGGCTCGACGGGGAAGGGCGGGTGCGGCCCCTACTACGTCGCCCAGTTCATGCGGGAGCAGAGCCGCACGGTGATCGAGGCATGACGCCGGCCGCGCGCGACTATCCCCGCATCACCGTGCCGCCGCCCGGGCCCAAGGCGCGGGAGATCGTGGCGCGGCACGACCGTTACGCGTCGACCTCGCTGCCCAAGGAATACCCGCTCGTGGTCGCCCGCGGCGAGCGCGCCGTGGTCGAGGACGTGGACGGCAACCGCTACCTCGACTTCATGGCGGGGATCGCGGTCGCCTCGACCGGGTATGGCCACCCCAAGGTCGTGAAGGCGATCCAGGACGCCGCGGGGCGCTTTCTGCACATCTGCGGCGCCGACTTCTACTACGAGGGCTACGCCGCGCTGATCGAGCGGCTGGCCAAGCTCGCTCCGGGGGCGAGCAAGAAGCGCGTCTTCCTCTCGAACTCGGGTGCCGAAGCGGTCGAGGGCGCGATCAAGCTGGCGCGCCACTCCACCGGGCGCCCGGCGCTCATCGCCTTCAGCGGTGCCTTCCACGGCCGCACCTACGGCGCCATGACGCTCACCGCCAGCAAGGCGGTGCAGCGCGCGGGGTTCGCGCCGTTCGTCCCCGAGGTCTATCACGTGCCGTACGGCTACCGCTACCGCTGCGACTTCTGTCGCGGCGAACCGGCGTGCACGATGCGGTGCGTCTCGAACATCGAGGACGATCTCTTCGCGCGCCGGCTCGACCCGAAGAGCGTGGCCGCCGTGTTCGTGGAGCCGGTGCAGGGCGAGGGCGGCTACGTCGTCCCGCCGCCCGGGTATCTCCGGGCCCTGCAGGAGCTGTGCGACCGCTACGGCATCCTGCTGGTGTGCGACGAGGTGCAGAGCGGGATCGGGCGCACGGGCAAGCTGTTCGCGTGCGAGCACGAGGGGATCGAGCCCGACATCCTGCTCGCCGCCAAGGGCCTCGGCTCCGGGATGCCGATCGGCGCGATCATCGCGAAGGAGTCGGTGATGAAGTGGGGCCCGGGCGCCCACGGGACGACGTTCGGCGGCAACCCCGTATGCTGCGCGGCGGCGCTCGCCACCCTCGACATCGTGACAGGGGAGCTGCTCCCGAACACCCAGCGCATGGGCGAGCGGCTGCTCGCCGGCGTCCGCCGGCTCGAGCAGAAGCACGCCACGATCGGGGAAGTGCGCGGGTTGGGCCTGATGATCGGGATCGAGTTCGTGAAGGATCGGGCCACCCGCGAGCCGGCGCCGGAGCTGGTGCACGACCTCGTGGTGCGGGCCTTCGGCAAGGGGCTGCTGCTGCTCGGCGCCGGGAAGAGCTCGCTGCGCCTGGCGCCGCCGCTCGTGATCGACGAGTACGACGTGGATACGGCGTTACGGATCATTGACGAATGCCTCGTGGAAATGACTGACTGACGTCTGACCTCTGATGTCTGACGTCTCGAAAGTCATGTCCATGCACGCCGCCATCGCGGCACACGTCCACGACGGCGATACGGTCGTCATCGAAGGGTTCACGCACCTCATCTGCTTCGCCGCCGGCCACGAGATCATCCGGCAGGGCCGCAC
>WNFB01002883.1_pt1 | contig 15097 bp, 13 predicted proteins | sample 5400501 | NCBI WGS metagenome assembly WNFB01 (sample SAMN13153341, study PRJNA577476) | soil metagenome | isolation source: 200 cm saprolite under Douglas fir tree site 2 hole 1 | place: USA:California | collected 2015-04-18
AGCAGCGCGACCAGCTTGTTCAACGTCTTGCCGGTGTCGATGATGTCCTCGACCAGCAGGATATGCTTCCCGGCCAGCTCCGTCTCCGGGTCATACACCAGCCGCACGTTCCCGCTCGACACCGTTCCTTCGCCGTAGCTCGATGCAACGATAAAATCCACCTGCAGCGGCCGATCGATGCGCCGGACGAGATCGCTCAAGAAAATGAAGCTGCCCTTGAGGAGGCCCAGAACGAGCAAATCGCCGTCGGGGTAGGCCGCGGTGATCTCGCGCCCCAGGGATTGGACCCGCTCCGCGATCGTCTCCTCGTCGAAGACGATACGCTTGAGCTCACGCCCCCCCGTCTGCTTCGGCCAAGCCGCACTCGATAACATCCAGCCTCACCGCTCGAGTTCCTGGCGCCGGGACGCCTTCCGCACTGCGACAGATGCCGGGCACCCAGAGAATGGTCGCCCCTCTACTGACTACGGGATAGCGCGGCCGCACGCTGCGCGGCACCCGCGCTTCCATTAATAAGCGCCGCAGCGGCCGATGTCCGACACCGCCCAGCGGCACCAGCGAATCGCCGCGAGCGGGCCGCCGCACTTCCCACGCGGCGCTGTCCAGCCACGTCGTCCACGTCGCGCGCTCGATCTGGGCGGGGGCTGAGGCCGGCGACCACGTAATCTCGAACTCGCCAAATCGCGCCGAGCCCCGCTCTCCGGCAGGCCAGACCCGCTCGAGCGCGCAGTCCACCGCGTGGCCCACTTCGCGACTTACGCGCAACCGATCAAAAGCGACTTCGGCCCACCACTTATCCCCTAACGACAAACGGCGGCCCGAGGGGCGTTGCGCCAATGCTACAAGCCGGCGCGCTCGCGTCGGCCCAAGCACCAGTCCTACTCTGCGGGCCGCCGCACGCAAGAGCGCGACAGACAATGCGTTATCATAGCCGCACACACTCGCGCGGGCAACGGTAAAGCGATCGCCCTCCACCGTTAGCGCTAAGTCGGGGACTAGGTCCAGCATGCGATCCCATGCCCGGCGCTCGTTTGCAGCATGACGGCCTTGCGCCAGCAGATCGCTCCGCACCCGCGGGCCGAGGCGCTCGTTCAGTAACGGCAGGAGAGTCGCTCGGACCCAGGAGCGCAGGTGTCGCGGGTCGCGGTTGGCGGGATCCTCGTAGACCGGGAGTCTGCGGTCGGCGACGTAGGCGAGCAGCTCGCGGCGCGTGAACGGCAACAACGGCCGCACCAGGCCACCGCGTCCGCGCGCGGCGATTCCGGCGAGACCGGCGGGCGCGCTGCCGCGCAACGACCGCAGCACAATCGTCTCGACTTGATCGTCCTCGTGATGCGCGGTCACGATGTATTTCGCATCGCGGCGGCGTTGCACTTCTCGGAGCCACGCGTACCGTGCGCGGCGCGCTTCGGTCTCGCTCGTGTCGGGACCGAGCTGCAGCTCCGTGGACTCGAATGGCAGTCCGTACTTCTCAGCAAGTGCTTTGACCGACCGTCCGACTGTCCGACTGTCCGGCGAAATTCCGTGGTCGGCGTGTGCCACCACGAGCGACAAACCCAACTCGCCGGCGACGGCGTTGAGCACATCGAGCAGGGCCACCGAATCGACACCGCCCGACACCGCGACGAGCGCCTCCCCGGGCTCACGAAAGAGCCGATGCTCTCGAATGTGCGCCAGCACGCGCGCCGGCAGCGGGGCAACAGTCGTCATGTATCTTGAAGTATGCTTGAGCCCGGCCCCACATACCAACTGCTCCGCAATCTCACATCTCCGGTCGTCGCGATCACATCGCAGCGCAGCGGCAAGGAGAACGGCATGATCTCCGATGCCGCGGTGCGCGCCTCGATCGTGCCGTCCATTCCCCGGTTGTCGGTGTACATCCACAAGTTCAACTACAGCCACGACATGATCTTCGAGACGGGGCGGTTTGGCCTGCACCTGCTCCACACCACGCAGCTCGATGTCGTGCGGCGCCTCGGATTCGTCAGCGGTCGTGACCGCAACAAGCTCGAGGGGTTGCCCCATCATCCCGGCCTGCTGGGCGTGCCGGTGCTCGATGAGTGTTTCGCCCACTTCGAGTGCAGCGTCGCCAACGTGATGGATACGGGCAGCTCGACGCTGTTCCTCGGCGACGTCATCGCGGTCGGCCGTGGGAGCGCCACCGGTCTCGAGCCGCGCGGCGAGCTGCTGACGGCGACGTACTTCCGCGCCAACATGCCCGCCGACTGGCGCCACGAGTACGAGGCGAAGCTCAAGGAGGCGCAGCAGGTCGCGGCTGAGATGTCGCGGAAGATCAAGCCGGTGGTGTGGAAGGCGACACCGTAAAATGTGCGCTCGGCAAACAACGAAGGGGCGCAGCATGCTGCGCCCCTACTCATTCGTGCCCAGAATTCCGATTTAGCGGTTCAGTAGCGCGCTGACGCCGATCCCCACTCCCCAATTGCCGTTGAAGCTGATGACGTAGGACTTGTTCGCGGCACTCGGCATGAAATCCGCGTGTCCGTCCAGCCGTATGGCGAGCATCTTGCCGAACCGCTGTCGCACACCGACCAGTCCAGCAACGCCACTGTCTTTCGCCTTGTAGGTACCGGTGTACGTATTCCGCACGTATCCGATCCCCGCGAAGATCTCGGCGCGACTCGTGGGCGGCACGTCATAGACGAGCCAGACGTGCAGCGGCTGATGGCTGGCCCCGTTCTTCGAAGCATGCGCGACGTCCACCTCGACCGACAGGAACGAGAAGGGGTTGACACCCACCCGCCCACCGAATCCGAGCGCATTGCCAACTGGGAGGGAGTTGTCGGCGTTGAGATAGGCAGCGAACGCGCCGATTTCGAACGAGCCTCGCTTTTGGGCTCGCGCGGGCAATGCCGCGCTACACGCTGCTCCGACGACAACCACTAGGACGCGGAACGTCATGACGGCCCCCTTTTGGGGTAAATGGCAGGGTCAGAATCTGATGCACGGGGCGAAAGGGCGGTAGGTCGCAAATCGGCGGCGGTGGAACTCGAACCGACGACCCGCGGATGATATCGGGAATAGCAGGGGTGGGATTCGAACCCACGACCCCGGCATTATGAGTGCCGTGCTCTCACCAGGCTGAGCTACCCTGCCGTGCCTCGTCGCTAGTTAACGCCAACCCTTCCCTGTACCGAGGCAATCAACTTGGCAGAATCGTAGCCGACGCCATCCTTAAAAACAATCGTGGGGCTGCGAATCACCGACGGATCGGTCGTCAGGTCGCCGTGCAGCACCACCAGGTCAGCAAGCTTCCCGGTCTCGACGGTCCCGAGTGTCTGCGCCACCCCGAGGATCTTCGCGCCGTTCGCGGTCATGATCTGGATGGCTTGCGCGGGCGCGAACCCCGCTTCGATGAACAGCTCGTAGTTGCGCTGATCGCCGAATCCAGCGAGCGCGCCGCCGATGCCCGTTGGGTCCACGCCGGCCGCCAACAGCCCGCCGGCGTCGACGAACGCGCGCTCGAACGCCATCGCGTTCTTGAACGCCTGCTGTGAAACCCAGCCGCTACCGCTCGTGTCGATCTGCTGCCGCATCTTCATGTAGCTGTCGCGCACTTCCGGATCCATCGCCTGCAGCACCCGCTCGTCCTTGGTCGGACGATTGGCCACGAACGGCTCGTATACAGCCAGGGTCGACGTCATGGAAACGTGGTGCTGGACGAGCGACTGAATCGTAGCCTGACCGGCATTTCCCTTGGGATCTGACGCGCTGATTTGCGTCATCAGATTGACGGGACAAACGTCCGCTTGCTTCCCCGTCGTGAAGTCGGACGCGGTAAGCATCCCGTGCTCGAGATTGTCGATGCCGAGCGCGACCGCTTCCTGGAAACTCACGGAGCACAGGTGACCGGTGACTTTGATGCCGCGCTTGTGCGCTTCCTGTATGGCGGCGCCTAGGTCAGCGCGCCGAATATCGGTATAGGCCTTGATCCACGTCGCGCCCTCTGCGGCCCAGTAGGCGACGAAGCGGCGCGCGGCCTCGGGCGAATTCACGATCGCCATCGCGCCGCCGCCGTGTTCACCCGTGATGTACGGCGCGGTGAGATGGATGCGCGGGCCCGCCGCTAGGCCGTGATCGATCGCGTCTTTCAAGTTGATCTCGGCGTACGGCGCCCGGCTGCCCGTCGTGCGGATCGTCGTGACCCCCGAGCCCAGATACAGCCGCGGTCCGGTATACGACATCTGTACGGCCCGGCCGCCGGCGGCGGTATAGAACAGATGGTCGTGCATGCCGATGAGTCCGGGGATGACGGTCGACCCGTTCATGTCCATGACGCGCGCCCCGGCTGGGATTTGCACGGACGCCGCGGGACCCACCGCCGCGATCCGGCCGGCGCGAATGACGATCGTCTGATCGGGCTTCGGTGCGGCGCCCGTGCCATCCACCAGCAGGACATGTGTCAACGCGAGCAACGACGTATCGACGGCGACGTATTCGCGCACCTGCGCCGCGAGTGAGTCGGGCCGCTGCGCGAGGAGTGTGAGCAGAAGGGTGAGCGCGTGCATGGAAGCTCCTCGCTAATCGACGGTGAAGTGCATCATCATGCCGGTCGAGAGATGCTCCGCAATATGGCAGTGGAGCATCCACTCCCCGGGGTTCGCGGCATCGAGCAGAATATCCACCACCGCACCGGCGGGCACCAGCACGGTATCCTTCCACGCCAGGTCTTCGTTGGGAACACCATTCACCGACAGCACGAGAAAGCGCTGGCCGTGCAGGTGAATCGGATGTTGCATCCCGTGAAACGAGCGGCGCTCATTGACGAAACGCAGCTTCACGGGATCGCCGCGACGGAAGTGCCACGCGATATCCATGTTCTCACGGCCCGTTGCCGGGTCCTTCAAGACCCAGCGTACCTGCCGGCCGGTGGACGCCCAATTCATCATCGGCATCGTCCCGCCCCATTCGACGGGCGCAAAGTAGATCGAGTCGAGCTGCATCAAGCGCTCCGTCACGAACGGCAAGCCGTGAGTCTGGAGCGTGAGCACCAATGTCTGGTCCGGAGCTTTGTCCAGAAAACGGCGGTACGGCTCGAGCGCGCGCGTCGTCGCCGTATCCCGTCGCAGCGTGGCGAAGCTCGTACGCAGATCGCCCGAGACCGGGTCCGAGGAGACCGAGACCACGCCGAGCGTGTCCACGAGCGGGAAGAACCGGCCGAACAGGTGGTCCAGCCCGCGGACTTGATTCACGAGCGGAACCGGGCCCGGCCGGTCGAATCGCACATGCACCACGTAGCGCTCGGCCGGTGCGATCACGACGCTTTCCACCCACGCCTCATGCTCGAACGGCCCGGCGTCCGTGGCCACGACTTTCATGTGCGCGCCGGGGAACGACACATTCAGCGTACGCGTGCTCGAGGCGTTCGTCAGGAAAAAGCGCACGACTTCGCCGCGGCGGACGGCGAGCCGATAGCCTGGCTCGCCGTTCACCAGGAACAGATTGCCGAACCGGCCCATGAGCGCGTGCGTGGGCGAGTCTTTGCCGAATGGGATCAGCCCGGATTCGCCGACGAGCAGATCGTCGAGCATCAGGACTTCTTCCCGATTCGCCGGACCATACTCCGCCCGCACCAGCAGGTTGCCGTACAGTCCCAGCTCCTGCTGGATATCTTCGCGCACATGCGGGTGGTACCAGTAGACGCCGGCGTCCGGGAATCGCACCCGATATGTGAAGTCGTGATCCGCCGCCACAGCGGCCACGCCGTCGAACGGGTTATCGAGTCGAATGCCGTGCCAGTGAATGCTGGAGGAGTCGGGCAGCTGGTTCTTGAACCGCACCACGATTTCTGAGCCGCGCGCCGCCTCGATCAGCGGTCCTGGATACTGCTCGTTGTAGCCGTACATGGTGTACGTCTGTCCGTTGATCGTGCGACGCACGAGACCGGCCGCGAGCTGGATCGTATCGCCGTTGGCGACGCGTAGTACCTCGCGCGGGCGCGCGACAGGGACCGCGCTATCCGAGCCGGGGAGATACGGGGCGACTTCAGGACGGAGAGCCATCTCGGCCGGCAGCATCGTGAGACCCGGCGGCACGGGCGGCATGGGCCACCCGGACGATTCGTGCTCGTGATGCCCCGCCTCACCGCCAGTGCCCATCCCGCCAACCGAGAACTCCAGCAGATCGGGCGGAAATGGCCGCGTGCTCGGCGATTGGCCGCGCAGAATCATGCGGCCGTGCGGCTCCCGGACACGGGCGCTGCGCTCCGAGGAGATGAGAAAGTTGAACCTGTCGAGCTCGATTGCGCGCAGCTCGACGCGGCCGTTTTTCACTTCGCCGAGCTTGATGAGCGAATCCATCTGCGGCGTCGCAGCCCAGGCGACGTACGTGCCCCCCCCCCTCCCGGTGGCCGGGAGGCCGGTGAGAAATACGACGGGGATGAATCGCGAATGGCCGTCGGCGGTGACGGCGACGGTAAAGGGACCCGGTGGGATGGCAAGCTCGACGCGTCCCGACACTCCGGCGACGCCCGGGGCCGGCACGAGCTCGATGCAATACAGATCGTGACTGGGGCCGAGCGGGGTGGCCGGATCGCACGGCCGCACCGCTCCGCCCTGCGCCTGACTGATCCCCGCCGTGAGAGCGAGGAGTGCTAGTGTTTCGAGCGCTTTGGCAATCCGACGGCTCCCCACCACTCGCGCGCGGCGTGGCTCGGCGCCAAGGCTCGACCATTGAGGGTGGTCGTGGTATCCACGGAGAACGTGTACGCTCCAGTTTGCCCCGCCGCGCTCGTGCCAATGATAACGTCGTAAATGTTCGAGGTGTCCACGACGAACCGGATGAATGCGTTCGGGTTACCCGCCGAGCTGTCGTCGTTCGAGGCCACCAGGTGGCGGATATAACTGCTCTCCGGGACGACCTTGTACAACGCGAGTGACGGATTGATCGCCGCGGATCGCTCCGCGATCGACAGCACGCTGCCGGCGTACACGGCCATTCGGGCGACGTCATAGTAGTGCGGCGACACGGCGGAATCGGCGCAATCGGACAATGTGATTGAATCGGAGACCGTGACGCCACGCGTTACCCAGACCTGCCGGCATCCGTTCATCGCGGCGGGGCGAGTCGCCGCCAGCAGCGAGTACGCGCCGGTCGTGAATCGGTTGAACGAACTTGCACCGATGATGTAATTGCCGCCCGGAAGAATGATGTCGATCTGCGAGTTCTGCGCTTGTCCGAGGATACTATCGTCATCGAACGCCACGTACGGACCAGCCGCACTCCAGAAATCGAGCCACGTATCAAATGTGGAGTGCATCGAGATCCGGATGCTCTGCTGCCCCGCCGGGAGGCTGAGTGCGTGAAAGTCGTAGTAAAAGCCAAGATTGCCGCGGTTGCAGTCCGTGCTCGACAGGAACGCATTGACCGTCTGTCCAAACGTGTATGGCGCGACATAGGTGCACGGATCGACGACCGTGGCGTGATACACGACGTCAGCGACACCCGGCACGGCGGCGTGGATGGTGATGCCCCCAATGAAGGAACCCAGCGTCGCGGTCGTCGAGGCGACGCCGTTGACATCGGTGGTCGTGGTAGCGGGGTTGAACGACGCGGCGGCACTGGGGATCACGCTCCAGGTCACGGGCACTCCCTGGGCCGGCTGCCCACTCGAGCCTAGTGCTACGAAGCTGAGAGGGAAGGCGAGCGCCGCACCGGTCGGCGCCGTCTGGCTGTCGCCGGCAATACCGGTGACCGACGCTGCCTGCGGACCGGTCCCGGTGCTATCGCCACCGCACGCAGCTACTCCCCCGAGGACGAAGACGGCGAACACAAGAGTTTTCATGGTGCCTCCTCTATTTGGGCACGACGCGGTAGAGTACCTCGCCGTCTCGGATCATTCCGAACTGCTCCCGCGCCACGCGCTCCTGCACCAAGGGATTGGTCTCCAGGTCGTGCGCCAGCTTGGCCAGTGAATCGAGCTCCATACGCAACGCTGCCACTCTGGTACGCTCTTCCGCGAGCTGCCGCCGGATCGTGATCCAGTCTGCCGTGCCGTACTCGCCGCCCCACACCGCGAAGCCGAGCAACGCCACGCCACCCGCGATACCGGCGATGCGGGTGCGCGTCATAAGCCGTAGAGATGCCGGCCGGGATAATGCGCCACATCTCCGAGCTCCTCGGCGATGCGTAACAGCTGGTTGTACTTCGCGACACGCTCACTGCGCGAGGCGCTGCCGGTCTTGATCTGGCCGACGCCGGTCGCCACCGCGAGATCCGCGATGAACGTGTCTTCGGTCTCTCCCGAGCGGTGCGAGATCACCGAGCCGTAGCCGTTGCCCCGCGCCAGCTCGATGCACTGCAATGTCTCCGTGAGTGTGCCGATTTGGTTCACCTTGATGAGGATGGCGTTCGCGACGCTCTCTTCGATGCCCCGGGCCAGGCGCTCGACGTTGGTGCAGAAGAGATCGTCGCCCACAAGTTGCACCCGTTCCTGCAGACTTTCTGTGAGCTTTGCCCATCCAGTCCAGTCGTCTTCTCCCAGACCGTCCTCGATGGACACGATCGGATAGCGATCGATCCATCCTTTATATAGCGCAATCATCTCCTCGGCAGTCTTTTGGCCACCTTTGCTCTTCTTGAACGTGTACGTACCGTCCGCGTAGAGCTCGGACGCGGCCACGTCGAGCGCAATGGCGATGTCCTTCCCCGCCTCGAAGCCCGCCGCCTCGATCGCCGCCATGATCGCTTCCAGCGCCGCCTCATCATTCGGCAGGTCCGGCGCAAAGCCTCCCTCGTCCCCCACCGCCGTCGAGAGCCCCCGCTTGGCCAAGACTTTTTTCAGCGCATGGAATACCTCCACCCCCATGCGCAGACCTTCCGGGAACGTCTCGGCGCCGATCGGCACGACCATGAATTCCTGGGAGTCGACGGTATTCGCCGCGTGCGCGCCACCGTTCAGAATGTTCATCATCGGCACCGGCAACACGTGGGCAAGGGGACCGCCGAGGTAGCGATACAGCGGCAGGCCCGCATCCTGCGCGGCCGCACGCGCCACCGCGAGGGAGACGGCGAGAATCGCATTCGCGCCGAGGTGGCCTTTGTTCGGCGTGCCATCGAGGTCGAGCATGGCGTAGTCGATGGCGATCTGATCCTCGGCGGACATGCCTTCGAGCCGCGGGCCGATCACTTCATTCACGTTCTTCACCGCTTCGAGCACGCCCTTGCCGCCGAAGCGTTTGGTGTCGCCGTCGCGCAGCTCGACCGCCTCGTGCTCGCCCGTCGACGCACCGCTGGGAACGGCCGCCGTGCTGCTCGCGCCGCTCGCCAGGGTGACGTCGGTCTCGACAGTGGGGTTGCCCCGGCTGTCGAGAATCTCCCGCGCATGGACTGAGATGACCGTGCTCATTGTGGAACGAACCCTACCGTGCCTTTGACTGAAGGGCAACCATCGCGGCCCGCACTTCGTCCCGCAGCCGCTCGCGATCTTCCGAACGCAGCCCGGTCGTGGAAATGGGCGGCGCGACGAGCAGCCGGATGGGACGGGGCCGAAGCCGCCACGCACCCTTCGGCAAAATCTCAAACGTGTGGTGGACGTAGATGGGAACGACAGGAACTTGAGCGGCAATCGCGAGGCCAAACGGGGCGTTCTTGAAGGGCAGCAGCTCGCCGGTGCGGCTCCGTGTCCCTTCGGGGAAAACGAGAACTGAGGTGCCGCTCCGAATTTTGCGAGCCGCCTCGTCGTACGCTTCAAATGCCTTTTTGCGGGCGGCCCGATCGATGGGGACGTGCCCTACCGCGAGCATCGCACGACCCAGAAGCGGGATGCGGAACAGCTCCCTTTTCGCCACGAAACGCACGGAGCCCGGGAGCGTCGCGAACAGTGCCCAGATGTCGAACATCGAGGAGTGGTTCGAGGCGTACATGACGGGACGGTCGCGCGGGATGTTCTCGAGGCCTTCGGCAATGACCGGCGTGCCCGCAGCTCTCAGAATATCCCGTGACCAGTCCGTGCTGGCCCAGTCGTACACGCCGCCGCTCCGGTGGCGCACGCGAAACAGCCCGGCCACGACGGCACCGGTTGCATGGACGATTGTTGTCGCTACGAGAACTACATAGTACCAGAGGGTGCGGACACTCACGCGAAGTGATCGTATCCTGCAGGCAAGGGGACCGGCTCGTTATGGTCGAGCAGCCGCACCCCACCCCGACGTCCGCCCGACCCACGCAGGCAGGTGCCAATCCGACTCATTTGTAAACCCGTCTCTGAGCGGAATGCGGACACGCCGGCATCACCGAAGGTCGGGGGCATGGTGCATAGTAACTCGAATTCTTCGCCGCTGGCGACCGCTGCCATCGCGTCCACATCCTCCCAGCGCGGGATCTGTTCGAGGTTGATCTCGATGCCCACTTCTGACGCGGCGGCGAGATGCTGTGCGTCAGCGGCGAGACCATCCGAGATATCGATCATCGAGCTGGCGCCATGACCGGCCAGCCAGCGGCCGGCTTGGATGCGCGGCTCCGGACGGGCATAGCGGTTGCGCAACACCGTAGACATGGGCTTGCCGGCGCGAAACTGCTCGAGCGCCAGCGCGGCACCTCCCAGATACCCGGTGACCCAGAGTCCATCGCCTTCGCGTGCGCCGGAACGGCGCACCGGCCGCTCGACCTCGCCGATGACGCACACATCGACGATGTATTGCTCCGAGCGCGTCAAATCCCCGCCTAGGACTTTCGCTGCGAGATTGTGCGCCATGGTGGCGACACCCGCCATGATGTCGGCGGCGGCATCGGTCCCGTTCTTTCCTTCCTGCGGGACGCCCAGCGACACGAGCACACCCAGAGGCGTTGCGCCCTCAGCCGCAAGATCCGACATGGCGGAGCCGGCAGCGCGAAAACCGATCTCTTTGAAGTCGAGCCAATCGGTCCGGAAATGCACGTTCTCGAGCGAATTGTCGATGCTGATCGCCAGCGTCGTCGCCCCGAGCGGAATCAGCGCGCAGTCGTCGCCGAGATCCGAGACATCGCCCGTGATCTCGGCGATCCGCGCCATGATGCCACGGACGCGATCGAACTCTTTGCCGGGGCCAAGATTCATAGGATGCCGTGTATTACAGCACGTCAGGGGCTTCAAGTTCCGCGAGCACGGGGGGCCGAGCGGGCTTCACGTCTCTCCACGCCCGCCACACATCCGGGAGGGCGGCGAGCACGTCGGCCGGGCGCAGGCTGCGCGCGGTCCACTGCCGTGCCCCCTGCTCCGCGGCTCGACCCAGAGCATGCGCCCCGAGCGCTGCGGCCTCGGCGGGCGCCGTCCCCCGCGCCAGGAACGCGCCGATGAATCCCGCGAGCAGGTCACCGCTGCCGCCCGTCGCGAGGCCGGGGTTGCCGCTCGCGACGACATGCTCAGGCCCGCGGAGATCCGCGATGACGGTAGGAACACCCTTCAGCAGAACGGTGCACTTGAGCTTCGTCGCTGCGCGCGCGGCCGCCGACCAGCGATCGTTCGCCGCTTCGTCTGCCAATGCGTCTCCGGCGAGCGCGCGGAACTCGCCGAGATGTGGCGTGAGAACCAGGTTCCGGGTGCCTGGTGTCAGTGTGACTGCCGGTAGGAGATGCAACGCATCCGCGTCGATGACTGTCGGCACCGAACGACGGGAGAGCACCGCGGCGACGAAACGCGCGCGTGTGTCACGCGGCTCACGACCGAGGCCCGGGCCGAGCACCACCGCATCCGCCCAATCGATAGCTTCGGCGACGGCGGCTTCGAGCGTCTCGCCGAGCGCGGACTCGACCGTCAGGACGTCGGGGAGGCTCGCCTGCGCCGCCGCGATCGTCTCCCGCGCCGCGACAAGCTTTACTAACCCAGCCCCGGCGGCAAGTGCGGCACGGGCGGCATGGAGCGCCGCACCGCTCATCCCATCCGCGCCGCCCACGACACAGACTCGACCCCGATCGCCTTTGTGCATCTGTGGCGCGAGCCGCGGCAGCCGCTCCGCGGCCCAGGTGTCGGTGACGAGCAGGGGCCACGCCGTGTCGGGCGGCGGGAATCCGATGTCCACGACGACCACCTTGCCGCACCATTCGCGCGCGAGGAGATGGCCGCGCCGTGGCCCACCGAATGTCACGGTGATGCGCGCATGCACGGGACCGTGCGCTTCGCCGCTGGTGAGATCAAGACCAGTCGGCCCATCCACCGCCACAATCGGCGCACCGTAAGCAGCTAAACGCTCGGCAAGTGCGAGAACTTCGCCCTTCGCCGGACCGGCGGCACCGGTGCCGAGCAGCGCATCGACCGCGACGCTGGCCTTGGGCCACGCTTCTTCGCGGCCCAACTCGCGCACGCCGTCGAGGCGCGCGAGCGCGCGATTGTCGATTGCGTCGTCTGTTTTGGGATCGACGGCAGCGACCCAGACGGGAATGCCGGCGGCGTGCAATGCGCGGGCGATCACCCAACCGTCACCACCGTTATTTCCGGCGCCCGCCGCGACGAGCACACCACCCGTGATCGCATCGGGCATCTCGGCGACCAGCACCTGGACGGTGGCGCGCCCCGCGGTTTCCATCAGCACACGGCTCGGCACGCGGTACTGAGTGCGCGCCGCCGTGTCCCATGCCGCCGCTTCGCTCGCCGAGAGTACCGGAATCGGGTTCACGGAATCACCACCCCCGCGTATCCCACCACGCGCGCATTGTCGCCGGAGACCCAACCAGAGTGGCGATAGTCTACCACCTCGGCTCGCGTCGCGCCCAGCGCTCTGGCGGCGGCGATGACGACGGCCGCCGGCCCGCGTCCGCACATCGAGATCCGCTCGCGCTTGCAGCGCGCGAGCAGCTCCGCGCCGTCCAGGGCGCGTATGGCATCGAGGGCCTGGGCATCCTTCCGCTCCGACACGAGCGCCGGCTCATAGTGATTCAGGTCGCTCGAGGCAAGCAGCAACACAGGCTCCCCTGCCGCCGTCACCAGCCGCGCGAGCATCTCTCCCAGCAGGCGTGCGGAGTCCCAGGCGTCCCATGCAATCACGAGCGGCACGATGCGCACATCGGCACGGAGCAGCTGGAGAAACGGTAGCTCGACTTCGACCGCGTGCTCGGCCCGATGGGCGTCGTGGTCCACACCCACGACCCCATGGGAGACCTGGAGGAGCGCCTCCGCCATTTCCGCATCGATCGGGACATCGCCGAGAGGAGTGCGAAACGCGCCAGCCTCCCAGAGGGAGACTCCTCCTTCGACTTCGCACACACCGGTATGGTTGGGCGCAAGGATGATGACGAGGCCTGGAATGGTTACGCGCGCGAAGGTTTTCGCGGCGGTACGGCCGGAATAGATGTAGCCGGCATGTGGGACGATGATAGCCCGAGCAGCGACGGCATTTATGCGAGCGTCGGCGAGCAGAGTCGCGACTGTCGCTCTCAGCTCCACGGGATCAGCGGGATAGAACCGTCCGCTGACTGCGGGGGGCCGGACCACTATCCCGAAGAGGAGACTCCGGGCCAGCGATAGCCGGCTCCCGCCTTGAAGACCTCGGCGAAATCGTACACGCGCTCGAAGTCCTCGAGGCGATCGGTGGGCTGGCGCGCCAGCAGTCCCACGTCGATCAGCATGAAGACGATCTGCCCAAAGTCCTCGGTGGTGTGGATGCCCCAATGCGTCAACACGGCCGACGCCAGCATGCCGAATTGCTCCAGTGCAAAGTCGCGGCACGCCCACGCCAACTCGGCACCGCTCAGGTGGCGGCGCGCGGGGAGGCGAGTTTGGGCGAATTCCAGCGCCGCGAGCACGAAGACATAAGCGCGCTCGTTGTACTTACCGTCGCGGCGGCGGATTTCCGCGAGCGCGGCTTCGAGGGTGGCGACGTCGCTCATCGCCGTACCTCACCGGGAGGCGGCGGCGTGGGGGGCGACGGCGGGGTGGGAGTCACCACGCGAATCCCTCCCGAGCGGCGTTCCGCGCGCTCTTCGATCGGCACGTCGAGCAAGGCCAGGGCGAGCACATCATCGATCGTCTCCACAAGCTTGATATCAAGCAACTTCTGTACCTCTTCAGGCAAGTCAATAAGGTCGTTCTTGTTTCGCGCGGGAACGAGCACGGACGTGACGCCCGCTCGCGCCGCAGCCGTCAGCTTCTCCTTCAGGCCGCCGATGGGGAGCACCCTGCCTCGCAGGGTCAGCTCACCCGTCATCGCCACGTCGTGGCGCGCCGGCCTGCGGCACAAAAGCGATGCGAGCGCCGCCGCGATTGTGATGCCGGCCGACGGACCATCCTTGGGGACGCCGCCGGCCGGTACGTGCAGGTGCACATCCGACTGCGTGAACGCGTCGAGCGGGATGCCGAGCCCGCTGGCGCGGGCCCGCAGCAGGCTCCAAGCCGCCTGGGCCGATTCCTTCATCACGTCGCCGAGCTGGCCCGTTAGCGTGATCTGGCCTTTGCCCGGCATCCGGATCGCCTCGATGAACATGATGTCGCCGCCCACCGGCGTCCACGCGAGCCCGGTCGCCACTCCGATCTCCGGCGCGCGGCCCGCGACCTCGCTCTGCACCTTCGGTTGGCCGGCGTATTTCTCGAGGTTTTTCGACGACACCCTCACCATCGTTGACTTCCCCTCGACAACCTCCAGCGCCGCTTTTCTCAGCACTCCCTGGATTTCGCGCTCGAGCTGCCGGACGCCGGCTTCTCGCGTGTACTCGCCGATCAACCGCTCGAGAGCGCCATCCGCGATGTGGGCGCGTTCGGCCTCTTTGCCCTTACCCAACCCCGTCTCTTTCATCTGGCGCGGCAACAGATAGCGCTTGGCGATTTGCAGCTTCTCGGACGGAGTGTAGCCCAGCAGCGTCAGCTGCTCCATGCGGTCCAGCAGCGGATCGGGGATCGGCATCGTGCTGTTCGCCGTCGCGATGAACATCACCCCCGAGAGGTCGAACGGCACCTCGAGGTAGTGGTCCACGAACGTCGAGTTCTGCGCCGGATCGAGCACCTCGAGCAACGCGGCGGTCGGGTCGCCGCGCACATCGGAGCCCATTTTGTCGACTTCGTCGAGCATCAGGACGGGCGTGCGCGTCTCGCAGCGCTGCAGCGCGTGGATGATGCGGCCGGGAATCGCCCCGACGTAGGTGCGGCGGTGGCCGCGAACCTCCGCTTCATCGC
>WNFB01002887.1_pt1 | contig 15089 bp, 16 predicted proteins | sample 5400501 | NCBI WGS metagenome assembly WNFB01 (sample SAMN13153341, study PRJNA577476) | soil metagenome | isolation source: 200 cm saprolite under Douglas fir tree site 2 hole 1 | place: USA:California | collected 2015-04-18
AACCTTCTCGCTTAGCTCGCGGGAAAGCTGTTCGGAGTGATTCTCGATGAGCCGCACCAATCGGATGGCCAGCATGGCGCACCTCCAGGTAGAACAAGCGTCTGCGTAGGGGAATTCGCGGACCCCTAATTCTGGGCGGAGACCTTACTAGATAGATGGCACCAACGTCAATCACTCGCTCGTCAAAGACGGCTGGTACTGGTGGTACAGAAAGTATGCGCCGGGGATACGGTGCTGGAAGGGTTGGAAAAGGAAGCACGAAAGGGGCGGAAAGGCTTGTGGGCCGATCCGCAGCCGTTGCCGCCATGGAGTTGCGGAAGAGAAGATAGCGTCACTCGCGTATGGTCGATCTTTTTGCTTGGCAAGAGCCATCATGATCGGCTCCCCTTAACAACCTGGTCCAAGTTCTATGTTAGTCTGGGACGTTCATAATCCGTTTGATTTATGCGACAGGTGTCCTTGGGAGCTCAAATCGCAAGGTTCGCAAAGGGTACAGATCGGGGAGCCAACGGGACGCGTTTGCGACCTCCTCTCACCGGGTTGAAGCCAACGTTCCCTATTTCCCACTCCACGACTAGGTGATTCCTTCCGGTTTATCCCCTCAAAGCCCACTAAAACCCCCTATAAAACCCGGTTAGAAAACCGCATTCGCCAAACCTCTGCATCCTGCTCGCGTAGTGAGTGTCACAGTCCTCCCAGCCTGGTTGTGGGTCAAAGGCAGGACCCTCGCCATGAGGGAGACGACACGGGGCTAGGACGGTGCAACAGCAGGCGGGGTGCAGATCTGCGGGGGGCAAGACAGCGCGAAGCAGAAAGGCTGGATCGAGGATCAAAAACCTTGCGGCAGACGTGAAGGTCATGTCTCGATCTTTCGTGGTGTTCGGCGTATCCTTTCCGCAGGTCAAAAACAAACGATTTAGCGGCAAAACGGTGGTGGAGCAGGACAAGGGGGACTCTAAGACAAAGAGACCTATAAGATGATGGACCGATTCACGAATTGTGGATGGATGCCCATGATGGGGATTGGCCTGTTCGGTATGATTTTGTTCTGGGGTCTGCTGATCGCAGGCGCCGTCTTTCTTATTAGATGGTTCACTGGAGAGACTGTGATCAAGCGTGAAGACTCGGCACTGGAGATACTTAAGAAGCGATATGCGCGCGGCGAGATTAACAAGCATGAGTTTGATGAACGGAAGAGAGACTTGATGGGATAAGCCGGTTCTTTATGGGTTGTTTTTGAACCGATCAACTAGGAAGGATAATCGGTTGCAAACTCGTTAAGAAAGAGCTATCACTCTGCTCAGTATTTTGGTGCAAGTCAGACGGACCAGACTCACCAATCTTCCTCGGTAGGTTCCGACTCACCTTCGGATATGGAATGATATGCTAAAAGTTCTCCTCGTCGAGGATAACCTGATTGATGCAAAGCAGGTTCTGGTCATGCTGGCCCGACAAGAGGGTGACCAGATCCACGCGACGCACGTCGAGCGATTAAGCACAGCGTTGCGTTGGCTGAGCCGTGAGTCCTTTGATGTCATCATGATGAATTCCTCTCTCGTCGATACACACGGGTTGGATACGCTGACTCTGTTCCAGGCTGCGCTGGCTCGGTTGCCCATCGTCATGTTGAGTGGCAAGAGTGACGAATCGGTAGAACGTGCAATGATCCAGTCCGGAGTGCAGGAAGTCCTTGTGAAGAGTCAGTGGACTGGGGACCAACTGGCACGCACCATCCGCCACGCCGTCGAACGTAAGCGGGCCGAACGGCACTTGTCTTATTTGGCACAGTATGACCCCTTAACGGCTCTGGCCAACCGTACCCTCTTCCACGACCGCGCGACCCAGGCCATCTCTCGGGCCAAACGTAAGAAGCAAGAGGTCGGCATCATTTTTCTCGGCCTCGATCGGTTCAAGGAAATCAACACGGAGTTAGGGCGAGATCAAGGAGATGCTCTCCTCAAAGCAACAGCCGAACGCTTACAGAAATGTATGCGCGAAGTTGATACGGTTGCCCGGTTAGGTGGCGTTGAATTCACGGTTCTGCTTGAAGGCATCACTTGTCAGGCGGACGTGGAGATCGTCGCCAAGCGCATCATCGCCGCCTTCGGAAAGCTCTTCGATTTGGGTGGGCAGGAAGTCGCGCTGACAGCAAGCCTGGGCATCAGCCTCTATCCGCTGGACCATCAAGAGACTGATGGACTCTTGGAACGCGCTGGAGAGGCGATGGCAGAGGCGAAGGAGCAAGGCGGCAATACCTATTTGCTCTACGCCTCGATCAAGCCGGTGTGACTTCTGTTGCTTCACGACCCCGCGGCGTCTGCTGTGAGGTCCTTCTTCAATTTGTGCTCATTTTGTGCTCAACTCCACCTCACTCCAACTCATTTCAGCCTACTCCAGCCAAAGTTGGACTTCCCCCGGTTTAGTGGACACCGCTGGTTGAGTGAGTCGCCCGCCGTTCGAATTCCGCAGGGCTGAGATAGCCCAAGGTGGAATGGCGGCGGGACCGATTGTAAAATCCCTCCAGATACTCAAAGATCTCCGTACGAGCTTCCTGCCGGGTGGGATACAGGCGACTGCGCATCAGCTCGGTTTTCAGCGTGGCGAAGAAGCTCTCGACCACGGCGTTGTCCCAACAATTGCCGGGACGGCTCATCGAGCACCGGATTCCGCAGCTGACCAGCCGTTGCTGATACGCCACCGCCCCATACTGACTGCCTCGATCCGAATGATGGAGGAGTCCGACCGGCACGGAGCGTTGCTGAAGAGCCATCTCGAGCGCGCTGAGTGTCAAGGTCGTCGTCGCCTGATCATCCATGGCCCAGCCGACAATGCGGCGCGAATAGAGGTCCATCAGCACTGCGACATAGAGCCAGCCCTGGCGCGTGGGCACGTAGGTGATGTCGCCCGCCCACTTCTGATTCGGCCGCGTCGCGACAAACTGCCGTCGCAAGGCGTTCGCCACCACAATCGCCGGTGCGACCATTGCGGGGCGTTTCCAGGCGCGGCGTCGGCTGACACTGCGGAGCCCATGGAGCCGCATGAGTCGAGCCACACGATGGCGTCCGACCTGGAGTCCACGGGCCCGGAGGTCTTGGTGAATCCGGGGACTGCCATACCGGCCCCGCGAGGCCTGATAGCAGGCGCGAATGTGCGTCACCAGGCCTTGATTCTCTTGTGCGCGTAGACTCATCGGGCGTTGGCACCAGGCATAGAAACCACTCCGGGCGACGTCGAGCACCCGACACAGGACTCCCACAGGATAGACCGCCTTCTCCGCCTGGATGAAGCAATATCTCACCCCGACTCCTTGGCAAAGAAGGCGACGGCTTTTTTTAAAATGTCGCGCTCCATGCGAACCTGCTCGAGTTCCCGGCGTACCACTTTCAGTTCCTCTGTGGCCAGGAAGCTCTTGGCTCCCAGGGGCGCCGTCGCGGCCTGCTGCATCCAGCGGTTGAACGTGGGTTGGGGAATGCCCAACTCCCGCGCCACCTGACACGCACTTTTCCCACTGCGTCGGCACAAGTCCACGGCTTCCTGCTTAAACTCCGGCGTGAAACTCCGTCGCGGCTGGCCCATGAGGCACCTCCCTTTGCTGATTATGCACGGAAGGTGTCCACAAAATCAGGGGAAGACCATTTCTCCAAATCTTGGTTCTAATGGGCCTGAGTGAGTCTGAATAGGCTGGGGTAGGGTTGTGAGAACGGTTTCCTAAACCGCGGGTCGGCTGTCCACAAAACCTGTCTAACGCTTTTCTCGTAAGACCTCGAAATACCGTGACGAAAGAACTTCTCTCACGCTGTCCATAAATCGGATGATTAATTAGCAAGTGTTATCAGGACATATCAAGCAGGCCACTGAATAGTGCGGAAATAGCGAGATTTTGAGGGGCCGTATTAAAGTTTTCAGGACAGGGGGGCCTTCCCACGCTTCGCCGCGTGATTGACACTCTTCAACGCTGGCGAAGTTCAACACAGGCACCGGGGGGATTTTGCGATCGCCGTGGCCGACATGGGGTATGAGATTTTTTCACCAAACTATTTTACCGGTACCGGTACCTTGACACACTTCCAAACGTGCCATACCCTGTTCGTGGAAGAACGCACGGGGGGCAGAGGATGAGCGAAGAAATTAGGGCACGAGGAAGGGATTTTGCCAAGTGGCTTTCCTCGCGTACTGACGAACAGCGGGCTAAAGTCCATAAGGTCCAATTTCTTCAAGCGAAAGCAGAGCATGAAGAGTTTGTCGAGAAGTACCGTCGTGGTCTCTGCTATCTGTGTAACAAGCCACTCGGCTCATTCGACAGAGGTTCGCCCTGCCCGCACTGGCTCCTTAAGCCTGCTGGCTTCAAGAAAAGCGACCTTCCCGCAATTACGGCGAGGTACGGGTTCTTTCAGATTCAGAGCTATCTGCGATGGGTTGCCAATCAAGAGGACTTTGCGCGGAACATCAATAATCTTCCAGAGGAAGGCACAGGCAAGTTATTCGAGACGACCATTCGATATAAAAACCTTGAGTGGGGCTTTTCGTGCGCGGAGTCTGATTATCTCGGCCACGCTACAACCCAACACGCGAAGCACCCGCATTACCATTTTCAGATGCGTGTTGAAGGGCGTCCATTCATTGATTACAGCGATCTTCATTTGCCGTTGAGTGAGCGAGAAATCATTGAAATCGAAGCCGCCCGCACACGGCCTGACAAGGTGAAACGCGGATTCTCTTTTGGCGAGGGCATGAATGATGTATTGAGTGATGAAGCGCCAGACCACATACTCAACACTACAGTGTCAGGCGGACCGGAAGACGAAGCCAAAGCTCCTTTTAAGATTGACACCCTTGTGATGGCTGAAGAAGGGAAGACTATCAGCGGCGATGCCCTGTGCGAGATAATTCAAGAAGCAAAAGAAAAGGGTGTGCCCGTCGCAAGCCTGATTCACAGGTTGCCAAATGCTCAAGTTAACATCGTTGTTTCGCCGGGGCCAGGCGTTGTGGAACAGGCTCCCCGGCTCAAGCGCAGGAAAGGCGTGCGGCAATAAAGTCGATTGTGCTTCATCCGCTACATAATTTCCCCCGACCTTGCTACACTAAACCCGCTTGACCTGAGAGGGCAGGCGGGCAACGAAGTGAAAACTCAAAACATAACCAAGGGCGGGGTTGAAGAGGTAGGCGGCTTGCCCTCCCACCTTCGGCACCAGTATCTGAAAATTACACTCTGGGTTTTACTCCCGGTTCCACTCCCGATTTTGGTCCGGTTCACAATCTAGTTCTATCACACTCTGTCACCCCTGAGTCGGTGGAAGGCGGCGAACTTGCGATCTTCGAACCGTCACATGGTGCAATCGACGTTCATGCCGAGGCCGAGACGGAATTCGTGCTTGGATCATCGTGGCCGCATCCATACGATCTTGTGCTCGGCTCCCACTCGGTGCATACCAGCCCCGCAGCCTTGCAGGCCGCCGAACAACGGATCAGTGAGATTAAGCGCCGACTGCAGAGCGAAGGTCGACTGTAAATGTTATTGCAGCATCACTGGTTATACGGCCCAAGTAGATTTTTTTGTGGTACGCTTCCCTCAATAGACTTACCGTTTCTGCCGCCCTTGGCAAGATGACTAAGCACGGGCCGCCTAATGGGAGATCCCTTGCTCTACACCCTGTTGTTCATACTGGTCGTTTCCAGCGTACTGCTCGGGTTTGGTGTGCTTGTGACTGCGCTGATGTACCGGATCTGGGGAGGGGAGCAGGGGGAAGCTAACGTATTTCCAGAAAGTAGACCGGTGAAAGAGTCCCCGATCTCTAAGGCCGCGTGATTTGACATGGGGGGGAATCCGGAAGGATTCGTTGTGGGCCTTCCGGGGTTATGGCTCATGCAACGTGACCAAGTGGACACCGCCGGTTGATTGAGCGGCCCGCTAACCGCCTGTCTGAGATTCAACCAGAAATCAATTCAAGGCAGGGCAGCTCTGGCTGACTCAGCAAAAATGTTCTGAAATCGTTCGCACACTCACACGTGGGAGCCAAGGGTCGGTGAAGCCACTCCTGAGCCTAATGTCAAACCCCGGCTCCTCGTGTGGTTGACACAGTCGTGTCTACTTCGCCTGTATCTCAAGGTTAAGTTGTGACGTACCCGCCTCGGTGGAGACATTGACCGGGACCACGCCAGGCTGGAGATTGGGTACCGTTGCTTCCAGCGTGGTTGGACTCACGTATTTGAACTCGTTTGTGCTTTTGGCGCCGAACGACACACTATGGAAGCACTCCTTGGTCCCAAAATTGTTGCCGCTGATGGTGATCTTCTGGCCGGGTTTGGCGCGGTTCGGTGTCACGGTTGCGATTTTCGGGTGGGACTGATAGTCGCACGTCGGCGCTTTGGCAACCGTGGTGGGTGGAGCTGAGGACGATTTGGTCGAGGAGGATTTGGCATCGGCCCCTGATACCCAGAGCAGAACCCCGATCAGACCAGCAATAATCCCCAGGCATGTGGCGCCCCGCTTCCCGCTCATAGGTTCCCTCATATTCTGCCTCCTTCCTCTACAGCGTTGGACAACCGACAGACAACCGTCCCTTCTGTAAGGTAGGGTGGCTCTCGTTCTTAAAGTGTAGCAGAATTTTCTCGATCCACACTCAGTAGAAGTCGGGACTCAGAGACTAACCCAATACGCAGAAACGTATGACCTGTTGCTGCCATTAGCAGTTTCTGAGGGGTCGCGAGCAGAATAGGTCGGAGTGAAGGGAGTGCTCCTAGTTCCTAAACCGCCTGCTCACAGGTATATCATACGCTCGGCGGGGACCAGCGCAAGGCAGGTCAGCTCTGGGGCGGTCAACAGAAATGTTCTTAAATCGGCCACGCACTCACTAGTGGCACTTCGTTACGTTCACTTTCCAGTACTATTTGTTGCGATGGTTTTCACTTGCTTCCGCATATAAAGTCCGATCGTCCGCACGCAGATTCTCAGCGAGCAGAATTTTCCTTATCCCGTTAATCGCCCCAACAACCCCACCACACCAGTTAAACCGTTACGCTAGGTGAAGCCATCGCGGGCCGCGATTTTCTCATCTTGACACCTCCCCACGGACGTCCTTGCCTTCGTCCTAGGAGACCAGACCATGAGCAAAAAGCTGTTGGAGATGCTAGGTGGGGCCGTCGTCATCGTCTTGCTGCTTGTGGGGTTCCAGTATTTTCTTGAGTCTTCCCGACCTCCTGCGCTGAAAGCATGGGAGGGTTGTAAGCGGAAGATCCTGGCGAATTGGGCTGGAGCACACACCAATCAGGTCACACCCCTGATACGCTTCACCGAGGACCATTTCTATAGCTTCGGCGGAGAAAGCCCGCCAAACTCCTTTGACGATCACGATAGTCGCGGGACAGCACAGGCGGATGCCGCGAAGCTCGCCATCAGTGCACACGAGTTGATCCAGATGGACCAGCGGATCGCAAATGAGTGTGGGCCCTTCCCGAAATCGTGATGCACTCGTCGGTCAGTTGCCAACAGTCGAACGTGATGCCGGACTGTTACCGGAAGGTGAAGAAGGGGCGGGAGTGCTGATGGTGCAACTCGTCTGCTCGCGGTGGCCCAGCGTGGCAAATATAACAACATGACCCCGGAAGACATCGCTAATAAAGAGAAGAAAGACATGGAAGAGTTTAAAGAAGAGATGCATGAGAAGTGCCGTAAAGGCGAGCCGTTCACACGATCTGATGAGTTGGTCGCGGCGCTCCGTCGATGGGACCTTCGGGGTTGGAAGTTAGAGTGGGAACGCGACAAACAGATGAACTGGATACCGGGTGGGGGTTGGGATTCGGAATGAATACCATCACAGCAGCAGGAATAGGTATTGATGCAGCCAGTGCAACGGTCTGTGACCCTCTTGAGAGCGAAAGGTAGGAGTAGGTGGTCTTTTTTTGTGGCTGTTACTGGTCACCCTCCTTGGCATTTTAGACTAGGATTTTGACACCGATGAGTCGCACGTTTTCACATTGAGGGCTTTTGGAGAGTTCAGCGGTCGTAAAATGGTCGTATAGCAGAGCTATTTTCTTCTCATTCCCTCTCACTTAATCTCACTCCTGCTCAGGTCGGAAGTCGTTGACTTTCTATTGTAAAACTTGTGAAACCCGCGTCAACATTCAAAGTACTGAATTAGCCCAAAATCAAATCCCGCCTTCGGCACCAACCACAAGATCAGCAGTTGGGAAGGCGTATTTCCTTGGTTGCCTTCGCCCTCCTCATTCCCACCCCGAGTAAACTAGCGATTTCGAACGAAGCGAGTAAGGCCGCGTATGACGCGTAAGCTAGCTGTATGTGGTGTACTCCCTCCTCATGCGGGCCGTCCTCATTATGGGCAACATCCTTATTCAATCATGAACGGGAGTAACACGGAAACAGACATGGAGTACAACGCAACGAGGGCGAAAGGGAGGAGGTAACTTACGAGCTGAAGAAAAATCTAGTGTGTCTGCGGATCGTCTTGAGAGGGATGTGTTCGCTTGATGAGCGTGTAGTAGAGCACCACGCCGATGAGAAGGGCTAGGAGCAGCCAGCCCAGTGGACGGACTTCCCATCCGGTGTTCATACGGCCTCCTTGGGAATCCCCATCAGGTGCGCCTGAGCTTCATTGAGAAGGGACTTCCAGCATCGGGGACAGTAGACCCCGGCATGACGGACCACCAACAGGAAATCCTGTGTGGGGAGGATTCGAGCCTGCGTGTTGGGCATCTGGTAGGCACATCGTGGACAGGTGATAAAGCCGGATTTGCGTTGACAGCTCGGACAGGCCACATCTGCGCATCCACTCACATCAAAAAATTGGAGCCGGGTCCGGCCCTTCTCGGTCAGGACATGCCCCGCGCTGAGGCGTTCAAGTAAGTCTTGTCGTTTCAGGTGGGACAGGTACGAGCGGGCAGTCGGGGCGGAATAGCCAAAGGCATGCACCAGATCCTTCGCCCGTACTGCCTGTCTGGCCTTCACGAGTAGCAGCGTCTGATGCTTATTTGTTTTCATCCCTGGTCCTCGGCCTGTCGATGTAATTCTTTTTGAGTCCTAACCGCTGGGCATAGCGTTCTAAGGCGGCATGGGCGGGCACCTGGGGCAGACCCGCCTGTTTGAGAAACCCACGAATCTGGTTGTACGTCAGCCGTTTCAGCCCCAGATCCCACAACAGTGACAGAATAAACCCGATCTTCGCCTGCTTCGGAAGTAAGGGACGGGACCCGATCTTTTGCAAGTCTTTCACAAAGGCGTGGTTCGGTTCTGTCAGCGCTCGTTGTATGACTCGGCTGATGCGGTCACGTGTGGCGAGCCGGGAATTCACTTGCAGCACCTGCAACACCGCGGACGCATCGCCTACCTCAGCCGCGTCTAACAACTCAGACATGGGTGTCCCCCACACCAGGCGGGCCGTGAGATCATCGACCGCCGCCTTCAATTCAACCCGCATCTCGCCGGCATGTGCTTGTGCCTCCCGCTTCAGGCGTTGCATCTCACTCCGTGACACCGTCTCATCGAAGAGCAGGCCAGTTGCGGGATCGGTTCGGTGTTCAAACCGCCGAAATAGCCGATCCAGCTTCTCCAGGGTCGTCCGCAACCAGGCCCCAACGAGCTGGTCATCGGTGGGAGGCACGGGGGTGATGCTGGGATCAAGTTGCGTCACAATCCTCGTTAAGAATGTCGGGGCGGCACGATACGCTTTCGCCCAGTCAATCGGCGTGGGCTGCTCTCTCAGCATCCGTTCTCCCGCAGGGGCCAACCCTCCGCTGGCGGCGTGGTCCACCATCTCCGCCGAGATGCGTGCCAGGAGGATCAGGCTCTCGGCCTTCCAGCCCTGCGCCTCTAGACGATCGCGCCATCGTTCGCCCTGATTCTCCATACTCACTCCCCTTCATGCAAAAAGCCGACAACGCCCATCGCCTGTCTGTCGGGTTTTTGATTGCGCGTGCGGCTCACGATATACCAGGGAGGACTGAGCCTCAATGCTGAATAGGGGAGAGTTCAGGTATGTTACTGACCGTCAACGCGCTCTCGCAGCGGCTCCAGATCAAACCTTCGACCCTGTATGCCTGGGCGAGCCATGGGAAGATCCCTTGCCGCAAGATTCATGGATTAGTTCGGTTTGACCCGACTGAGATTGACCGCTGGCTAGCCTCATTTTCTCCTCCAAAGCCCGTCCGTCCACAGATGGGGACATGCAGGAAGGACCGCGCTGACCTTGACCAACTGATTGCGAGTGCAAAACGTGCGGTCTATACTTCCGGCCACGGGGAAACCATAACACCGAGTCCCACTGGAAAGGAGTGAACGGATGGGACTCGTGAAGCGAGGCAACATGTGGTGGATGTCGTTTATGTACCAAGGCCAACAGGTGCGAAGAAGCACAGGGACGGCGGACAAGCGGCTCGCTGAGGCCATTCTCGGACAGGTCAAAGTCCAGATTGTCGAAGGGCGGTTCTTTGACAAGTCCAAGGAACAAGAGCGGACGTTGACGGAACTGCTAGACCGGTATCTCAATGAGCATGCCGCGAGGCGGGCCAATCATCGACGGGAACTGACCAGCGTGAAGAATTTGAACACGTTTTTCGGCAATCCAACGTTGGATCAGATCACACCTAAGCGCATCGTCGCGTACAAGAATCACCGCTATACGGATGGGGTGAAACCGGCCACGATCAACCGGGAGTTGGCGAGCCTGAAAAAGGCGTTTAACCTCGCCCGTCGTGAATGGGAATGGTGCGAGGATAATCCCGTGTGCCGAGTGTCGATGGAACAGGAACACAACACCCGGGATCGGTGGTTGACCGCCGATGAGGAAACGCGGATCATGAGCGCGGCTCCTGCTTGGTTGCGGGAGTTAATGGTCTTTGCCATCCATACCGGCATGCGACAAGGGGAGATCCTGGGCTTGACCTGGGCTGGCGTGGATCTGTTTCGGAGAACTGTGACGGTATTCAAGTCGAAAAATGGCGAGCGACGCACCCTCCCGCTCAATCAGACCGCGCTCGACCTGCTGAAGCACAAGGCTGGAAGCCGTTCGGTGGATACGGAGTTGGTGTTTCCGAGCGAAGCACAGACACGGCTGAATCCGAGCAATATCAGCCGAAGTCTGAATCTCGCGCTGGAGAAGGCCAAGATGACGGATTTCCATTTCCATGATCTCCGCCATACCTGTGCGACTCGAATGGTTCAGGCCGGAGTGGATCTGTACAAGGTGCAACGGCTCCTGGGGCATAAATTACCGATCATGACACAGCGCTATGCCCATCACTATCCGGAGAGTTTGCGAAATGGCGTCGACGCGTTGGATGTCGGGCGGGCGGTTAGCACAAATTTAGCACAATGGCGGGTTGTGGCCGAAGGCGGTCCGGCAAGCTGTTGAAAAATTGGTGCCCCCGATACGAATTGAACGTACGACAAACGGTTTAGGAAACCGCTGCTCTATCCAACTGAGCTACGGGGGCGTGGAGGTACGATACTGAATGGGAGGTGAAAAGTCTAGGTCAGGGGCAGTATCTCTTGCTACGGCTAGTGCGAAGAGGGTGTCTTTTCGGATGAGGCAGCCAAGAGGTCGTTCTTTATAGGGATCTGCGTGAGAAGGTCGGCGCGAATGTGGAAAATGCCTGGGATCCGTAGCCCCATGGCGTAGGCCAGTCCGTTGGCATGGCTCCCAATCGAGAGTTTCCCTGCGATCTTCCCATCCCTTCCCGTGGCGATAAATTCTGCTGCCGGTGTCACAAGGCCGTAGGGCGCCAACGGCCCAGCCTGTTTGGTTACGCGTTCCTCGGCTGGGACATTGGCGACACGGCTGACAAACAAGTCGGTGGCCTGTTGGTCCAATTTTTCAGTCGGCTGATCTTCCAAGACCCACTCGTTCTGTTGGCTGATCAGGACATATTCTTCGGTCGGCGTCTTGACGGAGAGCATGGCGATGTCGGTGTAATCGATGCCGAGCAGCCGCTTGTCTTGGAACGTGAATAACTCCTTGGTCAGATCTCTAATCGTGGTGGGATTGATGCGATAGAGCGGGCCCTCGGAACTCGTTTCTGCGATGGCTTCGCCGCTGGCCGGGTCTGGTTGGTACAGTTTGACTGTCTGGTCACCATCGGTCGTATGAATGGCAACTTTCACTTTCGGCACGGTGAGTGTTTTGGCTAAGGCGTCGCGTTCGGGCCCCGGGTCGACAATGCCCAGCGCTTTTAAGTCTTCGAGCCTGAACAGAAGGGCCCGCACCTCCGTTTGATCGGCTTCGGCTTCAATCGGGTAGCGAAGCTTCCATTTGCTTTTGGGTTTTTCCTGTCCTTGATAGAGCACAATTTCGGTGGTCGCGTAGGTGAGACGGATACGGTCGACGTCGGTTTGTGACACGTGCAAGAGGTCTTTGCGGCGAAAGGTCATCAACGTCTTGTTCACAAAATCTTTGGGGGCCAGATTGGTGAGCAGGACTTTGCGATCCGACTCACGAAGAACATACAGGGTAGAGGTGAGCGGACCGCTATCCCCGATAGAGAAGGTCTCCCGTGCGGCGCCGGCTGCGACGGTGATGGTCGTCACGGGGTTGTCGAGTCCAAAGGGAATCAGGTTAGTCGGGTGGTCTTCGACGGCGCGGGTCACGGTGCCTGTGACCAAGGCCCGGATCAGATTCTGTACTTCCCGCTGATCGGCTTCGGTGCTGAGGGGCGCGGTCATCATCCAGCCCTTTTCAGCAGTCCGAGCGAAGACGAGTTCCTGCCGGTCGGTTTTGATGGTGAGCCCGGAGAGGGTTTCCTGGTCGAAGAGCAGCACCTTCTTGTCGGCGGTGTCTTGTCGCTCGTGCGACTCTTTCTGCGGAAGTTCGATGGCATAGAGGTACAGGCCGAGTCCGGCCAGTACGAGCACCATGACAAGTGTGGGCCAGTAACGCATCGGTCTATAGGCGTCGGCGTCTGCGCCAGACCATGATGCCGGAGAAAAGCATGGTGGCTGGCAGGAGGATGACTTGCAGATAGAGCAGTGCTCGTTCCTGTATGGGGTTGGGGGTAAACGGTCGAAGCGCGGAATCCTTCGGGACGATCGCCAGCATGTTCCGTTCTTCAGCCAGCCAAGCAGCCGTGTGGAGAAAAAAGTCGCTGTTGCCGGGAAAGTTCACGAAGGCATTGGTCGCGAACGTGGAATTGCCAATGACCACAATCGCCGGCCGAGGCTTGCCTTCCTCAGGTGCGATCTTTGGCGTAAGGGCCGCGGCCATCGGCAGGGGGCCTTTGACGTCTTCCTTTTCATTAAGGTTTACCACGCGGCCTCTCAGGTCGGTTTCTGCCCAGCTGTTCGGCGATGTTCGGGCAAGCGGCACATAGTCCCATGCGTTGCCGACCTGTTCATCGAAGGTGATATGTCGCGCGAGGGGAAACAGCACGGCGGCTGAGAGGTCCTGCGTAATTTCATGTTCTGTGAACGTACGGACAAGCAGAGACGTCAGATCGCCTTGGGCCAATCGATCTTGCAAATCGACCAGGGCTCCAGGGCCGACTCCCAGGCCCCACTGCTTGAGCAGGGGATTCAGGTCGGCCTGCGTATCCGGGTCGATGAGCAGCAGGAGATGGCCGCCCTTTTCCACATAGGTGTGAATCCGTTCTTGCTCCTCGGTGGTCACCGGGCGACGGGGCCCAGCCACGACGAGGATGGCGGTGAGATCCGGCACAGTGTCCTCTTTGAGCAAGCTGAGGGTGCCGACGTCGTAGCCCTGCTTGAACAAGATCTCTCTGGCGGCAGACAGTCCTGTTCGCTCCCGATCGTCGAGGCTCGGTTCCCCGTGCCCTTCGAGAAAGAGCACGCGTTTCTTGCTGTCTTGAGACACGCGGATCAGCGCCCCTGTCAGTTCCACTTCCGAGGGAGCGGTGACCCGAACGGTGTGGCCGGCACTTTCGAAAATGGCCGTATCGGTTCTAGTAATGCCGTAGTTTTGGGCGATTTTCGGCTGCCGTTCCGGGTCGACGAACTCCACAGAAATCTTCGAACTGGCTTGCCGATAACTATCCAGCCGTTCTTTGTAGGATTGGTAGCCGGGGTCCTTTTCTCTGGTGAAGACGGTGACGAGCACCTCGTGCGGGAGACTACGCAACACGCGATGCGTTTGCGGGGCGAGGGAGAAGTTCTGGTTCTCCGACAGATCCCAACGAATGGAGTGGCGGGCGGCGAGAAAGTTGACGATCGCGAGAATGCCGACGAAGAGGAGGATCATCAGCAGGCTGTTTGCACCCATACGCGTGGAGCGACGGGTGGAGAAGGCTTTCAGGCTGATGAAATGGACGACAAAAAAGAGGATGAGGCAGAGGAGTGCCGATCCTTCCATGAAGGCGACTAGCCAGAGTTTTTCCGGGGCGAGGCTATAGCCGATCGCTCCGGCCACGGCCAGAGCCACTCCGATCACGCCAAGCGGAATCGTCTTGAGGTTCATTTCCACCGTGCCGAGTCCACAACTCGGTGAGACAAAAAAAGCATCAAGGTCAGACCGCTGAAAAAATACACGAGGTCTTTCGTGTCGACCAGCCCACGCACCAAGTGGTCGTAGTGCTCCATGAATGATAGGTACGAGACGGCCTGTCCAATGGCCGTATCCCCGAGCAGTGTGCCCAAGCCGGCGAGGAGCCACAGGACCAGTAACAAGCCAATGCTCACAAAGGCCGCGACGATCTGGTTTTCGGTCAGTGCCGAGGCCAGCACGCCGACGGAGAGAAAGAGGGCACCGAGTAAGACTAGTCCAAGGTAGCCGGTCAGCACGGGATACCAATCGAAATCACTGAATAGGGCGAGCATGAGGGGCATGAGACCGGTCAGCCCGAGTAAGCCCAGAAAGACGAGGAATACGCTCATGAACTTGCCCGCCACGATTTCGTTGATGCCGATCGGAGAGGTGAGCAAGAATTCAAAAGTTCGGAGTTTGCGTTCTTCGGCGAATAACCGCATCGTCAGGATCGGCAGGATAATCAGGAGGATAAATCGTATGCTGGCAAACAGATTCCGGAAGACCAGATCGTTCAGATTGATCTGGGCGCTTCCCTGCATCTGCGTCAGCTGAATCGCCTGGGCTCCGGCAAAGACAACGTAGAGATAGGCGAGCAGTCCCACGATC
>WNFB01006558.1_pt1 | contig 15074 bp, 14 predicted proteins | sample 5400501 | NCBI WGS metagenome assembly WNFB01 (sample SAMN13153341, study PRJNA577476) | soil metagenome | isolation source: 200 cm saprolite under Douglas fir tree site 2 hole 1 | place: USA:California | collected 2015-04-18
GTAGTCGTCGCGGGCTGGAGTTTTAGGCATGGGGTTTCTCCTATGGGGAAGGGTGGGGTTCCTCTCGGCGAAATCTGTCCGCGAGGTGCCGCAGGAGTCTGAAGACTTCGTTCGTGTTCGACGGATAATCTGGGATCTCGAGTTGCGGATGCTTCAGTTGCTTGGCCTGATCCCGAGCTCGGTGCAGTCGTCGGCTGGCAGAATGGAAGAAGTGATCGATCTCCGAGAACTCAGCTCGCGTGAGGGAAATGGTCTCGCTGGTTTTGGTCTGGGCCTGAGGCGCGCCGTAGCCGAGGATACCTCGGAAGTGGGTCGGGGCCTCGTCAAACGTGAACGCCTGGACCGAGAATAAGCGGGTGCCCCGTTCATGCGATTCCTTCAGAAGCTGGCGGACATGGTCCCGGCGCTTTGGAGAGTTGAGCAAAAACACCAGAGTGGCCGGCCATCGATCGGGAAAGACCGCTTCGTAAACCGTCGTTTTGGCCTCAACGTCCACATAAGTGCCCATGAAGGTCGAGTACCGGTGGAGCTTGTTGGTTGTGGCACCGTGTCGAGTAGGGTCGTCGCTGATCAACGGCTGCGTACCCATCTCGCACTCCAGAAAATATCGCTTCTGCAGCCGTGGAACCTCGAGTGTGGCGTCCGGCTGAATGATGCGCGTGCGAGTCGCGCCGCTCCGGTGGTCATAGTCGCGCCAGGGCAGGCGCACCGAGTCCGAGGGAATCCATCGAAACGGGAGGTTGCGGATAGAGGGGAGCTTCGTGTTTCCGGCGGCGACCAGACCAACGAATAGGTCGTTGAGTCGGACGCAATGCTCCAGAAAGGCGGCGCTCACATCGCCAGTCGGGAGTTTGGGCTCGGTGCCCAAGAGCGAGCGTGTGACGACATAGCCCAGCGGGGTCGGTGTCCAGGCGGAAAACCATTTGCCTTCAAAGGACCGGAAGCGCAGTCGTCGAATGTAGGGGGTCGGCTGTGGATTCTTTCGGAACCCAGCAAGATGGAACAGCCGAATCCTGCACGCTGCTTCTGTCCGACCCGAAAAGAACAACCGGCGAATCTGTTCGGACGACAAGTACCGGACCGTCGCCGCCATCGCCAGCAGCTCTCGGTCCCGCAACGTCACGCGCAGCCCTCGGCAGTGCTCCACCGCCCGCCGTGCGTTCTCTTTCTGTTCCGAATCTGCCATCACTATCTTAGACTACAAACTAGACTAAAGTAGATTACCAGTCAACCTGGCCCTGGCCCGCAATTGAAGCTTCCTAGGTGCAAATTTTCAGGAGCGATTTCTGACCCCTTCCTCCACTCGTCGTTGGGCGGGAGGGGTCGGAAATCGCGACGGCCTCCACACCGCCATCCAACCAATGAGGCCGATCAAGGGCCAGGGCCAATCAAAGGAAGGGTTTGGTTGGGACGATCCCTACGCAAACCCCTTCGCCCGAAAATCCGAACACTTCTTCGATTCGGGCAAACGGCTTCGTCATTCATCAGGAAACAATTCCCGAAGGGCTAAATCAGCGTTGACTGCTTCAACGCTACGACGAGTCTATGGCGACTGCGGTAGATGCTACCGGTTGCCATGCGATCAAAGAAGGACGCGAACGAAAAAATTGGTCCCAGGCCTGGTCGTTTAAGGGCGGCCCCGAGAAACTCCGACATTTCTTTGGAAAGTGGGTCGCGGTTGATGCAAACGGCGAGATTCGGGCAGCCGGTACGAGCTTTGATGAGGCTGCATCCCTCGCCGACGTTGCCCAAGTACAGGAACCGGAATTCGTCTACGTGCCCGCAGAAAGTTTCGCTGGTTAAACTTTCAACACACGCCGCTGGCTGTTCGCCTAAGAGAGCTGATTTCCTGCTCCACGATCGAATGATGTTGAGGGGACTTTCGTTTTCTCAATCAACGTTACGAAAGAACCGGTCAACAGACGCCTGATAAAGTTGTGCGGAAGGCCCGAATTAGTATCCGCGGATCCTATGCCAAGCGCGTTCCGATGCCATGAGTTGATTCGGACGCGGATCAGCTAGGTTCACGAGTTTTTCTTGCGCTGTCCAGGGATGATTCTGGATCTCCAATCTGGTGAAACCCGCAGCAATCAAGTCCGCCTGGCGGGCCCATCTCAACAATGGGTATCTTGTCCAGGTCCGCAAGCTCAGCACCCTTGAGCCTGTGTGTCCCCATCCAGGCTTCATAGAATCCGTCCCCACGATGGTGGACAAGCAGCGGGGGCCCTTCCCACCCAAACTCGCGCATTGAATCAGCGATCTTGCCTATTACGCCCCAGTTCACGCTTCGATCTTCTATTTCTGGGTGGGTCCCTTGATACTGGAGCGGGAGAGTAGCTTGTCGGGTCGAATCTTTCGTGAAATGCGCACGACCCAGCGCCCGCGCTCTTGGGGAAGGACAAGTCGACGCTCGACGTGAGCCTCGAACTCCCTGCCCTTGTCCAAATGCCACGCGACGAGTTGGCTGTACTCTCGGGGAACCCAGCCTACCTGCCTACCGTCTTGGGCGATCAAAACTACGGTCGCAAACGGATCGAGGATGTTATCGGGTTGGCGGCGAAGGCTGAGCCGTGTGCCGACCGCCAAGTCGTTCGACGCGTGCTGGTAATGAGACTCTCCAGCCAACCTAAAGGTGAGCGGGCGCTCAAGATTGTCGTCGACCGCCCGATACTCAGATAATTCGATTCGGTCGGTGAGAAGGATCCCACCGCTTCTTGCGAGGATCTCAAAGGGATCGTCCGACTGCGATAGGCCCCAAGATTCGAGGATCTGCCCGTAGTCGCTTCGGGACGGCGGTGGAATGCGTTGCTGGAAAGTTCGAAACAGGTAGGGAGCCCGGTACGGATCCTCGAGTCCTTTGTACTCGGGAAACTCGGGTAACAGCTGAAAGCCCGCGTCGATGGCTTCCCGCACCAGCTCGCGACGGTAACCGAAAAAGTAGTACCCCTCGGAACGCCACAACTGTCCAATCACGTATCGACGGACCGTTGGGATAGTCCACAGAACGAATAGCCGATCCCGGCCGTCCCTCAGCCCCTTTGGCAAAGCCATTGAAGACGCCTCTGTAGTAGTTCCTGGGCCAACCATTTCCGTTCAGGTCCCAACCATTGGTTCGGAATACCTTCAAAGTAATGAAGCGCGTGCGGGATTATCTCCTCAAACTTCTTAATCCAGAAGTTGAACCGGTTCTTCCACTCCGGCCAGTGTCTTAGCTCTTCTAGCAATTCAAACTGACCAATCAGCTCCTTTTCGTCGCCAAATCCACTCGGGCATCGCTCAATGTAGTTGTCGATTCGCATGCCCCGCTGCAAGGGGTTTAGCAGTGCATGGTCATTCTGAAGTTCAGTGCCAAGGCAAGCAGCCGTATCGTACATTGGTGCGATTCTTGGGAACTGGCCGGTAGCCCGCAGGATCCCCCAATTGCCAGGGTGTCGATCGCCATTGCCCACCCAAGCATCGAACATGAGAATGTCTAGAAGCTCCCTACGGAGTTCTTCCGGGTGCTGCTCGCGTTCCAGAGCCTCTCGGACACGCACGGGAGTATGTGCCTCATGTTTGTCGGAGTCATAAGTCGAATCTGCGCCCCCAAGAACCTCCGCCCCCTCAGAGAATTCGACGGCCTCACTCTCGATGAACGTTCGAACGATCACGCCGCGCACCGGTTCACCACCTCTCGTCCAATAAGCGCAATGCCCCTCGGGAACACGGAGCCCGACTGCCGCGGCCAGGCGTAACATGGAGGTTTCGATCGCTGGCTCAGCCGGACGGGCGGCGTGGCACTCCTTGCGAAGCCATCGCAGACGGTCCGGCCCCTCCACCCAGGCCTTCGCTCGCTTTCCTCGACTCTCTTGGGCGATCTCCGGCCAACCACTGACATCGCGAATCTCGAAGGCGGCGAGCAGTGCCATGTACTCTCTGCGATAAAGCTAAGGATGCTCGGTTGCCATGCCGCGGTCACTTACCCTGAACCCATATGGCAGGCCGAACTCTACATCCACGCTCCGTTGCGTTGATAGCATCCGTTCACTTCGCGAGGCCGGCGCGGCGTGTTTGTAAGTCTGTTCAAGAACAGGGGAACGTTTCAGGGGAGACTCTCTGATGCCAAAACGCTTCTCCACCTAGCACCCTTGCCTTGACTCCATCGAAGGCATCGCCGCAGAAGGCCCCAATATACCCCACAGCATCAGGGAGCAGCACGAGGTTGCGGAAGGAGCCTTCGTCGCTCACAGAAACGATCCGAAAGCTGCAGTTGCTTTGAATGTTGGCAGCCGCACCGCTTGCGAGTGCGTTTAGATCGCCGGGACCGAATGTCTCGAACTCGTCAGCAGCGAGGCCACGATCACTGGGATCAAGGCCGAGTTGATGCGAGCGATCCAGAATGATGTCCACCCGTCCTTGTATGCCGGCGTCGTTCGCCACGCGCTTCAGCAGATTCAGCAACGGCACGAGTTCGCGTCCAAAGACAAAACCTTCTGTGCGCGCTTCATCGGCCGCGGCCACCGTGCGCATTCCACCACGGGTGTTTGCAGCAAGATTAGTCAGTGTGACGCTACTCGTCCCGAGCACGTCTAGACCAAGACTTGAGCGAATGCATTCGCAAACGTATTGACGTAGTCCTTCATGCCGTCTACTTCGGCGCTCTCCAAACAGTCGCCGGCCTTTGTCCTTGGCGTCAACTACTTCTTCGAGTGGATGACAATTATTATTCCCGATTCGTTGATCTAAGTTCATTCATTTCGTCGTCGTAGTGTTTGGGTCTCGAAGATGTCTTCGTTGGTGATCTCCTTTGCGGTCGTTGCACAAGTTGTGGATGGTTTCTTGAGTGCGCGGGTGGGGGGTATCCGAGGCCAGGGGGGACTGCCGATCGTCGTTCCTGAGGGCAGCCAGGGGCCTCGTTTCTTCCGGTCCAATGTACTGGCATCGATTTTGGGCGTTTTCTCGCTTTGGCTTCTTCTTCTCGTCGTCGACTCTGTTCTTCGCGTGTTCGTCGCGAATGCTGGGGCCGTTCATCTCCAGAATGACTGAGTGGTGGACGACCCGGTCGATCGCCGCAGCGGTTGTCATTGGATCTTTGAAAATTCGATCCCACTGAGAGAAGACGAGATTGCTGGTAATAAGTACGCTTCGCCGCTCATACCGCTCGGCGAGGAAGGTGAAGAGCACCTCCATCTCGTTGCGATCCTGCTGGATGTACCCAATGTCATCGAGAATGATCGCGGCATAGACATCGAGCCGTTTGAGCTCACGCTCAAGAGCGAGCTCCTTCTTCGCAGCAAGTAATCGCTGCACGAGTAGCACTGCCGAAGCAAAGAGCACCGCGTAGCCGCGTTGCACCAGCTCGTGGCCGATGGCGCAGACCAGGTGCGTCTTGCCGCGACCAGGCAGGCCGAAAGCGAGCACGTTCTCCGCGCGATCGACAAACCCACCCTCGCAAAGCGCGGGCAACTGCCGCCTCACCTTGGTGGGCAGCTTCTCCAACTTCAGCGCGGAAAGCGTCTTCTCAGCAGGCAGGCTCGACGTCTTCAGCAATCGCTCGATGCGACGGGTGCGGCGATCTGCCAGCTCAAGCTCGGCCAGGTGACGCAGGTGATGGTTGAAGGTCCAGCCCTCTGCTTCAGCTTTCCTCGCTACATCTTCGTGGTGAATGGCGAAGGAGGGTAACTTCAAGGCGCGAAGCAGCATCGGCAGCGTTTGGGGTTCGACTGCGGCGGTGACGGTGGTTTCGCCGTTCATGACGCCACCTCCTCGCGCGTTTCGAGAAGCGCGTCGTAGCTGCGCAAATCCACCGATGGCACGGCGAGCTCCGGCACCTCCGGCTTCGCCGGCAATACGAGTGCTTTCACCTGCTCTCCGCTGGTGAGCTGACCCTCCTCGAGCAAGCGCTGCAATGCAGCCTCGACAATCGATTCCATCGTCGACGCTGCCAGGTGCAGGATGCGCAAGTATTCGAGGTCTGCGCCCCGCGCCGGACGCTTCGCGGCAAGCGCATCATACGCACGTCGAAAGGTGAGCGTCGGGAAGAGCTCTTCGCGGTAGCGGTACTGCGCGAAGGCACCTGGCTTTTGCACCAGCGACCAGATGATGTGCCGGTAATTGATTCGGTGGCCGTGGCGCCCGCGCAGCCGTTCGATGGACAGCTGCTGCCGACTGCCGTAGTAAATCTCCAGCCTGTCTTCGTAGAGCCGGACGCGGACCCGCTCGCCCCGAAGGCGCGATGGTACTGAGTACGTGTTGTGGCAGACCCGGATGGTGCTCCACGAAGTGACCGGCACCTCCAGCTCGCTGTACTCGATCAGCCGTTCCACTGAGAGCGGTCGCATCGCTGCGAGCTCCTCAGCGATTTTCGACAATCGAAGGCGGTTCGCTTTCTCCGCCACGGCCTGCAACCAAGTCTCATAGACGTCGATGCTTTCGAAATCGCGGCTGCCACGCACCAGAAGGTGCTGCTCAGCGCGGCGCTTGAAGGCACCATTGAGCGCCTCAACATCGCCATTCTGATGGCACTGCCCTGGCTCGATGGTTCGAGGCTTCATCCCAAAATGCGCGACGAAGTCGCGGTAGTCCCGGTTGAAGTCGCGCTTGCCAGTCGGAATGTCATGCGTCGCCGCGGTTGAGTTGTCGGTCTGATGAAATTGAGGCACTCGTCCTAGGCGAAACAGCGCCGCTTGGACGCCGCGTTTGATCGCGGCCATCGACTCCGAGCGACACACGGTCACCCACTCCCAATTTGAGAAAGGCAACACCGGATGGCACAGAAGGTGTCGGAATGGCGCGCCGGCGATGGTGATGTCCAGCTCATTGCCCCAGGTGAAGTCGGTCTGCATCGCTTCGCCCGGCCGATGCACCTGGGCGAAGAAGACTTCCTTGTCCGGGCCGGCGGTCGCACGCCACTGGCGAACGCGCCGCTGCAACGTACGTACCTGGCCGGGCTCGTACTTCTCCGGCTGAGCCTCGAGTAGCAGCTCGAACAACGTCTTCGCTTCAAGCTCCGGTGCCTCAGCCAACCTGGCCGCGATCGCTGGCCAGTCCTCCTCGAAAGGATCCTCCCGCGTACGCCACGAGCGTGGCTGCTTCAGCTCCGAGGGAAATTTCCCAACGTCTCGGTACTTGGCAGCAGTCTTCGGATCCATCCCGGCGCGGGCGGCCGCCATGCCGAGCTTGCCGTGCTTGCTCAACTCCTCCATCAGCTTCCTCACTTGTGCGTCCGTCGCGGCCACCCAAACCCTCCTGGTCTGGGCAGCTTCTTGCTACGGCGTCACTCAAGATCGGGAAAAGTAATTGTCGCTGGTCGGGAGAACCCATTGTCGCCGAGCACCTTTGAGCCGTGCGTTCCGCGATTGCACAGGCATCGCACCGCGAACATGCAAGGCGCTACGCATCCATTCTACGGCGGTCGTCGTATTAGTCCGAAGCACGATAAAGAATACGAACTGCCTGACGGTCGGCGGTCCATCGACTCGTATCTCATCGATAAGTAATAGAGGCCGAGCACTCGTTTCCCACTCCGGGATGAAGTTGCTTCGGTCTATGCGTCCGGTTGGATTTTGCATGCACATCCTGGCTCAACACTTGAGGTCTTCGCGACAGGGCTCAAAGAGCCTCCATTCCATCATGAGATCTCTTCCCCCTAGCCATCTTTCGGCCGTAGGTGGCGTGAGGCCGATCGGCTCGAGATCGCTCTCTCGGTACCGCTCGCCTGGGACGGCGCGAGGTGGTCTTTTGACGTGCGCTGATCAGCAGAAGGACGTTTAGCTCTAATTTGGGTGCGTATGGGCGGCTATTGGTACCAGATTCCCCCGTGGTCCAGGGGCTGGATCATCGCCAACGGCCCCGCCTTCGGGGCTATCGGAGCACAGCGGGGACTCGGGGCTGGTGTGTCAAGCTTCGGGTAGTCCTGAAGCGGTTGATCAGGGGAGGTAGAGGATTAAGAGGGCAGGAAGCGGTGGTAGGAGAGTCCAATGGGCATCGTGTGGATCCTCGGCGCTGGGTTCAGCAAGCCTCTCGGCGGCCCGCTGCTCGGGAGGATGCTCTCTCCCGAGTCCAAGCAAGATCTCCGCATTCGCTATTCCCAGATGCCGAAGCTGTGGAGTCCCCAAGCCGACGCTGCTCGGTCGCTCTACTATTATGGGCAATCGAAAAAGCCGCTGAACCGCAGCCAGAACAATGTCCCGGAGTTCATCGACGGAGAGGGAGAGCACCTGTGGGAAGACGCGGAGGAGTACCTCGATTACCTCGATACTGCGGCCGAGAAAGGTGCCAACTCCCCGGCATGTGACCGTCTTCTTCAGATTCTCCAGACCCGCTTTGGTCTTCAGCCTGGGCGCCCCGACTTCCTGAAACTGATGGCCGCCGCCGCGCGCCGCCTCCTCGCCGCAGAGTGCTGCTCGTTCCTCGAAGGAGTAGATCCCGACTCAGAGCGCTGGTCTCCGTACCGGCGCTGGCTCCGCACCCTGTTCAAGTGGGACGAAGATACCGTGGTGACGTTCAACTACGACCTCGTGCCAGAGATGCTTGCGGCATCGCAGCAGCAGCGAGAGTCCTTCCAATATCGCAACAAGGAACCAGGTTGCGCGTTGCTGCTCAAGCTGCACGGGAGCGTCAACTGGGCTCTGCGGTACACGGAATCGGGCCAACTAACCGAAGTTGACACCAACGCGGGTGACCGAGCCGCGCTGACCTGCGATGATCGCGCGCTTGCGATTGCCGGCCCCGGCCCCAGCAAGCAAAGGTTCTCTTCAGGCTCATTCGAGTGGTGTTGGACCGAAGCCGTTGCTGCCCTGGAGAAGGCGGCTGCGATCGTGTTCGTTGGCTACAGGTTCCCGCCCACCGATGCGGAGGCGCGCGAGAAACTTCTCGGGGCCATTCACGAGAACAAAGACCAGCCGCACCTGCCCATCCACACCGTCCTCGGCCCGAACACGTCCTCCGATGACTCGCGGCGGCTCAAGGGGCTCCTGGAGCACGCGATGGCTGGCGTCCGCAAGCCACGAGGGACAGGGGGCTCTATTGGGTACAGTCTTGTGCAGCAGCCGCTTTGGGCGGAGGACTTCTTCAGCGTCGTGAGCCGAAGCTCGATTCTGTTCTGACGTAGGAAAGCCCGTCCGGTGAATGTCCTCTCACGTTGCGGCATTCATCCAACCTGCCTCGCTGCTCAGATCGTACACCGACGAAGAAAGCTGTCAGAGCACCTCTCAAGAATGCTGCGCCATGCCCGACCTGAGTTGGTGGGAGCGTCGTGAAGCCGAGAGACACCTGCGCGCCTATCGAACTACCCAGAGGAGAGAGCTGACCCCGTACGAGATTGAGGGGTTCATTCCTTTGATCGTTGGGCAGCTCCAGTTCATCGGAGAATGCTTCCGCGACGTGATGGCCAAGGCGCAGGATCCGCGAACCGCACACGAGATCGCCCACGTACTCGCTTCGTTGTTGCCGGACCCTCCTCCGCCGGCACGCCCGCGAGACCCCGACGAAGACGCCCGCCAGTACTTAGCTGGTGTTACCACTCAGTGTCAGAGAGAGTTCCTCGACCCGCTAGCAGCACTCTTAACCTCACGTCCGCCCAATCCGAACGTGCCGAATCCGGACGTACTTTCCCTCGCGACATGGTTCTCTGGCGTCCAGAAGTTCTGCTCCTCCATCACTCGGAACCGAACGATATTATTCTGGATGAAACTGCGGAGCTTCACTACGCAACGCGACCCGAAAACCGGTGGGATCGTCGTTGGCCTTCCACCACAGATTGACGCCATCGCCTTCCCGTTCGACGCGATTCTGGACGAGGCTGCGCGGGTAGCTGGGGCGATCCAGGAGAATATTGATGGGTGGCGCAAAGAGGTCCGCGAGACGGGTGCCCGGCTCCTGGAAGCTTCGACCGCGCGGAAACAGGCGTTCGCCTCGATGCTGTTGCTAATTTTTCAGGTTTTCGTGACCGTGCTAGCGCTGACGGGTGTCTTTCTTGGGTTCATGTTCCCCGACTGGATCTCGGGTCGCAAGGACGCGGCGGCAGCCAGAACTGAACTCCAGGAGGCTAGAACTAAGCTCGAGGACACCAGGCACGAACTGGATCGGGCACTCCGCGAAAAAGACCGAGTCTCGCGCGAGCGAGACGACGCGCAAAATGAAAGCAAGCAGCTCCGGATGCAGCTTCAGGAGGCCCTGAAGCGACGCAAGTAGCAATGATCTGGGTGTGTCCCTTCTTGGCCCCTACTGTCCCGCGAGAGCGCGAGCCGTTATCGACTTCGGCTGTCCTCCCGGGTTACCGGATTCGACCGGGCAGGATCAGGGTTGTGGGATCATTTGGAGGCAAGAGGCGCCAATTTAGTGGGCTGGTTGACGAAGGGACGTCTGAGTCATGAGGACTCGTGAGCACATTGTTGAGGAGGAATCGCGCCGGGCGTTCAAAGCCGCATTTTCACCGGCTTGGGTCGTGCGTGACCAAGTCCCCGACTATGGGCTCGACTTTCAAGTAGAACCATTTGAGGACGAAAGGGGACTAAACACTCCATTCTACGCTCAGCTCAAGGCTACGGATTCCGACGTCGTCAACGTGCAGCTGCAGACGGCGCGGTTAATTCACTACCAGGAGGCGCCCCATCCGGTCCTCGTCGTTCTGTACCAATCAAACAATCGGTCGCTCCGCTGTGAATGGGCGCACCGAATCACCGCAAGACTCACCGCAAAGAATTCTTGGTGGCGGTTTCAAAAGACGGTGACAGTAGAGTTGCCAACGCCTCTAAGCGAAGGTTCCGCGGCAATAGTTTTGGAGGGTGTTCGGCAGTTTTATCGGATGCGAGGGGGCCCTGCCCGATCGCCGGTGCTCCGTTTGCGGGTTGAGCTGCCATCGCCGACATCAGCATTGAGCATGGCGGTGGCTGACGCAATGGCAGCTCTCCTCGCCGTAACCGGAGGACGCGTCCTTTTGGGGGATCCCAAGGCCGAGGTTCAGATTGTGGTCAACGGCGATTGGTCGAAGGTCCGTCTTCGGTACCAGTCTCTCGACGTAGAGCTTTCGACGCTTCTTCCGGGTTCGCCGAAGGTGGATGACGCAACTGCAGTTGTCCAGCTGGTGTCTGCGATAGCAGTGTCGCTCGGCGGTCTCGCCTTCGATGCAGAGCGGATGCTCCAAAGTACAATTCAGGCTTACGGTAAAGCAGACGGCGCGCTGCAGCACCTGCTGAACCTCGATGAGCCGTGGCGGGTTCTCGTCCGCGCTGGAGCATACAATACTGCCTTCGATCTCGCCGACGTGCTGCTTGAGCGTGGCCTCGACCCACAGGCGTTCATGGCCGCGCAGGCTGGTAGTGCTGCACTGCATTCGCAGTCGACCAGCGATCACTACGCGGGAGAACAGCGATACCGTGCGATTCTGTACGGATTACTCAAGCGAGCCTCGAACGGCTCGGTCCGAGCATTTCTCCACTACAATGCAGCTACGAGTCTTCGTTACTCCGGTTTGGGAGTAGAAGCGGTCGACCACTACCGCGAGGCAGCAATGGCCAATTCGGTTTACCTGGAAAAAGCGAGCTGGTGGTCAGGGATGGGCGGCGCGCTATTCATACGCAACTGTCCGCGCCTCTCGCGGGCATGTTATCAGCACGCGGCCGAGATGACGGATGACCGACTTCCCAAAGGCCTCCTCGCCGACGTCTATTTTAGCCTGCGCGACTTTGAGCGGGCGTCGGAGCTGTTTGCGGAGTGGTTCAAGATCAACAGCGAACTCGATGCGGAACTGCTGCTCAAGCACATCATCGCGCCCGTTCTTGCTCGAGAGTTCGGGAGCGGACCACGCGAAATCCGCAATGCCTTCCAGGTGGCCGTTGATGCGCACAATCAGACTAATCTCGATCGTCAGTACGAAGGCCTGGCTGAAGCGCTACGTCTCGATCCACTCTGCGAATTCGCATGGTTCAATTACACGACCCACCGTGTGCAGACGGAGCCGAAGAGCGCTGCGCAGTGGTGGTTGGTCGCTGCCACGCTAACGTGGCGATGGGATGTTCAAGCAATCGTGAATGCCGTTGTCGCGCTTACCCGCGAAAAGGAAATCGAAGCAGGGTTCGCCCTAGTGGCGCTCCTCTTTCTCGCTAGCCGGCAACATCGCGAGGCGTTCTACGTCGAAGTTGAGAGACGTGTACGTGCTACCTCTCCCGGACACTCAGTCTCCGAATTCATTAAGCGACTGCGAGACCTCACGACGCTCGGTGAGGAGATGTTTGGGCGTGCATGGACCCGACGCTGGTGACAGCAATTGACTAACCGCGTCTCGCGGTCCATCCAGAGTCGGCATTGAAAGACGTACAGCCCCCCTCCGGTCGCAGGTCGGTTCGGGGGACTGTTTATTATTTACGTCCCACTCCTCAACCAATCAGAAAATTCCATGGCACGTTAGTGCAAAACCGCTTGAGCGCCTGCGCGCCGACCCGGGCGGCCATGGTCCGACGATCGCATTCGGATTTGCCCGGCTAATAAGAACCCATTTGAGAACGACACGGGCTCCTCCTTCACCGGCGCGATGCCGGCGTTTTACCATTAACAGCCGTACAGGCGATGGCGCAATTCAGCCGCCCTTGGGAATTGAAATTGGCAGGCTCGCGCGCAGTTTCAAGCGACCACCGTGAAGTGCTAATGGCAGGATCCGTGGCCCGGTCGCTCACCTTCTACCGAGATCTGAGCAAGTTCTTCCCGAAGGATCTGCCGCTCGCCCGCTTGATGGCGAGGTTGATCGTGCTCTGGCAGGACCTGATTTATGAAGAAGCCGGCATCCTCAAGGATGACGGTTTCGAGGCGCTGGACGAAAAGATGGGCGACGCGCCCCGTCGGCTCTATTTCCTGCGCGGGAACAGCCGCACGCTAAACAGCGCGAAGTATCTCCTTGAACGCCTAGTAGTCGATCCCACGTTCTCGGGCTGGTTGCGCGAGGACAAGCCGCGCGCGCAGGCATTCTTCGCGGCCAAGGGAAGCTTCGATCGGCACAGGGAGGCGTTCGATCACGTGCGCAATACGATCGGCGCACACGTCGAGCAGGATCTCGGGGATGCGATCGATGCCTTCGTGCCTGGTGAGACGGCCGCATTCGAGATCCACTCCGAGGACTTTATGCGTCCTCATCTGGCTTCCTCGATCCTGCTCGCGGCTCTGACGAAGGACGCGCCGCCGCAGGGACGGTTGGAGGCGTATCGGGCGGCACTGAAGCCTCTCGCTGAAGCGACTGGCGCGATGATCACCGCGATGAGTGCGGCGGTCGACGTCTACATGGAGAGGCTCGATCTCCTGCCCGAGTAATCCAATGAACAGGATTCGAGAGTTGCGTTAACCGTGGCAATCCGGCGAGAACAGATGTGAGGCTTGAAATCGTGTCTTTGGTAAGAAGGGCAATGTTCTTCGACTGCCAGTTCTCGGGCTTGGCCTAGGTTCGTGAGGTCAGCGTGCCTCCAGGACTCGTAACCGTCTACGACATCAGGCTTGCGCCGTTCCCATGGCTAGAACTTGTGGTACCCTCATTCCTATTCCTAGCGTCAACCCTATCCTGGCTTCTTTGGCTCAAGCACAGAAGGCCAGAATGGCGCGGATGGCGCAAATTGGCGTGGGCTGGCCTGGCACTTTCAATCATATGGGCAATCATGGTGACCGGCTGCGGTACCCTCGAGTTTCTGAAATACCGCACCGCACTAAGCCAAGGTCGTACCAGTATTGTGGAGGGGTTAGTTCATGACTTCAAAGCGGAACCCCCTTCGGGTGCGGTGGGGGAGACGTTTTCCGTTGCAGGCAAAACCTTCTGGTATTCGCGGCATGCCACCACTCCCGGATTCAACCAAGCGAAAGCACCCGATGGTCCCATTCGGGAGGGCGTCTATGTTCGTATCCACTTTGTAGACGACAATATTTTACTGTTGGAAGTGGAGCGCGGTCCGCATGGAAGCTAGGGCTCGCAGTGAGTCTTCAAGTTAGCGCCACGTGCGTTCAACAGCTAAGCGGGTAGTGGTTCCGCGCGTGCGACGGCGTTATCCGGACCGCCTCTGGTTCGGCGGCAGGGAGTCTCAGTTCGAGACGTCGATACCCTACGCTTACTGTATTCCTGCCGCGGCGGGGCTCGGAATCCGGGGAAGCAGGTTTATCCTCCGCTCTCTTCCAATTGCCTCAGGATGTCCAAAAGCGTGCGGCGGAGCGTCTTCTCGTCGCCAGTCCGTAGCCAGATTAGGCGCACCGCCTCGAGCTGGTCCGCGACGGTGTCCTGCTCTGCCAACCGATGCGCGCTTACTACATTACTACAGTCATCCGTTCGCGCTGGTTCCTGGCGGCCTTCAGTAGCGCCGGAAGTGCCCGGAGCTTCTCGCGAGATGGTCTCCGTTGGTCCCTGTTGATTCGTGCTCTCACGGCTTCGATTCCCACCGCCTCCATTCTCCGCACTATTCCCAGCGATCCTTCTTCCCGCTTCTGTTGAGGAACGCGGCCAAATCGGCAGGCGAGATCCGGATGGCGTTCGACACTCGGACATGGCGCAGCTCGCCGCGCTCACAGAGCCGGTACACGAGCGCGGTGCTCACGCCCAGCCGTCGCGCCACCTCCCGGACCGAAAGCAGAGCAGCGGGAGCAATCGGAAGCCCGCCTCGCGCACGGAAGCGAATCGAGCTGTTCCTCGTGCCCAGGCGCGAGGATGGCGAACTGCGTTGCTCGGAATCCGTGCAGCAAAAATGCAGCAAACTTTTGTCGAACGCAGGCGAAACCGAGCTAGGCCCGACCATTGCATCATCGTCACTTTCCGAGGGAAATCGCGGCTTGCCAAAGTCGGCGACGCTCTGCCATCCCTCCGACGGGTTTTCACACGGCAGGGGTCGCAGGTTCAAACCCTGCTGCGCCCACTCGGTAAGTTGCCGTCGCTACTCGGAAACTGAACGCGGCTGAGTTTTGGTTCTTCTCAGTTGGTGGTGGGTTTCAATGGTTCTTCTCAGTTGGTGGTGGGTTTCAATGGAAAGCTGTTTAGGCACACGCGTTTAGGAGTCGAAGACGGTAATTGGCGAAGCTTCTATATCCGTAAGCCCTTCGTTTCACGACCTTTGCTTTGTTATTGAAGCCCT
>WNFB01002895.1_pt1 | contig 15072 bp, 13 predicted proteins | sample 5400501 | NCBI WGS metagenome assembly WNFB01 (sample SAMN13153341, study PRJNA577476) | soil metagenome | isolation source: 200 cm saprolite under Douglas fir tree site 2 hole 1 | place: USA:California | collected 2015-04-18
GCGGAAGGCTGTGGAAAAGACGGGCGCTGCGCGCCCTTGGAAAACCCTCCGGGTTTCCCACTTTCCCACAGCCACGGCGGCGCCGAATGATTAACTTAAACCGGACAGATCACGTGCTCGAAAAACCGGACATTTTAATTTGCTAAGGACAGGCTGCGGAGAGACCAAAGAGACCAAGGGGAGCAGGCGTAAAACGCTTTAGGGCAGTGGCGTGTCGGCCACGGTTGCGGCCTCGCCGACCTTGAGCCGGCCGAAGCGGCGCACCGCGATCTTCTCACCCAGCTTGGCGATCATCTGGTCGATCAGCTCCCGGATCGTCAGCGACTCGTCCTTGATGAAGTGCTGCTCGTAGAGACACATCTCCTCGTAGAACTTCTCCATCTTGCCCGCGACGATTTTCTCGATCACCTCCTCAGGCTTGCCGCTGGCGCGGGCCTGCTCGCGATAGATTTCGCGTTCGCGGTCGAGAATCTCCGGCGTGACCTCCTCCCGGCGCACAAAGCGGGGGTCGAGCGCGGCCACGTGCATGGCAAGGTCATGGCAGAGCCGCTGAAAGTCTTCGGTGCGCGCGACGAAATCGGATTCGCAGTTCACTTCCACAATCACGCCGATCTTGCCGCCGGCGTGGATGTAGCTGCCGATCAGGCCCTCGGTGGCCTCGCGCTGCGCCTTTTTCTCGGCCGCGGCCTGGCCTTTCCGGCGCAGGACGTTGATAGCCAGCTCGATGTCGCCATTGGCCTCAATCAGCGCGGCCCGGCAGTCGCTGAAGCCGGCGCCGGTGCGCTCGCGCAGCTCTTTCACCTGCTGGGCGGAGATGTTCGTTTGCTCGGGTCTTGTGGTCATGGGCTCGGCGGGTTCCTTCTGCACGGATTTGGCCTCTGGCGCATGAACAGGCTTGTTCCCCGGTCCCTTCTTTCTCGCGCTGGGCCGCTGGCTCTTCGGCTGGGCCTCCGGCTTGCTGCGACGCTGGTGTTTGCGCGGAATCGCTTTTCCTCAGACCGGCCGACCCGACCGAGGGCCACCAGTTACGAAAATGGCCCCGTGCCTCCTGCGGGGTTACGGCCCAGGTGCGCGCAGGGCCAAAAATCAACTAACCCAGGGCTTCCAGCGAAGCCCCGAAACCCAGGGACAGACTTATCGTTCCCCCTCTTCTTCGGTGGGCACTGCCTGCTCGGAATCCGCCGCGGGCTCGGCACCCTCGACAAAGTCGCCTTCCTGCTTTTCGTACGCTTCGTAGGCGCTGGTGTCTACGTATTCGACGGCTTCGGCGACTTCTGCGCCCTCTTCCGCCTTCTGCTCCGCCACCTGCGTCTGCTCGAACGCCTGGCGGCCTTCCAGCACCGCGTCGGCAATCTTCGAGGTGAACAGCCGGATGGCGCGCAGCGCGTCGTCGTTGCCGGGGATGATGTAGCCCACCAGATCGGGGTCGCAATTCGTGTCCACAATGGCGACCACGGGGACGCCCATGCGGCGCGCCTCGCGCACTGCAATCTCCTCCGCGTGCGAATCGATCACAAACATCGCGTCGGGCAGCGAAGCCATGTTTTCCACACCCTCGAGGTTCTGTTGCAGGTGTTTCAGCTCGCGATCCAGGCGGGCTGCTTCTTTTTTCGACAGCTGGGCCATGCGGCCGTCTTCCACCATGGCTTTCAGCGTCTTCAAGCGCTTGATGGATTTCTGCAGAGTGGCCCAGTTGGTGAGCGTGCCGCCGAGCCAGCGGTGGTTGACGAAATACATCCCGCAGCGCTGCGCCTCTTCGGCGACGGCCTCCTGCGCCTGGCGTTTGGTGCCGACAAACAGCACTGTCTTGCCCTGAGTGGCCAGATCGCTGACAAACTTTCCCGCCTGGCGGAACATCTTGAGGGTCTTCTGCAGGTCAATGATGTGAATCCCATTCCGCTCGCCGAAGATGTACTCCTTCATCTTCGGATTCCAGCGGCGCGTCTGGTGGCCGAAGTGCACTCCGGCCTCCAGCAACTCCTTCATCGTAATTTCTACCGCCAACGTACCTCCCCTTTGATTGGGTGCTTGCGATCCCGCTCTGCGGGACGAGCACCCTTCTTGCCGGCGCCTTGCCGGCCGTGTATTTGGCCGCAAGCGGAAGCGACGAGTGGCTAGCCGCTTGTCACCCACGCCTACCCACTGAGCTCTTACCGCTTGCTGTACTGGAAGCGCTTGCGGGCGCCCTTCTGCCCGTACTTCTTGCGTTCCCGCATGCGCGAATCTCGCGTCAGGAAGCCATTCTTGCGCAGCCCGGGCCGCAGCTCGGCGTTGAACTGCGCCAGCGCCCGCGAAAGGCCCAAGCGTACCGCGCCGGCTTGACCGCCCGCGCCGCCCCCTTGGACCGTCGCGAGCACATCCACCTGGCCGGACGTGTCGGTGAACTTCAACGGCGCGATCGCCGCATTGCGCCAGGCGATATTCTTGAAATAGTCCTCCACCGGCCGGCGGTTCACCTGGAACTTGCCGGAACCCAGCTTGACGAATACGCGCGCCACCGCTTCCTTGCGACGCCCGGTCCCGTAGAACTGGGGTTTAACGCCACCCTCGACGGGCGGTGTCATCGAACTCAACTTTCCTCCTCACCCTTTGACGCAAAACCCCGCCTCCAAAGAGGCGGGCTACAAAACTGGAAACCGCTTGGCTAAAGCGCCAGCGGCTGCGGCTTCTGCCCCGCATGGCGCGCGAGCCCCTTATCGTCGAGATAGATGCGCAGCTTGCGGGCACGCCGCGCGCGCAGCTTGTTCTTGGGCAACATCCCCAGAATGGCCTCGCGCACCATCACGTCGGCGCGCTGCGGGTAAAGTCGCTGCGCGGGAATTTCCTTCAACCCACCAGGGTAGCCGCTGTGATGCCGGTACACCTTCTGCTCCAACTTGTTGCCCGTCAGCCGAACCTTGCTGGCGTTTATCACCACGACGTGGTCACCCGAGTCCAGGAAAGGCGTAAACGTGGGTTTGTCTTTCCCGATCAGCACTCGGGCCACGCGCGTGGCCAGCCGCCCCAACACCTGTCCCGCGGCGTCCACCACGTACCAGGTGCTGCCTCGTTTGAGCTCTTCGGCCTCGCCGCCCCGCGGCACATACGTCCGGACACGCTCAGTCATGCTGCCCTCTTCAGAGACAAACCTTAACGATAGAGGATGCCCTCCTTTTTGTCAACGCGCGTTCGCGCCTGGAATTGGAAAGGTGCATCGTTACCCCCTGGCGAGGTTGAAGTGTTTGAGTGAGAAACCAACGGCTCCGGGGGATACGAACACGCTAGGCATCCCGATCCGCCGAAAGGGCACGGCCCCGAGCGGAGTCGAAGCGCTCGTGCGACTACTGGCTGGAAGCGAGGCCGTGTTGCTCGGGCGCCCGGGCCTGCAAGGCGTTCGGATCGGGAAGCAGCGCGAGCCAGCGTTGGCGCGCGGCGACGAATTCGCCCCAGTCGCGCATCGCCACGGGCTTCGCGCGCGGAAGCGGCAGCGTCTCGAAATTGCGATAGGCGCCGTTCTGGCGGATGCGGAAATCGAGGTGGGGACCTGTGGCCAGGCCGGTCATGCCGACCAGGCCGATGCGCTGGCCCTGCGCGACGCGCTGGCCCGGGCGAACCAGGACACGCGAGAGGTGCATGTACATCGTCTCGTAGCCGTTCGCGTGCCGCAGGTGGATCAGGTTGCCGACGCCGCCCTTGCGCCCCGCGAAGACGACGCTTGCGCTGCCGATGGCTTGCACCGGCGTGCCGGCCGGCGCGCCGTAATCAATCCCCAGATGCGGCCGATGCACTTTTAGGATGGGATGGTAGCGGCTGCGGCTGAAGTGCGAGGTAATGGGCGCGGCAAACTTCAGCGGCGAGCGCAGGAAGGCTTTCTGGAGCGATTTGCCGTCGGATGTGTAGAAAGCGGGCTTGCCCCCCGGCTCGTGGAAGAGCACAGCCTGGTAGCGGCGGCCGCTGTTGTTGTATTCCGCGGCAAAGATGGGTCCGTAGGCTGCGGTCCGCCCATCGAGATACCTTTTCTTCTCCACCACGACGCGGAAAGTGTCGCCCGCGCGTGGGTCGGTGTAGAAATCCAGGTCCCAGGCGAAGATTTCGGCGAGGCGCATAGCGAGTTCCGGGCTTTCGCCCGCATCGGTCACGGCGTTGAACAGCGAATCGTTGACCTCCCCGGTAACGCCGGCGACTTCAGTTTTCGAGGGAATAGACTTGATCTCGGCGTGGAACCCGCGGCCCTGCGGCACAACCCAGAGCATCCGGTCGGCGTCGATCTGGTAGCGCACCTCGCGCAGTTCGCCTACCACCGAGCGGCCCACGGCCAGGCGGTTCCCGGCGCGAACGCGCCGCAAGTTGTAAATCGATTGCGTGGAGCCGACAATACCGGCCGCAGCGAGCGGCTCGACACCCATGCGCTGCAACGAATCGCCGAAGCTCACCCGTGCAGGAACCTTGTGCTCGGAATACAGCACCACCTGCGCGCGGATGCGCTCGGCATCCTGACGCGCGAGCCCAGCTTGGCGCGCGAATTCCTTCTCCGCCTTAAAGCGCTCATAAAAGACAACGCCAAGCCCGTCCGCGCCCACCGCGGACACAGCCAGCACAAGGATCAGAAAACGACGGCTCACGGTTCCCCCGGAGTTGAGGCCCGCAGAAAGCCCGATGAACACCGACCCCCTCGAAGCCGCTGGGCCGGGGCGCAGCCTCGAGGGGGAAACGAGCTAACTCACCTCTTCTTATGGCCCAAGTGGAACTTAGCTGTCAAAACAAGAATTTATGGCGCGTCCCTCAGGAGCAACCCGCCAGGCGCCGCACCAGAATGAGCCCAAAGTTTGAAACCCTTGCCAGGATTGGGAACGTCCTTGCATCCCGCTTCTCCGGGGGCTGGGAAACTCACAGATTTTGCGGGAATTGGCGAAGTGCCGTTTCGGAGCGTCGGTTGCAGAAGAATCGCCCCAGCCGGCGTTTCGCCCCTTCCCTGTGAGGGCCGAACGCGCTCCGCAGGCGGACACCGCAAAGCCACCAAGGGAGGAACCCCTCATGGAAGGTGTCCTCTTTACCCCGCCTGACCGTCCCAACCACCGTCCTGAACAGCTTTGTGCCGACTGTGGGCGAACTTTTCGTCCTCGGGCCGCGGAAGAAGGGGCCGAAGAACTCTGTGACAACTGCTACGCGGCGCAGTTTGAGCCCCGACGTCTGCGCCACTGGCAAAAGCCAACGGGTCGAACGCACCCCATGCGCTGATTGAGCGAATCGTCTTCCGGCTCGTGGCCACTGCTGAGCCAGGACCGTCTGGCCGGATACATCGGTCTGCCTGGAAGCGACGAAGAAGAGGTTTGACGGGCGAGAAATCTTGGTCAGCGCGCCTCGAGCGCGCCGAAGCGTTAGGGTTGCGAACCGGCGGAGGCAGCAGGCGCAGGAAGCAGGTTCTGCCGATTCGTGGCGAAATAGTTGCGCTCGCGGAGGCCGCGGTAAATGCGGCCGGCGACTTCGGCAGCCGTGGGACCCTTCACGCGGCGGGTATTGCCCCGCAACAGCACCACCAGCGCGATGCGCGGGTGAAGCTGGTCGGCGTAGGAAACAAACCAGCCCAGGCGCGAACCCTGGTCGGAGCACGTGCCCGTCTTGCCGAGCGCCTGTTCGCCTTCAGGGTCATAGCTGGACCGCGCGGTTCCGTAGAGAACCGCGGCCAGCATGCCCTCGCGCAATTCCGGCAGCATTGGCTCGATGTCGAGCTTGCGCTTGATGCGCGGAGCGAAGCTCTGGCGCTCCTCGTCGGTGCGCGGATACTGCAGGTAGTAGAGCATGCCGCCGTTGGCCACGGCGGAGGCCAGCGCGCCAAGCTGCAGTGGCGTGATCTGAATGCCCTCGCCGAAGCTGGACATCCGCGCCACGCCTCCCCGCGCCGGCGGCGCGGAAGGAAAGGCGCCGGGATGCTCCTCGGCAATGTTGTAACCCGCAAGTTCGCCCAGGCCCAGCAGGCGCGCGTAATGCGACACGGTTTCAAACCCCATCCGCCGGCCCAGCTCTTCGAAGAATGCATTATTGGAATGCGCCATCGCTTCGGTCAAGTTCATGTAGCGGCGCCGCGCCACCGGCACCATGGTGTCGCGCGTGATGACGTTTTCCTCCAGCGCAGCCAGCGCAATCGTGGGCTTGATCGTCGAGCATGGAATAAACCCGGAGGAGAAGGCCAGCTTCTGGTTGACGATCGAGAGAATGCGGCCCGAGTTGGGGTCGATGGCCACGACGGAACCGTTGTAGCGCCCTAGCGCCTCGACGGCAGCCTCGCGCACGACGGCGTCGTCGTACTGGGCGATATCTTCCTTAGTGGAATCCGCGTAGGTGGGAACACCGTAGCGGTAGCGCCTGGCGCTGCGTCTCCGCGCCGCCGCGCTGCTGGAGGCTCGAGTCCGAGCTGAGCTCCGCGCGCCGGTTCGGGCCAGCACAGTGATGGCAGAGAAGTCCCACGCCAGCAGAAGCACGAAAAGGAAAGCAATGTAACGAAGATGGCCAAAACGGTGAATCATCTGCCTATCTTTGACGCCGAAGCGCCCCCTTTTGTTTGCCCACAGTCCCGAGCGGGGCTTGATTCTAGAGAAGTTAGCCCGCTGCCGCAACTAGAAACTCAGAGTAGTTTCCTGCACGCCAGTGCCCTTTTGCAGTACCCCCGTACTATACAGAAAAGAAACGGCGGGGAACGGATGAGCCCGGCCTGGTGTGCACCGCCCTGCACCTTTTGAGCCGGGCGGGTACATCACCTTTGCGGGTACCTCAACGCGTGGGTTTGGCTTTGGCAGCGGCGGCGGCCTGCGCGAGGGCCTTATCCGGCTGGGTCTGGCCGGGATTGGCCAGTCCCAACTGTTTCCGCAGCGCCGCTTCGATTTTCTCGCGAATGTCGGCATTTTCCCTCAAAAACAGGCGCGCGTTTTCGCGGCCCTGGCCCAAGCGCTCCCCAGCGAAGCTGAGCCATGTGCCCGCCTTCTCGATCAGGCCCTTCTCGACGCCCAGGTCGAGCAGGTCACCTTCGCGCGAGATGCCTTCGCCATAGAGGATGTCAAACTCGGCTTCGCGGAACGGCGCCGCCACCTTGTTCTTCACCACCTTGCCGCGAGTGCGCGAGCCCACCACGCGGTCGCCTTCCTTGATGGCCTGGATCCGGCGGATGTCCAGCCGAATCGAAGCGTAAAACTTCAGCGCGCGGCCGCCAGTGGTGGTTTCAGGGTTGCCGAACAGCACGCCGATTTTTTCGCGGATCTGGTTGATAAACACCAGGCAGGTGCGCGACTTGGAAACAATGGCGGTCAGCTTGCGCAGCGCCTGGGACATCAACCGCGCCTGCAGGCCCATCTGCGGCTCGCCCATCTCGCCTTCGAGCTCGGCCTTGGGCACCAGCGCGGCCACCGAGTCCACTACGACCACGTCCACGGCGCCCGAGCGGATCAGCGTCTCCGCGATCTCCAGCGCCTGCTCGCCGTTGTCCGGCTGCGAGACCAGCAGGTTGTCCACGTCCACACCCAGCTTGCGCGCGTAGCTCGGATCGAGCGCGTGCTCGGCGTCAATGAATGCTGCCTGCCCGCCGGTCTTTTGCGCCTCGGCAATCACGTGCAGCGCCAGGGTCGTCTTGCCGCCCGCTTCCGGGCCGAACACCTCCACCACGCGCCCGCGCGGGAAACCGCCCACACCCAGCGCGGCGTCGAGCGAAAGCGCGCCGGTGGAGATCACGCTGACCGGCACCAGCACGTCCTTGCTGCCCAGGCGCATGATCGAGCCCTTGCCGTACTGCTTTTCGATCTGCGCGATGGCCGATTCGAGCACTTTGATCTTTTCATCCGACATGGCCTTCACCTCGGAAGAGGGATTTCTCTGCTAGAGACGTGGCGACCCGCTGCGCGCAAGTTTACCAGAGAGTGCCTGCTCGCGCGCGGGTGTTTCACACACCGACACTAACACATAGGCGAAGAAAAAGCAAAAGGATATTCCCCGCTCACCCAGAGGGCAGCCGCCGGGGGGTGGCAAAGGGCCTAGCGCGGGGCTCCCCTGCGCCTCCAGACTGCTCCCGCCCGCACCTATGCGCTCGGATACGCGTAAAAGCCCCGGCCGGACTTCCGCCCCAGCCAGCCCGCCGAAACCAGTTTGCGCAGCAGCGGGCACGGCCGGTACTTGGAATCGGCAAAACCCTCGTACAGCACTTCCATGATGTCCGCGCAGACGTCCAGGCCAATCAGGTCGGCCAGCTCGAGCGGCCCCATGGGGTGGTCCATACCCAGCTTCATGATCGCGTCCACCGATTCAGCCGGCGCCACGCCCTCCATCACGCAGTAGGCCGCCTCGTTGATCATTGGCATCAAGACGCGGTTCGAGACAAAGCCGGGCGCGTCATTCACCGCCACCGGCTTTTTCTCCAACTTCTTGCAGAGCTCCATCGTCGCAGCAAACGTGGCATCGCTGGTCTGCAGCGCACGAATCACCTCGATCAGCACCATCACCGGCACCGGATTCATGAAATGCATGCCGAGAAACCGGTCGGGGCGGCTGGTGGCGGCCGCCAGCCCTGTGATGGAAATCGAAGACGTGTTGCTGGCCAGGATGACTTCGGGGCGGAGCACCTTGTCCACTTCCTGCAGCACAGCCAGCTTCAGCTCGAGCCGTTCGGGCACAGCCTCGATAACGAAATCGGCGCCGGCCAGGGGATCGAGCTCGGTGGTCGCATGGATGCGGCCGAGGATTTTCGGTTTTTCCGGCTCGGCCAGCTTCCCTTTCTTGACTTCGCGGTCGAGGTTTTTGGAAATCGTTTCGAGAGCGCGATCCAGGAAGCGCGCTTACACATCGCGCAGGAGGACCGAAAAACCGTGCCGGGCAAAGACGTGCGCAATGCCGTTGCCCATGGTGCCTGCGCCGAGCACGGCCACAGTTTTGATGGCGTCAACGTTCATGAGGCCTCCGCGGAAGAGAAAGGACGCAGAGAAAGCCAGCGGAGCTAGAGGAAGCACAAGAGGCAGAGGAAGGTCAAGCGCAGCTAGGCGGGCGGCGCGCCCTCGAGCACTTCGCGAATGATCTCGCGTGCGCGGTCGCTGTCCTCCGGGCGCACAACCACACGCAGCCGTCCGAGGTTCGAATCGGTGCGAGAGCCAATTCCATTCTCGCGAAGCGTATCGGCCAGGAATTGCGCCAGGTCCAGATCCTCCCCAACCCATACCTCCGCCGTGGCGCGACCCGGATCCCAGTCCTCGGGAACTTCTCGGTCCTCGGACTCTGCGATCTCCGGCTCGTTTACTTCGTGGCCGGCGGCGGCGGGCGGCTCGACAGCTTTCTGTTCCAACGCAAGCAGCACGCGCTTAGCGGCTTGAACATCCGACCGCAGCACGCTGACTTCATAGCCGCGGCCGAATCTGTGGCGCGAAGGAAACGGGTTGGAGAAAGAAGCCTCGTGATCGTGGATCGCTGCTTCGTAATGAGGGATTCCGGCTTCGTCGAGCGCGCTCAGCAGCGCGGTGAGGAAAACCGGATCCTCCTCGCCGGTGAGCAATGCCGTGAGTTCCTGCCCGGCCTGCTGCGAATCTGCTTTGCCGCCCCTCTCATCAGGCAGGGAGTAGACCAGCGGGATGTCGCAATCGGCGCAGCGATAGACGCCTTCACGGTATTCGGCTTTGCAGAGCGGGCAAAACATGTAAGGCGAAAGACTCGCGGGGGCGCCGCCGGGCGGGCGCCGCGCGAACCCAAAGAGCATGCCGATAGACCGGCGGGAATGCCTGTCGCGCTCAGCGTTCGACCGCAAGCGCGACGGCATTGCCGCCGCCGAGGCACAGCGCCGCAACGCCGCGCTTGAGGTTGCGTCGCTGCATCTCGTACAGCAGCGTCACCAGGATGCGCGCGCCTGAGGCGCCGATGGGATGGCCCAGGGCGACCGCGCCGCCGTTGACGTTGCACTTTTCCGGATCGAGGTGCAGCTCGCGGACGACCGCCAGGGCTTGCACCGCAAAGGCTTCGTTCAGCTCAAACAAGTCCACGTCGCGGTCGCGGTTCCAGCCGGTCTTCTTGAGCAGCTTTTCAACGGCTTCGACCGGGGCCATCATCACCCACTTCGGCTCAACGCCGCTGACGGCCTGCGCCACGATGCGCGCCAGCGGGGTTTTGCCCAGCCGCGCGGCGTTGCGCTCGCTGGTGACCACCACGGCGGCCGCGCCGTCATTCGTGCCGGGCGCGTTGCCCGCGGTAACGGTGCCGTCCTTCTTGAACACAGGCCGAAGTTTGCCGAGCGCCCCGAGCGAACTGTCCTCGCGCGGCGACTCGTCGTATTTGATCACCACCGGAGCGCCTTTCCTCTGCGGCACCTCGATGGGAAGGATCTGCGATTCAAAGAAGCAGGACTTGGTAGCGCGCACGGCCTTCTGGTGACTCTCGAGCGCAAACTGGTCCTGCTCCTGCCGCGAGATCTTGTACTTCTCTGCGACCAACTCCCCAGTCATGCCCATGTGAAAATCTTCGTAGGCGTCCCACAAGCCGTCCTTGATCATCGAGTCGACAATTTCGCCGTGGCCCAGGCGATAACCGGTGCGCGCCTGAGGAAGCAGGTAGGGGCAGTTGGACATGGACTCCATCCCGCCAGCCACAGCGATTTCCACTTCGCCGAGCTGCACGCCCTGCGCCGCCAGGCCGACGGCCTTCAGCCCCGAGCCGCAGACCTTGTTCACCGTCATCGCGGCGACGCGAGGGTGCAGGCCGCCGCGCAGGCCTGCCTGCCGCGCCGGGTTCTGCCCCAGCCCAGCCGACACGACGTTGCCCATGATGATTTCATCCACTTGCTGCGGTTCAATGCCCGCGCGACGCACGGCCTCGGCGGCAACCTTTGCGCCCAGGTCAGTGGCCGCAAAGGACGCCAGACCTCCCTGGAATTTCCCAATGGGGGTGCGCACAGCGCTCAAAATGACCGGCTGTTCCATGGCGGCTTCTCCTTGCATTCATCCCTGGAATGGCTTGCGTAACCGGGGCGCGGCTCTTCAGACAGGTACATTCTAACCTGAGTATAGGCCCGGCGCGCCAGCAGGTCAATTTCCAGCCGGGCGCGGAGTACTAGGCCCAAATCTGGTCACGAGGCCAGTAGCTTTGGGCCGCCTCGCACCGCTAGCCTGAGTCTGTTCAGCGCAGTTTAACCAACCGGATGGAGGGACAGAATCATGCAAAAGAAACTAAGCGGTCTGTGGGTACTCGCGATGGTCAGTTTGTTTCTGATGCCAATTCCAAGCCTCCAGGCTCAAAACGTGGCTTCGGACAAAGCATTCTTTGCCTCGACGCAGAGCGGGGTAACGCTGACGGATATGTTCACCGACGTCACCATCCTTTCGGGGCAAATCAAGACCTCGAGCGTGGGGAGCGTCCTAACCGGTGTCTCCATGGAATGCGCGTTGTGGACGAACACGATCACCACGGCGACGTCCGGCGGCGGCAAGAATACGACTACGGCACAGGCAGCGGTCACCGTCACCGTGTTTGTGGACGGCGTTCAGGCCGTACCCGGACAGGTAGTATTTTGTGACCGGCTGCAGTCGGTGGGTCTGAGCATTGTTTCTACCTGTACAGTTCTCGGCCTACCGATTTGCACAGTTTCGGATACGATCACCTTGGAGCTTTTCCAGGCGACGAAGAACGCAAACCATTTCAACTTCTATGCCCCGAATCCCATGTCGACCGCTTTCGTGCACAATGTTGTGGTGAAGGCGAGCGGGGCCACGGTTTGTACCAGCACGAGCGGCGGAGTAACAACCGTAATCAACTGTCCATCGAGTGCAACCACGGGCACGAAAGTAGCCATCGGCAAGGCCACTCTGGTGCTCGAAAACTTCAACAACACGAACCTTTAGCTCTCCTGCACTTGGCGATAAGACGCGCCAGGTCTGGCGCGGTACTGCGTGCCACGTACTGGCCGTCGGTGCTTAGACCAATGGATCACGCCGGTTGAGGCCCGCTTCTGGCAACTAAAGGCGGGCCTCAAACCGCATCGTTCAGGCCAGACAGGAATGGTTCGACCCGGCCTGCCCACAACTGCTCTGTTCTACCCGGCGGGAAATCGGCTACGATGTTCCGGCGTGACCAAGCTGCTGGAAATCCCGCGCCCTTCGGACCCTTACGAGCTGCTAAACCCACAGCAGCGCGCCGCGGTGCGGCACGGTGAGGGGCCTCTGCTGGTAGTGGCCGGCGCGGGCACCGGCAAGACCCGCGTGATCACCGAGCGCATCCGCTATCTGCTCGAATCCCATCCCCAACTCGCCGGCGAAAGCATCCTCGGACTGACGTTCACCGAGAAGGCCGCGGCGGAGATGAAGCACCGCGTCGTGCGCGCCGCCGGAGAGCGCGCCAAGCAGGTTTGGCTCGGCACCTTCCACTCCTTCTGCCACGCGCTGCTGGCCGAGACGAACCCGTCTTTGCAGATTCTCGAAGAAACGGACCACTGGATCCTGCTGCGACGAAACTTGCCCCTGCTCGCGCTCGACCGTTACCGCCGCCTAGCCGAGCCCGGCCAGTTCCTCGGCGACTTCGTGAAGTTTTTCTCGCGCTGCCAGGATGAGCTGGTGACGCCGGACGACTACCAGCGCTACGCCGACGAGCTGGCGGCGTGCTACGAGCGCGAAAAAGGCCGGCTCGAGCCCGACGTGCGACGCCTGCGCGAGGAAGAGGTGGCGCGGCAGCAAGAGATCGCGCGCGTTTATCGCGCCAGCGAGCGCCTGCTGCGCGAGCGCAACCTGTTCACCTTTGGCGCCCTGCAACTCGCGGCCGTGCGGCAATTGCAGACCAACCCGGCGCGGCTCATCGAGCTGCAAGCGCGTTACCTCTACATCCTGGTGGACGAGTTCCAGGACACCAACATCGCCCAGATCGAGCTGCTTTGGCTGCTTGCCGGCGCGCATCGCAACATCGTCGCGGTGGGCGACGACGACCAAGCCATCTACCGCTTCCGCGGCGCCTCCTTCGGCAGCTTCACGATCTTTCTCGAGAAGATCGCCGGGGTGAAGCTCGCCTCCGGCGACCCCGCGCGGCACCTCCAGCCGCTCACGCACAATTACCGTTCCACCGGGCGCATCCTGCGCGCCGCCGGGCAGGTGATTGCTCAGAACGAGCGATCGCCCGTCTTCCCCAAGAAACAGCTCACGCCGCACAAGCCCGAAGGCGAAAAAATCCGCATCGTCGAACTGGGCAGCCCCGAAGAAGAAGCGCACTGGATCGTCACCGAGCTTGAGCGGCTGCACCGCGCCGGGCAACGCTGGAGCACTTTTGCCGTGCTCTACCGCATGCACACGCACCGCGACCGCATGGTCGAGACGCTGGCCCGGCGCGGGATTCCCTTCGTCATCAAGAACCTCTCCATCCTGGACAACACGCTGGTGCGCGACGTCATCGCCTACCTGCGCCTGATCGCGGCGCCCTCGGACAACGTGGCCTGCGCGCGGGTGCTGGCCGCGCCGGGATGGGGCCTGGAGCCAGCCGACTTGGTGCGCTTGTGTGAGCGGGCGTCGAAGAGCAAGGGGCTTTCGCTCTGGGACGCGCTCAAGAGCGCGCAGAGCGAGCTGCCCTTCACCCGGGGAGGCAAGCGAACGGGCGACTTGGTCGCGCTGCTCACCCGGCTGCGCCGGCGCTCGAAGCACTGCTCGGGCGCCCAACTGCTCGATGAGCTGGCCGCCGAGGTGGACGTGGCCATGTTGGCCTCGCCGGAAGACCAGAAAAATCTCGATCGCTTCGCTGGGTTCGTGCGTGAATGGGAAGCGAAGAGCGCGACGCAGCAGCTACCTGAGTTCGTCGAGTACCTGGAGTATTTCCAGCAGGCCGACGGCCAGATCAATCTCGAAGAGGAAGCCGCCGAAGACGCCGTCCAACTGATGACGGTGCACGCGGCCAAAGGCCTGGAGTTCGACCACGTCTTTGTGATGCGCTTGGTGCGCGGTGGCTTCCCGGCCAACGCGCGGCCGCGCGTGCTGGAGTTTCCTGCGGAGCTGATGAAGGAGGAGAAGCCTCGGGGGGACTTCCACATCCAGGAAGAGCGGCGGCTGTTCTACGTGGCGCTGACGCGGGCGCGCGACCAACTCACCCTGACCACGGTAGTGCGCAAGCGCTCACAGCACTCCCTTTTCCTGGACGACATCCTGATGGAGCCGATGCTCCAACGCGGCCACGTGCTGCAACTTGCGCCGCAGGTGCCGCTGCCGCCGCGGGAAGCGGCGCCAGCCCCGCCGGAGGATCCTCCGCTCTTCGACCCTGCCGGCGAACGCGCCCGGGTTTATTCGCGGATTGCGCGCTGGGCACAGAGCTATCGCCCGCCGGCGTTCGAGCCGCTGCAGTTGAGCGCCTCTGCGATCGACACCTACCAATCGTGCCCGCAGAAGTATCTGTTTCAACGCGTCTGGGGAATCCGCGGGGGCCCGCAGGCGGCCACCAGCTTCGGCAGCGTCATGCACACCACCATCAAGCAGTTCGTGGGCGAGCTGCGCAAGCGACGGCACATGCCGTTCGAGGAAGTCGAGGGGATTTTCCGCCGCGAGTGGACCTCGGCAGGGTTCGAGGACCCCTACCAGGAACAGGAATACAAGAAAGAGGGCCTGGAGCAGTTGCGTGCCTTCCATGCGAGCTACCTCGCCGCTCCGCCCGAAGTGATCGCGCAGGAGAAATACTTTGAATTGCCGATGGACGACGACGTGGTCATCACCGGCCGCATCGACCAAGTGAACCGCGTGGGGCCGGGCGAAGAAGAAATTGTGGACTACAAGACCGGCCGGCCGAAGCTCGAGGCACAAGCGCACAAGAACCTCCAGTTGAGCCTCTACGCGCTGGCCGCGCGCGAGGTGCTCGAGCTCAACCCGGTGCGCCTGGCCTTCTACAACCTGCAAACCAACGAAGCAGTCGTCACCGCGCGCGATGAAAAGCAGTTGGCGCAGGCCCGGGAGATCGTCCAGGAGGTCGCGGCGGACATCCGCGCCGGGCAGTTCCCTGCCCGCCCCGGCTACCTGTGCAAGAGCTGCGATTTCCAGCCGCTCTGCCCGGCGCACGAGCAATTGGTTTCCATCCACCCCGTCGGACAATAAAAGGTCCCCTGCGGTGCCGGTTCAGCAA
>WNFB01002896.1_pt1 | contig 15071 bp, 14 predicted proteins | sample 5400501 | NCBI WGS metagenome assembly WNFB01 (sample SAMN13153341, study PRJNA577476) | soil metagenome | isolation source: 200 cm saprolite under Douglas fir tree site 2 hole 1 | place: USA:California | collected 2015-04-18
AAGGTGACCTGGCGCGCACCCGCCTGGACGCCGGCCCTGTCGAGAACGGCCTTGAGCGCCGGCCCCCTCCAGCGCGCATTGCCCATGGCGCCGTTCCCCAACTGCCCGCCCGCGACGCGGGGATTGAAGAATCCGCGGCTATTGCCCGAGCACTGGTTGACCGCCACGATGTCAACGGCCGGCATCTTCTTGATGTCGGCCAGCGATAGTTTCGTGGGCTTGTCGACCTTGCCTTTGATCCCGACCGAGAACGCGTCGGGGTCGATGTTCAGCGGGACGTCCGCCAGATGGTAGCGGACGAAAAAGGCGTCGTTCGGCGTGATGACATTCGCATTGAAGACTGAGAATGGCGTTTCCAGCTGTGGCGGTCTGCTCGTCAGGCTGATCATCGGACGCTTTTGCGGATACTTGACGAGCGGCCGCTCCCCGTTGTCGAACGGCAGCGCCACCGTGGCTGCAAATGCGCGTAAAGAGGGGGATGTCATTCCAGCACCGAGCGCCGCAATGGCAGCACCGGAATGCTTTATGAGGCTCCGCCGGTCGATCATCGCATTTCCTCCTTTTCGATTGGTCGCCGCCCACGACGATCCTGTGCCGCCTTGAAGCTCCAGCCGTCGGCTCCCTGTTCGTCTCTACCCAAAAGGAGTCCCGAGAACCGGCAGGGCCGACACGTGTGTCCTGGCGGAAGCCGCAGCGGATATCTTTTTGGTGACATTCTTGCGAGTCTAACGTGCCGCCGCCTGTTCCGCCTTGGACTCGGCGAGAATTTTCATGAATCTGGCGAAAAGCATTTCCCGTTCTTTGGTCGAGAGCGTCTTCCGACCGGACGATGACGCGTAGTTCTGCATGAATTTCTCGAATGCCAGCCTCAGTTCGGGAGAGGGTTGGCCGAGCGTGCCGTCTGGATTGGCGGACACGGCTTGATTTCGGTGGGCGGCAAGCCATTCGGCCGCCGGCTTAAATCGCACCCAGCCAGGCATTTCGGCCGAAAGATTGACTTCGCGCCACTTGGGATGCCTCGACGGGTTGTTGAATTGATCGATCTTGCTGAAAAACGCGTCGATGAATTTGGCGACCTTCTTGTACCGCGGGGAATTCTCCGGCCAAGTATAGGCGACAAGCAATGCCCGGTTTGCAAGGGTCGGGACCGTGGTCCCCTCGGCGATCAGGTTCGGATAGTTTTCATGGGTCATCTCCGCGGGAAGATAACTTGCGAACAAATCGCTTAGGTCATGATTTTGCAAGCTTTCCTGATCGAGCGGGAGGAGATGCACGCCGTCTTCCTTCTTCACCTTCGCCAGGAGGGCCTGCGGCGCTCCCGTGAGGATGATCATTGCCGAGATTTCTCCCGACATCAGCCTCTTAAGTGCTTCATCGTTGTCGTAGTAAGAGCGCTGCACGGGGATGTTGAGCACATTGAAAACGGTGTCGGCGGTCACTTCGGTCTGGCTGTCCTTCAGGTTGAAGTTGACCTTCTTGCCCTTCAGATCGTCATAAGACTTGATTTCGTTTCGCGCGAGAACATGAAACTCGGAATTGTAGAGCTTCGTGATATATTGAACGCGCTGCTCGACATTGGCATACAGCACCGGATCCTTCTTCTTCAGGAGTCGAAGATTGTCCTCGTCGACGACAGCCATGTCCATGTTCTTGAGGAACAGCACATCGTTCACGTTTTGAAGTCCGCCGACCCCAAGAACCGGCAGAACGCGCACCCCGTCCGGCCCCAAATCGTTCACGACGTTCCGGATGTCCTCAGCGAACCTGGCGCACGTACATGAGATGCCGGACACCATGACCGTTACGGCGATATCGTTGGCCTGACGCTTTTTTTCATCGTAACTGACCGCCGGCTTTTGGCTTTGAGCCAAAACAGGAGGGCCTTGAGCCAAGACAGGACGCAATGGGACAGTTAAGCATACAAGAAACAAGAAGAACGACAGGCACACGAAGAGATTTCTAGCAGTCGCGGTGAAGACGCCCATAACTTTGCCCTTTGCTGTGACCTGCGGCACATTAAGTGCGTGCCGTGAAGTGAGTGCCGCGTGCGAAATTCGGTTGGACGCGGCGAAAATCCGTCGGCTTTGAAACGTGTCATACGGTGCGCCGATTATTGCCGCTTGTTTGCGAGCAGTTCGAGCCGCTGAGGCGCCTCCGCCGATCCGAACTTTTTGGCTTTCTCATACCAGACTCGTGCCATGGCTACGTCCGGCACGAAACCGTGGACGCCCAGTTTCTCCAGAACCACGGGATCGTAGGTTCCGGCGAGCGTCATGGCGGCGTGCGCATCTCCGGCGTTAGCCGCGCGCCGCAGCACGAGGCGAGCCGCGGCGAGATCGCCGCTCGCAATCAAATCATTCCCTCGCCTGAGCGACGAGGCGATTTCACTGGGATCGAGGTGGTGGATCGCATCTCCCGGGATCATCGGCTCTGCGACAGCTGCCGCCTGCGCAGCGTCGCCCTGCAGCGCGCTCTGAAGGGCCGCCTTGACGTCCTCACGCGTCGGCGCCACAGCGGCCGTTGTGACACTTCGAAGGCCAAGCGTCTGATTCTCCGGCGCCGATAGCCGAGTGGTATCCTTCGATTGAGCGGGATCCCTCTCTGCCGTCAGTTGCGTGGGATTCGGCTGCACCGCGGCGGACGCAGCCGAAAGAACGGCGGTGCTTGAATCCTTGGCGTTGGCGATGATGTCGCGTGCGGCATCCGAAGAAAACACCGCGACCAGAATTGCCATGGCTGCAGTCGCCGAAACGCCCGCCAAAATTCGTGACGAGATGTAAGATCCTCGGCCGTTCTGCACGGGGGTTATGTATTCGCTCGGATCCGGTTCATCGTCGTAATCGGAAAGAAACAGTGGCACGGAATTTTCCGGATGATCTGTTCGGGCTGATTGTCCAAACTTGTAGGGCGCTACTCGATGATCGGTCGGGTTTTCGTCGTACGGTTTGATGTCAGGATCGTACGATCGATAGCGTGGAGTCTGGCCCACCATGAATGCTCTCCGAGTTACTGTAACGCAACGAAGGTATCATCTGGAGCGCCCCACTACCTTAGCGCGTACTACCTCAGCGCGTACTCGGCGAATGGGTCCAAAAAGCGACTAAGGCCATCACGGTTCGAAAAATGTTTAGGTTTGAGTGTGATGAAAAAGCGTACCGGTATCGGGCTGCTTGAGGGATTGCACTCGGCTGCTTGATGTTCCCACTGTGCTTCTGGGCTCGCAGTTGGTTGAGTTGAGTGCACGGCATTGCTGGCTCCCTGATCCAACAGCGGGAGCACAATACTCTCCGTGACCGGTAGATGCCGGGGCGAGGGCGGTGATAAAACCAGCATGCACCCCCGGGTTCGCAGCCGCTGCTCAATATTGCTCACATCGGAAAAGTTAAGCGAAGGCGAATAGGCGCGACAATCACTCCAGGTCGCACAAACCTCAATCGTTGTACGAAAGCAATGCCGGTGATCCTGACCACGCAAGAGCACGACTGTCTTGATGCGCGCCGTGGGATGAGGCCAAGGCACTGCAACGACCGTTGCCGGATGCGGGCTCGATGATTGTCAGGCGGGGCACGGATAAGACAAGGCCGCGGCATAACGAGTAATTGGAAGTTTGCAGCGGTTACAAAAAAATGGCCCCGGTTAGGGCGCCATTCTCAACTTAGTCGTCCCAGTGACGATAACGCTTAACGATTACCGTTCGGTCGTCGTCAGGCGTCGGCGCAATTGGCACGGGGGCAATGGGTCTGCCAAGTTCGCGGGCACCACGAAGCCCCGCTGAGCGTGCCCCCTTGAACAGTCCGCCGTGTTCCTCTCCGATGTCCGCTCTGCAGCGCATTGCGGACTCAAGTCGGACATCGCGCGAGGTCCGAAAAGTGCCATAACGGACGTCGCTCCTTAGGAAAAGCCGCCCTAAGGCGGCTCTCAACTCGTTATAGTGGAAGTGCATTGCGTCGACAGTAAGCGAGAAACCAACACCCCGCAAAGCCCAAGATCATCATCGCCCAGGTAATGGCTCGGGTACGGCGGCGATCGGACCTGCTAAATAAAAGAGCCCTCCTCGCCAAGATAGCTTTCAAACTGTACGTCAACCTCAGATGTATCCTGGGTGAGCTTCATCTTCCCAGCAACAGGTGTGCGCATTGGCCCGCTTGAAACCTCCCCCGTTGAATGCGTCCGGTGGCGCTGATAGCCTTACCCGTATTCCTAAAACAATTTCGGAGGGTAACATGATAAAATCCCAGCGCACGTTTCTGGCGGCAATTCTAATGGTGGGAGCGCCCATTGCGGCCTCCCTGACGCTTAGCTCGCCCGCGTTTTCAGCCAGCTGCGCCGCTATGACTAATTATTGCATTAAGAATAACACCGCTCCGGACAAGGTCGCGAAATGCACGGCCGCCGGAGAAAAGTTGCTCAAAATCGAACGTTTTTGTAGGCCCATATAACGGGAAATCTTTCCCGGTGACCGGAAAATCAGGCGGCTGCAGGACTTACGCCCGCAATAGAGCGTGCTATTGAGCGCCACAGCCGATTGAGAGAAGAAAAACCCGCCGGCGGTGAACCGGCGGGTCTCGCATCGCGTCATTCTCGATTGAATTGAGTTCGCCTTGCCGCGTCCGGTCTGCCTCCGATAGCGACCGTGAAGCTGACGTCCCGGTCCGGCAGCTTCGTGCCAACTTCGGACTCGCGACTTGATATTTTCTCGCTATGCTCTCAAGCATGAAACTCGTTTTTCTCCATGGTTCGCCTGCGGTCGGCAAACTAACAGTCGCAAAAGCGCTGCTTTCAATGGTATCGGGGCGGCTGTTTGACAATCACGCGGCAATCGATTTAGCGCGTACGGTCTTCGACTTCGGCGCTCCGGGATTCTGGGAACTGGTACATAGCGTCAGGTGCGCGGCCATTGACGCAGCCGCAGAGCACGGCGTTTCGCTTGTCGTCACAACCTTCTGCTACGCTGAGCCAGACGACCTTACGCAGTACCAAGAATTCGAAGAAATCATGCAGCGACGCAACGGTGAATTGCTTCCGGTGTTCCTGCATTGCTCTAGGGAAGAGGCGGCACGCAGAGTCGGCAATCCAGATCGAGTTGAACGGCGCAAAATAACCTCTCAGGAAGGCCTTTTCAGAGATCTCGACAACTATAGATTTCCGCCGGTCCCACGATCTGACTGTCTCAAGCTGGATACCGAGGTAATGTCGGCGGACTTGAATGCGCAGGAAATCGTTCGCCGCTTTGGCCTTGGCGCTATGCAGAACTCCTAAGCTTTGTACCTAATCAGCGCCATGTCCAAAGTGGGTCATTCTCGACCGAATTGGGCTGTCCGCGTCATTTCCGGTTTTGGGGTAATCTCGGAAATGCCGGTTGTCCGGTTTTGCCGGTTGAAGGCACCGGTTTGGACGTGATTCAAGCGCCCAAACCGGGGCATCGAATCATGCGGTATGAACTCACGGACTTTGAATCGGCTTCCATCAGGCCGTTCCTTCCGAACAAGGCACGTGGCATTTCACGCAACTTGATCGAACGGTTCTTCAACAAGATCAAGCAACGTCGGCGTTGTCGCGACCCGACACGACAAGCTCGCGGCCAACTATCCGGCTTTCGTCAAGCTCGCATCGATCCGCATTTGGCTGCGTGCCAATGAGTCCGCACCCTAATCATCCGCATCGACCTGGGCTCGCTTCGCGCCAATATCGTCGATCTAGTCGCCGCTTAGTGACGAGAACCGTCAGGCCAACCCGTCTCGAATCCCCGCTGTCCATGTCGCCGCCGCCGCCGCCAAAAATCCGATGTCCGACTGGGTCGTGACGAACTGGCAACCCCGCTTGATGAGGTCGACCTGACGCGCGACGTCACGGTTGCCGCCGCAGCCGGCGAAGATGCCGTTGTTGCGGCAGGCGGCGATCACCCGCTCCTGCGCCTCGACCAGCGCCGGATCGTCGAATTTTCCGGGCTTGCCCATGTTGACCAGCAGATCGTTGCCGCCGATATGCAGCACATCGACGCCCTTCACGGCGGCGATGGTTTCCACATTGTTCAAGCCCTCAATTGTCTCGATCATGCAGACCAGCAGACAATTGTCGTTGAGCTGCGGCACGCTGGCGGTCAGCGGCACCGCGCGATAGTCGAAATGCGGATAGCCGCCGCTGACCGAGCGCTTGCCGACCGGTGCGAACTTGCAGGCGTCGACCGCCCGGCGCGCCTCTGCCGCCGTATTGACGTCCGGATAGACGATGCCCATCGCGCCATTATCGAGCAGCAGTGACACGTCGGGATCGTCGACGCCGCGTACGCGCACCAACGGTGCGACGCCGCAGGCCATCGCCGCGCTGGCGAGATGGCCGATGGTCTCGAGATTGAACAACGAGTGCTGGCAATCGATGAAAATGAAGTCGTGTCCGGTGGACCGGGCGATGCGCGCGATGTCGCCGGAGCGTCCCAGCCGCACCGGCATGCCGAGCGAAACGCCGCCGGCCTGCATGCGCTGCCTGACCGGGTTTATGAGCTTGTCTTCGGCCGGCATGACGCACCTCCATCTGATCTTGAGCATGGTGTTTTCCGAACACCGGTTCGCACCCTCGGGGCAAATCCAGCGGCATGCCTGTCGCAATCACGCGCGCTCAAGCCACCCGGCCGAGCGGCTGGCCGCCAGCCAGCGCTTCGAACAATTGCTCGGCAGTCAGCATCGAGCTGCGCGCCTGGGTTTCGACCGTGCCGGCGGCGGCGTGCGGCGTCGCGACGAAGGTCGGCAGCGTCGTCAGGGGATGATCCGCGGTCGGCGGCTCGGCGTCGAAGACGTCGAAGCCCGCGCCGAACAGCCTGCCGGACGAGATCGCGTGATATAGCGCGGCCTCGTTGACGATGCCGCCGCGCGAGGTGTTCACCACCACCGCGGTCGGCTTCATCAGCGCCAGCGCGGCGGCGCCGATCATATCGTGGCTTTCCGGGGTCAGCGGCAGATGCAGCGACAGGATGTCGACCTGCGGCAGCATCTCCTTTAGCGAGGCGGCGCGCCGATGCGGCAGCTCGGACCACCGGTCGGCGGGCACATAGGGGTCATAGGCGATGATGTTGGCGTCAAAGGCGCCGCGCCATTTGCGCGCGACCAGGGTGCCGATATTGCCCATGCCGACGATGCCAACGGTCTTCTGCCACGACTCGTGGCCGAGGAAATCCGCACGTTCGACTTTGGCGCCGGAACGGATTTGACGATCGAATTCGCTCACCCGCCGGACCACGCCGAGCGCCAGTGCCAGCGCCATTTCGGCGACGGCTTCCTTGTTGACGCCCGGCGTCCGGCACACGGCGATGCCGCGCGCCTTCGCCGCCGCGAGATCGATATTGTCGAGGCCGACGCCCTGCTTGGAGATGACGCGCAGTTTCCTGGCGCGAGCCATGTCCTCGGCGCCGATCCGCTTGACGCGGACCATCACGCCGTCGGCGTCCTCGTGCCAATTCCCAGCTCTTGGATCGTCCCAGCGGATGACCTCGGCGCGCTGCGCGGCATACTCAACACCATCAGGAAAAAACGAATCGAGCACATAGATCTTCATTCGCCGGCCTCCCGACCGCGTCAGCGTCAAACTATCTTCTCGCCGGGATCAACTGCCTGCGAGTTCCTGGCATTCCGGCATGTAAAGGTCCTTCCACGACGCGGGCAACCGCTTCATGGTGCCGACCTTGTGCATGAACCCGGCAAAGGTCATCGTCTGTTGCGGCGTCGTCGTCCAGATATTGTCGGGATCGGAAATGAACTTGATCATTTCCTCCTGGCTGCTGCGCTTGTCGCTGGTGGTCGCAATGTAGATCTGCGCCGCCTCGCCTGGCTGCTTGTTGATGAAGTCTTCCGCCTCCGACAGCGCGGCATAGACCGCTTGCGTCACCTTCGGATTGGCGTCGCGGAATTTCCTGGTCATCAGCATCACGCCGTTGGTGCCGGGACCGCCCAGCGTGTCATAGGATTTCAGCACGCTGTGCACATCAGCGGTCGCCAGCTCGTAGTAATAATACGGCGCGACCGAGTAGTGGCTGTTGATTTCGGTGCCTTTCGACATCACCGACACGGCGGCGTCCGGGTGCGAGCGCGTCACCGTCTGGGCGTCGAGCCTGGCGTATTGGTCATCACCCCATAGTTTCGCGGCCGCCATTTGCAGGCAAATCGCCTGGCTCGACACCTTGACCGCCGGCACCGCGATCCGGTCCTGATCAGTGAAATCCTTCAGCGTCTTGATCGCCGGCCGGTTGGTCACCAGCATGAACGGCATCGACTGCACCGCGGACAGCGCGCGCACTTCGTTCGGTGTGCCGGCGGTCTTGTCCCACAGCGTGGCGAGGCCCGGCACACCGGTGACGCCGAAATCCATCTGCCGGCTCAATAGCGCGTCAACCAGCGATTGGGTGCCGCCCAGGATCTTGTAATCCGGCTTGAGCGCGGCGATGCCGAGCTTGCCGGCATGCTTTTCCACCAGCTTGAGCGCGTCCATCACCATCAGCGGCAAATAGGGCAGCCCGTGCTGGCTGACCATCACGATGCTCGACACCTCGTCGGCGAAAGCCGAGCGCATCAGCATCGGCGCCGCCATCGCCGCGGGCGCGGTCGCGAGCGCCCTGCAGAAGGCGCGCCGGTGCAACATGAGATCCTCCCTTGATTTAAGGCCGGGTTGTCACGCGATCTTAAGTCTGCATGCCCCAGCGTTGGACGGTTCTGGTCTCGATGAAGCGAAACACCACGTTCTCGACCGCGAGCCCGATCAAGATGATGGTCAACAGGCCGGCGAACACTTCCGGAATGTTGAGCTGGTTCTTGCTCTCGAAGATGTACCAGCCTAATCCGCCCTGCCCCGACGACACGCCGAACACGAGCTCGGCCGCGATCAGCGTACGCCAGGCGAAGGCCCAGCCGATCTTGAGGCCGGCGAGAATGCTCGGAAACGCCGCCGGGATCAGAATCCGGGCGACGAAGCGCAAACCGCTCAGATTGTAGTTGCGCCCCACCATGCGCGCCGTCGTCGACACGCCGCGGAAGCCGGCGAGCATATTGAGCGAGACCGCCCACATCACCGAATGGACCAGCACGAAGACCAGGCTGCCGGCGCCGAGGCCGAACCAGATCAGCGCCAGAGGCAACAGCGCGATGGCGGGCAACGGATTGAACATCGCGGTCATGGTGTCGAGGAAGTCGGTACCGATCCTGCTAGAGATGGCGAACACCGTCAGCAGCCCGGCGAGCACGGTGCCGGTGGCAAAACCGACCAGCAGCACCTCGATCGAGCTCAAGGCGCGGCGCGGGATGGTGCCGTTACCGACATCCGTGATCAGCGCGCGCATGGCAGCGCTGAACGGCGGCACCAGCAGCGGATTGTCCAGCCAGCGGCCGTAGATTTCCCAGCCCAGCGCCAGCACGACGAGGATCAAGATCTTGCGCAGCCAGACCTTGTTGTAGATCTGCTCGGCCAGCGTCAGCGGTTTCTCGATGATGCCGAACTGGTCGGGCCCCAGCGTTTCGCAGTAGATATTCGGACGCTCAACCGCCTGAAGCATTGCGGACCTCCTCGATCTGATCGGCGAACAGCATGTCGTGAATTGCGCGGCCGAGGGCGGCTGCTTCGTTGGAATTTTCCTGGCCGCGCGGCACGCTGTTGATCTCGGCCTTGACCTGGCCGGGATGCGGCGACAGCAGCAGAATGCGGCTGCCGAGCTTGATCGCTTCGGGAATCGAATGGGTGACGAACAGCACCGTAAAACGGGTTTCGTCCCACAACGACAACAGCTCATCCTGCATGCGCGTGCGGGTCAGCGCGTCGAGCGCCGCGAACGGCTCGTCCATCAAGAGAATATCCGGCTCCATCGCCATGCCGCGCGCGATGGCAACGCGCTGCTTCATGCCGCCGGACAGCGTGTGCGGATAGCTGTGCGCGAAATCGGTGAGCTTGACCTTGTCGAGATAGTGCATCGCCCGCGCGTCGGCGGCTTTGCCGCGCAGCGTGCCGGTGGTCTTGAGCGGAAAGGTGACGTTCTCGAACACCGTCATCCACGGCAGCAGCTGGTCGAACTCCTGGAACACCATGATCCGGTCGGGGCCGGGCTTGGCGATGCGCTCGCCCTTCAACCTGATCTCGCCTTCGGTCGGCGTCAGGTAGCCGCCGACCGCCTTGAGCAAGGTCGACTTGCCGCAGCCGGACGGGCCGACCACGACGAAGCGATCGCCCTGCAGCACGTTGAAGCTGACGCGATAGGTCGCGGTGACCAGATGGGCCTGCGTCTTGTATTGCATGGTCACGCCGCGGACGTCGAGCAGCGGCCGCCCCGCCTCGGCATCCGTCACCGCGCGGCCACGAAGTGCCACGGCCGGTGTCGCCGACCCGATGGCCGCCGTGTCCGACGCCGTTTTCGTCGCGAGTGTTGCGCCTCTCGCCATTCGTCTTGTCCTCCCAGGATCGTTTTGTTTTTTGATTGAGAGTTCGGTACTCCCACATCACTGTCCAATAACAATTTGGCCGGTTTCCATAAGCCTGTCTATTGGCCTGGCTCGGTTGCGACGATCCGGCCGAGATGGCCGACGAATTCGTTCATGACCTTCGAATGCGGCGTCGTCTTGTGCCGGATCAGCAGCGTCTTGACGTCGATCCGCGGCTTCAGCGGCCGCGCCACCGTGCCGGGCAATCCCATCGAGGCGACGAGAAGCGGCTCGACCAGCGCGATGCCCGCGCCATGGCGCGCCAGCATGATCCCCGTCAGCGACACGCTGACCTGCGCGGTGATGTTCGGCACGATGCCGGCGGCGCTCAGCGCGCGGTCGACGTAGCGGCGAAACAGCGCCTGCGGCAGGTAGGTGATGATCGAATAGGGTTCGAGGTCGCGCACCGCCACTTCCTTGCGGCGGGCGAGCGGATGGTCGGCCGCCATCACGCAGGCGATCCCGGCGCGCATCAGCACGCGGGTCTCGACCTCCGAACTGACCACGGGTTCATAGGCGATCCCCAATTCGACCTCGCGATTGACGACGCGGTCGAGCACCTGCGGCGATGTCAGCGATTGTAGCGCGACCCGCACCTTGGGCCGCTCGGCGATGAACGTCGCAACCGCCTTGGCCAGATAGCCATTGGCGATCGGGAAGGAGGCCGCGATCGACAACGTGCCGAGGCGGCCGCCGACCAGGTCCTGGGTGAGCGAATTGACCGCTTCGACCCGGCCGAAGATCGCGGCGATTTCCGGAAATATCGCCCTGGCTTCCGCGGTCGGCTGCAGCCGTCCCGACACCCGCGTGAACAGCTTCATCTTCAGCTGGCTTTCGCAGTGCTTGAGCACGGCGCTGACCGCCGGCTGCGTGACATTGAGCGAGCGCGCGGCGCCGGTCACCGAGCCGGTGCGCATGATCGCGTGGAAGACTTCCATATGCCGCAGGTTCATGGCGCGCCAAAGCTGTCCGTTGCATCGGCTTAGACATAAGCAGAGCTTATGGACCACGCCAAGCTCCTGATTGGACGCCCGCGCCGCCCGCCGCCCACACTCGCCGCAAAACAGGCCTTTAGGAAACGCGGCAATGAGATCAAAGGACGCGGTGCGCGTCGGCTCCGGGGCGGGGACATCGGATGACCGGCTGGTCCCGGCCCTGGAGCTGGCCGAGCGCGGCGACATCGACTACCTCGTGTTCGAGTGCCTCGCCGAGCGGACGGTGTCGCGGGAAAATCTCTCGCGCAGCAAACATCCCGACCAGGGCTATTCGCCGTCGCTGCACGCGCGCCTGCGCATGGTGCTGCCGACCTGCATCGAGAAAGGCATCCGTATCGTCAGCAATATGGGCGCTGCCAATCCGCTGGGCGGGGCGCGCGCCGCGCGCCAGGAGGCTGCCGACCTCGGTCTCGGCGACGTTGCCGTCGCGGTCGTGCTCGGCGACGACGTCTCGAGCCTGGTCCAGCACAAGGGCGAGCTGCGGCTGATCGAAAACGGCGAGCCGCTGGAATCCATCCTGCCGAAGATGATTTCCGCCAACGCCTATCTCGGCGCCGACGTGGTCTGCGAAGCGCTCCATACCGGGGCGCCGATCGTGCTATCGGGCCGGGTCGCCGATCCCTCGCTGTTCCTGGCGCCGATGATGCATGAATTCGGCTGGGCCTATGACGACCTGCCGAAGATCGCGCAGGGCACCGCGGCCGGCCATCTGCTCGAATGCACAGCCTCGGTCACCGGCGGCTGTTTCGGCTGGCCCGGCAAGAAGGACGTGCCGGATCTTGCCCGCAACGGCTTTCCGTTCGCCGACGTCAAGGCCGACGGCTCGATCGTGATCGGCAAGACGCCGGGCTCCGGCGGCCGCCTCGACGTCATGACCTGCACCGAGCAGTTGATCTACGAGATCCACGACCCCGCCGCCTACATCACGCCGGACTGCGTGCTCGACATCACCGGCATCGCGCTGACGCACGAGGCCCCTGACCGCGTGCGCGTCACCCATGCCAAAGCCCGCCCCGCCACGCCGACCTACAAAGTCAATGTCGGCTACGCCAACGGCTATATCGGCGAGGGCGAGGTGTCGTATGGTGGCATCGACGCCGTTGCGCGCGCCAAATGGGCCGCCGAAATCGTCAAGGAAAGGCTGAAGCTGCAAGGCTTCGCTTACGACGATTTCCGCGTCGATCTGATCGGCATGTCCAGCCTGCACGATCAGGTCGCGATCCGGCCCGAGCCCTACGAAGTCCGGCTGCGCATGGCCGGCCGCACAAGTGACCGCAAGGCCGCGCACGCGATCGGCTTCGAGGTTCGCGCCCTGCATATGCACGGCCCGGGCGGCGCCGGTGGCGCCTGCGAGCCGCGGGTGCGCGATGTGCTGGCGGTCAAGTCGGTGCTGCTGCCGAAAAGCATGGTCAATGCCCAGGTGATCGTGGAGGGCACGCCATGAGCGTCCGCGTCTACGACCTCGCCCATTCGCGCGCCGGCGACAAGGGCAACACCTCGAATATTTCGGTGATCTGCTACGACGCCAGCCATTGGGAATTTTTGGAGCGCGAGCTGACGGCGGAACGCGTCGCGGACGCCTTCAGGCACCTCGCCAAGGGTCCGGTCCGGCGTTATCCGCTGCGCAACCTCAAGGCGTTCAATTTCGTCATCGAAAATGCGCTCGGCGGCGGCGTGACGGTCTCACTCGCGCAGGACATTCACGGCAAGAGCTATAGCAATGTGATGCTGGCGATCGAGTTGCCGGATCCGCAATAGCAGATTCAGGGAGAAATTTTCGTGAAGGCGAGCGAGATTTTGCGCAACGTCGTCAAGGAAAAGCTGGCGCATAACGAGGTGGTCGCCTCGATGACCGTCCGGCTGGTGCGCGGCGTCGAGATCGCGCGGCTGGCCAAGACCGCCGGCTTCGACATGATCTATATCGACCTCGAGCATTCGACCATGACGCTCGAGGCCACCGGCCAGATCTGCCAGGCGGCGCTCGGCGCCGGCGTAGCACCCATGGTCCGCGTTCCCGCCAACACGCCCGAATATATCCAGCGCGTGCTGGACGGCGGCGCGCTCGGCATCGTCGCGCCGGGCATCCGCTCGGCGGACGAAGCGCGCGCCGTGGTCAGGGCCGCGAAATTCGCGCCGCTCGGCGAACGCGGCGCCGGCGGCCCCCTGCCTCATCTTGAGTACCGCTCGTTTCCGACGGCGGAGGCCAACGCCGCCATCAACGACGCCACCATGGTGATCGTGCAATTCGAATCCGCCGAGGCGGTGAATAGAGCGGACGAGATCGCCGCGGTCGAAGGCGTCGACATGGTGCTGATCGGCGTCAACGACCTGCTCGCCGATCTCGGACTTGCCGGCCAGCTCGATCACCCCAAGGTGCGCGACGCCTATGCGCGGACCATCGCCGCCTGCCGCAAGCACGGCAAGCATGTCGGCGTCGGCGGCCTGTCGACCAGGCCAAAACTCGCCGCCGAGTTTATCGCGATGGGCGCGCGCATGCTGTCGACCGGAACCGATCTTCAGTTTCTGCTCGCCGCCATGACCGAGAAGGCGCGACAAGTCCACGAGATTACCGTGCAATGACGGCGCGGCTCCATCAATTCTAGAAACATAAGGGAAGCCATCATGTGGAGGACGCTCGCACTAGCCGCGCTGATCGCCGTCGCCGGCAGCGCTCAGGCCGAAGTCAACGAAGTGCGGATGTCGAAGCAGTTCGGCCTGCCCTATCTGCCGATGATCGTGATCGAGGCTCAGCAGCTGATCGAGAAAAACGCCAGGGCCGCGGGTCTCGGCGACGTCGCGACCAACTGGACCCAGCGTGCCGGCCCGGCCGCCGACCTCGATGCCCTGCTCGCCGGTCAGGCCGACTTCATCGGACCTGGAGTCCCGACCCTGGCCACCATCTGGGACAAGACCGTCGGCACGCCGCAGGAGGCGCGCGCGCTGATCGCCATGCAGTCGATGCCTTACGTGCTGGTGACGCGCAACCCGAACGTCAAGACCATCGCGGATTTCACCGACAAGGACAAGATCGCGCTGCCGGCGGTCAAGCTGACCGGCCACGCCATCGCGCTGGAAATAGAAGCCGCCCGGATCTGGGGGCCGGACCACTACGACAAGCTCGACTCCATCACCATTACGCGCTCGCATGCGGACGCGGCGGCGGCGGTGATGTCGGGCCAATCGGAGATCAATTCGCATTTCGCCAGCGCGCCGTTTTACTACTACGAACTGGCGACGCCGGGCATTCATCAGGTGCTTAAATCGTATGATGCGCTCGGCGCGCGGCACACCAATGGCGTTCTGGTCACCGCCAAGAAATTCCACGATGCCAATCCGAAACTGTGCGGCGCGGTGGTCGCGGCGTTCGAACAGGCCGACGCTTTCATCAAGGCGCATCCACGCGAGGCCGCGCAAATCTACCTGACCGCCACCAGGGACAAGAATGCGCTCGACGCGCTGGAGAAGATGGTGGCCGATCCCGACGTCGATTACACCACCACGCCGGTCAGCGTGATGAAGATCGTCGACTTCATGTACAGTGTCGGACGCATCAAGAAAAAGCCGGCATCGTGGAAGGACATGTTCTTCCCCGAGGCCTACGGCTTGAACGGCAGTTGAGGGGGCG
>WNFB01002898.1_pt1 | contig 15068 bp, 13 predicted proteins | sample 5400501 | NCBI WGS metagenome assembly WNFB01 (sample SAMN13153341, study PRJNA577476) | soil metagenome | isolation source: 200 cm saprolite under Douglas fir tree site 2 hole 1 | place: USA:California | collected 2015-04-18
ACGTCGCTCGCGCGGCTCTTGCCCTGGGCCAGGTAGCGGAACGAGGCGAGGATGTCGTAGGGCATGTCGCGCACGAAGTAGTAGATGCGCTCGAGCTTCTCGCGCTCGCTCGCGCAGCCCTCGGTCAGCCGCCGCGCCTGAGCGATCACGTCCGCGTGATCCGAGTCGATGAACCGGGTGGGCTCGAGATAGCGCCGCCGCTCGTCGGCCTCCATGCCGTCGTCCTTTCTCGGTGACCCTCAGGTGACCGCGAACTCCTGGCGCAGCGCCGGGAGCACCCGGCGCCCGGCCAGCTCGAGCGCGGGGCTCGAGGCCACGTCGGGGATCGTGAACAGGAAGTGCCGCGCCCCCGCCTCGACGTATTGCCGGATCCGGGCAACGCACTCCTCTGGCGTGCCGACCACATGCCCCTCGCCCGGGATCCCCGCGAAGCGCTCGCGCGTCGCGGCGGCCCGCCCCGCCTCGCGATCCACGATCAGCAGCGCGGTGACCGAGCGCGCGAGCGCGGCCGGATCGCGGCCGGCCTCGCGGCATGCCGCGTCGAGATAGGCGGCGCGCGCCGCGATCCGCGAGGGGCCCCACCAACGCACGTTGACGCCGTCGGCCGCCCGCGCGGCCAGCCGGTGCACGCGGTCGCCCTCGCCGCCGATCCAGATCGGGGGATGCGGCCGCTGGAGCGGCAGCGGATCGCACACGGCGCCGTCGATGGCGTAGTGCCGGCCCTGGAAGCGCGGGTGCGCCTCCGTCCACATGCGCCGGATGATCTCGACGCCCTCCGCGAGCTGGTCGATCCGCTCGCCGATGCGCGGGAACGGGATGCCGTAGGCGCGGTACTCCTGCTCGAACCACCCGGCGCCCAGCCCCAGGTCGAGCCGCCCGGCGCTGATCACGTCGAGGGTCGCCGCCATCTTGGCCAGCACCGCGGGCGACCGGTACGAGTGGCACAGCACGCTGGTGCCGAGCCGGAGCCGGGTGGTGTCGCGGGTGAGCGCGGACAGCGCCGTCCAGCATTCGAGCAGCGGCATCGAGCGCGTCTCCGCCCCGCGCGGGCCGGCGCCCGCGCGCCCCGTGATGCCCGCGTCCTCGACGTAGGTCTCGGGGGCCAGGGTGAGGAAATGATCGCAGAGCCAGATCGAGTCGAAGCCCAGCTCCTCGGCGAGCCCGGCCACGCGGCGCATCTCCTCGTAGGACGTCACCGCGAGGCCGCGGATCGTGAGGGCGAGGATGAGGCCGAAGTGCAGGTCCCTGGGCAAAGGCCGATCTCCACGCGGAGCCTACCACAGCGCCGCGGCCGCCGGGAGTGGACGCCGCCGCCGCGCGCGTGTTATAAGGCGGTCGCAGCGTCACATCTCGCGCCTCAGAGCGGAGGAATCACGATGAGCCCCACCACGCGGCGAACGATGCTCAAGACCCTCGCGGGAGCCGGCGCGGTCAGCGCGGTCTCCGGATTCCCCTTCGTCAACCGGCTCGCCTTGGGCCAGCAGGCGATCAAGCTCGGCGTGGTGGTGCCCATGACCGGGCCGATGGCGCTCGAGGCCCAGGAGATGCTGACCGCCACCCAGATCGCGGTCGAGGACGTCAACGCGGCGGGCGGCGTGATGAGCCGGAAGGTCGAGACGGTCATCCGCGACTCCGAGTTCAAGCCCGAGGTGGCGAAGCGCAAGGCCACCGAGCTGATCGAGGTGGAGAAGGCGCCGTTCCTCGTCGGAGCCATCGTGGGCTTCGAGGGGATCGCGATGGCGGAGGTCGGCTGCAAGAACGACGTGATCGTGAGCTTCTTCGGCCAGAACTTCCTGACCATCAAGGGCAAGATGTGCAAGTACCAGTTCGGCAACAACCTCACGCCCTACCAGACCGCGGCGGCGGCCGCGCACTTCGTGGACGCCCAGAAGATGGGCAAGAAGTGGCACATGCTCGCCAACAACTACTCGTGGCCCCAGATGTTCGAGCGCGCGTACTCGCTCGTGGCCAAGCAGGTCGGCGCCGAGTGGACCGGGGTGACGTGGGCGCCGCTCGGTACCCGCGACTTCCTCCCCTTCCTGCCCAAGGTGGCCGCGGCCAAGGCCGACGTCGTCTTCATCACCACGTGGGCCGCCGACCAGGTGGCGTGCGCGAAGCAGGTGCAGGAGTTCGGGCTGGCCAAGCAGGCGCGGGTCATCCACTCCATCACCGAGCTCACGTTCGCGGAGGCCGCCGGCGCGGGCGTCTACGACAACTCCTACTCCGGGATGCCGTGGTACTGGCACCTGAAGGACAAGTTCCCGGCGGCCAAGCGCTACTACGACCGGCACTTTGCGCTCCGCAAGCGCGCCCCCTCCGGCTACACCGCGTCGACCTATTCCACGGTGCGCCTGCTGCTCGAGACCGCGAACGAGGTCAAGTCGCTCGAGACCGACAAGGTCACCCGCGCCCTCGAGGGGCGGAAGTTCCAGCACCTCAAGGGCCCCGAGCAGATCCGGGCCTGCGACCACGTGAACATTCAAGATGTTTTCCTGTGCCGTGGGAAGTCCGCCAGCGCGATGAAGGACCCGTGGGACTTCTTCGACATCGTGCAGAGCGTGAGCGGCGATGCGACCTCCGAATCGTGCGAGGGTGAAGGCTTCGACCCGAAGAAGCCCCTGAGTCAGCAGATCTGAAGGCCCAGCGGATCTGACCCTCTTCGGCTTCCCGCTCGAGGTCTGGTACGCGCAGCTGTTCATCGGCCTGGTGAACGGCTGCATCCTCATCCTCGTCGCCCTCGGCCTGTCGATCGTCTTCGGGCTCATGGGCATCATCAACTTCGCCCATGGGATCTTCTACATGCTCGGGGCCTACGCGGGGTGGCTGACCATCCAGCTCACCGGAAGCTTCTGGCTCGCCCTGGTGGCGGCGCCGGTGGCGGTCGGCTTCATCGGCGTCCTCGTGGAGCGCGGGGTGCTCAAGCGCATCTACGGGACCAAGAACGCGAGCTTCGCGGGGGTGCTCGTGACCTACGGGCTGGCCATCATGATCCCCGACCTGGTGCGGATGACCTTCGGCCGGCCCGGCAAGCCCTTCGCGATCCCGGAGGTCCTGAGCGGCTCGCTCTTTCGGCTCGGAGCCCTCGACGTCCACAACTACCGCGTGTTCATCCTGCTCGTCACCGCGGCGCTCCTGCCGCTGCTCTGGCTGCTGCTGAACAAGACCAACCTCGGCCTCGTGATCCGGGCGGGCACCAGCGACAACCTCATGGTCCAGCTCCTCGGCATCAACGTGGCCCGCACGTGGACGACCACCTACGCCCTCGGCGCGGCCCTCGCCGCCTTCGCGGGCGTGATCACCGCGCCGCTGGTGGCGGTGGCGCCGGAGATGGGCGGCCTCGTGCTGATCGAGTGCTTCATCGTGACGGTCGTCGGCGGCATGGGGACCTTCCTGGGGGTGGTCGCGGGCGGGCTCCTCATCGGGCAGACCCTGGCCCTGACCGGCATGCTCTACGACGTGCTCGCCGACGTGGTCATCTACCTCGCGATGGCCCTCGTGCTGCTCGTGCGGCCCCGGGGACTCTTCGGCCAGGAGGGGATGTCCGAGGAGTGAAAGGCCTGGTCCTGGCCGCGCTGGTGCTGGCCACCGCGCCGCTCTACGCCGACTACACGCCGTTCTACCTGGGCCTGCTCACCGAGGTCCTGGTCTTCGGGCTCTTCGCCCTCGCCTACGACGTGCTCCTCGGCCACGCGGGGGTGCTCTCGCTCGGGCACTCCGCGTTCCTCGGGGTGGCCGCCTACGTCACCGGCATCCTCCTCGCCCGCTACCACCTCCCGCTCGAGCTGAGCATCCTCGCGGGGGCGCTGGGGGGCCTCGTCACGTCCCTGATACTCGGTCTCCTGGTCTTGAGGAAGCGCGGCGTCTATCTCGCGATGCTCACGTTGGCGCTCTCGCAGGTCTTCTACTACGTGGTCCTCATGTGGACGCCGGTGACCGGCGGCACCGACGGCCTCGGCAACCTGCCCATCCTCTATCTGAGCGATCCGCTCGGCTGGCGGCTGTCGAAGCGGCCGATCACCCGCTACTACGTGATCGCCGCCTTCATCTTCCTCGCCATGCTGGCGATCCGCCATCTGCTCCGCTCGCCGCTCGGACGCGTGATGCGCGCGGTCAAGGCCAACGAGACGCGCGCGGCCGCGTGCGGCTTCGACACCCGCCGGGTGAGGCTCGCCGCCTTCGCGATCTCGGGCCTCTTTTCGGGACTGGCCGGCGCGCTCCTCACCGTCGTGCTCGAGTTCGTGCCGATCGAGAACATCCACTGGACCATGTCAGGCTCGGTGCTGATCATGACGCTCTTCGGCGGCACCGGCACGCTCCTGGGCCCCTTCGTGGGCGCCGGCGTCTTCATCTGGATGCGCGACTTCCTCAGCAAGTACCTCGAGTACTGGGAGGTCTTCGTCGGGGGCACCTTCGTGTTGATCGTCCTCTTCCTCCCCGACGGGATCGTGGGCAGCCTGACCCGGCTCATCGCGGGGCGTCGGGCCCCGGCGGTCGGCGCCGCCGAAGGCGACCACCTCCCGGAGCCCGAGCGGCTGGTCAGCGCGCGGCCCCGGCCGAGCGCGGACGGCGGGTGGCTGCTCGAGAGCCGCGGCCTCACCAAGACGTTCGGGGGCCTCACCGCAGTCAACCGAGTGGACTTCCAGGTGCGGGCGGGCGAGCTGCGCTCGGTCATCGGCCCGAACGGCGCGGGCAAGACCACGTTCTTCCATCTCCTCACCGGCGTGCTGCCGCCGTCGGAAGGCCGCATCCTGTTCAAGGGCCGGGACATCACCGGGCTGCCCGCGCACGCGGTCTCCCGCCTCGGCATCGCGCGCTCCTACCAGGTCACGAACATCTTCGGCGACCTCACCGTCTTCGAGAACGTCCGCATCGCGGTCCAGTCGCGCGTCACCCACTACCGCTTCTGGGGCAACCCGGACTCGCTCACCGCGGTGAACGAGCGAGCCGAGGAGATCCTCCGCCACCTGGGCTTGGCCGCCAAGCGGCACGCGCGGGCCAACGAGCTCTCGCACGGCGAGCAGCGCTATCTCGAGATCGGCATCGCGCTCGCGACCGACCCCGACTTCCTCCTGCTCGACGAGCCGACCGCGGGCATGAGCCCCGACGAGACCCAGCGCACCGCCGCCTTCGTGCGCCGCCTGGCCGGCCACGTCACCATCGTGGTGGTGGAGCACGACATGGAGGTGGTGATGGGCATCTCCGACCGCATCACCGTGCTCAACTACGGCGAGATCCTCGCCGAGGGCACCCCGGCGGAGATCCGCGAGAACGCCGACGTGCGCCGCGTCTATCTTCGAGACTGAGTGGGCGGGACTGAGGCGCCTCCCGTGCTGCGGGTCGAGAGCGTCGATGCCTACTACGGCATGAGCCACGTGCTGCAGGGCGTCTCGCTCACTGTCGAGCCCGGCGAGGCGGTCGCCCTGCTCGGGCGCAACGGGGCCGGCAAGACCACCACGCTCAAGACGATCATGGCGGTGGTGCGCGCGCGCCGGGGCCGGATCACCTGGAACGGCGACGACATCACGACCCTGGCCCCCTACCGCATCGTGCAGCTCGGGATCGGCTACGTCCCCGAGGAGCGGCGGATCTTCCCCAACCTGAGCGTGTACGAGAACCTCAAGATGGCTCGCCTCACCACCGACGGCGGCCGTCGCATGGACGAGTACGTCGCCCGGGTGCTCGAGCTCTTCCCGCCCCTGGCCGATCGCCTGTCCAACAAGGGCAAGACCCTGAGCGGCGGCGAGCAGCAGATGCTGACCATGGCCCGGAGCCTCGGTACCAACCCCAAGCTCCTGCTCATCGACGAGCCCACCGAAGGCCTCATGCCCGCCTTCGTCGAGACGATCGGCCGGACCATCACCGAGATCCAGCGCCAGGGCGTCGCGGTACTCCTGGTGGAGCAGAACACGCGGCTCGCGCTCGGGGCCACCCAGCGCGTCTACGTGATCGAGAAGGGCATGATCAAGCACGAGGTGCGCTCGAGCGCCCTCGCGGGCGACGCGGACGCGCGCCGGCGGTATCTGGGAGTGTGAAAGCTGGGGGGTATGACCTTCCCCCTCTCCCCTCCGGGGAGAGGGCCGGGGTGAGGGGCGAGCGGCTACGGCAGGAGGTCCGGCACCGAGATGCGCGCCCCCGGCGCCACGAGCGGGGTGGCGGACGAGCCGGAGGACAGCACCTCGGTCCACGCGTAGCGCCAGCCGAACCGGGCGGCGGGATCCTCGCGCGGCTCGCGGTAGACCTCGAGCACGCGGTCGACGAGGTTCAGGATCCAGTAGTCGGCGACACCCGCCTGAGCATAGAGGCTCCCCTTGTGCTCGCGATCGAGCGGGAGGCTCGCCTCGGCGACCTCGATGACGAGCGCGGGGCGCGAGGGATGCTCGTCGCGGTAGTCGCGCCGGGTGCCGCGGGTCACCGCGATGTCGGGCTCGGGCTCGGAGTCCTCGCCGAGCGCGAGCGGCCCTTGGGATCGGATCAGCCAGCCGGGTCCGAGCGTCCCCCGGAGCGCGTCTTCCACGAGACCGATGGCCGTGTAGTGCGCGCTGTCCTGGGGCTCGCTCACCATCAACTCCCCGCCGAGCAGCTCGACGGGCTCGCTCGGCTGGAAGATGCCGGCCTCTATCAGGCGCGCGTACTCGGGGCGCGTCCACCGGCGGAGACGGGTCGGATACACGCTCATGCGGTGGACGCTAGCGCGGGGGAGGAGGGGCGTCAATGTCGCCCGGGAGAGACACCCCGCCCCTCTCCCCCTCTCCCCAGAGGGGAGAGGGGGAGAGGGAGGAGAGGCCCTCTACAACTTGCCGAGCGCGCGGAGGATGACCTCGGGGGTCATCGGGACGCGGGTGACGCGCGCCTTGAAGGGACTGAGTGCGTCGTTGACCGCGTTGAGGACCGCGCCGGGCGCGCCCGCGACGCCGCCCTCCCCCGCACCCTTGAATCCGCCCTCCGAGTAGGCGGTCGGGGTCTCGACGTGCGCGACCCCGATGTCGGGGAGCTCCACGGCCATGGGGACCAGGTAGTCCATCATGGTGGTGGTCAGGAGCTGGCCCTGCTCGTCGTAGACGCAATGCTCGAAGAGCGCGTCGCCGATGCCGTGGGCGACGCCGCCCCGCACCTGCTCGTCCACCAGCATCGGGTTGATGATGCGGCCGCAGTCCTCCGCCACCCAGTGGCCGAGAAGCTTCACGAAGCCGGTGTCCACGTCCACCTCCACGTAGGAGAGCTGGACGCCGTTCGTGTAGGCCAGCGGCTGGTGCCGGGGCACGTAGTGCCGCGTCACCGTCAGCTCGGACTGGAAGTCCTTGGGGAGCTGGTCGGGGCGAAAGTAGGCCACGCGCCCCAGCTCGGAGAGCGGCATGCGCGACTCGCCGGTCCGGGCGTCCACGATCTGTCCGCCGCGGACGTCGAGATCGAGCGCGTCCACCTCGAGAACGACCGCCGCGACCTTCAGGATGTTCTCCTTGAGCGCCTTGCCGGTCTGGATCGTGGCCTCGCCGCCGATGCCCGCGCCGCGGCTGCCCCAGGTGCCGCCGCCGTAGGGCGTCACCATGGTGTCGCCGGTGACGACGCGCACATCGTCGATGGGGACCCCCACCGTCGCGGCCGCCACCTGGGCCAGGATCGTGTCGGTCCCTTGCCCCTGCTCGGTGACGCTCGAGAGAACGGTCAGCTTGCCGGTCGGCTCGAGCCGGATCGTGGTGCCGTCCTGCGATGAGATGCGCGCGCCGCCGGTGCCGTAGGTCTGGGCGCCGGGCACCGTCAGGTCGATGAAGACGCAGAGGCCGAGCCCGCGGTAGACGCCCCGCGCGCGCAGCCGGTCGCGCTCCGCGCAGAGCCCCCGGTAGCCGGCGAGGTCCAGCACCGCGTCGAGCGACTCCTCGTGCGAGAGCTTCTCGAAGAAGAGCCCGGTGGGCGCGGTGTACGGATACATGTCCGCGGTGAGGAGATTGCGGCGGCGCACCTCGACCGGATCGAGCCCGAGCTCGCGGGCCACCCGGTCCACCATGGCCTCCATGACGAGCGCGGCCACCGGGTGGCCGACCGCCCGGTACTGCGACATCGGCGTCTTGTTCTGGAAGACCACGCGGCCACGGGCGTCGTAGTCGCGGAACCGGTACGGGCCCGGCGTCGTGCGCAGCACCTGGCCGCTCTCCACCACGCTCGAGCGCGGATACATCGAGAAGGGCCCGACCGGCGCCAGGTCGTCGAGCCGCATCCCAAGGATGGTCCCGTCGCGCTTCACCGCCACCTCCGCGGTGACGCGGTGATCGCGCGAGTGGATGTCGGTCTGGAAGGACTCGATCCGGTCCGCGAGGAACTTGACCGCCCGGCCGAGCATCACCGCGAGCGCGCAGGTCGCCATCTCGTCGGGATAGGTGTGGATCTTGAGCCCGAAGGAGCCGCCCACGTCCTTGTTGATCACCCGCACTCGGTGCTCGGGGATGCGGAGGTGCCGGGACAGGATGTCGTGGAACATGTAGGGGGCCTGGCCCGAGTGGTACACGGTCAGCGTCTCGTCGGCCGGGTCGTAGTCCGCCAGCACCACCCGCGGCTCCAGGCTGACCACCGTGTGCCGGCCGGTGTCGAAGGTCTCGCGGTAGATCGCGTCCGCGGCCTTGAACGCGGCGTCCACGTCGCCGGACTTGATCCGGGTCTCCAGCACCAGGTTGTCGCCCAGCTCCGGATGGATGACCGTCGACCCGGGCGCGAGCGCGGCTTCCGCATCCACCACCGGCGGCAGGGGCTCCCACGTCACGCGCACGCGCGCGCAGCCATCCTCCGCGAGCGCGCGCGACTCCGCCACCACCGCGACCACCGGCTCGCCCTGCCACACCGCCTTGTCCAGCGCGAGGGGATACTGCGGCGCCGACTTCATGCCCACGTAGTTCTTGAGCACGCCCACCCACGGCTCGCAGTGGGCGGCCATCTCGCGGCCGGTCACCACCGCCACCACCCCGGGCAGCGCGGCCGCCTCCGCGGTCTCGATCCGAGCGATGCGCGCGTGGGCGTGCGGCGAGCGCACGAAGGCCGCGTGCAGAAGCCGGGACACCGCCACGTCGTCGGTATAGGTGCCACGTCCCGCGACGAGCCGCGCGGTCTGTGGCCGGACTACCGAGCGGCCGATATAATCCCCGCTCTCCGGGGCGGCGACAACCGGGACGAGAAAGGGGGCTGCGGCCGGCGCCTTCGCCGATCGGCTCCGCGCCGCGCCCAGGATCGCCTGGACGATCGCGTGATAGCCGGTGCATCGGCAGTAGTTGCCGCCGATGGCCTCCCGAATCGCCGCCGGATCGGGATCGGGATTGCGCTCGAGCAGGCCCTGCGCGGTCAGCAGCATGCCCGGCGTGCAGAAGCCGCACTGCAGCGCGTTCTCCGCGCGAAACGCCCGCTGGAGGGCGGCGATGGCCCCGGTGTCGGACACGCCCTCGATCGTCTCCACGCGGCAACCGTCGGCCTGGGCCGCGAGCATCAGGCAGCCGCGGATCGGGGTGCCGTCCACCCGCACCGTGCACGCCCCGCAGACGCCGTGCTCGCAGCCGATGTGCGAGCCGGTGAAGCCGAGGTCGTACCGGAGAAAGTCCACCAGGTTCTGGCGGCCTTCCACGTCTCGCGTGATCGCGGTACCGTTGACGGTCAGCGCGATCTTCACGAGCGCGCCTCCACGAGGCGGCCCACGACCCGCGAGAGCAGCACGCGGGCCAGGTGGAGGCGCAGGGCCGGCGAGCCGTGCACGTCGCCGGGCGGGTCGAGGTCGCCGTCCAGTGCCCGGCCGGCCGCGGCGAGTGCCTCCGCGTCGGCGTGCCGCCCGGCCAGCGCGGCCTCGGCGCGCCGCGCCCGCACCGGCCTCGTGCCCACGCCGAAGAACACCAGCCGCACCTCTTTGTATTCGCTCGGCTCGATCCCTCTATCCGCTCGGCTCGCCTCCGCCTCGCCTCGCCCTGCCACGGCTGCACTTCCTTCTGTCACCCGTACCCCCGCGGCCAGGCCCGCCAGAGCGAAGTCGCCGTGGCGACGCGCCAGCTCCTCGAAGCCCCAGCGCCATCCCGCGGCGGGGCGCGGCACCATGATCTCGGTGACGATCTCCCCCGGCGCGAGCGCGGTCGTGTAGATCCCCCGGAAGAAGTCGTCGGCCGCGATATCCCGGCTTCCGCCGCGGCGCCCGGCGCGGATCGTCGCGCCCAGCGCGACCGCGCAGGCGGGCAGCTCGGCGGCGGGGTCGGCCAGCGCGAGGCTGCCGCCGATGGTGCCGCGCGCCCGGATCGCCGAGTGACCGACGTGCGGGACCGCCGCCGCGATGAGCGGCGCGTGCTCGCGCACCAGCGGTGAGCGCTCGAGCGCCTCCTGCCGCACGAGGGCGCCGATGACGAGCCCCTCGCCGGTCACGCGGATGGCGTCGAGATCCGGGATGCGGTTGATGTCGATGACCGCGCGGGGCGTGGCCAGGCGCAGGTTGAGCGCGGGCACCAGGCTCTGGCCGCCGGCCAGGATGCGCCCGTCGTCGCCGTAGCGATCGAGGAGATCGAAGGTCTCGGCGAGGGACGCCGGGCGGTGATACTCGAACGGGGCGGGCTTCATGCCGGGAACGACCGGAAGGTCCGCAGCAGCGACGCGCGCGCGGCGGGGCCGGGCGGCGCGAACGGGAGCACCACCGGAGTCGCCCCGGTGCGCGCGAAGGCGGCCATCTGCTCGCGGCAGGCCTCGGCCGAGCCGACCGCGCCGAGGCCGTCGAGCACGCGCTCCGAGATCTCCTTCACCGCGCCCGCGCGATCGCCCGCCTTCCAGGCGCGGTTGACCGCCTCCACCTCCGGGGCGAAGCCGCACTCCTCGAAGAAGCGCGCGTACACGCTCACGATCGCATAGCCCGTGATGTCGCGGGCCAGCGACTCGCGCACCGGCTCGGGCTCGTCGGTCACGCAGGTGCGCACGTACACCGCGACGTCCACGTCCGCCAGGCTCCGGCCGGCGCGCTTGGCCCCGGTCTCCACGTGACGCACCGAGGCGGGCACCGCGGCCGGCGGGATCCAGTTGAGCAGCACCCCGTCCGCCACCTCGCCCGCCAGCTCGCACATCCGGGGGCCGAGCGCGGCGAGGTAGATCCGCGGCGGTGGCGACGGAGCGGGAATCGCGAGCCGGAAGTTCTTGAGCCGATAGAACTTGCCTTCGAAGTTCACCCGCTCGCCCGCCGCGGCCATCCGGATGATCTGCACCGCCTCCCGCATCTGCTGGATGGATGGTGTGAACGGCAGCCCGTGCCACTGCCCCACGATGATCTCGCTGGAGAGCCCGAGCCCGAGGGCGAAGCGGCCCGGGGCCAGGTGCGCGAGCGTCGCGGCGGCCTGGCCGTACACGATCGGCGTGCGCGTCTGCACCGGGATCACCCCGTTGGCGATCTTGAGCGTCTGCGTATGCGTCGCGATCAGGGTGGACAGCACGATGGCTTCCGCGCCCGAGGCCTCGCCCACCCAGGCGGTGCGGTAGCCCCGCTGCTCCGCCTCACGGGCGATCGCGGGGAACTCGGTGAGCGGCATGGCGAGGGAGGTCAGGGCGATGTCGACTGCCATCAGATACGCTCGCTCACAACGTAACGCTTGTTGTATGTGTACGGCCGCACCTCGGGCTTCCACCGGCCGATGTCGGAGGTGTCGTTCCACAGTTTCGACATCGGCAGCTCCGGCCGGTCCACCTCGTAGGCGGCCAGGTAGCGCGGCTCGCCCGGCGTCTCGGTCCGGTAGCGCACCACGTTCACGCAGCCGGGCAGCTTGAGCAGGAGCGGCACGTGCTCGACATCGTAGAGCTCGTTGAACAGCGCCTCGCGGTGGGGCTCGATGTCCATCATGACCCAGAAGATGTAGGGCGTCCGGTAGGTGAGCGCCGGGCTCGACCCCACCCACTCATAGGTCGCGAGGTGCCGGTTCATGGTGCGCGGCCGGATCTCGCCGGGCCAGCGGCCCGTCTCCCCCGCCGTCTTCCACTGCGGGCTCTGGAGCACGGCCGCGCTCGTGAGCTCGTAGGCCGCGAGGTAGCGCGGCTCCGTCGGCGAGGGGTGGCGATAGCGCGAGCCGCGGACGACCCCGGGCACCGCCTGGAGCAGCGGCAGGTGCTCCTTGTCGTACACGTCGTTGAACGTGGGCTCGAGGTCGTGCGCGACGTCCATCCGGACCAGGTAGAGGGCATGTGGGTTCATCGTGGGGCCTCCCGGCGCAGCACTATCTCACAGTCCGCGGGCGCTACGGAACGGCCGAAAGAATGCGCGGAGCTCCTCGGCGAGCACCTCGGGCGCCTCGCCCGCTACGAAGTGGCCGCCGCGGGGCAGATCCACCCAGCGGCGAATGTCAGCAAAGCTGCGCTCGGCGAGCTCCCGCGGCGGGCGCTGGATGGCCTCGCTCGTGAGGGCGACCCCGGTGGGCACCGTGATGCGCGAGGTGATGCGCCGGGTCTCGCGGGCCCGCTCGTAATACGAGCGGTTCGCCGCGTTGGCGCTGCCGGTGATCCAGTAGAGCGTGACATTGGCCAGGAGGAGATCCCGGCTGAAGCGCCGGGCAACCGCTCCCGCCTCGCCCGTCCACGCGAGCCACTTCTCCACGATCCAGGCCGCGAGCCCCGCCGGCGAGTCGTGGAGCCCGTAGGCCAGCGTCTGGGGCCGGGTCTCCTGGATCAGGTTGTAGCCGCCCTCCTCCCGCTCCCAGCGCTCCTGCCGCCGGGCGCAGGCCTGCTCGGCCGGGGTGAGTGGCCGCGCGTCGGCGCCGATCACCGCCGGCGGGAAGTTGGGTATCAGCGTGTGCAGCGCGATCAGGCGGTCGGGATGATCGGCGGCGAGCCAGGCGCTGATCACCGCGCCGATGTCATTGGCATGCGCGGCGTAGCGCGGATACCCGAGCCCCTCCATGAGCCCCGCCCAGAGCCCGGCCACGCGGCTGCGGGTCATCCCGCGGCCGGGCCGGTCGGAGAAGCCGAAGCCGGGCACCGACGGCACGATCACGTCGAAGGCGTCGGCGGGGTCGCCGCCGTGCGCCCCCGGGTCGGCGAGGAGCGGGATCAGCGCGAGCATCTCGACGAAGGAGCTGGGCCAGCCGTGGATGATGAGCAGCGGCATCGGCGCCGGCCCCCGCCCGCGCTGGTGGATCACGTGGACGCCGGTGCCGTCGACCCGGGCGCGGAAGTGCGGCACCGTATTCATCGCCCGCTCGACGGCGCGCCAGTCGAAGCCGGTCCGCCAGTATTCGACCAGCTCGCGCATGTAGGCGAGGCTCGCGCCATAGTCCCAGCCCGCGCCGTCCACCTCGTCCGGCCAGCGCGTTCTCGCGAGCCGCTCCCGCAGATCGTCGAGGCTCGCCTGCGCCACGTCCACCACGTACGGCTCAAGCTCCATCCCCTTGCTCCGGACCTCCTTACCCAGTATCTTCACTCGGGGCCGGCCGGGGCCAACGCCGCGCCGGCCCCGCCGCGCCCAACCACTCTCAGAGGAGACGACCGATGCCGCCAGTTGACCCGAACGAAGTCATGATGACCGGCGAGAACTCTTTCATCCGGCTGAGCCCCGACGGCGGCAAGACGCTGTCCGACCGCGCGAGCCACTGGCGCGTGCTGTGGTGCCCGGCGGGCGGCGGCCACGCGCTGTTCCTCCAGAGCACGCTCACCGACGGCCGGGTCCGCATCTACAGCGACAATATCGCGGTGGCGCGGTGGCTGCAGAAATCCATCGAGACCTTGCTCTTCCCCGCCTTCGCGGACACGTCGATCCCGGTGATCGGCGCGCGCTTCGAGCGGCAGGGCGGGCCCTGGTCGAGCGCCACCGAGACGGTGATGGCCGTCGACGCCCGGGTCACGCTGACCTGGTACGACTGCATCGAGCCCTTCGTGCTCAACGCGCCTCCCGGCTTCAACGACCGGCCGATCGGCGTGTTCAGCACCTTCTTTCCGGCCCGCGCGGCCCAGCTCGAGATCAACGACAAGGTGGCGCCGGGCAACGTGTGGCCGGAGATGCGCGGCGACCGGCAGGGCAGCAGCGCCACCCTGGCCTGGTCCGAGACCTGGGTGAAACCGCGCGGGTAGCGGGAGCCGGAGGTGAGCGGGCGGCTCGACGGCAAGGTCGCGGTCATCACCGGTGGCGGCAGCGGCATCGGCCGCGCCACCGCACTCACATTTCTTCGAGAGAATGCCCGGGTGGTGATCGGCGACCTGAACGAGGTGGGGCTGGCCGAGACCGTCGCGCTCGCCCACGCCCAGGGGCACGCCGATCGGCTGGCGCCGCGGCGCGGGGACGTCTCGGTGGAGCGCGACGTGGCGGGCCTCGTCGAGCTGGCGGTCGAGCGCTTCCAGGGGCTCGACTGCGTCTTCAACAACGCGGGGGTCGGCGGTGCGTTCGGCCCCATCGGCGAGACCACCGCGGACGAGTGGGACTTCACGTTCGCGGTGCTGGTGCGCGGCGTGTTCTTCGGCATCAAGCACGCGTCCAATCGCATGAAGGCCCAGGGCCGCGGGGGCAGCATCATCAATACCGCGTCGGTCGCAGGCATCGGCGGCGGCGGCGGTCCGCACGCCTACTCCGCGGCCAAGGCCGCGGTGGTCAACCTGACCCGCTCGGTGTCGGTGGAGCTGGCCGCCCAGCGGATCCGGGTCAACGCGATCGCCCCGGGCATGATCCGGACCCCGCTCGCCACCGGCCGCCGGGAAGAAGCGTGGGACCGCCTGGTGCGGGAGAAGCAGCCGTGGCCGGAGGCGGGTCTGCCGCAGCACATCGCGGACACCGCGCTCTTCCTCGCCGGCGAGGAATCCCGCTTCATCACCGGCCAGGTGATCGTGGTGGACGGCGGGCTGACCGCGCAGGGCCCCGACCTCTTCGGCCACGACGCGGGCAGCCGCATGCTGCGGAAGGCCGGACTCAATACGGGCAGCACCGGCCTGCCGGGCACGGTGCGCGAGGTCCGGCGCCCCTAGACTTATCGGAGGGGGCCTCGACGGCCCCCTCCGAACCTCCCCCCAAAGACCCGGGTGCGCGGGCGAAGAGGTTGTGAAGAAATCGCTTGGGTCGGCGCGCGCAGCGCGATAAGACTGCGGGTATGAGCGACATG
>WNFB01002900.1_pt1 | contig 15059 bp, 9 predicted proteins | sample 5400501 | NCBI WGS metagenome assembly WNFB01 (sample SAMN13153341, study PRJNA577476) | soil metagenome | isolation source: 200 cm saprolite under Douglas fir tree site 2 hole 1 | place: USA:California | collected 2015-04-18
GAAACAGACGGCGTCGCGGACGCCGCCCACCCAACCATCGCGGCGGAGGCATGGGCCGCGATCGCCAGACCCATGGTGGTATCTACACCGCACCCATGGATCACAACTACCGCACCGCGGGCGACAACGGGGCCAAAGGTGGGCGCGGGCGTCCCGGCTTCGGGCCGTCATACAAGCCGAGCGAGCCCGAGCCGCTGCCGGTGCGCGAAGATGCTGCCTCCCGCATCTTTGCGTTCGTCGATGACCTGTTCTTTCTGGCCAAAATCCAGGAGACTGCGCGCAAGCTCAACGTGAAGGTCGAGTTCGTCAAGACTGACAAAGACTTGATGGACCGTATGAAGGAAAATGGTGAGGAAAAGCCCTCGCTGATCATCTTTGACCTGAACAACGCGAACGCCAAGCCGCTCACGCTGATCCCCAAACTGAAGAGCAAACTGAAAAAGGGAACTTCGATTATCGGGTTCCTCTCTCACGTGCAGGGTGATCTGAAGCAGAAGGCGCACGAAGTGGGGTGCGACATGGTGCTGCCGCGTTCTGCATTCTCACAAAACCTGCCGCAGTTGTTGCGTCGCCATGGCGCGCCCGAACCAGGAACCGGGGATTAGGGAATTCGTCTGAGATATCCGCGGCGTGTCGCGGCGTGGATTTAGCTGTACGCGGCTGCGGTGCTTCAATCTCAGATGCTCTTAGAGTTTTTTCGCAGCCTGGTCAGTCGTGCCGAGGTTTTTTACCCGTCCCACTTGCAATCCCGACCTCTGCCACGTGTTGGGTGGCGTTGAGAATCTCCTTCTCGACGACTGGGAGAACAACCTCCACGACAGTGCCGGAATCGCTGGAATGGATTCGCATATTCCCGCCGAGCTGCGTGACTCGTTCGCGCATGCCTCGAATGCCTACGCCCAGCATAACTGGCATCTTCTCAGTCCCTGCGGTGAGGATCTCGGAAGGCATACCCCTACCCTCGTCCGCAACGGTGAGGGTCACTTGGTTCGCATCTCTAGCAATCTGAATTTTGGCTATCGGACTGCCGGAGTGACGATGGATGTTGGTTAGGCATTCCTGCACAATACGAAAAACAGCCATCTCGAAATCTCGTGAAAGCCGCCCTACTTGAGGCGAGAGATTCAGATCGACCTTAATCTTGCTGCGTGCCTTGAATCCGTCCACGTACCACCGCAGCGCAAAAGCCAGTCCAACTTCATCCAACAGAGGTGGGTGCAATAAATAGGAAACCGTGCGCATTTCCTCCAGAACTTGCTCGGTCAAACATATGCATTGCGAGAGCATCTGTGAGGCATTTGAATCCAGCTCCTTTGCACTCTGTTGGATTCGAGCCAAGTTCATTTGTAAGGCGACAAGGTTCTGGCCCGTGCCGTCGTGCAATTCGCGGGCTATCCGACGGCGTTCCTCGTCCTGCAAGGACAATAAGCGGCCGGAAAGCTCGCGAAGATCCTCCTCTGCCCGCTTGCGATCAGTGATATCGGTATTGATCTGTAGCCATCCCACGGGCGTGCCATCCTGGTCGCGCCACAACGTCCAGCGGCTGGCCACGGTAAGGCGGCGGCCGTTGCGGGTGTTGTGTACGAGTTCTCCCTCCCAACTCCCCTCATGGAAAAGCTTCAGCTTGATTTCTTCAAATGGCACCGGAAATTTGGTTTGCAATAATTTGCCCAAGCCCTGTGTCACAGCTTCCTGTTTCGTCCACCCGTACAATCGTTCCGCACCTTTGTTCCAATATGAAATGGTGCCGTCCAGACTGCGTACAAAAATGGCATCGGTCGCCAGATCAAGTAGGTGGGATTGCTCTTTCAGCTTGAATGTTTGTCGTTCGAGGACCTCCTGCGTCTGAATACGTTCCTTGATCTCCGCTTGAAGAGCGAGATTGGATCCCGCCAGTTCGGCAGTGCGTTCTCGAATCCGCGTTTCCAAGTAGTCGTGTGCCTCTTGTAACGAGTACTGAGCCTGCTTGAGCGCCGTGAGCGCTCTTTCCTTGTCCTTAAAGGCTTCCCCGACGTGCCTGCGTTCGGTCACTACCGCAGCCAAGATCAGTCCGGTGACCGACGTGACCGCGATGAAGAACTGCAACAAGGCAGCATTGTGCAGCGCATTGCTTTCAATGAATGGTCCGTGCCCTTGTGCTGTGCCCCAAACTGCGATGGCAGCCGTGAGGAAACTCGCCACGGTGGAACCCGCAATGCCGAAACGAATCGCAGCCCAGATGACGAAAGGAAAAATGACGAAGGCCAACACGTCATCGCGTATGGCCAGCCCCATACGCCCGCCAAAAATCGCCACACAGGTGACAACCAGCCCAATTGATAACGTGAGTAGCTCGAGCCACCGGAAACCTGTGACAGACTTACCCAGCTGGCCGCCGGCTAGGAGGAGTGGCGCTATGATCAGCACTCCCATAGCATCGCCGAGCCACCAAACCAGCCATGCTGAACCGAAATTGGACCACGGCTGTACGCCTGCAAGGAAGAGACTGGTGACTCCCGCCGAAGCCGCAAGGGTCGTGCTCACAAATGCAGGCAGCGTTACTAGGCCAAGGACATCCAGCAACCGGGCGAGAGACGGCTCGAACTCCGTAAATCGGCGCAAGAGGTATGCGCCGACGAGAGCGCTTGAGGTGCTCCCCAATGCGATGGTCAGAGTTGGCCAAACCGGTATTGGGGTCAGAAAGTTCACCAGAAAAGACGCCAATGCAATACTCGGCCACATGCCGTAGCCCCAAAGAAGCACTGCTGCCAGCGCGATACCCGCGGGCGGCCAGATTGGTGAGACATTGCCGCTGGTGAACGGCACGGAGAGTCCCACCTTGCCACCGATGAAACACAATACGAAGGTGACCGCAAGCCTTGAAAAATATTGCGGTCTCAGAAATTGCTGCCGGCTCGCTTGCATGAGATGCATCCCTTTTCGGACTTGAAGCCAGGCGCAGATTCTTGCAGCTTTACATAAGACGACACATTCTGCCATAGATAACTGGTTGTCTTTTCGCGTACACCCAGTTCCAAGGAGGTAAGTTACTCGGTCTGATCCCACCTACGCTGCTGAGGCACGTAATGCAGTGTTTTACGGAGTTATCAAATCGATCGCCGCTCCCGATTACAGGATTGGCCCCCAGGTGGGCTGGCAAGCGCACCGATGCTTCGCGAAGCCGCGACGACAGAGTCTTACGCTGGCTTGAACACCTGCCACAACAATCGCTAAGTTATCGAACTCGCGAAGCGGCGTTATCCCGGAGGCCAATGCAGACTTCGGCCCCCAATCAGATGCACGTGCAGGTGAAACACAGATTGTCCAGCGCTAGGACCAACATTAAGAACAGTGCGGTAGCCGTCTTCGATTCCGCGCTGGCGCGCGATGTGTGCCGCCACAAGATGACATCGGCCCACCAGTTCAGCATCCTCTACTTGCGCTTCTTTCAAACCGCGGATGTGTTTCTTGGGAATGACGAGCACATGGGTTGGTCCTTGTGGATTGATGTCGTCGAATGCGAAGGTGTGCTCGTCTTCATAGACTTTCTTGGCGGAGATTTCACCCCTAATAATTCGGCAGAATAGACAGTTATTCATGGCGCGAGTTCAAAGCCTTCAAATTTGAGCTTCGAGTTCGGTCGGCGCGGCAAAACAGTCTCGAGAAACCTTACTAATATACATCGGGGTTGTGATTATGCTTGCGGCTCTAAAATGCCAGTGGGGTGGTCACGCGTCATCCTCGATCGTCTTGTTGGTCGGTGGTTTTGCGTAAGCTAGAACTATTCAAGCCACGGCTATGATGTGAGACCATCACGCCCCAAATTGTTGCTCTGAATCTGCTACCATCTCTCGCTCATCAAGTTTTTGTTTGCAAGAACCTCGATGCACATGCTCGGCGCCATCTTCGGGCTCGTTATCATCCTCATCGTCCTGCTGGACGCATTTGAGACGGTCGTTCTTCCGCGGCGCGTCAAACGCTCGTTCCGGCTGACCTCCTGGTTCTATCGCCATACCTGGATTCCATGGCTGAAGATTTCGGACCACATTCAGTCACCCAGTCGACGGGAAGCTTTCCTCAGCTACTTCGGGCCGCTCTCGATTCTTATGCTGCTGATCTTTTGGGCGGCTGGTCTGATCCTCAGTTTCGCACTGCTGCAGTACGGGCTCGGCGAACATGTGCAACTTGGCAGTGAACCCATCACATTCGGGCGACTGTTGTATTTGAGCGGGGAAACTTTTTTCACGCTGGGTCTTGGCGACATCACGCCTGTTTCGGGGATCGCACGGGCTCTGACAGTTATGGAAGGCGGCATGGGCTTCGCCTTTTTGGGCGTGGTCATAGGATACCTGCCAACGATTTACTCCTCATTTTCCAAGCGGGAGATTGAGATCTCGCTGCTGGATGCACGCGCCGGCTCGCCGCCTAGTGCTTCGGAGTTGCTGGCGCGACTAGGCTGCTGTCCCGACCAGGGAGTGCTCGACTCGGTCTTGCGCGATTGGGAACGCTGGGCCGCCGAGATTCTGGAGAGCCATCTCTCGTATCCTGTGCTGAGCTTTTTCCGTTCGCAACATGGCAATCAATCGTGGCTGGCGGCACTGACAACCATCCTCGACACGACCTCTCTAATCATGATCGGGATAAACAACATTCGACCCGAGCAGGCACAGTTGACGTTTGCCATGGCGCGTCATGCTGTGGTGGATTTGGCTCAGGTTGTGAACGCGCATTACGATCCTCATAATCCTGACCGGTTGCCCGCGAAGGAAATGGCTCGCCTCAGTAAAACGCTGGCCGAGCATGGCTTGAGGCTTCATGACGGCGACGAAGCAGAGGCAACGCTGGCGCATCTGCGATCGCTTTATGAACCGTATGTCTGCGGCCTGGCGCGCAACCTGCGCCTCACCTTGCCTGAATGGACTCGCAGTGAGAAAAAGAAAGACAATTGGCAGGGAGGACCATGGGACCGGCTTATTCAAGCCAAAGCTTTAGGTGAACGAACGCGGGCTGCGGACGAGCACTTCTAAAAAATTGCATTTCTGTAGAAAACGCCGTTTGCTCGTTTGCGTGCCCTCAATAGGCCATCTCTCCAGAGGGAGACGTTGCGAGCAACGGCTCCAGAACATGCAATCGGAAGGTCTTCTGATTTGTTAACATCCTCTTTTCCATGAAACACATTGGGGAAAACGTGGTGCGCATTGAAGCGGAAGCGCTGCGCGAACTGGCGGACCGCATCGCCGGTCCCATGGCGGAGGCATTTAATCGCGCTATGGATTTGATGTATGCCTGCCGTGGCCGCGTGGTGGTCACGGGCATGGGCAAGAGCGGCATTATCGCGCGCAAGGTCGCTGCAACCTTGAATTCAACCGGAACTCCTGCGCTCTATATGCATCCCGTGGAGGCCGTGCATGGCGACCTGGGAATGGTCGTAGCGGGAGACGTTGTGGTCGCACTCTCTGCCAGCGGTGAGACGGAGGAGATTCTTCGACTCTTAGCCACTATTAAGCGATTGCAGGTGCCGCTGATTAGCATGACGTGTGACGAAGTCGGCGCGGGGACCAAGATCTCGACCCTAGTTTCTGCAGCCGATGTTGCACTCGACTGCTCCATTGCCAAAGAAGCCTGTACTCTGGGGCTCGCGCCCACGGCTTCAACCACGACCATGCTCGCCTTGGGTGACGCGCTCGCTGTGGCGCTGGCGGAAAAACGTGGCTTCAAGGAAGAAGACTTCGCCAATCTGCATCCCGGAGGCAAGTTGGGCAAACGTCTGGCGCGGGTGGAAGCGCTAATGCGCACGGGCGACGCCGTACCACGAGTGAGGGCGGACACAAGGATGTCGGACGTCATCTACGAGATGTCGCGTAAGAAGCTCGGTGTGACGACGGTGGTAGAAGGTGACAGGCTGGTCGGCATCATCAGCGATGGCGATTTGCGTCGATTGCTGGAGCGCCGCGGCAAGGACGTGCTCGATCTCACGGCCGGCGAGTGCATGAGCCGGGAGCCCAAGACGATCACCAGTCGCGAGTTCGCAGCGACGGCGCTAGCGATCATGGAGCAGAAAAAGATCACATCGTTGGTTGTGGTGGATGGGGATATGAAGTTAAAGGGAATCGTGCATCTGCACGATCTGTGGGGAACGCAGATGATATAGGTCGGGTGTTCGGGGCAGGCTACTCTCTTGCGGGTGATGCGGAGCGCAGGATGCGCTCCCGACAGCCCAACCCGCTTGCAGCCGTCGGACATATTCATCGGCGTGCTCGTACTCTGGATTCTCAATATGCATCGCTGGTCTGAACTTTTTATTCCGACACTGCGCGAGGCGCCAGCGGATGCCGAGGTCGCCAGCCACAAGTTCCTGGTGCGGGCGGGCTACATCCGCCAGCTTGCCGCCGGAATTTATTCCTATCTTTTCCTGGGACAGCGCTCCTTCAACAAAATCATCGGCATCGTGCGCCAAGAGATGGACAAGATCGGGCAAGAGTTCTATCTGCCGGCGCTGCACCCACGTGAACTCTGGGAGGCAAGCGGCCGCTGGTCGGTGATGGGCGACACCCTGTTCCGCCTCAAGGACCGCAAGGGCGCCGACCTTTGCCTGGGCATGACAGAAGAAGAAGTCATGACCGAGATCGCACGCAAGGAACTCCGCAGCTACAAGCAGTTGCCGCAGATCTGGTATCAGATCGCTCCCAAGTTTCGCGATGAGCCGCGGCCGAAGTCCGGGTTGCTGCGCGTGCGGCAGTTCCTTATGAAGGACTCGTACTCGTTCGACATCGATCCGGCCGGGCTCGACGTTTCCTATCTCAAGCACTATGACGTCTACCGCCGGATTTTCGACCGCTGTGGGCTCAGATACATGATTGTCGAGGCACACTCCGGCGCGATGGGTGGCTCGGAGTCGCACGAGTTCGTGGTGCGCACGCCGGCCGGCGAAGACCAGATCGTGAGCTGCGAAAAGTGCAGCTATGCGGCCAATATGGAGAAAGCCACCTCCCAACTCGCAGCGATAGAGGATTTGGCTGCCACAGGAGACGGAAAGCCACTCGAAGTCCATACGCCCGGCCAGAAGACAATCGAAGAAGTAGCTCGTTTTCTGGGCGTCTCGCCGAAGAACAAGATCAAAACACTTGCGCTGATGACGACAGAAGAAGATCCGAAAACCGGCAAGCCCAAGCCTCGTGCAGTTGTGGTTTTGTTGCGCGGCGATCACCAGCTCAATGAGGCGAAATTATCCACGGCGCTGCGAGGCAAAGAAAGTCGCCCGATGCAGGAAGACGAGATTCAGCAGGTCTTCCGCTCTCCCGCTGGCTTCCTTGGTCCCGTGGGTCTTGGCAATGTGGCTACGGTGAAAGACGGTGCCTTCGGAGAAGGTGTCATCCTTCTGGTCGATAAAGCACTCGAAAGCCGCAAGAACCTGATCGCGGGTGCGAATAGGGCAGACTATCACCTGAAGAATGTCACGCCAGGGCGTGATTTCGAGCCTACCGCTTATTCCGACCTGTGCAGTGTGACCGCGGATGAAGGCTGTCCAAATTGCGGCACCCCGCTGCGTGTCGATGCGGCGGTCGAAATTGGCCACATTTTCAAGCTGGGCTACAAATACTCGGAGTCAATGGGAGCGCGAGTGCTCGACCGAAAGGGCAAAGAAGTCACTCCAATCATGGGCAGCTATGGGATTGGCATCGAGCGCATCCTGACCGCCGCCGTGGAGCAGAACAATGATGACGACGGTTTCTGGTTGCCACCCCAAATCGCTCCATTTGAAATTCTGGTTACACCGACCAACACGAACGAAGACAAGTTGATGACCACGGCGCTCGAAATCACGAGCAAACTCGAGGCCGGCGGATTTGACGTGTTACTGGACGACAGGGACGAGCGGCCAGGGGTCAAGTTCAAGGACGCTGACCTAGTGGGCATACCCTTTCGTGTCACCGTGGGCAAAAAGGTTACCGAAGGTACTATTGAGATCGTTCAGCGCTCGACTCGGGAAGTTCACGATGCTAGCATCGACGCCGTAACCGACTATTTCCAAAAATTGTTCAGGCCAGCACGCTGAAGCTTCCGCCTTCGGTCGTGCGGTCGGAGGCGGAGCGTATCATGGGTACACTTAAGCTTGTCCTCGGGCTTGCAGTCGTTATTGCTGTGATTTACGGGTTATGGTTGCTGGTTCCCCCTTACTTCTCCAATTACCAGTTCGAAGACATGATTAAGACCGAAGCCCTGCACGACACGTACAGCACGAAAACAGACGATGATGTCCGCAAAGCGGTTTTGAAGCAAGCAAAGGACTTTGAGATCTCGCTCACCGAGGAGCAGGTGAAAGTGCAACGTACCGGGATGCAAGGCACGGGCACGCTTTCGATTGACGTGAACTACACCGTACATGTGGACATGCCTGGATACCCTCTGGACCTGCACTTCCATCCCTCGTCCAAGAACAGGGGAGTGTGGTAGCAACCCCGAAGCCCCGCGCCGTACTCCTATTGAATTAGAATAGGGCGAGTGGGGTTGCTGCGCTCCAGTCATAATGCTGAAACGGGATACCAAACGCATCCAAAACTAATGACGTCGCCGCGTGACCTCAGCTCTGGAAATTTAGATTCGCGCCCATCGTCGAGGTAGAGAGGCAACTGGTTACGTCTGCCGAGCGATGGACTCCGCCCATCAAATCGTGGCCATCAAACTGAAGATACCGAAAATTAAGAGCCGGGGGAAAAGCGGCAAGAGCTTGCTGCCCCGCGATCCAATCGTGCGTGCGGCGCTAGGGATCTTTGTCATTTTCTCAGCCTTGGTGGTCGGCTTCTTCTCCTATTACTACGTGACGTACGACCACATCATCGATAAGCGATTCCGCGGAGCAGTGTTCAGCACCTCCGCCAAAATTTATGCCATCCCAAAAACTGTGCGGGTTACCGAAAAAATCGATGTGCGCGAGATTGCTGCTGAGCTCCGGCGAGCAGGTTATTCGGAGAAGGATGGCCAATCGCCGTTGGGTAGCTATCGACTGGTAGGTCACAGCATAGAAATCGACCCCGGGCCAGAGTCCTATCACAGCCCCGAACCGGCCACCATCACGATTCGTGGTGGTAAGGTGGACAGCATTACCAGCAAACCGGGGGGCGATCTCGCCGCCTACGAACTGGAACCGCAGCTAGTCACAGCACTGTTCGATGCCGAACAACGGTCGAAGCGCCAAATCGTCACGTACCAGGACATCCCCAAAGTTATGGTCGATGCCGTCCTGGCCATCGAAGACCGGCGCTTCTTCCAGCACGGCGGCGTGAACTACGTGCGCCTGGCGGAGGCGGCATGGGTGGATTTCACGCACCAGCGGCATGAGCAAGGGGGGTCGACCATTACCATGCAGCTCTCACGAGCTTTCTTCCTCACGCCGGAGAAAACGCTGAAACGCAAGCTGGTGGAGATGCTGATTGCCATCGAACTGGAACAGAAGTTCACTAAGCAGCAAATCTTCGAGTATTACGCCAATCGTGTAGACCTGGGCCAACGCGGATCGTTCACTATTGGCGGCTTTGCCGAAGCAGCGCGAGCGTACTTCAATAAAGATCTGAAGGATATTACTTTGCCGGAAGCGGCGCTTCTAGCGGGACTCATCCAGGCGCCAAGTTATCTCTCACCCTACCGGCATCCGGAACGTGCGCTCGAACGGCGCAACACTGTGCTGGACGCGATGCTGGACACCCACGCCATCACTAAAGATCAGGCGGAGAAGGCCAAAGCTACGCCACTAAAGCTGGCTCCGCCCAACGTCGAAGCTAGCGATGCACCTTACTTCGTCGATATGGTGCGCGACACCCTGAACAGCAAACTCAATGAGCGAGAAGCAAACGAGCAGTCATACCGCATCTACACGACACTTGATCCCGACCTGCAGAAAGTCGCTGCCCAAGCAGTAGAGACCGGCATGAAGCTGGTGGACGAGCAAGTCACCAAGATGCGCACCAAGCGGGTGAAAGTAGGCAAGGGAAAATACGAGACCAAGGTCAAGCCCGGACCAGATGCCCAAGTGGCGCTCATAGCTATAGATCCGCACACTGGTCAAGTTCTTGCGCTGGTAGGCGGGCGCAACTATGGGGTCAGCCAGTTAAACCACGCTGCGGCGAAGCGTCCGACGGGATCGATCTTCAAGCCATTCGTTTATGCGGCAGCCTTGAATACCGCTTTGGACGGCACCAGCACTGTTCTCACGCCCGCCTCCACGGTTCCCGATCAGCCCTCGACATTTTCTTACGGCGACCAGATTTACGAACCACGCAACTACAAAGAGGAGTACCACGGCGACGTAACCTTGCGGTATGCCCTGGCGCTCTCGCTGAACAACGCGACTGTCAAGCTTGCTGAGGAGGTGGGATACGACAAGGTTGCGGAAATAGCCAAGGCGGCCGGCATTACCTCGGTAAAACCTACTCCGGCAATGGCACTCGGCGCTTACGACGCCACGCCGTTGGACTTGGCGGGCGCCTACACCGTATTCGCTAATGGCGGAGTTCGGGTACCCCCGATCCTGATCGATTCGGTGCGCGACACCAAAGGCGACGTGGTCATGGACTTCAACCCGGAAAAACGCACGGTGCTGGATCCGCGCATCGCGTTTGTGATGACCAACATGTTGGAAGGCGTGCTCAACTTCGGCACGGCCTACCCGGTGCGCGCTCGAGGCTTCAATGCTCCAGCAGCGGGCAAAACAGGCAGTTCACATGATGGTTGGTTTGCCGGATACACCAGCAATCTGCTGTGCATCGTGTGGGTCGGTTACGACGATTACAGCGACCTGCGGCTCAGCGGAGCCCAAACCGCAGCTCCCATCTGGGCAGAGTTCATGAAGAAGGCGATCACTCTGCCACAGTATTCCGACGTGAAGCCGTTCTCAGAGCCGGCGGGCGTGGTCGACGTGCAATTGGATAAGGCTACCAACCGGTTAGCAACACCTTCCTGTCCTGATAGCTACACGGCGGCGTTCATCGCGGGCACGGAGCCGCATGACACCTGCGATCAGGGAGGCGGGGTGGTCGGTTTCTTTTCCCGTATTTTTGGCACCGGTTCGGACAAAGTCCTGCCGCCAGCGCAACCAGGGAGCCAGCCGGCAGTGGCAGGAGCCCAAACCACTCAGGATCCCGCCAAAAAGAAAAAGGGCTTCTTTGGCAAATTTGTGGGTATCTTTAAGGACGACAAAACGTCACCACCGCCGTCCAAACCACCGAACAGCGGCGAAAACGACCCACACTAGCAAAGCGCATTGCCCGCTTATAGGCGAGCTCGCAAATCGTGCGGCACGGGATTTTCGCCGGACTGTGCGTGGGAGGTACAGTCATGCGTCCGGATAAGTCCTTCGTCTCTTATTGGATCGCCTTCGTAATACTAAGCTTCTTCAGTATTCAAGAGCTGGTGGCTCAAAGCGGGCCACCGGAACAGATCCAGGTCGGTCCCCCTCCCCTGCACCGGGCCGAGCCGCCTTCAGAGCAGGCAAATCCCGAAGACCTCGAGAAACGAGGCGATGCATTGAGGGCCGAGAAGAATTACCTTGATGCGCTGGATTATTACAGTGCGGCTCTTGCCAAGAAGCCAAATAATTCCGCGATTCTCAATAAGATGGGAATCACGGAACTGTTGATCCAGCGCTACAAGCAAGCCAAGAAAGATTTCGAGCACGCCATCAAGGCCGACCGAGAATATGCGGACGCCTACAACAATCTGGGCGTGGTCTATTACATCGAGAAAAAATACGGGAAGTCGATCAAAGAGTACGGGCGGGCGATAGACCTGCACAAGGACGCAGCCTCTTACTACAGCAATCTGGGGGCAGCATATTTTTCCAAGAAGGAGTTTGAGAAGGCGGTCGCAGCTTATCACGAAGCACTTCAACTGGACCCCGATGTCTTTGAGCGCACGTCCCACACTGGCATAGCGGCGCAAATGTCTAAGCCGGAAGATCGGGCACACTACGACTACGTCGTGGCCAAGCTTTATGCCAAGATGGGGATTCCGGACCGTTCGCTGGAATATTTGCGGAAGGCTCTGGAGGAAGGGTACAAGAACATCGGCGACGTTTATAAAGACGCCGAGTTCTCGGAGTTGCGGAAAGATCCACGGTTTACCGCCCTGATGTCCGCGAAGCCTCCGGCCATTCCAGACTAAGTCTCGATAAATGATAAATTTACGTCCGGCTTCGAATTTTCACCGGCCTGCGAAACTTTTCGCGCCGGCGGGGTTTCATATTCGTAAATACTCCTGAAAACAACAGGGTGAGTAAGGAGAAACGGCAGCCCACCGATTGCCGACCCGAGCACGCCCCAAGCAGGCGATCGGTGGGTTTGCTGTTTGAGAACCAGCAATTGGCAGTTGGCACTTAGCCGGTAAACAACAGTGTGGGCAGCGCTACTGCCGAAACTGATTGCCAGAATTAAACCTTCGCCACGATTGCCGTGATGCTTGCACCGACCTCGAAGGGGTTAAATGCTAATGGCTAAATGCTAATGGCTAAATGCTAATGGCTAAATGCTAAGTGCGGCTCTTCTTCGGACTTCGCTCGCAGATGTACTCGCTGACCACTCGCTTCCATTTTCCCTGAGCTTTCAGGATGTACTCCACCGCGTCTCGCGCGGCCCCCTCACCGCCGCCGTGCGGAGTGACGAAATGCGCCTGCCGCTTGACCTCTTTGCGGGCGTTGGCGACAGCAATGGCAAAGCCGCAATTGCGCATTATAGGAAGATCGATCACATCGTCGCCCACAAAGGCAGCCTCCGCCGGGCGCAGTCCTTCCTGCCGGAGGATATCCTCGAATACAGTCAGTTTGTCCTGAATTCCTTGGTGAACGTAGTCCATCTTGAGGTCGCGGGCACGCAAGGCCACGGTTTCTGAAACGCGTTTTGTGATCAGGCCAGTCTTAATGCCCGCCAGACGGGCGAGTGAAATTGCCGTGCCATCGTGCGCGTGGAAACCCTTGGCTTCGATCAGTGTCTGGCTCTGAAGTCCGAAGCCGCCCACTCCACCGTGCTGCGCAGCGTGGTCCAAGACGGTTTGCGAGGCTCCCGCGGGCGCGGGGAAGACAAAAATCTTGCCGTCGGTGAGGACACCGTCTACATCGAAAAGGAGCAGCTTGATTTTCTTGGCGCGGAGTTTGGCGGAGAGAGTGTCGGGCATTGGCGGGATTCTAGCATTTTGAGCTCTCAGCTTTTAGCCTTTAGCTAGACCGACGTCGCAGTCTGACCTTGATACTGTTTTCTGTTTATCACCGTCGTCTGGGGGCCCACATCCCCTAAGCTCATGCCGCTACGATCTGGGCCGGGGGGGTAACAAAGCAGAGCCTCATCGGGCGAACATTTTGCGAAAGTTCGATTTTGTGGGTAGAATGTTACCAATGTCTTTCCTGATTCCCAGGTCCTTGGAGTGGGCTCATCCCCTGGTGCAGGAGTGGTTCGTCCGCCGCTTCGAAACTCCTACCGAACCGCAGGAGCAGGGATGGCCGCATATCTTGGCCGGGCACACGACCCTCATCTCGGCACCCACAGGCTCCGGCAAGACTCTGGCAGCATTCCTAGCCTGCATTGACCGACTGGTGCGCAAAGCTCTGGCTGGCGACCTCCAGGACCGCACCGAAGTTCTCTACATCTCGCCGCTGAAGGCGCTAGGCAACGACATCCAGAAGAACCTCGAAATTCCGCTGGGGGAAATCTTGCAGATGGCGGGTGAGCGCGGGTTGCTTATGCCCGAGATTCGCACCGCGGTCCGCACCGGCGACACGCTTGCGCACGAGCGCCGGGCTATGCTGAAGCGCCCGCCACACATTCTGGTCACGACGCCGGAATCGCTCTACATCCTGCTTACCGCAGAAAAGAGCCGGGCGATTTTGCGGGATGTCGAGACCGTAATCGTCGACGAAATCCACGCCGTCGCCGACGACAAGCGTGGCGCGCACCTCACGCTGTCGCTGGAGAGGTTGGAGGCGCTGCGAAGAGAGGCACTGGGCATTACCTCAGCGACTAAAGCCGACACTGAAGGAAGCTTTGATCACAGCGCTGAAAGCGCTGCGCCACCCCAAAGCTCGTCAGATGAAACGGGAGGCCTAGATTCCTCGCGCCTAAGGGCCCTCGGAACGACAAGCGGTCAGCGAGCGTCGTGCGGCACGGCTGAAGCCGTGACCTTCCCGTTCGTGCCGGACGCAATCGAACCTGCACTCGTGCGGATCGGGCTCTCAGCTACCCAGAAGCCGATAGAAGAAGTCGCGCACTTTCTTACAGGAAACGGCCGGCCCGCGCCGATCATCGTCAATATCGGGCACAAGCGGCAGCTTGATCTCGCCGTCGAAGTTCCTGCCAGCCAACTGGGGCCAATTGCGACCAACGAGATGTGGGACGAGATTTACGACCGCATCTCCGATTTGGCGAGGCAGCACCGTTCGACTCTGGTTTTTGTGAATACGCGGCGACTGGCGGAGCGCGTGTCGCATCATTTGGCCGAGCGCCTGGGAGAGGAAGCCGTGGCAGCCCACCACGGCAGCTTGTCACGCAAGCTGCGCCTGACCGCTGAGCGGAAGTTGAAGAGTGGCGAAGTTCGGGTTTTGGTCGCTACCGCGTCACTCGAACTGGGAATTGACATTGGCACGGTTGATCTGGTTTGTCATATCAGTTCCACCCGGTCTATCGCCGTTGCCCTGCAGCGCGTCGGACGCTCAGGTCACTGGCGGGGCGCGGTTCCAAAAGGACGAATATTCGCCACCACTCGTGATGAATTACTGGAGTGTGCGGCGCTGGTGCAGGCGATCCGGCATGGCGATCTGGATCGGCTCATGATTCCGGACTCACCGCTGGATGTGCTGGCGCAACAGATCGTGGCTGCCTGCGCAGCCGAAGAGTGGGGCGAGGACGAGCTCTTCGATTTGCTGCGACGTGCGTACCCCTATCGCAACCTGCGGCGTGAGACTTTCAATTCCATCCTGGAAATGCTCTCGGAGGGCATTGCGGCGCGGCGAGGACGCTATGGAGCGTACGTGCATCGTGATCGCGTGAACGGACGCTTGCGAGCGCGACGCGGGAGCCGCCTGGCAGCAATTACCAGTGGTG
>WNFB01002901.1_pt1 | contig 15054 bp, 15 predicted proteins | sample 5400501 | NCBI WGS metagenome assembly WNFB01 (sample SAMN13153341, study PRJNA577476) | soil metagenome | isolation source: 200 cm saprolite under Douglas fir tree site 2 hole 1 | place: USA:California | collected 2015-04-18
GGCGTGAGCCACACCCGGTGGCCGCCGCCAGCGCGAACCCTGCGAGCACAAAGGTTCGAAAAGTCACGACTTCTATACGCATACCCTCCCCATGGCGTCATTTAGACCCGGTGAGCGGCTTTATGGCTACCGCCCCGGTCGCTGCTAAACGTAGCCTCGTCCATGCTCGCGCGCGTCCGCTCCGCCGCCGTCCTCGGCATCGATGCGTACCTGGTGGAAGTCGAGACCGACATCGCGAACGGCCTGCCGACGTTCGTGACGGTCGGCCTGCCGCAGGGTGCAGTAAAGGAAGGGCGCGACCGGGTCTACTCCGCCCTCGCCAACACCGGCTTCACGTTTCCGCTCAAGCGGATCACGGTCAATCTGGCCCCTGCGGACATAAGAAAAGAAGGCTCCGCGTTCGATCTCCCGATCGCGCTGGGCATTCTGGTCGCGACGGAGCAGGTGGCGGGAGACCGGCTCGCAAAGATGGCGGTGCTGGGCGAGCTCGGCCTCGAGGGAGCGATCCGTCCAGTGCGAGGGGCGTTGCCGGTCGCGCTCGCCGCGCGGGCTGCTGGACTCGAAGCCCTGATCCTGCCGCGCGAGAACCTTCCCGAGGCGGGCGTTGTCGAGGGACTGCGCGTGCTCGGCGCGGGGTGTCTCGCGGAAATCGCGGAATTCCTCGAGGGGAAGGCCGAGCTTCCCGGCGCGTCGGTCGACGTGGCGCGGCTGTTCGCCGAGCGCGCCAGGGATGACGTGGACTTCGCCGAGGTGAAGGGGCAGGCGCACGCCAAGCGCGCGCTCGAGGTCGCGGCCGCGGGCGGGCACAACATCCTGATGGTCGGCCCGCCCGGATCGGGGAAGACGATGCTCGCCCGTCGCCTGCCCACGACGCTCCCCAAAATGAGTCTCGATGAAGCGCTCGAGACCACCAAGATCCATTCGGTCGCCGGGACCTTGCCGCTGGGCCAGTCGCTGGTCGCGCGCCGTCCGTTCCGCGCACCGCATCATACGATCTCGGACGCCGGTCTGATCGGCGGGGGTTCGTATCCGCGACCGGGCGAGGTCAGCCTCGCTCACGGCGGCGTGCTCTTTCTCGACGAGCTACCCGAGTTCCGCAAGAATGTGCTCGAGGTGCTGCGCCAGCCGATGGAGGACGGGGTCGTGACGATCGCGCGGGCGGCGATGAGTCTGTCGTATCCTGCGCGCTTCATGCTGGCGGCCGCGATGAACCCGTGTCCGTGCGGCTGGTTCGGCGATCCGCACCACAGCTGCGCCTGCGGCTCGCTCGTGGTGCAGCGCTACCTGGCGCGCGTCTCGGGACCGCTGCTCGATCGCATCGACATTCATCTGGAAGTGCCGGCGGTGAAGTACAAGGCCCTCACCGGCGAGAGCGGTGGCGAGCCGAGTGAGGCGATGCGCGAGCGGGTGGATCGGGCGCGGACGGTGCAGCGGGAGCGGTTCGCCAACCGGCTGGGGATCTACGCCAACGCGCACATGGCACCGCGCGACATTCGCGCCCACTGCCGCGTCTCCGACGGCGCCGATGCGCTGCTCAAGACGGCGATCACGCGGCTCGGCCTATCGGCGCGCGCGTATCACCGCATTCTCAAGATCGCGCGCACCGTCGCTGATCTCGACGAGGCCGCCTCGCTCGAGCCGAAGCATGTGAGTGAGGCGATTCAATACCGGAGCCTCGACCGGCGGGGCGTGGGGTAGCCCCCGGAATCGCCCCGTTGCGGTGCAGCGTCGACATCGAGCCCCGGTCCACGGCCGAAGGTGTGGCGGCGGCACAACCCCCGAAGGCAGCCGCCCTGCAGGCTCCGGGCACACGAATTGCCCCACCTCAAAGCCAGAAGGGAGCTCTTGTGAGGCGCAGGCCGTTCGCGTGGTGGGAAGATGCAATCATCGCCCTCGGGTTCTGGCTGGCGGCGGTGGTCGCCTTAGGCGCACGTCGTCGCGATTGACGGCGCCCCGCGAGGGGGCTTCGGAGGCGCAAGCATGCCCGAGGTATTGCAATGGGCCCGTGTGCGCGGCGACATGAACTGACATGTGCGGCGGGGTGCGTGGTACGAGGTCCTTCGCCTCACCCCCGATGAAGCCATCCTCGAGGTAGATAATCGGCCCTTCAGTGTGCCCAGGTCCTCGCTGCAGATCGTGCCCCGGCGGCCCCAACGGTGGTCCGTCGTCGCCCGCCCGTCGGACGCGGTGATGGTTCCGCTGAGCTGGGGCTCCCAGTACGCCGTCTGCCCGGGCTGTCGCGATCGAGCACCGCTGAAGGGACACCCGACCGAGATGCGGTGCTCGCGGTGCGAAGGCGTGTTTGCAGTGGCGTGGGATGATCCTCACTGAGGCGGCGGTGAGGCCCGTCGCTCGAACGCAACAACGGGGCAACGAGTTCGTCGTTGCCCCGTGTTCTGGAGCAGGCCGGCCGACCGCGCCCTAGAAGCGCACGTACACCGCACTACGCGACTCGACGGACAAATCGGCGGCGCGGCGGAAGGCGTCGATCGTCTGCACCTCCGTGGGACTGCCGCCCACGTTGATCTCAGGTTGGCCGGGGATTGCGGACCGCCCGCCGGACGCGCACGTGACCTTGATCGACATCGGCGTGTAGATCCCGACCGTCAGAAACCCGACGAGTTGGTTCACGAAGCTGAGCTGCGTTTCCACCTTGGCGACGCCGCTTCTGCACTTGGCCATCGCGGAGACGGGTTTGGGAGGCACTAGTCCGTAGATCCAGCTCGATGCGAATGACTGGTCGATCACTTCACTCCCCGTAGGAAGTCCGGTCTCGATGGTGGCATGGTAACAGGCGGGAAGCGCGAGCAGCACCATGGCTACGGCGAGCTTCAGCAAGCGGGACATACGCCCTCCTGATCGGTGGGGGTTTAAGGAATTCTCAAACTAACTCGCCGCGACGAGCGTCAGGCGCCGCCCCGGTGAGCAGCTGATACGCACTCTTGATCTGCTGCGGCTGCCCTACAACGACCAGCACATCGCCGGCTGCGAGCCGGAAGTCGGGCCCCGGTGTCGCCAAATCGCTCTCCCCTCGCCGCACCGCGAGAATCAGCGCTCCGGTTTTCGAACGCAGCGCCGTGTCGGCGATCGTCTGGCCCACCACGGGTGCCGTCTCACCCAATACGACGCGCTCGACGTGCATCTGCGGCATCGCGCCGAGCGTCCCGGTCAGCGTGAGCCGCGGGCGGGCGCCCCCCCCCGGGCGCAGCGCCTGATAGTGTGACGCCCGAATTTCGCCCACGAGCCGTTCGATCTCGTCGCGCGGCACGTTGTAATGCGCCAGCACACGTGAGAAGATCTCGATGGACGTTTCGAACTCTTCGGGGATGACGACGTTCGCGCCGAGCCGCGTGAGCTCGGGGATCTCGATCACGTACCGCGTTCGGGCGATGATGTGGACCTTGGGATTGAGCTCTCGCGCCACGCGCACCATCCGGCGCGTCGCCGATGGATCGGAAATCGCGATGACAAACAGGCGCGCGCGCTCGATGCCGAGGGCGCGGAGAATTTCCTCGCGCGTGGCGTCGCCATAAAACGCCGGCTCCCCCTCCGTGCGCGCCTTGCGCACGGTCTGCGCGTTCAGCTCGACGATGAGATAAGGTGCGTTGATGGACCGCAGCGCCGCCGCGAGATTGCGGCCGTTGAGCCCATAGCCCGCGATCACAACATGATCCTTGACTTGCTCGTGCACGGGCGAGAGGCCGCGCGGCCGGAATCCCGGCAACAGCCGGTCGAGTGGCACCACCTTCTCGAGCGCGTCGAGGATCGCCGGCCCACCCTGCAGCAGGAACGGTGTCACCAGCATCGTGATCACCGCGACGCCGAGGAACTGCTGGTACAACAGGTCGGGCAGGAGTCCCGCGACGCGACCCTCTTTCGCGAGGACAAACGAGAACTCGCCGATCTGCGACACCGCGACACCGGCGAGTAACGCGACTCGGCCCGAATACCCCAGTAGCGCGGGCCCCACCGCTGCGGACAGCGTCTTGCCCCCCATGATCACCGCGACCGCGACGAGCGTGAGGACGATGTGGTTTCGGATGATGTCCAGTTGCACGAGCATGCCGACCGCGACGAAGAACAGCGAGATGAAGATGTCGCGGAACGGCATCAGCTCCGCGAGCGCCTGATGGCCGTAGTCGGATTCCGAGATGATGAGACCGGCGAGAAACGCGCCCAGCGCGAGCGACGCACCAGCCGCGGCGGTGCCGAGAGCGGTGAGCGTGCCGATCAGGATCACGGCGATGAGAAACAGCTCGCGGCTGCGCGTCTTCAGGATCTCCGCCAACGCGCGCGGGACGATGGTGCGCGCGGCGAGAATCACTCCGACGACAACGAGCGCGGCCTTGCCCAGCGCGATGAGCAGCCCGGCGACGCCGCCCTCGGCTTTCCCCGCGAGGAAAGGCAGCACCAGCATGATCGGCACCACGCACAGGTCCTGGAAGATCAGGACCCCCGTTGCCAGGCGGCCATGTGGCGCGTCGATCTCGCCTTTGTCCGTCATCACCTTGAGCACGATGGCCGTGCTCGACAGCGCGATCAGGAATCCGAGGAACAATGACACACGCCAGCCGCCGAGCAACGCGAGTCCCACTGCCAGCGTCGCGAGGATGGTGAAGCCCATCTGCGAGAAACCGCCCACGAGGATCTGGCGGCCCATCTCCCTCAGCCGGCTCAGTGAGAATTCGATGCCGATCGTAAAGAGCAGGAGGATCACACCGACTTCAGCGAGTCCTTCCACATCCCGCGGGTCGGACACGAGTCCGAGTGCATTGGGGCCGAGCAGAATCCCGGCGACGATGAAGCCGGGGAGCGCCGGAAGCTTGAGCCGATAGAAAACCAGAATGACTAGCAGCGAGCCGGCAAAGATGACGGCGAGGTCGCGAAGAATGTGGAGTTGTTCCACGGTGGCCTAAAGCTAGGACGCCCCGTAGCTTTGGCCACCGTGCGCGACTGGCTCCAGAACCGCATCGGACTGAGCCCCGCGGTGCAGATGCACCTGCTGGTCACGGTGATCGTGATCGCGGGGCTGTGGATCGTCGAGCGGCTCGTGCTGGCGGTGGTTTATCGGCGGGTCACCGACCCGTGGAAACGCTATCGCTGGCGCAAGACGATTACGTACCTGACTCTCGCGATCGCCGTCCTGGTGATCGGCCGCGAGTGGCTCGAAGGCTTCACGTCGCTCGCCACATTCCTCGGCCTCGCCTCGGCGGGCTTCGCGATCGCCCTCAAGGATCCGCTGACCAATCTCGCCGGGTGGGCGTTCATCGTGTGGCGGCGACCGTTCGAGGTCGGCGATCGCATCGAAATCGCCAAACACCGTGGCGATGTCATCGACGTCCATCTGTTCCAGTTTACCCTGAACGAGATTGGCGTCTGGGTCGACGCGGATCAAAGCACCGGCCGCATCGTTCATATCCCGAATCAACTGATCTTCACCGAGCCGGTCGCGAACTACGACAAAGGCTTCAAGTACATCTGGAACGAAGTGCCGGTGCTCGTGACGTATGAGAGCAACTGGAGGAAGGCAAAAGAGATTCTGACCGCCATCGCCTTCAAGCACGCCGAGCATCTCACGGCGGAGGCGGAGCGCGATCTGCTGGCCGCCTCACAGCAGTTTCTGATCAACTACAAGAAGCTGACGCCGATCGTCTATACCAGCTCTGTGGCCTCCGGCATTCTGCTCACGATTCGTTATCTGATCGAGCCGCGCCGCCGCCGCGGTACCGTATCGGCCATTTGGGACGACATTTTGACCGAATTCGGGAAGACAAAGGACATCGATCTCGCCTATCACACCGTCCGTTCGTTCAGCAACCCGATCGAAGGCAAGATCATCGGCACGCCCGACGCCTAGCGCAGTGCCGTGCCGGTCTCGACGACGGCGTGCACCAGCAGATCGAAATCCTCACGCCGGCTGCGATGGTTCGTGATTGCGACGCGGATAGCGAACCTGCCGTTGAGGACCGTCTGCGACGGAATCGCCAGCCCGCTTTCTTGGATCCGCAGCAGGATCTCCTTGTTCAAGGCGTTCAACGTCGCATCATCAACTCCCGGCACGACGAATCGGAAGCAGACGACGTTGAGCGGCGCGGGCGCCAGCAATTCGAGCCGTGGATGCTTCGTCACGAGCCCCGCGAGGTAATGCGCCTGCCGTACGTTCTGCTGGATCAACTGCGCGAACGCATTCAGTCCGTGGGTCTTGAACGACATCCATACCTTGAGGGCCCGGAACCCGCGCGACAGCTGGATCCCCCGTTCGGCGAAGGGAAAGCCGCCCGCCGCGATGCCGCGATCGAACGACGCGAGGTAGGCCGGAGTCACGTTGAAGGTGGCGCGATGCGCCTTCTGGTCGCGCACCAGCGTGCATCCCACCTCGTACGGCATATACAGCCACTTATGCAGATCGAACGCGACCGAATCGGCTTGCTCGAGCCCGGAGACCAACCGGCGGAGCTCCGGGACGAGCGCCGCCAGCGCGCCGAAGGCGCCATCGACGTGGAACCAGGTGTTTTCCTCGCGACTCAACGCGGCCAGTGCGCGCAGATCGTCCGTCGCTCCAGTGTTCACCGTGCCCGCGTTTCCGACGATGCAAATGGGCCGGCGGCCCGCGGCCTTGTCGGCGGCCAGCGTCTCGCGCAGCGCCTGCAGGTCGATCGCGTAATCGGCGGTGACGGGAATCGAGCGTAATGCATCATGCCCGAGTCCCAGTAGCTCGACGGCTTTGCGTACTGAGGAATGGGTTTCGCTCGAGGCGTAGACCGTGAGTTTCGGTCCGGCATGCACGCCGCTCTCGCGAATATCGAACCCCGCGCACGCGTTCCGCGCCACCGCCAGGCCCACGAAGTTCGCCATTGAGCCACCGGAGACGAGCAGACCATGCGTCTCGGCGGGAAGTCCCAGCAGCTCGACGAGCCACCCGATGACCTGATTCTCCACGACGGCGGGCGCGTCATCGAACTCGGCAACCTGCGGATTCATTCCGGAGGCCAGCATATCCGCCAGCATCGCGAACGGCGTCCCCGTCCCGATCACCCAGCCCCAGAAACGCGGATGGATATTGCCGGTCGGGTAGGGCAGCACGTCGCGCTTGAATTCTTCGTAGACGTCTTGGGCAGCGGTCGGTTTGCGCGGGGTCGGGGCACTGGACAGCCGTTTGCGGACGTCCGCGGGGACCGGCCGCCAGACGGGGCGCTCCCGCACCGTGCGCAGATACTCCAGCATCTCGTCCACCATTCGGTGGCCGAGCTGGCGCAGCTCCTCCCACTCCCGCGTATCGACGGGGTCGAGGCTAATCTCCGGCGAGGACCTCGTAGTGGTCGACGAAGGGTTCGAGCTCGACGAGGAAGTCACGGTCTTCCGGGTAGTAGTGGGCTTTCTCATAGTCCTCTCCGGCGAAGCGCCGGATTGCCTCGAATGAATCCCACAGCGAAATGAACGTGAACTCGGCGCGATCCTGCTTGATGCGCCGCAGCACGTAGACGCCACGATTGCCGGGTGTCGCGCGGCACTCCCGCGCGCCCGTCCGCTCGAGATAGACGGCGTACTCGTCGGCCCGCGCGGCGTCGGTCACGCCATGCCAGATGCGGGCGATCAATTTAGAGGCGGTCGAGCTTGGCGACGGTGCGTTCATTGCGGACGTTTCCGGTGTTCAGGGTCGAATTGGGCTCGAACAACAGGACGTGCGTTTCTTCTTCGGCAACCGGGAGATGCTCGACGCCGTGCGGAATGATGACGAACTCGCCCGGCTCGATCACGAGGTCCTTGTCTCTCAACTTCATCCGGAGCCGACCCTTTACGACCAGAAACAGCTCGTCTTCGCGCTCGTGATGGTGCCAGACGAACTCGCCCTTGAGCTTGGTGAGCTTCACGAGGTTGTCGTTCACTTCGCCGACGATCTTGGGACTCCACTGATCCTGAAACCGGCCGAACATCTCGGTGAGATTGACCTTGCGAATCGTCATGAGGCGCGCTCCAGCACGGTGTTCGTGTCCAGCACGGTTGAGAATTCGCCGTTGAGGTCGGCCAGGGCAACGTCATGCAGCAGCTCTGATCCGTAGCGCCGGCCATCGTGCCCGGTATTGTCGAATGTCGCGGTCGCGTCGGATACTACGTAGGTCGTAAAGCCGAGGTTGCCGGCCATCCGCGCGGTGGTAGAGACGCACAGGTTTGTCTGCATCCCGACGACAATGAGCGTCGTCACGCCGCGGCGGCGCAGGTCCGCTTCGAGCGTGGTGCCGATGAACGCGCTGCTGACTGACTTCTGCACGACCGGCTCGCCGGGAAGGGGACGCACTTCGTCTTTGATCTCGACGCCGGGCTGTCCGGGGCGGAGCGGAGACTTCGGTTCTGTGGAGAGGTGCTGGACGTGGACGATGGGTCGCCCCGTCTTGCGCCAGGCGGCCTGGAGCCGCGCGATGTTCCTCTCGAGATCGGGATTGTTGCGATTGTACTGCTTGGCGTAGACATCCATCCCTTTCTGGACGTCTACGATCAAGAGAACCGCATCAGTGGGGAGTTGCGGCGTCATGTACTGGCCTCGGGCTCGGGGCGGATGGCCGGATTGTCGGATGGGCGGATCGTAGCCCCGCTTTCGATCCGTCCATCCGCCGATCCGCCCATCCGCCGCAGTCTATGCGAGAACTGAATCCAGACAACAGCAACCAGGATCATGCCCATCGCGATAAATGTGCGCGGGCCCACCGGTTCGTGCAGCAGCAGCCAGCCCAGTAGCACGGCGATCACGGGGTTCACGTAGGCGTAGGTACCGACGATCGTGGCCGATGCGTGGCGCAGCGCGTATGAATAGGCGCTGTAACCGAGGATCGATCCGAAGATCACGAGATACGCGATGGCGCCAATCCCTCGCGCACTCAGATGCCACGCTGCCCACTCGCCGAGCACCGTGCCGACCAGCGCGACCGCGGCGCCGCCCACGATCATCTGAAATGCGGCGCCCATGTAGGGGCTGGCCTGCGTGGGGTGACGTTTCGCGTACACGGTCCCGAGCGACCACGAGGCACTCGCAATCGTGAGCGCGAGCGGTCCGCGCTTATCCGCCGCAAGAATTTCGGCGGGCGTGGCACCGACCAGCAGCAGAGTTCCCAGGAAGCCGAGCAGCAATCCCGCGATGACGCGCCAATTCAGCTCGCTCGAGCCGCCTGGGATGATCGCGTCGAACAACGCAGTCCACATCGCGACCGTGACGACGAAGACGCTGGCGATGCCGGAGCCGACGTACTGCTCGGACCAGACGACGAACGCATTTCCGCCGGCCAGCAACAACAGGCCAACGATCGTCAGCGTGCGCCAGTCGCTTTTGCGCGGCAACGGATCGCCGAGTGCGCGGGCCAGGGCGAGCAGGATGAGTCCCGCCACCAGAAATCGCAGACCGGCAAACAGGAACGGCGGCAGCTCCGTGACGCCGACTTTGATCGCGAGATAGGTCGAGCCCCAGAAGACGCAGACGACCAGATACGCGATGAGGGCTTTGCCTTTGAGCGCGGCCATCAGTCGGGCTCCGTGGGAATGAAGCCCGGCTTTTCGAAGAGCGTCGACAGCACGATCGTCGTGCGCGTGTTCATCTGTGAGTTCGGCCCGCGCAGGTCGCGCAGGATCGCCTGCACGCCCTCGAGATCGGGCGCGACGACTTTGAGGATGTAGCAGTCGTCGCCGGCGATGTGATGGCACTCGAGCACACCGGGATGTTTTTCCATCTCGCGCATGCGCGGCTCGTCGCCGACGTAGTCACTCGAGCCATAGCGCACCGCCACGAACGCCGTCACCGGCAGACCGACCTTCGCGCGGTCGAGCTGCACGCGATAGCCGCGGATGTATCCCGACTCTTCGAGGCGTTTGACGCGCTCCATGATCGCGGGCCGCGACAGGCCGACTTCATCCGCGACCGCTTGGTAGCTCGCCCGGCCGTCCTGCGCGAGAATGCGAAGAATCCGTCGGTCAGTGGCGTCGAGCTCAGTCTTTGCGGGCATTTGGAAGGCTCTCCACGCGATTATCCGACTATCCGTTGCTAGAACACTGTGTTGGTGAACGCATCATAACTCTAGCCAGTTCCTGCCCGACGGAATATCCGGTTTTGACTCCTGAATTGTCCTTGGATTAGGACAGTGGGCGGGCTACTATTCGGGCGATGCAGGCTCTGCGCGCCCTCGTTCGCACTTACCCCTCGGTCCTGCTTGGGTATTCGGGCGGAGTGGATTCGGCCCTCCTCGCGGTCGTGCTGCGCCAGGAGCTCGGCAGGGATCGGATGCTGGCGGCGATCGGTCGGAGCGCCTCGTACCCGGATGCGCAGTGGCAGGTGGCTCGCGATGTCGCCGCACAGTTCGACATCCCGCTCGTCGAGATCGAGACGCATGAGCTCGAGGATGCGAACTATCTCGCCAACCCCACCAACCGCTGCTTCTACTGCAAGACGGAGTTATGGCACCGGCTCGTGCCGCTCGCGCGTGAACGCGGCCTGAGCGTCGTGTGTGACGGCACGAACGCCGACGATCTGCGCGAACACCGCCCCGGGAAGGCGGCGGGTGTGGAAGCGGGCGTGCGCTCGCCGCTCGCCGAGGTGGGACTCACCAAAGCAGAGATCCGCGCCGCTTCGCGCGAGCTTAGGCTACCGACATGGGATGCGCCCGCGGCACCCTGCCTCTCGAGTCGCGTGCAATACGGACTCTCGATTACGCCCTCGCGCTTGAAACAGGTGGAAGAGGGAGAAGCGTATCTGCGCACACTGGGGGTCACCGGTGACTTGCGCGTTCGCCACCTCGGCGGACTTGCGCGCCTCGAAGTCGAGCCGTCGTGGATTCCGTGGGTCGAAGCGCGCCGCGCGGCGATTACGGCTCATCTCACGGCGCTGGGATTCGCACAGGTCGAGATCGACCCGCGCGGCTACCGACGGGGGAGCCTGTTAGAGCGTTCGTCGCCCTGAATTTTCCCGATCAGCTGCGTCACGAGCTGTGGGACGCGCTCGCGCCGCTGCGCGAGCGTCGCGAGAAGTTGCCGGTCAAATGGGTGCGCCCCGAGAACATTCATCTGAGTCTGAAATTTCTGGGTGACGTGGAAGAAACGTGGGAGCCGGAGCTGGCGGCAGCCTTGACGCGCGCCGCGGGTACGCGCGGTGAGCCACGCCCCCTGACGTTACAGATCACCGGATTCGGGGTATTCCCGGACTATCACCGCCCGCACGTGCTGTGGGCGGGCGTGACACCCGAGCCCGGGCTCGAGCTGCTGCAGCACGGCGTCGAGCAGGAGTTTGCGCCGCTCGGCTTTCCGACCGAAGCAAGGGCATTTCGGCCGCACGTCACGCTGGGACGCGCCGCACGCGATGCGCGGCCGCGCGATTTCACCGGCCTCGAAGAGATCCTCGCGGGAACGGACTTCGATGCGACCGTCACCGTCGCTGAGGTAGACCTAATGCAGAGCACGCTCCAACCAACAGGCCCGGTGTATCAGGTCAAATACCATGAACGGCTGTCTTAAAGGCGTTTTCAAACTCGGCTGCGCCGTGGCCGTGCTCGGCGCGCTCGTCTTGGCGTGGTGGTTCCGCGAGCCGATCCTACACACGTTCGCGCGCTGGTTCGGGCGCCCGACGGCGTTGCCGTCGGTCGCCGACACGGGCGTGGGGGCACCGACACCGTCAGCCACGGCGTCGGGAAAGGCCAAGGTCGGGAATCTTCGAACCAGCGCCGGCCCCGATTCGGTGGTTCTCACACCGAACGAAATGGCCTCATTGATCGGCGGAGGGATCGACTGGAGTGTGCGCAAGATGTACGACTCGCTGCGCGTCGAACTCCAGGAAGGAAAGCTGATCCTGCACGCACGCCTGGACACGCGCGCTCTGCCGCCGGGGACGCTCGGCCCGTTCGCGGGAATGTTCGGCGAACACGAGCCGCTGCGCATGGCAGGCACGGTGTCCATCGCGCGGCCGGGGACGGCATTGTATGACATCAGCGAGATCACCCTGCGCGGCATCGAAATCCCCAGTCCGGTCGTGCACTCCATCGCGAAGCAAATGGCCGGCGCCTCGGCGAACGGCGCCGTGCCGCTGAAGGTGGATCCCGCCGTCTCCGCTGTCGCGGTGCATCCGACCGCGGTGGTGCTCTACAAGAGGCGGCGAGCAAGCCAGTGAGTCCCCGCCGAGTGATGATCGTGGATGACGAAAAGGGCATTCGCGAGGCCCTGAAACAGGTCCTCGAATACGAAGAGATCGAGGTCCAGGCGTGCGCCTCAGGGCATGAGGCCATCCGTGCCTATCCCGACTTCAAGCCGCATCTCGTGTTCCTGGACGTGAAGATGGAGGGGATGGACGGCCTGGAAGCGCTGCAGCGCGTCCGCGAGCTGGACCCGCAAGCACAGGTCGTGATGATCTCCGGGCACGGCTCGATCCAGACTGCCGTCGAAGCGACCCAGCTCGGCGCCTACGATTTCCTCGAGAAGCCGCTCGATACGGATCGCATTCTGCTGACACTGCGGAACGCGCTCCAGCACGTCGTCCTCGTCAGCGAAAACGTGCGGCTCAAGCAGGAAGTCCGCGCGCAATACGAAATCGTCGGCTCGAGCAAGGCGATTCGCCACGTGATCGATCTGATCGAGAAGGTCGCGCCCACGCCGGCCCGCGTCCTGATCACGGGTGATAACGGCACCGGCAAGGAGCTGGTGGCACGGGCGATTCACGCGCTGAGTCCGCGCGCCACTGGGCCGTTCGTCGAGGTCAATTGCGCGGCAATCCCGACGGAGCTGATCGAGAGCGAGCTGTTTGGCCACATGAAGGGCAGCTTTACGGGCGCGTTCACCGATCGCGCCGGCAAGTTCGAACTCGCGGACGGCGGCACGCTGTTTCTCGATGAAATCGGCGATATGAGCCTCTCGGCGCAGGCGAAAGTGCTGCGCGCGCTACAGGAGGGCGTGATCTCCTTGGTCGGATCGGGAAAAGCACTGCCGGTGGACGTGCGCGTGATCGCCGCGACGAACAAGAACCTCGGCGCGGAAATCGAGCAGGGCCGGTTTCGTGAAGACTTGCTCTACCGGCTGAATGTGGTCCCGATCCATGTGCCCGCGCTGCGCGAGCGACGTGGCGACATCGCGCAACTGGTCACGCATTTCTCGAACGAGTTGACGCAGCGCGGCGGACGTCCGGTCAAGGAGGTCGACGCGGCCGCGGTCGAGCGGCTCACGGCGCATGATTGGCCCGGCAACATCCGAGAGTTGAAGAACGCAGTCGAGCGCCTCCTCATTCTGGCGTCCGGCGCCACGGTGACTCAGAACGATGTCGAGCGGCTGGTCGGGAAGGGGGAGGGAAGAGGGAAGGGTGCCGTGAGTAGCGCGGGAGGAGATGCCGCCTGGTTACGCGCCGGCACGTTCGAAGAATTCAAGCAGTCGGCGGAGCGCGCGTTCCTCCTTGGCAAGCTGCAGGAGCACGACTGGAACGTGTCGGAGACCGCGCGCACATTGCAGATGCCGCGGAGCAATCTCTACAAGAAGATCGAGCGGTATGGATTGGCGCGCGGTCGAGAGGGAGGGGGAGGGATCTAGTGAAGGACAAAGATCCAAAAGACCGCGATTGGGATCGCGAGATGCGCGAGGTGGACAAGCTGCTGGCGAAGTTGCCCGACGCCGAGCCGACACTCGGCCGCGGCGTGCCGACGGTACCGGTCTCGCTGCATCCCTCGCTCGGAGGCGTTGCGGGAGCTGGCGCATTACAGCCCGCCGGTCGGGCGCGGGGGCGAGCCTGGTTGACCACGTGGCTACGTGTGGGGCTGGGAATCGCTTTGGGCGTCGGTATGCTCGTCTGGCCATACACCCACGCGTGCGGGCTCAAGCTGGTTTTCTATCTTATCGGCGCGACGACGGTCACGATCGCCGGAGTGTGGAGCGCCCTGACCTCCTGGAAGCGGCGGCTGGGCATCGCCCATACGCTGTCCATCATCCTGATCATTTGGGGTCTCGCGTTAGCCGGTCGCCAGCTGCTGCCGCGCGTCTACGGCAAGACCCCCGTTCCTTTCTTCTGTCCCGAACCGTGAAAGCCATGGCTCCCCCTCCCCCTCCCCCTCCCGAATTCAAGAATTTCATCGCCGGCGATTGGGTCGCTCCCGCGACGGGCGAGCACTTCGAGAATCGCAACCCGGCGGACTGGAACGATGTCATCGGTCGGTTCCCGCGTTCGGGACCTGACGACTTGAAGCGCGCCATTGCATCGGCCAAGCGCGGCTTCGCGCAGTGGTCCAAGACGCCGGCGCCGATTCGCGGCCAGGTGCTGCAACGCGTCGGCCAGCTGTTGGTCGAGCGCAAGGATGACATCGCGCGCGCAATGACGCGGGAGATGGGCAAGGTGGTTGCGGAGACGAAGGGCGACGTGCAGGAGGGCATCGACACCGCGTTTTATGCCGCCACGGAAGGGCGCCGCCTCTTTGGACGTGTCGTGCCGTCCGAGCTGCGCAATAAGTGGGCGATGAGCTATCGCCGGCCGATCGGGATCGCGGGACTGATCACGCCGTTCAACTTTCCGCTCGCGATCCCCACCTGGAAGATGTTTCCGGCGCTGCTGTGCGGAAACGCGGTGATCTTCAAACCTGCGGAGGACGTCCCGCACACGGCGCATCTGCTGGTCGAGGTGTTGCTCGAAGCGGACTTGCCCTCGGAGGTGGTGCAGCTCGTCCATGGGCAGGGTTCGGTGGTTGGTCGCGCGCTCGTCGAGCATCCGGACGTCCCGGTGATCTCCTTCACCGGCTCGACCGAGACCGGGGCGGCCATCGGCGCGACGTGCGGCAAGATGCACAAGCGGCTGTCGCTCGAGATGGGCGGCAAGAACGCGATGATTGTGATGGACGATGCCGATCTGGATCTAGCGCTCGACGGTGTGCTGTGGGGCGCGTTCGGCACGACCGGGCAGCGCTGCACCGCGACCAGCCGGCTCATCCTGCACGAGAAGATCCACGACAGGTTCGTAAAGATGCTGACCGATCGCGCGGCCAAGCTGCGGCTCGGTCCGGGTCTCGACGACAAGACCGAGGTCGGGCCCTTGATCCACGAGGAAGCGCGTCAGAA
>WNFB01002902.1_pt1 | contig 15052 bp, 9 predicted proteins | sample 5400501 | NCBI WGS metagenome assembly WNFB01 (sample SAMN13153341, study PRJNA577476) | soil metagenome | isolation source: 200 cm saprolite under Douglas fir tree site 2 hole 1 | place: USA:California | collected 2015-04-18
TGGGCGCAAGCCGCGGCGACCGAGCGCCGGCGACGATCGCCGCGTCGCTGCGGACATTTCGAACAAGGCTGCGCCACCAGGCAGCTGACGATCGCGAGATTTCTTTCCACGCGCATCGCCAACCGTCCCGCGCTGCGGGACCAATCATCGGTCCCTCGATGGCCGACCATCACCGGAGCGCACGATGTTGAAGCCGCTCGAATCGGTCCACGGCGCCTATTCGAACAAACGACCCTTCCCGACGCTGCCACCGACCCACGACCCGAGACCCGCCATGCAAGCGACCCCCACGGAGACGGAGCGCTGGGCCCGGGTTAAGCAGCGCCTGCGCGCCGACGTCGGCGACGACGTGTTCTCGAGCTGGTTCGCCCGCATGGATCTCGACGGGATCGACGCGGAAGTGGTCCGCCTCTCGGTGCCGACCAAGTTTCTCAAGAGCTGGATCCAGGCGCACTACATCGAGCGCGTGCTCGTCTGCTGGAAGGCCGAGCAGCCGGGACTGCGCCGCATCGATCTCAACGTGCGCTCCGCGGTCATCCGCACGCAGACGCGGGCGAAGCCGGAGCCGGCGTGCGAGGCGGAACGCGCGGCGCCGCAAGCCGCGCCGGAACGCGAGCCGCGCATCATGATGCCGCCGGCGGCGGCGAACGACGCGCCCGGCGCCTCCCCGCTCGATCCGCGCCTGACCTTCAACGCTTTCGTGGTCGGCCGCTCCAACACGCTCGCCCACGCGGCGGCCAAGCAGGTGGCCAACGGCCGGCGCGGCGAGACGGTGATGTTCAACCCGCTCTATGTCCATTCCGGCGTGGGGCTCGGCAAGACGCATCTGCTGCAGGCGATCGCCTGGGCCGGCAACACGTGGGCCGGCAACGTCCCCGGCGGCCGCAAGGTGCTCTATCTCACCGTCGAGAAGTTCATGTACGGGTTCGTGGCGGCGCTCAAGACGCAGACCGCGATCGCCTTCAAGGAGACGCTGCGCGGCATCGACGTGCTGGTGATCGACGACCTGCAGTTTCTCCAGGGCAAGTCGACCCAGGCCGAGTTCTGCCACACGCTCAACGCTCTGATCGACGCGGGCCGGCAGGTGGTGATCGCGGCCGACCGGCCGCCGTCCGATCTCGAGACGCTGGACGAGCGGGTGCGCTCGCGCCTCGCCGGCGGCCTCGTAGTCGAGATGGGAGGCCACGAGGAAGAGCTGCGGCTCGCGATCCTCAAGTCGCGGGTCGCCGCGGCGCGGGCGCACCACGTCGGCTTCGACGTGCCGGCGCCGGTGCTCGAGTTCATCGCCAAGACGGTGACGCATAACGGCCGCGATCTCGACGGCGCGCTCAACCGCCTGCTCGCCCACAACAAGCTCACCGGGCAAACGATCACCATCGAGATGGCCGAGCGCGCGGTGCGCGACCTGGTGCGGCCGCCGGAACTCAAGCGCGTCAAGATCGAGGACATCCAGCGCACGGTGGCGCGCCAATACAACATCAGCCGCGCCGACCTGTTGTCCTCGCGCCGCACCGCCAACGTGGTGCGCCCGCGCCAGATCGCCATGTATCTCTCCAAGGCGCTGACCTTGCGCTCGCTGCCGGAAATCGGCCGCCGGTTCGGGGGACGCGACCACACCACGGTGCTGCACGCGGTGCGCAAGGTCGAGACGCTGATGGTCAACGACGCGCGGCTCGCCGAGGAGGTCGAGGTGCTGAAGCGCCTGCTGCAGGAGTGACGCGGGGGCCGGCACCCTCTCCGCGCCGGCGCCCGCCGGCGGGGAGAGGGGCGGGGTGCGGGGACCCTCGCGCGGCGTGCCGAGTGGACCCTTGCCGAATCCCCCCGGCCGCGCCACTTTCTTCCCCCCGGCGCCGCACGTGCTTGGCGCCGGGCGCCGCGGCGCGAGCGGCACTCCGTGCGCGCGGGGCGTTGGGACGCGATGGAGCGGGGTTCGCCATGAAAGTGACCGTCGAGCGCTCGGCGCTCCTGAAATGCCTCGGCCACGTCCACCGGGTCGTCGAGCGGCGCAACACGATTCCGATCCTCGCCAATGTGCTCATTCGCGCCGGCGACGCGCGGCTCGCGGTCAAGGCGACCGACCTCGACCTCGAGGTGATCGAGACCATCGCGGCCGACGCCGCCGCCCCCGGGGCCACCACGGTGCCGGCGCACATGATCTACGACATCGTGCGCAAGCTTCCGGAGGGCGCGCAGGTCGTGCTCGACGCCTCGGGCGATCGGGGGAGCCTCGCGATCCGCGCCGGGCGCGCCCAGTTCAGCCTGCAGACGCTGCCGGAAAGCGATTTTCCCGATCTTGCCGCGGGCGAGATGACGCACCGGTTCGCGGTCGCCGCCAAGGACCTCAAGCGGCTGATCGACAAGACCCAGTTTGCCATCTCGACCGAAGAGACGCGCTATTATCTCAACGGCATCTACCTGCACACGGCCGAGGCCGGCAAAGCCGCCAGCCTGCGCGCGGTCGCGACCGACGGCCACCGGCTCGCCCAGGTCGATCTCGCCGCGCCGACGGGCGCGGCCGGCATGCCCGGCGTGATCGTGCCGCGCAAGACGGTCGGCGAGGTCCAGCGGCTGATCGAGGACGTCGAGAGCGAGGTCCAGGTCGAGCTGTCGCAGACAAAGGTCCGCTTCACCATCGGCGACGTGGTGCTGACCTCGAAGCTGATCGACGGAACCTTCCCCGACTACGCGCGCGTCATTCCGCTCGGCAACGACAAGGAGCTTGTGGTCGGCAAGCCCGACTTCGAGGCGGCGGTCGATCGCGTCTCGACCGTGTCGAGCGAGCGCGGGCGCGCCGTGAAGCTGTCGCTCTCGGGCGGCAAGCTGGTGCTGTCGGTGACCAATCCGGACTCCGGCAGCGCCACCGAGGAGATCGAGGTGGAGTACGGCGCCGAGCGGCTCGATATCGGCTTCAACTCGCGCTATCTGCTCGATATCGCCTCGCAGATCGAAGGCGAGGTCGCCGTGCTCAAGCTGGCCGATCCGGGCTCGCCGACCCTGATCCAGGATCGCGACGCGAAGGACGCGCTCTACGTCCTGATGCCCATGCGGGTGTAATGCCGCCGCCCGTTACGGTCCGCATTGTCCGCCTGACGCTGACGAATTTCCGCAGCTATCGCGCCGCCAGCCTTGCGGTCGACCGCGCGCTCGTCGTGCTGGTCGGGCCGAACGGCGCCGGCAAGACCAATCTGCTCGAGGCAATCTCGTTCCTTACGCCGGGCCGCGGGCTGCGCCGCGCCACGGTCGAGGAAGCGGCGTTCGCGGAGGGCGACGGGTCGTGGGCGGTTGCCGCCGAGGTCGAGGGCGCGCTCGGGCTGGCGACGCTCGGCACCGGGATCGACGCGCCCGGCGCGGACGATCCCGCGCCGATGCGAAAATTCCGCATCGATCGCGAGCCGGCCGCCGCGGCGGCGGCGTTTGCCGATCATCTGCGGATCGTCTGGCTGGTGCCGGCCATGGACGGCCTGTTCGCCGGACCGCCCTCGGAGCGGCGGCGCTTCCTCGATCGCCTGGTGCTGGCGGTCGACGCTTCGCATATGAGCCGGGTCAACGCGCTCGATCGCTCCTTGCGCTCGCGCAACCGGCTGCTGGAACAGCCGAGCCCGGATGCCCACTGGCTCGATGCGGTCGAGCATGAGACCGCCGAACTGGCGGTCGCGGTCGCGGCCGCGCGGGCCGAAACGATGCGGCGGCTCGCGGCCGCGCTCGCCGCCAACAAGGATACGGCCTCGCCGTTTCCGTGGGCGGCGATCGCGCTCGAGGGGGCGCTCGAGCACGACATCGGCGCGCGTCCGGCGAGCGAGATCGAGGACGGCTACCGCGCGGCGCTGCGCGAGGGGCGCCCGCGCGACGCCGCCGCCGGCCGCACGCTCTTGGGCCCGCACCTCACCGATTTGCTGGTCACGCACGGCCCCAAGGGAATTCCGGCCGCCAACGCGTCGACCGGCGAGCAGAAGGCGCTCCTCATCGGCCTCGTGCTCGCCCATGCGGGGCTGGTGGCGGCGATGACCGGGTTCGCGCCGGTGCTGCTGCTCGACGAGATCGCCGCCCACCTCGATCCGGAGCGGCGCAGCGCGCTCTACGCGGCGCTCGGGAAGCTCGGCGCGCAGGTGTGGATGAGCGGCGCCGACCCGACGGTGTTCGCCGAGATCAGGGGCGAAGCGGCCTGGTTCGACGTTATTCCGGGCCGCGCGGAGCGGCGAGTCTAGGGCCGTTCCGGCCGCTCGTCGGCACCCCCGATTCGGGTGGCGCCGGCGGCATCGGGCGGGCCTTCCGGCGACCCTGGAATTCCGCAGAAAGTTACTTATATATCAACAGGTTCGATACGATCACTTTGGCCTGTACGGGGCCCTGCTTTCGTGTCAAACCAAGCTCCAGTATCCCCGTTTTTTTTCGAACCGATTCGAAGGTCCCAATGGCCGAGCCTGCTCGCCAACAAAAGGCCCCGTCCCCATCCGACTACGGCGCGGAATCGATCAAGGTCCTCAAGGGCCTTGATGCCGTGCGCAAGCGACCGGGCATGTACATCGGCGATACCGACGACGGCTCGGGCCTGCACCACATGGTCTACGAGGTGGTCGACAACGCGGTCGACGAGGCGCTCGCCGGCTACGCCAAGGAGGTGACGGTCAGACTCAATCCCGACGGCTCGTGCACCGTGCGCGACGACGGCCGCGGCGTCCCGACCGACATCCACAAGGGGGAAGGCGTGTCGGCCGCCGAGGTCATCATGACCCAGCTGCATGCGGGCGGAAAGTTCGACCAGAACTCCTACAAGGTGGCGGGCGGGCTGCACGGCGTCGGCGTGTCGGTCGTCAACGCGCTGTCGAGTTGGCTCAAGCTGACGATCTGGCGCGACGGCATGGAGCACTTCATCGAGTTCAAGGACGGCGTCGCGGTGGCTCCGCTCGCCGTCGTCGGCGCCGCGCACGACCGGCAGGGCACCGAGGTGACGTTTCTGGCGTCGAAAAAGACGTTCTCCATGACGGAGTTCGATTTCGCCACGCTGGAGCATCGGCTGCGTGAACTCGCCTTCCTCAATTCCGGCGTCACCATCGTGCTCTCCGACATGCGCCATGCGGTCGAGAAGCGCGAGGAGATGCGCTACGAGGGCGGCGTCGAGGCGTTCGTCAAATATCTCGACCGCAACAAGGCGCCGCTGGTGCCGAGCCCGATCGTCATCAAGGCCGAGCGCGACGGCATCGTCGTCGAGGCGGCGTTGTGGTGGAACGACGGCTATCACGAGACGATGCTGTGCTTTACCAACAACATCCCGCAGCGCGACGGCGGCACCCACCTTGCAGGCTTCCGCGGCGCGCTGACGCGCCAGGTCACCAGCTATGCGGAAGGCGGGGGCTTTGCCAAGAAGGAGAAGGTCCAGCTCACCGGCGACGACTGCCGCGAAGGGCTGACCGCCGTGCTCTCCATCAAGGTGGCGGACCCCAAGTTCTCCTCGCAGACGAAGGACAAGCTCGTTTCCTCCGAAGTACGGCCGGCGGTCGAGGGCGTCATCAACGACGCGCTCAAGGCTTGGTTCGAGGAGCATCCGTCCGAGGCCAAGGTCATCGTCGGCAAGGTGATCCAGGCGGCCGCGGCGCGCGAGGCGGCGCGCAAGGCGCGCGAGATGACCCGCAAGAGCGCGCTCGGTGTCACCTCGCTTCCGGGCAAGCTTGCCGATTGCCAGGAGCGCGATCCGGCGAAATCCGAGCTGTTCATCGTCGAGGGCGACTCGGCCGGCGGCTCGGCCAAGCAGGGCCGCAACCGCGAGTTCCAGGCGGTGCTGCCGTTGCGCGGCAAGATCCTCAACGTCGAGCGCGTGCGCTTCGACAAGATGCTCTCCTCCGAACAGATCGGCACGCTGATCACCGCGCTCGGCACCGGCATCGGAAGCGACGAGTTCTCGGTGGACAAGCTGCGCTATCACAAGATCATCATCATGACGGACGCGGACGTTGACGGCGCCCACATCCGCACGCTCCTGCTCACCTTCTTCTACCGGCAGATGCGCGAGATCATCGACCGCGGCCATCTCTTCATCGCGCAGCCGCCGCTCTACAAGGTCTCGCGTGGAAAATCCGAACAGTATGTCAAGGATGAGCGTGCGCTCGAGGATTACCTGATCGATGCGGGCGTCGAGGATGCGGTGCTCCAGCTCTATTCCGGCGAGCACCGCGCCGGCGGCGACCTGCGCACGCTGGTCGAGGAAGCGCGCGTCATCCGCAACGTGCTGCGTGGATTGCACAGCCGCTACAATCGCCGCGTCGTCGAGCAGGCCGCGATTCTCGGTGTGCTCAATTCCGACATTTTCGGCGATCCGGTAAAGGCGGCGGCGGCGGCGCCCTACATTGCGCGACGCCTCGATGCGCTTTCCGAGGAAACCGACCGCGGCTGGCAGGGCGCGTTCAGCGAGGCGCAAGGCTTCACGTTCGAGCGCACGCTGCGCGGCGTCAGCGAGGTCGCGATCATCGATGCGGCGCTGCTCAACTCAGCCGATGCGCGCAAGCTTGACGAATACGCCGTCTCTCTGCAGGCGGCTTATGAGCGGTCCGGCCTGCTCCGCCGCAAAGATATGGAAATGGCGATCCACGGACCGGTCGGCCTGTTCGAGGCCGTCATGGCAGCCGGCCGCAAAGGCGTGGCGCTGCAGCGCTACAAGGGCCTGGGCGAGATGAACGCCGAGCAGCTGTGGGAAACGACACTCGACATCGAGGCGCGCTCGCTCCTCCAGGTGAAGGTCAAGGAGGTCGACGAGGCCGACGACATTTTCACCAAGCTGATGGGCGACGTGGTCGAGCCGCGCCGCGAGTTCATCCAGGAGAACGCGCTCGCGGCGAGCGTGGACGTGTAGCCCGCAGGTTCGCCGGCGAAATCCGTTTCCTCTCTGCGCAAGATCGTGGCGGCCGAAAAGGCCGCTCGCGTCAACGCGCGATTTTCGCGAATTGCTAAATCAAAGGTTCCGCGGCGAGCGGACCCGGTCTATCATCACGCAGTGAAAAAATAGCGTTGCGCGTGGCGCGGCGCCGGGTCCAAGGGGAGGCGAGATGGCGAACGATCAAGCGACGTTCCGCAACGGCGTGCTGTCGATCTATCAATCGGCGATCGAGGAGATGGCGCACAAGGCGGCGGGGCGGGAACTCACGCCGGGGAACCGGCCCGGGATGGAGGATCCATTCGTGGCCGCGGGCGCGGCCGCCGCGGCGAACCGCATGCCGAATGCCACCGGGCCGCTGCCGCAGGCCGCGGCCGCCGCCATGCCGGACAAGATTCGACAGTGCGCCGAGTTGGGCCTGCAATATCTCATGGCGCAGGCGCGCGGCGACACGACCACCGCCAAAGCGGTCAAGGACAGGATCCAATTCTCCCAGTGCGATCCGAACTGGATCGATACGCTGGAAGAGTACGCCAAATATTTCGGACCCGGCGGCGGCCTGCAGTCCATCCCGTACGTGCGCGCCGGCACGGTCGGCAACAAGGTGCTGGACATGAAGCCGAACGCCCGGGTCGCGTTGATCGCCGACTGGGGCACCGGCACCGACGTCGCGGTGAGCCTGCTGCAAAGCGTCAAGCAGAAGGCCCCCGATGTCGTGATCCATCTCGGTGACGTCTACTACTCGGGCACGCCGGCGGAGTGCGACAAATTCTTCCTGCAGATCCTCGACGATGTCTTCGACCGGGCGAACACGAAAATCCCCGTCTACACGATACCCGGGAACCACGACATGTACGCGGCCGGGACCGGCTTCTACGCCCTCATCGACAAGCTCAACGGCGGCACGCAACGGCAGCCGGCCAGCTTCTTCTGCCTGCGCGCGAGCGACGGCGCCTGGCAGTTCCTCGGACTGGACACGGGCCTGCACGACCACGACCCGTTCCACGTCAAGGAAGTCTTGACCTATCTGGAGACGGACGAGGAGGATTGGCACGTCGACCGCATCAGGGGATTTACCGGGCGCACCATTCTGCTGTCACACCACCAATTGTTCTCCGCCTTCTCGCAGATCGGCCCGCGCAACGTGAACGGCAAGCTCGCTGCGTGCAATCCGCACCTGCTGGCGAGCTACGGCCGGTTCCGGGAGGCCGGGGCGGACCGCGTCGCCGCATGGTTCTGGGGGCACGAGCACAATCTGTGCATCTATCAGCCCTATGCCGGGCTGCAATACGGCCGGTGCATCGGCCATGGGGCGATCCCGGTGTTCGAGGGCGACGGTCCGTACGAGGTGCCCGGCGATCTGGCAGATCCGCCGCAGCTGATCGACCAGACCAAGCTCGCCATGACGAACGGCGTCTATGCGCACGGCTACGTGATGATCGAATTCAACGGCCCGGTCGCCAAGGTCGGCTATTTTCAGGACAGCGCCGATACGCCGTTCTATTCTGAGCAAATAACGACCGCCGCATAAGCCGGACGTCGGAAGACGAGTCCTACGGCGCGGCCGCGACGGAGATTTCCGCCAGCGCGCGGCGCAGCTCGGGAGCGAGGCGGCCGAGCCCGTCCTGGCAGCGGGCGCGGTCGCCGGCCTTGCCGGCCGATTCCAGCTCCGCCGCGGCAAGACCGACGCCGGTGGCACCCACCGCATGGGCGGCGCCCTTGAGCTTGTGCGCGACCGCCGCAAGGCTGGCGAGATCGCCGCTGCGCGCCGCGATGTTGATCTCGCGTTCCGTCTCGGTCGCGGTATCGCGGAATTTGCGCAGCAGCGCGTTGATGGTGGCCTGGTCGTCGCCGAGCCAAGCGGCCAGCACGTTGCGATCGATCGCACTTGCTTCGCAGGCCCTTGCCCGATCGCCGGCGCCGCCGACGCCATCGAGCACGAGCCAGCGCTCGAGCGTCGCGCGCAGCCGCTCGATCTTCACCGGTTTCGCCAGATAGGCGTCCATGCCGGCCGCGAGGCAACGCTCCTCCTCGCCGATCATCGCATTCGCCGTGACCGCAATGATGGGCGTGCGTTCGACGCCGTGCTGCGCCTCGGCCGCGCGAATGCGCCGCGCGAACTCGTAGCCGTCCATGTGCGGCATATGGATGTCGGCGAGAACCGCCGCATGGCGGCCCGGCACCCAGGCGGCGAGCGCCTCGACGCCGTCCTCGACCGTCTCGGCGGCAAGCCCGAGCACCTTGAGCTGGCGCAGCATCACTTCGCGGTTCACCGGATGATCGTCGACGACCAGCACGCATCGGCCGCTGTCCTGCGGCAACGCGCTCGACGCCGCTGCCGGCGCGGAGGCCGGCTTGAGCAGCGTCTTGAGCGGCGAATCCGCCGGCGCCGCCTGCAGCATGAGCGTCACCGTAAAGGTCGAGCCGTGCCCGGGCGTGCTCTCGATCGCGACGTCGCCGTGCATCAGCTGCGCCAGCCGGCGCACGATCGACAGCCCGAGGCCGGTGCCGCCGAACCGGCGCGTGGTCGAGGAGTCGGCCTGGGCAAACGGCTGGAACAGGCGCGCCTGCTGCTCGGCATCGAGCCCGACGCCGGTGTCGCGCACGACGAGGGTGACGCGGGTATGTCCGCCGCCCATCGGCGCCGTCGCGGCGCGCACCTCGATGCCACCCCGCTCGGTGAACTTCACAGCGTTGCCCAGGAGGTTGAACAGTACCTGGCGCAGCCGGGTCGGATCGCCGATCAGCGCGTCGTCCGAGCCGGGCTCGACGGCCGACTTGAGGACAAGCCCCTTGCCGGCGGCCTGCGACGCGAACGTGCTCATCGCCCCGTCGATCAGGCCGGAGAGCGAGAAGACGGTGGTCTCGAGCTCGAGGCGCCCGGCCTCGATCTTCGAGAAGTCGAGCACGTCGTCGATGATGCGCAGCAGGGTCTGCGCCGAATCGCGCATGACGGCGACCGTACGGTGCTGCGCCTCGTCGAGATCCTGCCGTTCCAGCACCTCCATCATGCCGAGCACGCCGTTCATCGGCGTGCGGATCTCGTGGCTCATGGTCGCGAGGAACGTCGACTTCGCCTGGTTGGCGGCTTCCGCGGAATCGCGCGCGGCTTCGGCCGCCCGCTTGGCGGCGGCGAGCGCCTCCTCGCGGCTCGTCAATTCGTCGAACAGGCGCAAGGTCTCGATCGCGATCACCGCCTGATCGGCGAACGTCGCAATCAGCTCGATCTGCCTGTCGTCGAAGGCGCGCTGGGCCGAACGCCCCAGCGCAATCACGCCGATTGGCGTCCCCTCGCGCAGGAGCGGCACGCCCAGCAGGGTCCGGAACCCGTCGCGCTGCTTTTCCGAGAACTTGTACTCGGGGTCCGCCGGGACATCGGGAATATGCACCGGCGCGCCTTCGAGCGCCGTGCGCCCGACCACCGAATCCCGCGCCGGGGCAATTGGCGGTTGCTGGCGCATGAACTCGACGTATTGCGGCGAGAGGCCGTAACTGGCCGCCATCCGGTAGCCGGCGTCCTCGCGCCGAAATATGATCGCGGCCTCGGCGTCGCACACCCGCGCCGCCGACTCGACGAGCTTGTCGAACACCATCTGAAGATCGAAGGTCGAACGACTGATCAACCGGAGAACTTCGGCCGCCGCCACGAGCGCCTCTTCGCGCCGCTTCAGCTCGGTAATGTCGCGGTAAAGACCGAGCACGCCGCCGTCTTCCAGGCGCTGGAAATTGAACTCGACGTATTTGCCGCTCATCGTGCGGCGCTCGTACCTGGAGCCGCCCGGCCGCAGCGCCCGCGCAGCGACCTCCTTGACCTTCGCCTCCACGTCCGTGACGGAGCTGTATTCGCCGCGTTGAACCATGTAGCGAACGATGTCGTGGAACGTGATGCCGGGACGCAGCAGCTCGGGCCCATACTGCATCGTCTTCTGGTGCTGATGATTGCTGAATTGCCAGCGCAAATCCTTGTCGAACAATGTGACGCCGTCGGTCATGTTGTCGAGGATGATCTGCATCACCTCGCGCGCGCGCTCGACGTCGCCGCGCGCGGCCGCGACCTCGGCCTTGGCGACGTGAAGATCGTGTTCGCGCTGCTTAGTCTCGGTGATGTCGCCGGCCGCCCCGAGCACGCGGCGCACGCGGCCGTCAGGCCCGCGCAGCGGCATGCCGTACTGGCGCGTCCAGCGCCACGCGCCGTCGGGCGCGCGATGGCGGTATTGGCAGTCGAACCGCGCCGTCTCGCCCTTGAAACAGGCGATGAGCGCGCGGAGGTAGGCGTGAAGGTCGTCCGGATGGACCCAGCCTGCCCAGCCCTTGGCCGTGGCCAGCGCCGCCGACTGCTCCGGCGACACGCCGAGCATCGTGCACAGCGTCGGGGACATGTAGATGGTGCCGGCCGCGATGTCCCAGTCGTAGAACCCGTAGCCGATCGCTTCCATGGCCAGCGCGTAGCTTTCCTCCGCCCGCGCTGGCTCGTCCGCCGCCTGCGCGGCGGGCCGACGATCGGAACGAGTCGCAAACGTCGACGTCGAAGGACCGTTCGGCATCGAGGAAAGCCTCCAAACCCCGCATCCTATAGCTGCAGTGTACCGCGCAAGTATCGCGGCATGCGCTCAATTGTATCGTCCGTATCACCGGCTCGTGCGGGTCGGTGCAGGCAAATCGACAGCGCCCCGCTGCGGTCGTTCGGCATCCGATGATTGCCATGAACGGCACATGTCATCGATTCAGCCCCCGCGCTCGGGCAGCTCGATCGCCAGCATGACGTTGCTCAGACTCTTGCCGTGGATGTCCTGCGCGAGCGAAATCGTCACGCCGCCGCCGAGCGCGTTCTCGATCACGAAGTTGAAGGCCTTGAGATTGCGCAGCTCGTAGCGGCGGACCGGCCCCTTGGCGATATGCCTGAACGCCGCCATGACGCGCTCGCAGGTGAGCTCGCGCCGCAGAAAATCCCAGTCGTTCGCGTCATAGGCGATGACCGAAATGTGCGCTCGGCGAGCTCGAGCGCCGGCACCAGGCGATCGTCGGATGTGCCCGCGCCGGCGCCGACACGCAGCAGCTTACGCCGGGTCATAAATGCTTCTCCCGCAATATCGGCCTCTCGACGCCGCGCGTTGCGGCGTGTCCGGGACAACGAGATTGTCATATCGCCTTCGGCCGGCATAGGCTTGCGACCCCGCCCTCCTGCTCATCCTCAATCGACGGATCCCCCATGGCCTTCGACTTCAATGGACGACGCGTCGTCATCGCCGCCGGCAGCCGCGGCATCGGCCGATCGATCGCGCTCGCCTTCGCGCGGGCCGGCGCCGGCGTGTCGATTTGCGCCCGCGGTGCCGACGGGCTCGAGCGAACGCGCGCCGAGCTTGCCGCCCTTGGCCGTCCGGTCCACGCGGCGACCTGCGATCTGGGCGAGGCCGACGCCGTCGCGCGCTATGTGGCCGAGGCGGCGACGGCGCTCGGCGGGATCGATGTGCTCATCAACAACGCCTCCGGCTTCGGGCTGAAGGACGACGAGGCCGGCTGGGCGGCGAGCATCGCCGTCGATCTGCTGGCGACCGTGCGGGCAAGCCGGGCGGCGCTCCCTTATCTCAAGCAGTCGGCCGCTGCCGCCATCGTCAACACCTCGTCGATCTCGGCGCTGCGCCCCTCGCCGCGCACGCCGCCCTACGGCGCGATGAAGGCCGCGGTGGTGCACTACACGCAAAGCGAGGCGGTGGCGCTCGCTCCCGCGCGCATCCGCGTCAACAGCGTGGCGCCCGGCTCGATCGAGTTCCCGGGCGGCATGTGGGAGCATCGCAAGACGGCGGAGCCCGCGCTCTATCAGCGCGTCCTGTCCGGCATTCCGTTCGGGCGGCTGGGCCGGCCGGAGGAGGTGGCGAACACGGTGCTGTTCCTGGCGTCGGATGACTCCAGCTGGATCACCGGCCAGACCATCGTGGTGGACGGCGGCCAGATGCTGGCCGGATAGACGGCGGCCGTCGCGCGACTTGCCTCACCGCCCCTCGGCCACGATCAGCGCGGCGGCGCGCTCGGCGAGCGCCGCAATCGTGCGCGATGGATTGACGCCGACCGCCTCCGGCACGATCGCGCCGTCGATGACGAACAGATTCTTGTAGCCGAACACCTCGCCTTTGTGGTCGACGACGCCGTCTTCCGGCACGGTCCCCATGTTACAGCCGCCCAACGGGTGCGGCGTGACCAGGTATTTGTCGAGCGTCCAGGTCGGCGGCACCACCGGATGCCCGTTCGTGGCGGCCGACAGCCGCGCGTGCATGGCGACGATGGCCTCTATCAGCTGGCGCGAGCGCGCGATGTCCCAGTCGAGATCGAGCCGCCACGGCCCGAACAGCCCGAGCCAGCGGCGGCGCAGGCGCAACGTGCCGTTGGCCGCATCGACGCCCTGCGCGAACCACGGCATGACGTTTTCGAGCGGGCCGTGACGCTCGATGGCGCGGCGGATGAACGCGAGAAACGCCTTGACCTTCGGGTGGGCGCTTTCACTGACCTTGAGCCAGTTGGCGACCACGTTGGGGAATCCACCGTCCTCGATCCAGAACGACTGGCCGGCCTGGCTGCGGTCGAGGAAATCGATCTCACTGGTGATGGTTGGCCCCAGGGACGGATGGAGCTTCCGATCGAGATAGAAGGCCGGGGTGAGGAAATCGCCGTTGCCGCTCCAGTTCCAGCCGAGGAACTTGCTCACTTGCGGGAGCGTACGGCTCACGTCACGACAGCGCAGCAGCAACTCGGTGGAGTTGAGGGACCCGCCGGCGACGATGACGAGCCGCGCCGAAGCGGAGCCCGCGCGCCGCTCTCCGTTATCGAGCCGATCGAAATGGACCAGATAACCGCCGGCCGCCGGCTCTACGGCCGTCACCATATGAAGCGGCCTTACCTCGGCGCCGCTACGTTCCGCCAGCGCCAGATAGTTCCGGTCGAGCGTGTTCTTCGCGTCCACGTCGCAGCCGATATCGCAATTGCCAAGGTGCACGCACGTTCCCTGCTCGACCCCCTGGTCATTGGTGAAGCGCTTGCTACGTTGCGGATCGATCGGATTCGTTCCGTCGAAGGACAATGTCTTGTCAAACGAGACCGCCAAGTGGAGCTTGCGGAACCGGTCGCCCGCGCCAATTTTGTTCGCCGCCTCGCGCATGAGCTGCATGCGCAGCGGCCATTGATTGTCGGGGACCTCCTGCACGTTCATGACCTCGCCGACGGTCCGGTAATGCGGCGCCAGCCCGTCCCAGGTGATCTCCTCGGGCCAGCCGGCGTCGAAAATGTCCTTGTGGGGCAACGCCGAGATGTTGGCGTAGATGAACGAGCCGCCGCCGACCGCGGCGCCCTGCGCCACCGCCATGTGGCGAAAGATCCGCAGATCGATCCAGCCGTTCCATCTCTCCGGATTCTCCTGGTCCCACCACCAATGATCGGTGGGTTTGCGCGGGTAGTTGGTGCGGTCCCAGCGCCGGCCGCGCTCGAGCACGAGGACCCGGTAGCCCGCCTGGGCCAGCCGGCAGCTGCTCACCGAGCCGCCGAAACCGCTGCCGATGACGATCGCGTCGAAATCCATGATGCGCTCCCGTCAGCCCGCGCGGCCGAGATGCGGTCCGTAGGTGTCCCATAATTGGCCGAGGAAAAATCGGCCGAAGCGGGCGAGCGCCGCCGCCCGCTCGCCGGGCGAGGTCGCGTTCGTGACCTGCGTGGTCCCGAGCATGCGGATCAGGTCGCTGACGCCGAGACTGAGCGTGCCGGCGCCGGCGACCGGGCCGTTGGCGTCCGATCCGCCGTGCAGCCGTGTGTAGAGCGTGGTCGTGTCCCGCCACATGTGGATGACGCCGTCGTCGCGCACCTCCTTGCGACCGGCGAGATAATACGGCTTGCCGCCATGCTCGAATGCAAGCTCGTAGACCATCAGCTTGAGGCCGGGCTGGCCGCCCGGATTGAACAGGTTGAACACGCCCGTGCCGGCTGGAATTGAAAGACCGAACGGCGGGAAGTCGATCGTGCCGCTCAGCCCGCCCGGGTGCTCCGGCTCGGCGAGGAAGCGGTTGAGGTCGTCGATCGCGACGGTGGCGTGCATGGCAAGCTCGGTGCCGGCCGCCTCGCCTTTTCGGCGGCCCGTTTCCGGGTCGGTCTCGCCCAGCGCGAACCCGCCCTTCATCGTTTCGCGGAAGGTCAATCCCAGCGTCT
>WNFB01005334.1_pt1 | contig 15043 bp, 13 predicted proteins | sample 5400501 | NCBI WGS metagenome assembly WNFB01 (sample SAMN13153341, study PRJNA577476) | soil metagenome | isolation source: 200 cm saprolite under Douglas fir tree site 2 hole 1 | place: USA:California | collected 2015-04-18
AGAGCAAGGCTCCGCTTGGGCATCGCCGCACGACCTCGGCCACCTCGTCGGCGCCACCGGCGTCCGGCAGGATCCACGGTCGCCGGTTGAGCTGGAAGACTTCGCGCTGCCCACGCAGGCACTCGGCGACATGGACGCAAAGGTCCAGGTCAAAGCTGACCTCGATATCCCGCCCCCGGTATACCTTCCGCAACCCTTCAAACATACGTGCATCTACGATGACATCGGGTGGCCAAACCATCGCTGTCGGGCGAAGGAAGGTGCGCATGGGCGGACAGCTCGCCCGCGATGCGCGACTACCACGATCTCGAATGGGGAGTCCCGTCGCACGACGACCGATACCTCTTCGAGATATTGACGCTCGAAGGTGCCCAAGCGGGCCTGTCGTGGGCGACCATCCTCAATCGGCGCGACGGATACCGGCGAGCCTTTGCCAATTTCGACCCTGCGAAGGTGGCCAGGTTCACGGACCGGCGGCTCGAACAGCTCCGCCAGGACCCCGGCATCATCAGAAACCGGCTCAAGATCTCCAGCACTCGCGCCAACGCGCAGGCATACGTTCGAGTGCAAGGCGAATTGGGGTCGTTCTCGACCTACCTGTGGAACTGGGTCGATGGGGCCCCGGTCATCAACCACCCACGCACGCTCGCCGACCTGCCTGCGACCACAGAGCTGTCCGACAGCATCAGCAAGGACCTCAAGCGCCGGAACTTCACGTTCGTCGGGTCCACCATCGTCTACTCGGTGCTCCAGTCGGTGGGCATCGTCGACGACCATGTCACCACCTGCCCGTTCAAACGACGGACTGCCGGCCGCTGACCCCGCCAAGCTGGGAATATGTCGTTGCTCGCGCAAGTACTTGTCGTTGACTTTCGCAGGAGGTTGACGACATGAGCGAACACACCTCGACTTATGTGCTGCGCGACTCCGCGCGGAAGCCTGGAGCGCGGGCCCCCGGAGGGCGCGCCCACCGCATTCCAAAGGTCCGAGGTCGTGCCCAGGAGGTTGCTGCCATGACTGCATGGAGGCGCTGGCAAGATTGGGTCGTCGTCGGCTTGGGCGTCGTGCTTTTTCTGACTCCCGTCGGGTTTGGTGAGACCGGGCAAACGGTTGCCACTTCCACCCTGTACGTACTCGGTGCGCTCATCGCGCTCGGCGGGCTGTTGAACTCGGCCATGAGGCAAGCAGGTGGACTTGAGCTCATCCCGTCCGTCCTGGCCGTGATTCTGTTCGTGAGTCCGTGGGTGTTCGGCTTCACAGCGGTTACAGCCCTGGCTTGGTCCGCGTGGATCATCGCCATCCTGGTCGCGATCACCGTCGGAATCCTGTTTGCGATGCGCGCTCGCCGCGTCACGGCGTGAGCTAGGACAAAAGACGATAGGCGGGACCTGTGCGGTCCCGCCTTTCTTTTTGCCACTCGTGTCGATTTGGCCCGAACCCGTTCGTGTAATGGGTGAAGAGGCGGCACGATGCCGCGCCAAGTCAAGGAGGCACGAATGCGCAGGATCGTTGTGTTCATGAGTCTGACCCTGGATGGGGTCATCCAGGCGCCCGGCCGGCCGGACGAGGATCGCCGCGGCGGCTTCGAGCACGGCGGCTGGGGGCAGCCGTACGCCGATCCGGATATGGGCAAGGCAGCCGCAGAGAGCGGGGCAACAACCGACGGCATCCTGCTTGGGCGGCGGACCTACGAGGACTTCTACGCTGTCTGGCCCCACCGAACAGACAATCCCTACGCCGACGTGCTCAACAACACCCAGAAGTACGTTGCTTCAACGACGTTGAAGGAGCCGCTGCCCTGGATGAACTCCACCCTGCTCGAGGGCGACGCCGTCGATGCGGTGGCCCGACTCAAGCACCAGCCTGGCAAAGATATCGTTGTGCTTGGCAGCGGAGAGCTGGTCCGGTCGCTGATGCGTGGCCGGCTGGTCGACCTATACGTACTTCTGATCCACCCCCTGATTCTCGGATCCGGCCGCCGTCTCTTCACCGATACCGGTTCGCGCGCCGCCGTCAAGCTCATCGACACCAAGACGACTTCCACCGGCGTCGTGATCGCCACCTACCAGCCGACGGTAACGTCAGCGAGGAGCACTTAATGAAGCAGTACCTGCTCAGCGTCTTCCAACCCGAGGGCGATCCTCCGCCGGCCGAGTTCCTTGACAAGGTGATGCGGGATGTGGACGTGTTGAACCAAGAGCTCAAGGCCGCGGGCGCTTGGGTCTTCGCCGGAGGGCTGCACCCCTCGAGCACCGCTACCGTCGTGCAGCTTCAAGGTGGACAAGTGCTCGTGACCGACGGCCCGTTCGTCGAGGGCAAGGAGCACATCGGCGGGTTCTGGGTCATCGCGAGGAGTACGGTCGCGCGGTCGCGGTTCTGGTTCGCGTCTTCGGTGACATCGACGTCGCCGAGGAAGCCGTCCAGGACGCGTTCACCACGGCGGTGCAGCGGTGGCCGGCCACCGGACTTCCGCCGAGCCCCGCGGGGTGGATCATCACCACCGCCCGCAACCGGGCGATCGACCGCCTCCGCCGGGAGGCGTCCCGCGAGGACCGCCATGCGCAGGCCGCGCTCCTGCACGCGCGCGACGAACCGGTCGAGGGGGGCGCTGTGAGCGACGACAGACTGCGCCTGATCTTCGCGTGCTGTCACCCCGCGCTGTCGACCGGCGTGCAGGTGGCGCTGACGCTGCGGCTCCTGGGAGGACTCACCACCGCCGAGATCGCGAGCGCCTTCCTTGTTCCCGAGGCGACGATGGCGCAGCGGCTGGTCAGGGCCAAGGGCAAGATCCGCGATGCGAGGATTCCTTACCTGATTCCGAACCAGGCCGACCTCCCAGGCCGGCTCGCGGCCGTGCTGGCCATCGTCTACCTCATCTTCAACGAGGGTTACACCGCGAGCTCAGGCGACCGGCTGATCCGCGAGGATCTGTGCGCGGAGGCGATCCGCCTCGGACGGCTGCTGGCCAACCTCATGCCCGACGAACCTGAGGTCATGGGGCTGCTCGCGCTTATGCTGCTCGTCGAGTCACGCCGGGGCGCGCGCACCAACAAGGCCGGCGAGCTCGTGCGGCTGGCCGATCAGGATCGCGAGCTCTGGGATCGCGCCCTCATCACCGAAGGCCAGGACATCGTCCGGCGATGCCTTCGACGCAACCAGCCTGGTCCGTACCAGCTCCAGGCCGCGATCAACGCCGTCCACAGCGATGCCCCAGACGCGGCGACCACGGACTGGTGGCAGATCCTGCAGCTCTACAACCAGCTCGTCGCGCTCACCCCGAGCCCGATCGTGGCGCTTAACCGCGCGGTCGCGGTGGCCGAAGTCGAGGGGCCGGATGCGGCGCTCACCCTCGTCGAAGGCCTCGACCTCGATGGCTACCATCTGTTTCACGCCATTCGCGCCGACCTGCTTCGGCGCCTGGGGCGCAACGACGACGCGGCGCAGGCATATGAGGCTGCGGTCGCCCGCACCGCGAACGCGGCCGAGCGCGACTTTCTGCAGCGCAGCCGCGACGCGCTTATCGGATCTTGAACCGCCACTGACTGCTCGACTGAGCGTCAGGCCAGCGCGCTGCGCCCTCCGAGCAGGGACATCCGATAGATCTCGAGCGCGCCCGACCGCCCGCGCACGGCCGACTGGTTGGTCAGCTCACTCTGCAGCATGGCGGCCACCTCGTGGTAGACCGTGCCCGTCATCAGCACCTCGCCGGGACCGGCATGCGTTACGAGCCTGGCGGCGACGTTCACCGCATCGCCCAGGACGCCGAGCTCGGAACGGTCGGGCGAGCCGATTCAAGGCCTCATTGGCCCCGATCAAGCCAATCGCGGCCGCCATGGCGCGATTCGCGTGGTCCGAACTCAGGCGTCCATCGCCGCTCGCGCCGAACGTTGCCATGACTCCGTCACCGACGAACTTTTCGACCACGCCTCCGCAGATGGAGATCGAGCGGAGGACCCTTTTGAGATGCGCGTTGAGCACATCCAGCAGCCCGGCAGGATCGTGCGCGAACCGTTCTGTCAACCGGCTGAAGCCGCGAATGTCCGTGAACAGGATGGAGGCCGTGCAGACCACTGGCATGGGGACGCCCGGTCCGGCGAGTAGGCCCGGACCGCGATCCTCGTACGTCTGCCGCAAAAGCAGCAGCCGGGTGAGGTCGTCCGGATCCGTGGACAGCGCGCGTGCGACCGCCTCGTTCGCGCTCAACCCGTCACCAGCTCTGCAGCCTGCGATTCGGCAGTCAGTGATTTGGCGATCATCCTCGCGGCCGTCTCGGCCATCCCGGGCCCTTTGCGCAGGATCGCGGTCACGCCGGCCTTGTACAAGACCAGGCTTTCCGCGGGATCGAGGTCCTTCAGGGTGACGACCACGACCGGGATCGCAGCTCCGTGCTTGATTCGCAGCCGATGCAGAAATGCTTCGCCCTGCAGCCCGGGCAGCAGCAGGTCCAGCACCACAGCTCGGGCACTCTTCTTCATCATCAGACGCTCGGCCGTTTCCGCGTCCGCGGCCCACGTCGAGCTGACACTAAGGCCGGTCAGCTCCGCCTGCAGCAGGTGGGCGAAACCAGCGTCGTCTTCGACCACGAGGACATCGCCAGTCCGGGCGGTCTCCCGAGCCAGGGGCACAGTGAAGTGGAAGCGGGCCCCTTTGCCGAGGCCATCCGACTCAACACCGATCGTGCCCCCGTGGGCTTCGACGATGTTCTTGCAGATGGACAGGCCGAGCCCGGTGCCCTTGATTCCGTTGTGGTCGGGGTTGTCGACGCGAAAAAACCTGCGAAAGACGTGGGACAGGGCGTCGGCGGGGATGCCCAGGCCCTGGTCTTGAACGTAGACCTCGACCATGTCTGCGATAACTCCGGCGCCGACGACGATCTCGCCGCCATCTGGAGAGTATTTGCGCGCGTTCGAGAGCAGGTTTGCGACCACACGGAAAATGGCGTCGCCGTCGATGCGAACAAGCGGCATGTTGCTCGGCACGCGAATCTGAATCGGGATGCCCTCCGGATCGGCGATCAGGGCGACCCCGCGCTTGATAAGCGCTCTGATGTCAGCGGGCGCGTAGCGCATCGTCAGGTGGCCGCCCTCGATGCGGCGGAGATCGAGGAAGTCGTTGATAAGCGCCGTCAGGCGGCGCCCCTCCTGGAGCATGACCCCGAGGTACTCAGTTCGCTGCTCAGGCGTGACCTTGCGCGTGACCAATAGCTCCGCGAAGCCCACGATGCTGGCCAGGGGCGTGCGCATCTCGTGACTCACCATCGACACCATCTCGTCCTTGGCCTTGCTCAGCTCCGCGTTGGCTTCTGCGCGAGCCTGCGACTGATGAAGCTCCAGCTCTAGCTGCTGGCTCTCCGTCAGGTCCTCGGCCAGCACCAATCTGGCCTCGTGCTCGTCGAAAGTGGCGGAGTGCGATGTGATCAGGACCTGAACGGTGGACCCATCCTTCAGTAGGTGGCGCCACGGGCCGGTCTTGTCGAGCTGCGGCTGCGGCATGGCGAGGAGCTCGAGGAACTTCGGAAGGTCCTGGGGCGGGCGGATGTCTTTGATGGTCATGGCCAGGAACTCTTCGCGTGAGTAGCCATACCGGTCGACCGCGGCGTCGTTCACCTTGAGAAAGCGGAGCGTATGCACGTCGTACAGCCACATCGCCTGGGGGTGGCTCTCGAAAAGCAGGCGATAGTTGCGTTCCGAGACCAGCGCCTTCTGCTCCTTGGTGAGGCGGTCGGCCAGCTCATGCTTCACGGTCGCCATGAGCCGGTCGAAGTCCCACGCGAGGTTGGTCACCTCGGTGGCGCCGGTCGGGCCGACGGCCTTGACGGCGTCTCCTGCCATCGAGCCGCGCATGACCAGGCTCAGCTGTCGCACGGGCTCGGCAATGCGCCGGTAGACCACGAATGTGACCACCAGCATGACGCCCACGCCGCCCACGATGATGGCCAGGCTGCGGTTCGACAGCTGGTCGGCAGCCGACAGGGCGGCGGCCTCATCAGCACCGACGTACACACGCCATCCCGCTGGGTCGATGGTCGAGCGTCCATATATGCGCTGAGTTCCGTTGACGTCCGGCTGGCTGGCAGAGGCCGAGCCACTCACGAAGCCGCTGATATTTCGTCCTATCCAGCGGGCCGGATCGATCGATCGCGAAACGACGGTCTTACCGTCACCACTGGTGACCAGGAACTCGAGCTGGTGGACTCCGCTCCCAAACTCAGATGCAAGTTTGGGGCCGATTGGCGCCAGGTCCAGGAACCAGGCAAGGGCGCCGTGTCCCGGAACCGGGTAGGAGACGACCACCACTTGATTTCCTGTCACGGGGTCTTTTGTTGGAGCGACCACGACGGGTTGGGGTGTCACCAGCCATGCCTGTCCTTCATAAATCCGAGATGTCGTATCCGGCGACTTTCGGGAAGAGCACACGACCGAGCCGTCGAGCCTCACGAGGTCGATGTGGCCGGTAGCGAAAGCACCTATCGGCGCATAGCCGAAGTGGCATTTGCTCGGGTCTGCGAAAACAATCGCCATGCTGGGATCGGCGGCAAGAGGACCTGAGACAGCCGCGATTTGATCAAACCCCGCCTTCAGCTGCTGGGCCGCCCTCTGGGACGCGAAACTCGCATCCGCGCCGGCTGACTGGCGAGCATCCATCTCGGCCATGCTCCGGACCGCGAATGCGGCGAGTCCTGCCACACCCAGGAGAACCACCATGAACAGGGCCATATAGTTGCGAAGCGACCAGCCTTGACGGGCAGGCTGTTCCCTCCGCTCGCGCTCGTCACGGTGGAGCGCAATCAAAGCTGAAGCGCTTCTTCAACCCGGGTCAGGAGATCCAGTGGCGAGAAGGGTTTGGTCAGGTAGAAGTCGGCGCCGGCGATCAAGCCTGACTCGATGTCCGTCTCCTGCGCTTTGGCCGTCAGGAGGATGACCCGTGTCGCCGCGAAACTCGGGTCGGCCTTGATCAACCGCAGCACGTCGAGGCCACTTTGCCCGGGCATCTGCACGTCGAGCAGCACGAGCGCAGGCCTGTGCTTCTGGACCATCGCCCAGGCCTCGGCGCCGTCCACCGCCTCGACCACGCAGTAGTCATCGGATTCGATCGTGGCGTGGACCAGGAGGCGCATGCTCGACTCGTCATCGGCGATGACCACGGTCCGCAAGACCTGCAGTCCGAGGGGAGTGCGAGTCCTCATCCGGCGGTCCTCTCGAGCGCCAGAACCTCGGCGATCAGGTTGACTGCAGCCTGGGGAGCGCCTGCCTCTTTCGGCAGAACGGCGATCGCGCCCTCGGCCTCGAGCGCTGAAATCTCGTCGGGATCGAGGTTCTTGACCGTCAGCACCACCATCGGGAGGCGCTTGCCACCAGCCGCTGATATGCGAGCGAGAAAATCCTCGCCCGAGAGGCCGGGCAACGCCAGGCCGAGGACTATCGCCCGCGGCGCCTTGTCCAGGAGCAGGCGCTCGGCGGTCTCGGCGTCGGCGGCTCGCACCGTGCTGAGCCCCTGGGCCGCGAACTCGACCTTCAGGATGCTCGCGAACCAGGCCTCGTTTTCGATGATGAGCACGTCGGCGGACCTTGCGTCCGGCAGTGAAATCGGGAGCGTGAACCCGAAACGCGCGCCTTTTCCCAAACCCTTGGAGCTGGCCGCGACGCGACCGCCATGGGCTTCGACGATGGTGTGGGTGATGGCCAGTCCCAGGCCGGCGCCGGGCGTGTGCCGGCCGACTCCACGGTCGGCGCGATAGAACTTATGGAAGAGCTTGGGCAGGTCCACGGCATCTATCCCGATGCCATGGTCCTGAATGCTGACCTCGACCAGGTCAGCGACAACGCGAGCCGTGACGCTGATCGCACCACCATCGGGGGAGAACCGACGGGCGTTCGAAAGGAAGTTGGCCAGCACCTCGTGGATGGCCTCGGCTTCGGCTGACACGAGTGGCAGGTCTTCTGGCACGTGCACGTCGATTGGCCGTTCGTCGTCTTCGCCGGCACCCACCACAGTGCGCTCGATCAGCGAGCGCAAGTCCACCGGATCTATGTCCAGCTCGCGATGACCGGTCTCGAGACGCTGCAGTGCTACGGCGTTGTTGACGAGAGCGCTCAGCCGCCCTGCTTTCCGCAGCAAGATCCCGGCAAAGAGGCGACGCTGGTCGTCTGTGAGGTCGCCGGAGTCGATCAGCTCCGCCGAGCCAACGATGCTCGAGAGGGCATCGCTGAGGTCGTGGCTCTGCAGCCAGACCAGGTCCTCAGGGGCGTGATCAGGTATGGGCAGGTTCAACTCGATCACCCTGGCCGAGGTGGGGGGCCGGGCACGGGTCATGACTGCCCCTCCGCGTCTTCATGCGCGCGCTGTGGCTGCCTGAAGACTCCGCAGGCGGTCCAGACGCCAAGGACGTACCCGATCGTGAAAAGGGCGAAAACGACGCCCACGACTCCCATTTGTCAGGTTTACGCGCCATTGGTCGCAAAGTCGCCATGCGCCGACATTGCCCGGATGCCCTCTATGCAGAGGGTGCTCGTGCCCTAAGCCTCGTAGTCACCACTGGGGTCCCCGCGACGAAGTCGCGGGAGATACCCGAGGTTCCCTCTTGTCGGGGCGCTCAACGGCCGTCGAGTGAGTGTTGTCCTGCCCATGGCTATCTCGGCCGGATTCGCGCCCCTGAACTCCTTCCCGAGCGGAACACTTTCACTGGAAGTCGCTCCTCGCGACGCTGGGAGTCTGGCTCCAGGTCAAGTCGCGGCCGGGCTAACCCCGGCCGCCCCTGGCCACGCAACAGAAGCTTTTAGAGCTCAATAAGCCCGAGGCGGGCCCCCGCGATCACGGCCTGGAGCTTGGAATGGACCTCCAGCTTCTCGATCAGGTGACGGACGTGCCACTCGACGGTATGGGAGGCGATGCCCAGGCGCTCCGCCAGCGACACTGTGTCAAGCCCCTCGGCCAGGAGCCGCAGGACGTCGAGCTCGCGGGGGGTGAATTCTGCCACCAGCTTCTCGTGCGCCTGCCTCTCGGTGACCACTTTCCGCTGCCGCGCTATGGCCTTGGCGAAGAGCGCCACCGGGATCAGGACCTCACCGACCGACGCCCGGCGGACCGCGCTAACGATCTGGTCCGCGGTTGCCTTCTTGGTCAGGTAGGCCGTCGCGCCGGCGTCGATGGCGTCCAGGAGCGCGGCCTCGGACTCGTCGGCGCTGTGGAACACGATCGCGGCCTCAGGGACGGCGGATCGGATCTTGGCGGCGGCTGCCGGCCCGCTGGAATCGGGGAGCCGGAAATCCATGAGCACAACCGAGGGCTTCTCGCTGGCCGCCATCTCGGCGGCCTGATCGCCCCGCCGGGCGATGCCGACCACGGTCAGGTCGTCCTCGCTTTCCAGGACCCTGGCGATGGCCGAGGCGAGGAGCGGATGGTCCTGGACGACCAACACTCGTACCGGGCTGACAGGGGTTACATTCAAGGTTGACTCCGGGACACTGGGAACTCCGATCGACAAAGAGATGGGAAATCGACGAATCTCTCTTTATAGTATTCCACAGTGATGTGCAATACTGCACAAGCGGGGAATCGATGCAGTGGTAAGTAATAGTCTGCTGAATACTGAAGAGGCGGCTCGCTTCCTGAGGGTGAGCCAGGCGTCGATTCGCCGCTGGAGCGACGCCGGCCTCTTGCCGGCGCGCCGTGTGGGGCGGCGCCGCGAACGTCGTTTCGCCACCGCCGACCTGGTCCAGTTCCTCGGCCAGCGTACCGGCGACCCCCTGCCTTCGCGCCAAGCCGTGACCGTCGGAGGTGCGCCGATCGCCCTCCGAACGCATCTGGCCCCTATCTACAGCACAGATCTCGGCGGCCTGAGGCTAGCCGTTCCATTCCTGGCCGACGGCCTGAGGCTAGGGCAGCCATGCTTCCTCGCCGCGACAGGGTCTGTTCTGGTGCGCTATGTCAAGGCTCTCAGCCAGGAGCATGCGATTGATGTTGACGCGGCCAAACGGAGCGGCCGGTTGACCATCGTGGGATGGCCCGGAGCGACAGTCGCGGAAGTCCTCGCCAACTGGGAGAGACTCTTCGGGAAGGTTCTAGCCGGAGGACCCACGATCCTGCGCGTCGTTGGCGAGATGGCGTGTGAACGTTTGATGTTTTCGTCTGACGCCGAGATGCTGGCCTACGAGGAGGCGTATGAGGTCATGGCCAGGCGATACCCGGCGGTCACCCTGTGCCAGTACGACGCGCGCGAGTTCAACGGCGAAGTCATCCTGCGGGTGCTCAAAGCCCACCCAGACATGTTCCAGCAGCATCTGGGAGGTCTCCTGAACTAGCCCGCCGAGTCGGGTGGAGCTGCTGCTGAGCGCCCTGGCCTCCCCACCCCGTGGGGAGGTGGGCTCCGCCGCAGGGCAGCCTCCCGCGCCTGCGGCGCGGGGACCCTAGAGGTAAGCACAGGCCTCAGCTAGGGCGATCGGGCGCCCATCGATTTTGATGGGTATATGGCCGATTACTTGCGTGGGCGCAAGAACCTGATTTCGCAGGGAGACATAACGGTCGGCGACCTGTATTACTTGCGCATGGGCTCACTTGGGGTGATCCGGCACCGAACGCTTTACTCGTAGGCACGCGTAGAGAGTCGACGACCATGGAGATCAGAAGGGGCCAGCCCCCGCCGGGGTTTTCCCGTGGAGCCGCACAGCCAGATCGCCTGGCGCGCCGGCGACCTTCTCCGCGAATCCGGATCAGGTTGCATTGGGTCGAGCGTTCGCGTTGCGCGTGAGCGCGGCCACCAATCTGACGGCCGAGGCTATGGCTGCCGCCGGGCTGTTGGAGCTCGCCTCGCGCCGATTCGCGAAGCTCGTCTACGACGTTCACAATCTGATGACGCGTGCCATCGCGAGGTTCCTGGTCACGGGGCAGGGCACCACCGAGACAGAGCGAAACTTCCTGAAACGGTTTGGGGTTACGGCCGCCGCGCATGGCCTTTCGGTCGTCACCCTCACTCGTTCCTACTTGCTGTGGCGTGACACCAACCTGCGGGTTCTGAACGAAGAGATCACCCGCTTGGGCACCGCGCCGGCGGTCGCCGAAGAGGCCAGGATGATTATCCGGTCGAGCGGCGACACCGGCATCCTGCGGATCGCTCGGGCTTATGACGATCAGATGCACATAGCGCCGGTCCACGACGCCACACCGATCGCACTTCACAATGGCCGGCCCCATCTGAATGGCCGGGCGCATTCGGAGGCCGAGGTGTTGCGGGCGGTCCGGAGTCTCGCCTAAGCCGTCAGCCCCGGGCTCATCGGTATGCCCGCCACGATCGCGTCGGCCAGCATCATCAAGTCGGCGACCAGGGGATCGGTGGGATCTGATGTGACCAGGGGCCGGCCGCTGTTGGCAGCCGCATCAAGGCTTTCGTATCTCTGGACGACGAAGTCCGGGCGGCGCCCAAGGACTCTGGCGGCCGATTCCGTGTCCATGGCATGGGTGGTGCTGTAGTTGAGGATCAGGCGGACGCGTCCGGCCGCAACCCCGAGCTTCTCGAACAGGCCGAGGCAGCGCCGGGTGGCTTTCAGCGACGGCAGCGACGCCGACGTTACCAGGCAGATCATTTCGCTGGTGTCGAGAGCCGTCAGCGTGCGTTCGCTGAACGAGGCGGGCGCGTCGATGAGCACGTACTGGCAGGTGGCGCTGAGGCGATCGATGGCCAGCTGGATCGCCGGCAGAGTCACCAGCTCCGCGCGCTCGGGGAGGTCCGCGCCGACCACCAGGCGGACGCTGCCTGACTCCGTCACGAAGCCTTCGAACAAGGCCTCGTCGACAACAGTCCCGGGTGCGGGTTTGAGGTCGGCCAGCGTTTGATTTGGATGGAGGTTGAGATATACGGCCGAGTCGCCGAACTCCACGTCGAGGTCGAGCAGGCCGACCGGCCTGGCGGAACGCGCGGCCAGAAGCACTGCCGTGTTGACCGCAAGGCAGGTCGTGCCGACGCCACCTTTCGCGTGAGCGAAGAGGATCACCCTACCTCGATTCGCACGTGCGGATGCGCCTGCCGAGCGCCGCAGCAATGACTGGACCTTGGCTTCGAGGATCGCAAGCTCGAACGGCTTGGGCAAGTAGTCGTCGGCGCCGACCGCGTACCCGGCGAGCGCGTCCGGCGGCGCTCCCATCTCGGAGAACATGAGGATGGGAACGCCGGCGGTTCGGTGGTTGCCACGAAGCCGAGAGGTCAGCTCGATGCCGTTCAGCTCGGGCATGCGCACGTCGGTGATGACCATGTCCGGGACGCTGTCGTGGATGAGCTGGAGGGCTTCGATGCCGTCGCTGGCCCTGCGGACCTGGTAGCCCCTCCGTTCCAGAAAGCCGCCGACCATCTTCTGGATCACGCGATCGTCGTCGACGAGGACTATATCTTGCACCGACATCAGTGTCCTGCTCCCGGCGTCCGCTGCAGATCCGCGGCATCGGAGGCCGGAGCCAAGGAGAGGGTGGCGCTAGGAGGAGCGCATCGCGTAGATGCGTGACGACGCAGCGCCGGGCCCCTCGACGCCGGCTTCAGCGCCGTAGGCGCCCGGCCTCCTAGGCCGCGCAGATGCAAGGAACTTCGGGGGTGGGACACTAACGCGCCTCGGTCAGCTTGGAGGCGATGGCGCGCGCCAGGTCGCGTTGCGAATAGCCCTCGAGCCCGGAGAGGTTCTCGGCGCCATCCCCGCTCATCATCGCCAGCCCCGCCGCCGCGAAGGAGCGTCGTGCTTCGCGTGGGTCGCCCGCCAGCTCGAGGGCGGCCCCGAGCTGAAAGTAGGCGATCGCCAGGTTGGGGTTGAGGTAGGTCGCCTGGCGAAACGCGCGGACCGCGGCCTGGAGGTTGCCGTTCGCCGCCGCATGTCCACCTTCCGCCATCAGCCCGGCCAGGTCAGGACGCGGTCGGGCGTAAGCCTGGCGCCTTTCGATGCTCGCGGCAGAAAGCGCGGGCGCAATGAGCCGCCGGTAGCAAAGCACGCCGGCAACTCTCTCGGGTTCGAAGCAGTGGGTCATTCGCCCGGGCGAATCCGAGTGGCCCAAGAAAAGGTAGCCGCCCGGGACCATGCCGTCGGCGATGCGTCGAATGCACGCTTCCGACTCTTCGGGACCGAAGTACATGAGGACGTTGCGACAGAACACCACGTCTGCCTTGGGCACGATCGGGGGGGCATCGGCGAGCGCGAGGTTGTGGTGGGTGATATGCACATAGCGTCGAATGAATGGAGCGATCTCATATCCGCCCGGCCTGGCCGTCACATACCGCCTCTGGCGCTCGGGCGACAACCCACGCAGCTCACCATCCGCATAGCGCGCGATCTCGGTTCGCGCGAGCGCACGGAAGGAGACGTCGGTAGCGACAACCTGCCAGTTGTGACGGCCGGTTTCATCGATGAGCATGGCCAGGCTGTACGGTTCCTGGCCGTTTCCACAGCCGGCGCTCCAGACAGTGTGAGGTGCACCGCTCGCTTTGCGCACGAGGTCGGACAGCGCCGCGAATTGAGCGGGGTCCCTGAAAAAGGCGCTGTGCTGAACGGTGACTCGGTCCAGCAAATCGTCGAATGCGGCTGGCTGGTTGTCGAGCATGTCGACATACGCGGGCAGTGGAATGCCGGCGAGGTGCGCGCTTTCTTCGAGCAGTCGCTCGAGCCGAGCACGGCTTGCCGGCTCGGCCTTGAGTCCCGCTCGCGAGCGCAGGAGCTGCGTCGCGTGATCGAGCGGATTCACTGTGACCTCGGCGTCGTGGCCTCGACGGGCCGCAGCGTTTTGCTCTGCGTGAGCGCGCCTGCGCCATTCCGACGGTGCGCCGGCGTCGCTGCAGTGCGACCCAACAGCCGCGACACGGCGCTGAGCAGTCCCACCTCGTCGAAGGAGGTCTTGACGATGTAGGCATCCGCGCCGGCGTCAAGGCCGCGCTGATGATCCTCGTCGCTCCCATGCGAGGAGACGATCAGGACGGGAACATTGGCCAGCCGGGGATGCTTTCGAATGCTTTGAATCAGATGCAGGCCGTCGAGATTGGGCATCTCCACGTCCGTCACCACCAGGTCGGCCGGGAGTTCGGCCAGCATGCCCAGCGCTTCGGCGCCGTCGCTGGCGGTCCGCACCGCATAGCCTCCGCGTTCCAGGATCGAGCGCTGGAGCTCCCGCACCATCAGGGCGTCGTCGACGACCATCACGGAGAGCTGCGGCGCGGGCGTCGCGGGCTTGTTGGCGACCTCGGCCGCGATGCTGACGGAGTTGGCGCGTTCGATGAGATTCTGAACGTCGAGCACCAGCAGGATGGAGCCGTTCGGTTCGATGCTCGCGCCGCTCACGGACTTGAGATCGCGCAGTCGGCCTGTCAGGCCGCGCACGACCACGTCTCGCTTCTGCAGCACCGTCTCCACCTGGAAGGCGTGCGAGGTCTCAGCGGTGCCGAGCAGAACCCACGGCCCTTCTTCGGCGGAAGGCAGGCCGAGGAGCGCCGCGAGGTCGGAAACCGGAATCGCGCGCCCGTCGACGACGGCCAGCCGGCGCCCGCTCACGACCTGGACGTGCTGAGCCTCCAGCATCCGCACGATTCCTTGCAGCGGCAGCGCGAAGGACTGCCCGGAGATGGAGACGATGAGGCACGGAACGACAGTGAGCGTGATGGGTACGACAATCCGGAACTCGGCCCCGGCGCCAGGATGGTTGACAACCTGGACCGTGCCGTGGATGGCCGCGACGGCCGTGGCTACCACGTCGAGTCCGACGCCTCGACCCGAGTCCTCGGTCAGGACCTTCGCCGTCGAGATCCCGGAACGGAAGATCAGGTGCATCGATTCTTCTTCGGTGAGGGCGGTGACGTCGACCCCCGCCTTGGCGGCCGAAGCCCGCACGGCGGCGACGTTGATGCCTGCGCCGTCGTCACTGATCGAAATCACGACCTTCGATCCGACCTGCGCCGCATGGAGCCCGACCACGGCCTGCATCGCCTTGCCGGCCGCGCGCCGCTGGTCGGGGAGCTCGACGCCATGCCCGACCGAATTCCGGACGAGGTGGAGAAGAGGCGAAACGAGCTCCTCGAGCACCC
>WNFB01002906.1_pt1 | contig 15039 bp, 13 predicted proteins | sample 5400501 | NCBI WGS metagenome assembly WNFB01 (sample SAMN13153341, study PRJNA577476) | soil metagenome | isolation source: 200 cm saprolite under Douglas fir tree site 2 hole 1 | place: USA:California | collected 2015-04-18
TTATGTCAACAACCTAGAGATCGCCTGCTACATCTATTCGCAGGAAGGCAAGATCGTCCCGAATGATGTAGCCACCAGTGTGGTCAATGATTACGATACGTTTTTCGTCTTGGGAGGCATTCACGCCGAAGGAACCGGTACGGGACTGCCTCAGCTCAGATGAAAAAGCCTCCGCGGATCCATCCCTCCGAAGAGCTGGGTGCAATCTAGACTAAGGCTTTTTCCGTCTTCAAATCAAATAAGTGTAATTGAGACTGGTCAAAACCAACCCAGACCTTCGCTCCCGCTCTCGCTTCACTTGCGTTGGAAGCTACGCACTTCAGAAGGCTTTGGTTCGCTTTCAGATCCAGCATGATATTGGCCCCAAGGTGTTCCACTAGATACAGGTCTGCCTGAAAGACAGATTCTTCGGACTTTGCTTCAGAGATCGCGAGGTCCTCCGCCCTTAGGCCAACAAGCACCTCTTTTTCATTTAGGTTCTTCACGTTTTCCGCCAGACCTTCCGACAGCTCAAAGTTGAAGCAATCTGAGTTGACCCGGACCAACTCCCTATCCACGGTCAATCTGGCCTTAATCAGGTTCATTGGCGGATTTCCAATGAATCCGGCTACAAACACCGTGTTTGGTCTACCATAGACCTCAGTTGGCGGAGCATACTGCAAGAGCTTCCCGTTGTTCATGACAGCAACTCTATCGGCAAGTGCCATCGCTTCTGCCTGGTCATGCGTTACGTAGACGGTCGTTACTCTGAGCTCTCGCTGAAGTCTCTTTAGTTCAGCTCTCATGAACAACCTCAGCTTAGCGTCAAGGTTGCTCAGGGGCTCGTCAAGAAGGAAGACCTTGGGTCTCCTGACGATAGCCCGTCCAAGAGCTACCCTCTGCTGCTCGCCTCCGCTCAATTGCCTGGGCTTTCTTCCTAAGAGGTGAGAAATCCCAAGCAGTTCACCTATCTCTTTCACTCTTCTTTCAATCTCATCCTTTGCCGTCTTTTTCATCTTGAGGGGATACGCTATGTTCTCGGCTACCGTCATATGCGGGTAGAGGGCATAGTTCTGGAAGACCATCGCGATGTCTCTCTCCTTTGGCGGGAGACCGCTCACACTGTCGTTGTCTATCATGATGTCCCCCCCATCCGGAACCTCCAATCCCGCGACGCAACGCAGAGTCGTCGTTTTGCCGCAACCAGAGGGACCAAGGATGACGACAAACTCGCCGCTTGAAACGTCGAGAGAGAGACCATCGACCGCGGCCGCCCCGTCGAATTTCTTGACGAGGTTCACCAGGCGTAGCTCGCTCATTTTGTTCGCTTACGTCGGATTTGGTCTTAAAAATTTTTGCAATCTCCAGTCGGCGACGGACGCGGCCGCGACCTACTTTGACGGCCGTTGGATAAGATTCTTCTTCTCAATCCCAGCGGCGGCTGTCCACAGATTGCCTATGATTATCCTTCCCGTCTGTCCGCAAAGCGTGAACGCCTCATACCTACTCATGCGATATCTCTCCTCGATCCAGAGCGAAAGCTGAAGATAAGCTTCCACGATCGCTTCCTTCAGTGTCCGACCCGCGCTGGCCGCACAGACGGAGATGATCTCTTCCTCTGTCTCAACCCGAGGCCAATCTATCTTAGCCCCCTTGTTCAGGTCGATCTTGACTTCGACCGTCGCGGACATCTCCATGCCAGTTCCTGTTATCTCACCGTCTGACTGCGCTGCGTGCGCATCACCCAAATAGAGAAGCGCGCCTCGATGATAGACTGGTAAGGAAACCTTGCTCTCGGGCCCGATTTCGCTCAAGTCCATGTTTCCTCCGTGCGGACCCGGCGGAGCGGTCGAAGACGTCGACTCGAATTCCGGATGGGGTGCCACTCCGATAACGCCTAGCATGGGTCTGAAGGGAATTCTCAAGCCGTTTGTCAGGTTGATCTCTTTTCCTTCGACCCTCCCCACGACAACTTTCCCTCGCAGTGACCCAGACGAGAACTTGACGATTGAGGTTCCGGCAACGTACTGCTCGTTGAAGTCGGAAAAATAGGCCGCGGCTACCCCCTCAAGTGAATCTATTCTGGCGATGCTCACCGAGATGGAATCCCCTGCTTCAGCGCCGTCCACATAAACAGGTCCAACGACGGGGTTCCCAAACGGTATCTTCGTTTTGTCCCGTACGTCCGTCTCCCTTCTTACCTGACCGGAAGACGCGTCCTGAATTTCCGCTGTCAAGGATTCCCCGGGCTTGACGCGAATCACCGGTTCTAAGGTGGGGTCGAGGCGATACCTCAATCCAATCCCCTTGTAGGAGATTCTATTGGGCATGGGCGGTTCTCACCACGTACCATATTTAACACTGCCATGCATACAGTTAGTCTTAAATGAAGTCGAGGACCTTTTTTCCTAGTTTGACTAAGAAGCCCGACGAAAAAGATCGGAAGATACTAAGGCGTATTGAGGAGAACGCAGGCGATCAATTCGCTTTTCTCCGGGACCTGATCAAGGTTCCTAGTCTTCCCGGAACGAGAGCCGAGGGTCAAGCGCAGAGGGTCGTGCGGAACAAACTTCAACAGATAGCGGGCATCACGTAGATGAATGGGAACCCAACCTCAGCGCTATAAACAGCTACAGGTATCATCCGATCAGGGAGCGAACTGACGGATGGAACTATGACGGAAGACCGGTAGTTGTTGGCGTGATGGATGGCTCGAGTGAGCGCTCCCTAATACTGAACGCCCATATCGACGTCGTCAGCCCTGAGCCACTCTCCGCGTGGACTACGAGTCCGTGGGATGCGGACACCAGTGGGGGGAAGATGTTCGGAAGGGGAGCAAACGACACTAAGGCTGGATTGGCATCGATAGTTTACGCAGTGAAGAGCCTCGTGGAGTGTGGTCTCAGACCCAAAGGGAGAGTGATAATCGAAAGTGTTCCAGAAGAGGAGTTCGGAGGAGGTGGCACTATCGCAACCCTTCTCAGGGGATATACGGCTTCCGCTGCACTCGTCGCAGAGCCGTCGGGCGTGGGAAACCTGTGCCTGGGTTCGGGCGGCTCAAGATTCTTCAAGATTCGGTTACTTGGACGGTCCGGGGCCCCACAAACCTATCGCAGAGGGGTCGACGCGATTGAAATGGGTTACAGAATGTACGCGGCACTTGTTAAGTTGAATCTGGGCAGGGAGAGGAGGCTACGTGGCAAGCACCCCTCTTTCGAACGGGAGGGTGAAGGAGTCATGTTCGGTGACGGAAGGCCCACCAATCTGGTCGTTGGGAGGTTTAGTGCCGGAGATTTTCCTGCAACGGTCCCAGGCTGGGCAGAGATGGAAGGAAGAATAGGTTTTCCTGTTGGAGAGAGCGGTGATGAAATTCGCAAGGAGCTAACCCGTTCTGTCCTGGAGGCAGCGGCGGAGCTCCCATGGCTCTCCGCCCACCCGCCCACTGTAGAGTGGTTCAACGCCCAGAGAGAGCCTTACGAGCTGTCACCGAGGGAGCCATTCATCCAAACTGTTCGCTCCTGCATATACAGGACGCTTGGACGGCCACCGACAACATTCTCTACGCCATCATCCTGCGATGCCGTTTTCTTCGCGAATAGAGTTGGGAAATTCGGAGGAGTTCCGGTCGCAGTATACGGTCCTGGCGGAGGAAACGCTCATGGGCCTGATGAATTCGTCTACCTGAGCGAGATAATCCAAACGACAGGGGCGATCGCCCTCACGCTAAAAGACTGGTGTGGGTTCAACTGATTCTATTCGTGAAACGAGGGTTACGTGGTGTCATCGACCTCGCTCTGAACTATATGGTGAACAGGCACGAGGCGAACAGCTTCATCTCAGAGATTCTGATGCTCCACACCGCGCGGGCAGTGGTGCCTGCGGAACCAAAGTCACCTACTTCCATTTTGTTAGTATCTCTTCTCTGCGGAATGTAGTCCTCGCGACATAGAGAAGAAGCAGGTCAACCAAGAAAAGAATGCCAGCGATGATGAGTAGGTTGCTGGTGATGCCAAGGCCTATTAAGTTGAGTTCACCACCGACGCAGATCCCTCCGAAGGGAATGATCAATAGAAGGCCAATCTGCTATGCGACCCGTACGTCACTGACTCTTGCCGACACGATAACGTTCCATTCGACACTCATTATCACTGCGAGAGGGACCATGAAAAAAAGGACAATGCCAGCATTCCAGTCGGGAAAGAAATAGTAGCCCAATGTACCCTGTGTCACCAAATCCATGAGAACCATGAGGATTGTGGCCCCTGCCAAGATAGCCGCGATGGGCGGCAGGAACGCTTAGATGCCCTTTCCGAGCAGGATTTCGCTATCCGTCGTGGGTGTGGCCAGCAGTGGCTCGAGGCTTTTTTCGACTTTCTCGCCGACTATGCTGTAGGAGGCAATAGATGTTGGAATCAGGCCTGCGAGAATGAGGTAAAAGAAGGTAAATGTTGGCAGAAGTATCGCGAGTTCCGACGCTGGAATTCCGCCTTTACCGTTACTATCTTCAAACACAATCACCATCGGAAAAAGAAATGAAACGATGAGGGGGACGACGAGGATCGAATAGATTATGTTCTTCTTCGTCAAGAAAACCTTGAAGTCCTTCGACGCGATAATCCATGACTTCGAGAGTCTCAATCGGACTTCCTCACAAGCTTCAGATAGGCATCCTCGAGGGTCGAGCCGATAGTGACGACCGTCTGGATGTGACCGCCGGCCCGAATCACCTCATCAGTGATGACGACGTTGTCCTTTTCGGGATTCTTGACATCAATAGTCACCTTGTTGCCATCGACATTTATGCTTCCGAGTGGAAGTTTCCTGAGAGAGGCCAGAATCGCCTCATTTACCTGCTCAAGCTGAATTACCGTCTTCCTCCCGCTAACCGAGCGCTCTAGCACATCCGGGGTGCCCAACGCCATCAGCTTGGTGTTCAGGATTGCAATCCTCTCTCCGACATGGGGAGTTAAATCTCGCATCCGCATCCTATGTTGCTTGGTCCGCGGCTTTTGTTCTAAATGCGGGAGGGAGGTTGGAGGTTGGTTCAAGTCGCCCGCCTGGCAGTGCCCGAAATGCAAGAGCCTGTACTGCGAGAGATGCCCGAAGCGCACGGTCGGAAGGTGGTTCAAGAAACCTGTCTGCCCCGAGTGCCGAATCGAGCTGGCGGAGGTCTCACACGTCCCGCGTATTGAATACCGGAATCAGATCTGAGGGGGAAGAGTTCAGGTGGAGTTGCGCCTTCTCCGCAGGTCGAGGGAATGCAGTCCACCGACGTAGTCGGTTAATTACCCCTTGGCGATAATTAGTCATGTGGCGTCCAACTGTCCCCGAAACTAACCTCCCCTTCCTTCGACTTGGGGGAGTGCTTTCTGAGGTGGGGTTGCAGGGGCGGGAGCCCCCTCTCCTGAAGATACCCACGAATACGCTTCGCAGACACGTCTGCGTCCTCGGGAGGAGCGGCGCTGGAAAGAGCTTCACCGGGATGGTCCTCGTCAACGAGCTGCTCAAGCAAAAAGTGCCCGTGATGGTCCTTGACCGCACGGGAGAGTTCGCCAACGCTCTGCGCGCTCTTCAGGGGGTCACCGTCTACGAACCGGGCGGGAAGCTCGCTGTCTCTCCGTTCACCTCGAGTGAGGGCAACCCGAGCGACGGCGTCGAGGGGGCCGTCTCCCTGATGGAGCACTACCTTCACGTCTCGATCGGCTCAGGGATGACTCCGCTCCAGTCCCGAATCCTGAGGGAGGCCCTCCTGAAGTGCTACAGGTCGCTTCGTCAGGCTGTCACGGTCTCGGAGCTCCTCAACCAGCTGCGCCTCATCCAGGAGAACTCGAAGTACCTCAAGGGGTGGGCCGAGAGCGTAGAGGCGATCGTCTCCCGCCTCTACCCGTTCTCGACGGGAACCCTAGCGAAGGTCTTCGACTCTGAGAAGCCGACCCTCAGCCCTGAAGCCGTCTTCAGGGAGGGAGTGCACGTCGTCAACCTCGGAGTGCTGGAGACGGACGAGGCCAAGAATCTCCTGAGCCAGGTCCTCATCAAGGAGGTCTTCGACTACGGTAGGAAACTCGCACCTGTCGCCAACCTCCGCTTCGTGCTTCTCGTCGACGAGGCGCACCACCTCGCCCCGAACCTCCGCGACTACAGCGTCCTCGAGAGGTACGCGATCGAGCTCCGAAAGTACGGGATGGGGCTCCTTGTAATCGCGACGAGGCCGACCCTAATCAGCGAGAACATCCTCTCGAACTGCAACACGGTGATCTGCCACCAGCTGACGAGCAGCAAGGACATCGACCTCGCCCTGAACTACATGGTCAACAGACTCGAGGCGGACAGGTTCATCTCGGACATCCGGACCCTCGCCACGGGCGAGGCCCTAGTGGAACTGAATGATACGAGGAACCCGAACCCGGTGAGGTGCAAGGTCGGCCTGCCGGAGCATCGGTTCCTCCTAGAGGTGAAACCAGCCGTTCAGGAGTCTTCGGCGGGCGTCACCGCGAAAAAGGCCGATAAAGCAGAACTGAATGAACCACTGCCTCCTCGGCAAGACTCCGCGTGGAATGCGTACGTGGACCTCCCTGACTGGGCAAAAGGCGCTGTCAGTCAAGCGTACGCGAGCGGGGGAATGGTGCTGATCAAGAGCCTGATCGGTCAGGGGCTCTCGAACAGGGAGATCAAGCAGATGATTCACGGGCCGTATGGCGTCTTTTCGGCCTACGGCATGACCCTTAAGCTAACCGAGCTGGGGAGAAAAATCGCTGTGATTCATGGCGGGAAACCCAAGACGCCAGAGATTCAGAAATAGCCAGCAGCACTTTCAATTTTCAGCATCTTCTCCCCATCAGAGATGTCGTCGCCAGTCCTAGTGTCAGTTGATGAAATCCTTTCAACGTTACTGTGATCAATCCCGCAATCGCCATCCGACCAAAACGAATTGGGGTACCCGGGGAACCACGAGTCATTTCTAGTCTTCAGACTTATATGTGAAGGAAAAGAATTACCTCAAGCCGTTGTGACTTGGCCTGACCAAGATGTCAGCTGAAGAAGACCATGCGATCGACGAGTGGAAGGAAGCGCGTTCCATAATGGCCAGACTCGACGGGAACCTTCACGATTTGCGGAAGTATGGATTCTCCTTCGTTACTGCGCTTCTGACAGCGAATGCGCTGCTCGGCCAGACAAAGGACACTGTGATTCCCACCACGGCGAAGTTGATGGTATTTGTCGTCACGCTTGGCCTGATTATTGCGTTGAATCTACTGGATAGGGACTACACACTCTTTGAGAAGGCCACGTCTCTGAGGGCAGTAATCTTGGAGAAGCGATTGAATCTCAATATTACCGACACAATCAGGGTATTTTACGATAGGCAAGCCTGGTGGAAATTCATACTTCTGCTATACATCATTTTCATTGGTCTCACTACAGCGCTGGGGTATTACGCACTGTCACAGGGTTTTTCGCCTAGTCCGGCTGATGCAAACTATATGATAATCGCAGGAACAATTGCGTTCGTGATTGTCGTGCTAATTCAAATCCTCGACCTCGCAAAAGGGGGAAACTGGTCTAAGGATAGGAAGACACTTGTAGACTGGGACCTCGACAGGAAAACTGTAACCGCTGGAAGTCCGGTCAGAATCACCCTGACGAACCTGAGCAAGAAGACGTTAACCCTAGAGGCAAATTCCCCTTCCCTTTGGAGGATAGAGTCACGGACCGGAGAAGTGAAAGGTGGATCTGGACCCACAAGAGATAGAGACCTCGGATACTTGGAGAGCTACGACTGGCTTTGGCCGACCCTGGCCACGGATCCTAATCTGTACGATCTGAAAGTCTCGTTGGTGGGAAGAAAGGTAGCAAAAGTCGACGCTGACAGCAAACTCGAGTTCAAAGCGATAGCCACAATCCAGGTTCTCCCAGCGAAATCGGAAACCGAGCCAGACATGACCGTGAAACTAGTAAACTCAGAAGAGCATGGGAAACCAATCCCCGGAACCCAAAGAGCTCAACCCAGCGGCTAATTCTTCACCAACTCTTGGAGTGGGCAGACGGCCGAAACACGTCGTGCTATGGCATAGCCGTCTTCGAGGACGTAGATAGAAGTTGCTTGGCTACGGTCCCTCCCTAGCTATTAATGGAGGCCACACCAAAGCGAAGCGTTGGTCGCCCTTAAGAGAGAACTAGGCCTCTTCGACCTTACCAATATCGTCGTCGGTGCCGTTATTGGCAGCGATATCTACGTAGCCTCGGCACTCACCGCCAGCCTCGTCGGGCCGTTCTCAGTGGTCCTTTGGGTCGTCGCGGGCGTGATGGCGATGGTCCTCGCACTCATCTTCGCCTACTCTGCGTACTACGTCCCGAAGGTCGGCGGACCCTTCGCCTACGTCTCCGAGGCTTTCAACGACCTTTACGGCTTCCTGGCCGGCTGGAGCATGTGGATAGCCGAGGTCATCTCTCTCCCTGTTTTCGCGATCACCTTCACCAACTACCTTCAGTATTTCGTCACGCTGAACGTCCCGGAGCAGCTGGGGGTCAGAGCCGCCTTTCTCTTCGGGCTCACCGCAGTGAACGTCGGGGGCGTAAGGGCAGCGAGCAGACTCAACGACGCGCTGACCTTCATCAAGCTCTCCCCTCTGATATTGCTCATCGTTGCCGGGATAGGCTCCTTCGCCGTCAGCCCCAGCTTCTTCTCGAACTACGCACCTCTTGCTCCCAACGGGTTCGGCAACATAGGGACTTCGATCGTCCTGATTTTCTGGGCCTATGTCGGCTTTGAGATGGGAACCCTCCCAGCTGACGAGGTCAAGGACCCGAGCAAGACTATCTCGCGGGCCATCATCGTCGGAATGGCGGTCGTCTCGCTCTTCTACGTCTCAACGAACTTCATCATCTTCGGGGTGGTCAACTCCGCCCAACTCTCTCAGAGTGCCGTCCCACTCGTCCTCGTGGGAGCCACCCTGCTGGGCCTCTTCGGTGGGGCTATAATGAGCGTCGGAGCGCTCTTTTCCGTCTCAGGCTCGGACGAGTCAGGAACCCTCGGCACAGCCCGCCTCTCCTATGCACTCTCCATCGACGGCCTCTTTCCGAAGGCCTTCGCTAGGGTCCACAAGAAGTACGGCACGCCCTACATCGCCCTGATCATACAGGGGATAATCGCTTTCGCCCTTTCAATCTTCTCCGGCCTCTCCAACCTGATATCATTCTCGGTCCTCAACCTCTCCTTCTCATTCCTCCTCGTGTCCATCTCATTTATCGTCCTGAAGAAGGGGAAGACGGCGAAGCTTCGCGGTCAGAGTGTCCTGCCGTGGCTCGGCATCGCCATATGCCTGTTCTTGCTCTACTCGACATCACTGCAGGACAAGCTTATCGGCTCCGTCGTAATCTTGGCCGGCATTCCCATCTATGTCTACTTCTCGCCCAAGGTCGACTTGGCGGAACTGAAGGGAGACTTCCTCTCCGCACCGGCGATCACGAGGAGGTACCTTGAGAAGACCGACAGGTTCCTCGCTCGCCTGCTCAAAGTGATTCGCCGCATCTCGGGGCGGTCGTCCCCATCAGCCGTCTGAATTTCGCTTCAGAACCCTCCAGTCCACTCGGCTAGTGCGGCCAGCAGGTTCCGCAACACTACCCCGGGCTCTCGTAGCGCGAAGCCCTACTAGCGCTGGCCGAAACGCCACCCTTTCTTGTTGACGACGTCGAACAAGTTACCGTCCGGGTCCGCGAGCGTGGTGAAATCCTCTCCCTTCATAGGGGACCTCTTCAGGGTCGCTCCGAGGCGGAGGAGCCGCTCCACCTCCCTCTCGGGGTCAGGGGTGTACAGGTCCAGGTGAAGCCGATACTGTTCCAGAGGACCCTCAGAGGTCAGGTTCAACGCCAGGTTGGGGCCTCGCCCCTCGGGGTCCTTCAGGACGACCCAGTCCTCCGTGGCGGGCTCTCGGGGAACGTAGTGAAGGGCTTCCTGCCAGAAGGCCATCATCCGGGGGAAGTCATCGCAATCTACGACGATCGAACCAATCCAGATCTCGCTTTTCCCCATAAGGGAGCTCTCTTCGTTGGCCGCCGGCCACCCCTTAAGGGTGACGGCAGCCTTCGCGCGGTCGGAAGTCCCCGCGGCTGCACGGCGATCGAGGCCCTAACCGTTCTCGTGTCGCTACGAATCAGCGCCCAGCACGGTCGTGAGCCACAGCAGCACGAATGAGGTCTTTCAACGCAGTCTCATTGATTTTGTCGCCCTCATGGAAATCAATCGCTCGCGTTTTCTTAGCCTCAAGGCCGGCATTCAGGAGCTTGTTCGGATCCGGAAGAGACGCGCCCTGAAAAAAGTTCATCTTTACTGTTTCCTTGAAAGCGCCCACCGCCAAGACCAGTCCCTTGTGGGACCACACTGCGGTGCCCCATTTCCAATCCTCGGTGAGGTCGGGGTCAGCATCATGAATAATTTTGCGAAGTTTAGCCAGCATCTTGCCGCGCCAGTCGGTAAGGTCTGCTATTTGCTTGTCGATGAGTTTGGAGGGTTCCATTGATTTCATTCTGCGAAGTCCAACACTTGCCCGGTATAAGAACGAAGCCCAGGCTCGTACCCCTCATGCTTAAGTCGGCCTCGAAATGAAGCTCCTAGACCCGGGGTGAGCAGACCTGGAGATAGTTTCCTACGAACTTGACCTCGGCGTCGACTTCAAACACTCGACAGTCAATGGGATAGTGAGCGTGAAGGTTCGAGGCTCAGAGGGCGCGCTTTCGCTCGACGCCGTCGATATGAAAATCGATTCTGTGCGAATCGACGGGCGGGACTCCCGGTTCAAATTCGATAAGAAGAAGGGACGCCTCCGAATTCCCGCAGTCCCGAAGAAGGAATCCACAGTAACAATCACATACACAAAACAGGTTGCTGACGATGTAATCGTCGGGCTGTACAAGTCCAGGTACGGCAAGGATCACATGCTGGTCACGGACCTCGAGCCTGCAAAAGCTAGGACAGTCTTCCCCTGCAAAGACGAGCCGCTGTACAAGGCGGTCTTCAAACTAACCGTGACGACGGACAGAGGCATCTCCGTGATCTCCAACACGCTCTCGAGGTCCGAGGAGGTGACGGAGGACGGCCGCGTGAAGTTTGAGTTCGACCCGACGCCCAGGATGTCCACCTACCTGTTCTTCCTGGGAGTGGGGAGTTTCGAGGAGCGCTCGATCGCTTCCGGGAAGACTCGCCTGACCGTCGCTTCCCGGCCGGGTCAGTCCCACAAAGGCGAGTTCATTCTCGAAACCTCTGCGGCGGTGTTGAAAGGCTACGAAAAATACTTCGGGATTGGCTACCCGCTGAAGAAACTCCACCTCATCGCTCTCCCAGAATACCACACAGGCGCGATGGAGAACTGGGGTGCCATAACATCCAGAGAGTCGTTCGTGCTCCTCGACGAGAACTCCAGCGCCGCGGACCAGAGGACCGGGGCTGGCGTCATGGCCCACGAGATAGCGCATCAATGGTTCGGGGACCTTGTCACGATGAAATGGTGGGATGACCTCTGGCTCAACGAGAGCTTCGCATCCTTCATGGACCCGAAGATGATTGAGAAGCTTCACCCGGAATGGGACCCCTGGCGCGACTTCCTTCGCTTCGGCACATTCCGCTCGCTGAACGCAGACGCCCTGTCGACGACTCACCCGATACAGGCCAAGGTGAAGAGTGTCGAGCAGGTGGAGGGAATCTTCGATAGCATCAGCTACGGCAAGGGCGCAGCGGTGCTCAGAATGCTCGAGTCCTACGTGGGGGAGGAGGCTTTCAGGAGGGGAGTAGCCGCCTACCTTCGTCGCTTCGAGTATTCGAACGCCAGAGGAGAGGACCTCTGGGAGGCGTTGGGGAAGACCTCCGGGCTTCCCGTCTCCCGGGTTGCGCGGGCCTGGATTACCAAAGCCGGCTTCCCTGTCGTGACAGTCAGGACCTCAAATGGCAAGGTCAAATTCAGCCAGAGTAGGTTTCGGCTCAACGGAGAGGAGACAGACGGCTCCTGGCCCATACCACTGAACCTTCAAGTGGACGGCAAACCTCGGACGATGTTACTCGACAGGAAGTCAATGTCGGTATCAGCGAGAAAGCCTCTAGAGGTCGTGGTGAACCGGAGGAGGACCGGGTTCTACAGCGTCCTCCATGACAAGGAAGGCTATGACCAGATCGCACGGAGATTCGCAACGCTGCACTCGCACGACAGAGCGGGAATAATAAACGACCTGTACCTCTTCCTGCAGGCTGGAAAGATCGAACCGGAACTCTACTTCCGCTTCGTCTCCCTCACTGCGAGATTGGCTGACCTTCTGGCAACAGAACTCGTGACAGACCAACTGGCCAACCTGAGGGCGATAGCCGACGAAGCGGGAATCGTTCGAGAAAGTTACACAGAGTTCTATCCCGCTCAGATCCAGAGAATAGGTCTCTTTCGGAAGAAGGGTGAAGATGACTCGATTAGTACGGTGAGGGAGACGCTCGCCGAGCAGCTCGCAAGGACCAACATGTATTACGCCCGGAAGCTTGCAAGAGGGTTTGCGGCGTATCAAGAAGTTGAACCAGATATTCGAGCCGCAGTGGCCCTATCGTATGCTGTGACGAGGGGGGAGGCCGCCTTCGATCCTCTCCTCAAACTAGTCATGGACGCGTCGAATGAACTGGAGAGGGCCAAGGTCTATCCGGCGCTCACCTCTTTCGATGATCCTTCACTAGTGGAAAAGACCCTTGAATTAGGCATAAGCGGGAAGGTAAGCCGCTCCGATTCGAGATTTATCATTCTGGGAGCTGCCTCGAACCCCAGGGCAAGAGCCACACTGTGGAAGTGGTTGGTCAAGCGTTACGACCGCCTTCACGACATCTACGGTGGCTCGTTCCAGTTCTATCTCTTCCTTGATAGGGCGATTCCGAGGTGCGGAATAGGCCACGAATCTGAGGTGCGCAGATTCATCTCAGGGAAGAGGTTCAAGGAGGGAGAGACTACGTTCAGGCGAACCTTCGAACTTTTGGATACCAACTCCGGACTACGACAGAGGCTCCTTGCCTCCTAGCCGTACGTTTTCTCTGGTTGCTGGCCGTTCCCGTTGCTGAGAGGCTTGACCTGCCTTCATTATTCTATTTCTGGTCCGATTAGGCGCACGGAGCGACCGCAACCTAGTTTTTAACAGGAGAATCTGAGGGCAATCGCATGGCGTCAATAAGAGTAAGGGACGACGGTTCGGCGCCGATCGTCGCAAAGGGTCGCGAATCACCGTTTAAGCAGGGTGAATACTACGTGTTCGAGGTTGCTGACGACGTTGCGAGGTACTGGAACAAGTTGGCACCTGCGAGAAGAGAGGGCCTTTGGACGCAATCAAGAAAGGAGGGTAAGGACATCCGACAGGTTGTAGAGACATTCGTTTACAAGCCGGCTCGCATGAAATGAACCCTGAACGTACGGCTAGGCTGAACAAATCGAAAAAGGTAGACGCTGAAGCCTATCACCGTTAAATACTCCCAAGAAGCATAACAAAGTATGACGTTCGCACGCAGAAAAAAGTGGGAAGTAATTCGAAGACGCAGACATTCTTCTCATCAAAGGGCAGTTGAACAGCGTGCCGCTCGCTCCTCGAAAGCCGGCTAACGGTCAAGTCTCCTTGAGCAAAGGACTCGATGAACGAAGAGCCTAGTGGAAAAGCTTAGGCGCTGAGCGATTGGGCCTGCTGACAATTCCCTTAATTTGCTCGACGACCTGCTACGGAGCTGTCTGTGTCCGGCACTCAAGGCTGAGTAAGGTTCTGGTTCACACCACGTACAAGTATATCGGATGTGCCTTCCTCCAACCCGCGGGCACGACCTTTATTTCACGCGCAGGCGTCCAACCGGAAATCGGGTAATCAAAATTTACGATTCTGACACCAGCCCTCAGTTCTTTCAAGAACTTGGGCGCCAGTAAGTTCAGAGTGTAGCTCGAAAGAAACAGAGCAAGGACGTCGGCCTTTCTCAAGCTTACCTTCTTGAAGTTGCGGCACCATATCGTGATTTGATGAGACAGTCCCATCTCCTTCACTTTTCTGCGGCACTCTCTCACGAGGCGCATCCGAACCTCCACTCCCACCACTCTGGCGTGAAAGTCCTTGGCGGCTGTTATCAGTATTCTGCCGTCGCCCGAGCCGAGGTCGAACACCATCTCTTCTGGCATTACAGAGGCCAAGGTTAGCATCTTTGTTATGATGTCTTCCGGAGTCGGGATGTATGGTTCGGTGTAATTCATTCATAACAGGCAGTCTCTTCCCATAGATAAGCATCAAGGGTGGCAGGGTTCGGGCCTTGAGCCGTTCATCAAGATTGTAGATGAAATCGAAACACGTAGATCCTAAAGAAAGTCCGAATCCCCAGACGCCTGGGCTCCTCGGAAAGCCTTCTGAGAAAGAATCCGCTGAGTTGCGAACCGGCGACCTGAAGAAATGCCCGCTGGCGAACCCTCTTGGGGGCCGGTTGGGCGCTATCTCCTACGTAACAAAAGTAGGAGGTGGACCCATCCGCTCTCAACTACGGGACGCCGTTGTACCGGCCTGATGAGCGCGTTATGTGCTTGCAGGTTGAGAAGCAGCCGGAGCAGCCTTCTTGGTTGCCTTTCGCTTGGGAGCCTTCTTCTTGCCCTTCTTCTTCAATCTCGCCATGTGATCGTAACCTTCGGCGTTGCTTAAATTCTTTGCAGCTCGCCAGCGGCCTTGTCAAGCCTTCGGTTGGTCGAGCGCTCCGCGAAGCCTACGTCAACCGCCTACTTTACAGACTTTGATTCTTAAGGAAGAATAGTACCAGGAAGCCCTAGTTTTTCGATTTATTACTTTCTCGCTGTTCGTACTTGCGGAGCCGGTTTAGCTCGGAAATCTTTTCCTTGTATTCCTTCTTCTTCTTCCTATTTCCTTGTGCGCGCGCCTGGTCGTATAACTTCCTCAGTTTCGCTTCTTCTACTGCGTAATCGGACAACTTCGGAAGTGCCGTCGTTGCGCCATAATTATCTCTTTCAGGTGACATCCTCCCACGACTGAAGTCGTGGGCTTCCAGCGGCGAGCTTCCTGCTGGCTGGC
>WNFB01002908.1_pt1 | contig 15034 bp, 16 predicted proteins | sample 5400501 | NCBI WGS metagenome assembly WNFB01 (sample SAMN13153341, study PRJNA577476) | soil metagenome | isolation source: 200 cm saprolite under Douglas fir tree site 2 hole 1 | place: USA:California | collected 2015-04-18
TCGACGCTGCCGCTCGTCGGCGTATCGAGGCCGGCCAGGATGGCGAGCAGCGTCGACTTGCCCGAGCCCGAGGCGCCGACCACCGCGACCGCCTCGGCCGGCGTGACGTCGAGATCGATGTCGCGCAGAATGACGAGGTCGGAATCCCCGCTCTTCACGGTCTTGCCGATGCCGCGCGCCATCAGGACATTTTTATTCTGCATGCTGGTTGTGGTGGCGCCCGCGGCGCTGGCGGCGGATAAATCCATCCTGGTGCTCGGTGACAGCGTGTCCGCGGCCTTCGGCATCCCCCAGGCGCGCGGCTGGGTGGCGCTGCTCGGCGAGCGCCTGAAGCGGGAACGGCTCGATTATAGCGTCGTCAATGCCAGTATCTCCGGGGAGACCACGGGAGGCGGCGCGGCGCGCCTGCGCGCGGCGCTCGACAAGCACCGTCCGGCGGTGGTGATCATCGAGCTCGGCGGCAACGACGGCCTGCGCGGCATGCCGGTCGCGCAGATCAAAACAAATCTCGCCGCGATGATCGAGCAGTCGCACAAGGCGGGTGCGCGCGTGCTGCTCGTGGGCATGAGGGTGCCGCCCAACTATGGGCCGGAATACGGCGGCGAGTTCGCATCGGCTTTCGGCGAGCTGGCGAAGAGCTATCGCGTCGCGCTGGTGCCGTTCCCGCTCGAAGGCTTCGACGAAAAGGCCGGGCTGTTCCAGAGCGATCGCATCCACCCGAGCGAGGCGGCGCAGCCGCTGATGCTCGAGCAGATATGGAAGAAGCTTCGGCCTTTGCTTAAGTAATCAGGTCACCGTCAGCCGGGGAGCGCCGGCCGAGAGCTTGCCGATCACCCGCGCGCCGGCGAATCCGCGCTTTTCGAACTCCTGCAAGACTTTCTTCTCTGCTCCAGGCGCGCAAGCAACCAGCAGTCCGCCGCTCGTCTGCGGGTCGGTCAGCAGCTTGCCTTTCCAACCAGGAAAATCGATCGGAAGAGACACCTCTTCGCCGTAACCCTTCCAGTTGCGCTCCGAAGCGCCGGTCGCCACGCCCTGCTTCACCCACTCGAGCGCCTCGGGGATCACCGGCAGCGCATCGAACTTCACTTCGGCCGAGAGCTTCGCGCCGCGCAGCATCTCGAGCAGGTGCCCGGCGAGCCCGAAGCCGGTCACGTCGGTGACCGCATGCACGTCCTTCATCTCCGCGAGCGCTTCGCCGGGCGTGTTGAGCTTCGTCGTCCACTCGATCATCTGCGCGTAGCCCGCCGCGGACAGCTTGCCTTTCTTCAGCGCCGCCGAAAGGATGCCGATGCCCAGCGGCTTGCCCAAGATCAACGAATCACCTGCTTTTGCAGAGCTGTTTCGCTTCACCTTGTCCGGGTGAACCAGACCCAAAGCCACCAGTCCGTAGATCGGCTCCAGCGTATCGATCGAATGCCCGCCGGCGATCGGAATGCCGGCTTCGGCGCACACCGACTCGCCGCCCGCCAGGATGCTGCGGATCACCGACACCGGCAGCTTGTCGAGCGGCATGCCGACCAGCGCCAGCGCGAGGATCGGCTTCGCGCCCATGGCGTAGATGTCGGAGATGGCGTTGGTCGCGGCGATGCGGCCGAAGTCGTACGGATCGTCGACGACCGGCGAGAAAAAGTCCGTGGTCGCGACCAGCGCCTGCTCGTCGTTGAGCCGGTACACCGCGGCGTCGTCGGCGGTCTCGGTGCCGACCAGAAGCTCTTTCGGCAACCCTCTAATTGGAGAGGCAGCCAGGATTTCCGACAGCACCGCCGGCGCGATCTTGCAGCCGCAACCGCCGCCGTGGCTGAACTCGGTCAGGCGAATCTTTTCGGGGGCATTCATGAGCGTAGAATTTAACCATGAATTTCAGCGAGTTCGATAGCGTTATCGACGCCCGCACGCCGTCGGAATACGCCGCAGACCATGTTCCCGGCGCGATTTCCGCGCCGGTGCTCGACGATGCCGAGCGCGCCACGGTCGGCACGCTCTACAAGCAGGTGTCGCCTTTCGAGGCCAAGAAGCTCGGCGCGTCGCTGATCGCGAAGAACGTTGCTTTTTACATTCAAAAGCTTTTCGCTGATCGGCCACCCGACTGGCGGCCATTGGTGTACTGCTGGCGCGGCGGCAGGCGCTCGGCCGCGATGGCGCACATCCTGCGCGAAATCGGCTGGGATGCGCAGACGCTACCCGGCGGTTACAAGGCCTACCGCAGATGGGCGGTGGAAAGGCTCGAGACTCTGCCCTCGGCCATCGATTTCGTTGTCGTTCACGGCCCCACCGGCAGCGGGAAGAGTCGCTACCTCAAAGCGCTCAAGCGTTCGGGCAAGCAGGTGCTGGATCTCGAAGACTTGGCGGCACACCGCGGCTCGGTGCTCGGCAACCTCCCCGACCGCCCGCAGCCGTCGCAGAAATGGTTCGAGAGCCAGCTGCTTGCCGAGCTTGCCGCGCTCGATGCGTCGCGCCCGGCTTATGTCGAAGGCGAGAGCCGCAAGATTGGCCAGGTGCAGGTGCCCGAGGCGCTGATCAGCCGCATGCGCGCATCGCCATGCGTTCTGCTCGATACCGATCTCGAGACTCGCGTCACGCTGCTGCTCGACGAGTACCGCCATTTCCTCGAAGACACCAAGGCGCTCGGCGCGCAGCTCGATTGCCTCGCCGGGCTGCATGGCCGCGAAACGATCGCCGAATGGAAGGCGCTCGCCGCGCGCGGCGCCTGGCGCGAATTCGTCGCGCGCCTTCTCCTCGAGCACTACGATCCGGCGTACCGCCGTTCGTCGCTGCACAATTTTGTCCGCCTGCGCGAGGCCGAGAAAGTAAAGATCGCTGCGTGAACCCGCCTGCCGTCGCCGCGCGCCAGCGCTCCGGGACTGCCGGCCGTCTCTATTGCTCCACCAGGTTTCTGTAATAGGTCCGGGGCGGCCGGTCACCTTCCAGCCCGGAAGACTTCATGACCCCGAGCGTCGTCTTCCAGTCCTCTTCGGCCATCCAGCCGAGCGGCTTGCCTTTCGTGGCGGCACTGTGCATGTGGTCGATGACCATCGGAAGCCCGGCCTCGATGAACTGCCGGTTGGTCTCCGGAAACGCCGCCATCACCGCGTCGATGCCGGCCTTCGGATCGGCAATCCCGTCCTTCCAGCCGCGCAGCGTAGCGCGCAGGAAGCGACCCGCGAGCTCGGGCTTCTGCTCCAGGGTGCTGGTCGATACCAAATAGCCGTTGCCGAGCAGATTCACGCCCCAGTCGGAGAAGAGCGTGATCTTCACGTCGCCGTTCGAGGCGCGCGCGCGCAGGTAGTCGCCGAACACGAAGCCGGCGATGACATCAACCTTTTTCGTGAGCAGCGCCGTAACTTTCACCGCCGGATCCATCGCCACAGTGCGATAGGCGCTCTCCGGGATGCCGTACTTTTTGAACACCGCGAGCATCACGACATAGGGAGACTCGCCCGGAACCAGGCCGAAGGTCTTGCCTTCCAGCTCCGTCGGCGCTTCGATCTTCTTGCCGAGGGTGATGACCCCGATCGGGCCGCGCTGCGTGATGTTCGCCACCATGATGACCGGCGCGCCCTTCGAGGCCGCGACCGCCATGGTGCCGGCGTCGGCAAAGCCGAACATGTCTCCGCCGGAGGCGACGACCTGCACCGTGTTGCCCGATCCCCGGCCGGGCTTCACCGACAGGTCGAGCCCCTCCGAGGCGTAGTAGCCGCGCTGGGCGGCAAGGATCGGCCCGACGTGGTGCGGACCCGGCACCCAGTCGAGGCGCAGCGTGGCAGGAACCTTCTGGGCGTAGGCGACGGCGCAAAGCAAGGTCGAGAGGGCGAACGCGGCGACGCGTTGGATCTTCATGAGTTCTCCTCCAGCTTCATTATCGTTAAAAGTGTCGCGGGGCGACATCCGCACGCTGCGAAATATGCCACGGAAGCGCGAGCCGCTCCAGCCCTTCCATGAGCACGAAGAGCGCGATGCCGATCACCACGAGGGAGAAGATGCCGGCGAAGAGCAACTCCGTGTCCATGTTGCCGCTCGCGGTCAAGAGCACCCGGCCGATGCCGTTCTCCGCGGCGACGAACTCCCCCACCAGCGCGCCGACCACGGCGAGCGTGATGGAGACCTTCATGCCGCCGAAGATGACAGGCAGCGCGTTCGGCAGCCGCACGAGCCGGAAGAGCTGCAACTCGCTCGCCCCGGCCGCGCGCGCCACGTAGAGTTTCTCGATCTCGGTCGCCTGCAGCCCGACCACCGCGGCGATCAGGACCGGGAAGAAGGCGACCAGAAACGTGATCATCACCTTCGACATCAGACCGAAGCCGAACCATACGAGAAAGACCGGCGCCACCGCCACCTTCGGTACGACCTGCGAGCCGATGAGGAGGGGATAGACCGCGCGGTTGAAAGTTCGCGAAGAAACAAGCGCCATGCCGAGGGGAACGCCGATCACGACGCTCAGGCCGAAGCCAAGGAGCGTCGCCTGCAGCGTGAACAGCGACTCCTTGACGATCAACGCATGGAGCTCATAGAAGCGGACCGCGATGCCGCTCGGAGACGGCAGGATGTAGCGCGGCACGTGGCCGAGGCGCGAGGCGATCTCCCAGACCACCAGAATGGATGCGATGGTGGCGACCGGATAAAGATAGACCGAGAGCCTGGAATTCACGCGCTCACCGCCGCCGCGGGGGCCTGTCGGGCGCGCGAGCCCAGCACGCCCCAGGACTCGAATATGCCGCGGATTTCCCGCGTGTACCGGCCGAACTCGGGCGTCTCGGCAAAATCGAAGGTCCGCGGCCGCGGCAGCTCGATGGAAAGGATGGCGCCGATCCGCCCCGGTCGCGGCGACATGACGATCACCCGGTCGGACAGCAGCACGGCCTCGGGGATGCTGTGCGTGATGAAAAGCACGGTCTTGCGGTGCGCCTGCCAGAGGTTCTGCAGCTCGAGGTTCATCTGGTCGCGGGTCAGCGCGTCGAGCGCGCCGAAGGGCTCGTCCATGAGGAGCAGCGCCGGGTCGTGGACCAGCGCGCGGCAAAGCGCGACCCGCTGGCGCATCCCGCCGGAGAGCTCGAAGGGGTATTTGCGCTCGAACCCGCCCAGGCCGACGAGCTCCAGCAGCTCGAGGGCTCGCTGCCTGAAGCGGCGCATGTCCAGCCTCTGGATCTCGGCCGGCAGCACAACGTTCTCCAGCACGCGTCGCCATTCGTAGAGAGTCGCGTCCTGGAAAACGATACCGACGTCGCCGTAGGGCGCGCGTACTTCGGCGCCCGCGATGCGAACGGTTCCGGAACTCGGCGGCACCAGCCCGGCGGCGATCAGCATCAGCGTGCTCTTGCCGCAGCCGCTCGGCCCGAGGATGGAGACGAACTCGCTGTCGCCTATCTCGAGCGAGAGCCGGTCCAGCGCGCGGATCGGCCCGTCCGCGGTGGCGTACTCCTTCGAAACCTCGACGAGCTCCACAACGGCTCTGTTCGCAGGCGAATTCAAACCACCCGGGTCCTGTGGTGAAAGTTTAGTATAGGTTAGTTATTCGCCGACGTAGGTTATTACGACTCGAACGCGACCTTTAAAGCTCATCCTGTTTCGCGCCGCCTATAACCTGCCTGTAACCCTGGGGCTGGCGCGCGGCGTCTTTGCCCGGCACGGCCTGGAACTGGACATCGCTTACACCCGCGGTTCGCAGATGACCTCCGACGCTTTGCTTGACGGGGAGCGCGACCTGGGAGTGCTTGCCGCCGATGATGTCGTGTACGAAGTCGAGAGGCGCAGCGCGGACCTGTTCATGTTCATGGGGCTGCACGCCGGGATCCTCACGCTCATGGCCCGGCCCGGCGTCGAGAATGGCCGGGAGCTGGCCGGCGGCCGGCTCGGCGTGGACGACCCGGCCTCGGGTTTCGCCCTGGTCGCGCACAAGATCCTGAAGGCAATGGGGCTCTCTCAGGATCGCTACGAGACCGTGGCGAGCGGCGGTCACGAGCTGCGGGCGAAAGCCTTGCGCGAAGGCAAGATCGATGTCGCGCTGCTCACGCCCCCTTTCAGCGTGGAACTTTCGGACCTGGGCTTCAAGACGCTCGCCCGCGCGCGCGATTACCTGCCCCGATACCAGGCATCCTGCGGCGTTACCACGCGCCGCCGGGCGCGCGAGTACGGCGACGCGCTGGTCGCCTACGTGCGCGCGTACCGCGAAAGCCTGAAGTGGGCGCTGAACCCGGCCAACCGCGGAGCGGCGATCGCGCACCTCGCTGAGGACTTCGCGCTCAGGCGGGAACTCGCCGAGCCGACATTCGATGCGCTCGCGGACCCGGGCGACGGTCTTTTCCCGGACGCTGCGATCGACGTGCCCGGGATCCAGGCGGTGCTGGCATTGCGCGTAGAGGCCGGGCTGCTCAAAGCCCCGCCGCCGGAGCCTGCGAAGTACTGCGACGCCGGTTATCTGCGCTAGCCAGCGCCCGGTTATTTCTTCCGGGGCACCACCGCCCAGGCCTCGATCTCGACGAGCATTTCCTTCAGATCGATCCCGACCCCTCTGAGCAGCGTCGCCGGCCTGGGATGCGCCCTCAGATCCGGCTCGAACTCCTCGAAGAAGCGGTACATCTCGTCGCGCATGTCAAAGACGTCTTCCCTCCGCGGCAGAAAATAGCGGAACATCACGATATTCTTGAGCGGGGCGTCCATCATCTCCAGTTTGTTTTTTATGTACTCCAGGCACTGGCGGGTCTGCACCTTGACGTCGTGGGACACCACCTTCCCCTTTCCCGCCCGTTCCTCCTCGGGCGTTCTGCACGGGGCGTCTTCAAAGGGGTCGCGCCCTGTCTCCCCGGCGAGGAACAGAATATCGACGTCGCCCTTGGTCCTGAATCCCCCGCCCCAGTTCATCTTCTCCTTGTGGTAGTGCGGCCAGAGCGTGCCCCACTCGTACTCAACTTTTCCCTTTCTTGCGAGCTCCAGTGCTTTCGGGTTGGTGGCCATCGCGTCTCCTCTTGTGATTCTGCCTTGGCGGCTGAGGCCAATGCTATATTTGATCGGAAAATCGATCCAGCCCATCTGTCGCGCCTGATTCGATAAGAGGAGGAAGCATGAGCGCAGCTCGACATCCCCGTCCGCCCGAGCTCGCCGGCATGCCGCTGGAGGAGATCGCGGAGAAGTTCGTCGCCCGTTTCCGCGACCGCAAGGCCGACTGGGCCGCGTTCGAGGACGCAAAAATCGAGGGCTACAAGCGCGCGCAGCACCGCTTCATCGGCGCCGGCGGCTCGGGCAAGCACGGTGATCCCAGCGTGATTCCGCCGCGCGGCTTCACGCTGAGCATCATGTACGTCGAGCCGGGCCAGGGAAATGCGGCGCATACGCACGAAGTGGAAGAAGTGTTCTTCGTGCTGCAGGGCTTTCTCACCGCCTTCGTCCAGGACGAAAGCGGGCGGCGCGTCGACATCAAGCTCGGGCCGTGGGAATGCATCGCGTGTCCGCCGGGCGTGATCCACGGCTACGTGAACGACAGCCTCGAGCCGGTTTATTTCCAGGTTATGCTCGGCAAGCCGCGACCTGAGACCATGGGCTACGCCGATGACAAGCTTTACGCGCGCCGCGACGCTCATTTAAAGAAGGACCATGCGTAGATTTTTGATCGGGTTGGCAGTCCTCTGCTTTGCCCAAGGCGTATCGGCGCAGGGATTTCCGAATAGACCGATCCGGCTCATCGCGCCGTTCGCCGCCGGCGGCGCGCTCGATCTCATCGCGCGCGGCCTGGGCCAGAAGCTCTCCGATAGCATGGGGCAGCCGGTGGTGGTGGAGAACCGCGCCGGCGCCTCGGGCGCGATCGGCTCCGAGGCGGTCGCCCGATCGGCTCCTGACGGCTACACGCTGCTCCTCGGCGCGACGACGACGCACGGCGTGAACCCGGCGCTGAATCCCAGCCTGCCGTACGACCCGGTCAAGGATTTCACGCCGATCAGCCTGGTGGCGACGATTCCGCATGTGCTGGTCGTCAATGCTTCGCTGCCGGTGAACTCGGTGCAGGAGCTGGTGCGCTATGCGAAGGCGGGGCATCCGCTCGCCTACGGCTCGGCGGGCAACGGCTCGCCGCACCACCTCGCGGCGGAGCTTTTCAAGTCGATGGCTGGCATCGAGGCCGTGCACGTGCCGTACAAAGGCTCGGGCCCGGCGCTCGCCGATCTCATGAGCGGGCAGCTGCAGTTCATCTCGGTGGAGCTCACTGCCGCGGACCCGCACATCAAGTCCGGCAGGCTCAAGGCGCTCGCCATCGCCACGGCGGAACGCGTGCCCGGCGTTTCGCTGCCGACGGTGGCCGAGTCCGGATACCCAGGTTTCGAAGTGACTTCCTGGTACGCGATTTTCGGGCCTGCGGGAATGCCGGAAGCGGTAACCAGCAAGCTGAGCGCTGAAATCGCGAAGGCGCTCGCCACGCCGGACCTGAGCGACCGCCTGAAGAACCTCGGTGCCACGCCGATCGGCAGCACGCCGGAGCGGCTTGCCGCGCATGTACGCGCGGAGCTTGCGCGCTGGACGCAGGTGGTCAAGACCGCCGGGATCAAGCCGGAATAAGGCGTTGAAGCTCCCCCGCTTCGAGTACACGGCGCCCGCGACGCTCGCCGAAGCCATCGCGCTGCTCGCCGCAAGCGGCGGCACTGCGAAGGCGCTCGCGGGCGGCCAGAGCCTCGTGCCGGCGATGGCGTTTCGCCTCGCCGCGCCATCGATGCTGGTCGATCTCGGAAAAATCAAGGAACTTGAAAGGATCACGCTTACCGAGGACGGCGTGCGGCTCGGCGCCCGCGTGCGCTGGCGCGACATCGAGCGCGACGCGCGGCTGAAATCCGCCCATCCGCTGCTCGTCGCGGCCATTGCGCACGTCGCGCACTACCAGATCCGCAACCGCGGCACGGTCGGCGGCAGCCTTGCGCACGCCGACCCGGCGGCAGAGATGCCCGGCGTTGCCGTCACTTGTGACGCAGAAATCTTTATCGCCGGTGCGAAGGGCACTCGCACGGTAAAAGCAAAGGACTTCTTTACCGGCCCGCTGTCCACGGTGCTCGCCGACGACGAGCTGATCGTCGAGGTGCGGCTGCCGGCTTGGGCTGCGAAGCGCCGGTGGAGCTTCGAAGAGCTGGCGCGCCGCCGCGGCGATTTCGCGCTCGCAGGCGTCGCCGCGTTCTACGACCTCGACGGCGCGGGCCGCGCGGTGAATGTGCATGTCGGCGTCATCGGTGCCTGCAACCGGCCGCACCGCATCGCGCAGGCCGAGGCCGCGCTGAACGCTCGCGTGATCGACGAAGCGGCTATCCGCGCGGCGGCAGCCGCTGCCGAGAAGGCAGTCGATCCGCCAGCGGATTTGCACGCCAGCGCGGCCTATAGGCGCTCGCTCACCGGAACGTTGCTCGAACGCGCCCTTGCGCGCGCAGGGAGAACCGCATGAGCGTGCGCTTCGAGCTGAACGGCAAGCCGGTGGAGGCGCGTGTACCGGCGCGCACCACGCTCGCCGACTGCATCCGGCACCACCTGATGCAGACCGGCACGCACGTCGGCTGCGAGCACGGCGTCTGCGGCGCATGCACCGTCATCGTCAACGGCGAAGCGGTGCGTTCATGCTTGATGCTCGCCGCGCAGGCCGAAGGCGCGAGCGTGGTCACGGTCGAGGGCCTGTCGCGCGACGACGGGCTGACGCCGTTGCAGGCCGCGTTCCGCAAGCATCACGCGCTGCAGTGCGGCTTTTGTACACCCGGCATGCTGACCACCGCGCACGCGCTGCTCAGCGAGGAACCCGACGCCGATCGCAGCCGCATCCGCGAAGTTCTCGCGGGCAATCTCTGCCGTTGCACCGGCTACATCGCGATCGTGGAGGCGGTGTACGAAGCACGTTCCGCGTATTTGAAAAGCAGATGACTTTAGTCGGCAAACCGGTGGAGCGAATTGAGGATCTTCGGCTGCTGCGCGGCCGGGGTCAATTTGTGGACGACCTGCACCGCGAAGGCATGCTGCACGCGGCGTTTCTTCGCAGCTCAGTGGCTCACGGGATCCTGAAAAGCATTGACCTTGAAAAAGCACGCGCGATGCCCGGGGTGCATGCCATATTCACGTCGCAGGACGTCGCTCGTGGCGGCGCAGTACCGGCGATTCCGCTGCGGCTCGCGCCGCTCCCCGAGCTCGTCGCTTTCGAGCAACCGGTCATTGCGCACAAGAAAGTGCGCTACGTCGGCGAGCCGGTCGCGCTGATCGTCGCCGACAGTCCCGCGCAAGCCGAGGACGCACTGGAAGGGATCGAGCTCGACATCGAGCCGCTGCCGGCGGCCGCCGACCGCCACGGCGGCGAGCTCGCGATCACGTACACGGCAACGAAGGGCGATGCCCTTGCGGTGAAGGCGCCCTACGTTCGGAAGGAGCGCTTCGCCGTGCAGCGCCACACCGCGGTGTGCCTGGAGCCGCGCGGCCTGCTCGCCGTTTGGGACGGCGCGAAGACCAGGCTGACCGTCTCGGGCGCAGCCAAGGTGCCGTTTGCGACCCGCCGCATGCTGGCGAAGAACATGGATCTGCCCGAGGACTGCATCGACATGATCGAGCCCGACGTCGGCGGCGGTTTCGGCGTGCGCGGTGAGTTCTACCCGGAGGACTTCCTGATCCCGTTCGCCGCGCGCAAGCTCGCGCGGCCGGTGAAATGGACCGAGGACCGGCGCGAGAACCTGCTCGCTTCGAATCATTCCCGGGAAGTGGACTGCGAGATCGAGATCGCCTGCGAAAAGGACGGCACGATCCTCGCGCTGCGCGGCCGCGCCTGGGTGGACATGGGCGCGTACCTGCGCGCCAACGGCTCGATCCCGCCGCGCAACGTCGCGCAGTTCCTGTCGGGTCCGTATCGCGTTCCGAACATCCATGTGGAGTCGTACGCGCTGCTCACCAACAAGACACCGGTCGGCACCTACCGCGGCCCGGGCCGCTTCGAGGCCGATTTCTTCCGCGAGCGCCTGTTCGACATGGCGGCGAAGGATCTCGGCATCGACCCGGTCGAGTTCCGCCGCCGCAACCTGCCCTCCCCGGAGGAGATGCCCTACCCGCTTGCCGTCATCCGGCCCCCCGAGAAAAAGGAGGAGCTCGACAGCGGCGACTACCGCGTCACGCTCGATCGCTGCCTGCTGGAATTTGATTGGAGTGAAAAACAAAAACTCCAAGGAAAGTTGATCGACGGCCGCTATCACGGCCTGGGCATCGGCTGCTTCATCGAGGGCGGCGCCGCAGGCCCGCGCGAGAACGCGCGCATGGCGGTCGACCCCGACGGCGGCGTCTCGGTGTACGTCGGCTCCGCGAGCGTCGGCCAAGGCCTCGAGACGGTGTGCCTGCAGATCGCGTCGGATGCGCTCGAGCTGCCGATGGAGCGCCTGCGTATCTTCCACGGCTCGACCACGCATCTCAAGGAAGGCTTCGGCGCCTTCCATTCGCGCTCGGTGGTGATGGGCGGTTCGGCGATCCTCGACGCGGCGCGCGTGCTGAAAGAAAAAATCGGCCGTTCACTGGCGGAAGTCGATCTGAAAGAATTTGCAGGCGTCTCCGCCGAAGGCAGCTTCTCGAACCATCATCACACCTACGCCTACGGCGCGGCGGCGGCGCACGTTGCGGTCGATCCGCGCACCGGCCAGGTCGAGCTGCTCGAGTACGTGATGGTCGAGGACGTCGGCCGCGTCATCAATCCGCTCACCGCCAACGGCCAGGCGGTCGGCGCGGTGGTGCAAGGCCTGGGCGGCGTCTTCCTCGAGCACCTGCAGTATGACGAGAACGGCCAGTTCCTCACCGGCTCGCTGGCCGATTACCTGATGCCGACGGCCGGCGATTTCCCCAACATCCGCGCCATCATCCTCGGTAACTCGCCCTCGCCGCACAATCCGCTCGGCGCGAAAGGCGGCGGCGAAGGCGGCATCGTCCCCGTCGGCGGCGTAGTCGCGAACGCAGTCGCCGCCGCGCTCGCCCCGCTCGGCGCCGTGCCGCGCGAGCTGCCGCTCTCTCCTCCGAAAATCTGGCAGCTCATCCAAGACGCCCACAAGCCCGACTAGCATCCGACGGACAGACGGATATCACGCAGCCTAAAGAAAAGCAGCGCGAATCAGAGAGTTCTTCCGCAGCGCGCCGGATATCATTTCCGCGCACAGCGGAGCGCTCTGATCCTTAAGGCGTTTCCCGATCGGTGTGCCATGATAGGCGGAACCTGTGCGGCGCGAAAAAAGATAGGCCGCACTGATTCTGTCTATTACTAGTTAGCCCTTTCGAGGACACAGCATGCTTGCGATGGAAGTGATCAAAAACGGTCGAAAAGTGTGTGTCGCTGGTGCTCACGATCTAGGCGTTCTTACCGCACATTTTTCGGCGGGAGGTCAGCTGGGGCCGGGCTCCTGGGATTTCTCCAGAAAAATGACGAAACCGCATATGCATCTCCACGTAGGCGGACTTACTTCGAGAAAGGGGGCGCCCGACGACCATTTGGATTGGGTTGGCCACATGGAAATACAGATCGGAGATGCAGTGGCGCTGAAATTCATCGAAGTAGACGCAGCTGACTCTCCAGTGAAGTCGCATCCAGCCAAACGAAAATCGCCGTCTTCTGACGAGCGCGAGTATTTCAAGGCACTCGAGGAGCAGTACCTAAGCATGCGCAAAGAGTTTCGAAAGAAAGGGCTAACCACCCGCCGCACACGGACGCGCGCAAAAAGCAGCGCGCGCCGGTAAGCGGGGACGTTAGGCGTCGCGATGACATGAGCGCCAGGATCAGCAGGCGGCCCAGATCTCGTGGGTCATCGCGGACCAAGGTCTAGAGGAGCCGACATGCATGCGGACATTGATCGTCGGGCGTTTCTTAGCGCCGCTGCGGCGCTGACCGCTGCGGCATGGCTGCCGCGCCGAGGCGAGGCGCAAGGCGCTAAGACAAGGCTGATCCTGCTTGGCACCGGTGGCGGCCCGCGACCGAAGAAGGTCAACATGTCGTCGGCGCAGGTGATCATCGTCAACGACCTCCTCTACGTCGTGGACTGCGGTGACGGGGTGGCGCGCCAGCTCGTGATCGCCGGTGCGTCGCTCCAGAAGCTGCGCCACGTCTTCGTCACCCACCACCATTCGGACCACAACGCCGACTACGGCAACCTGCTCCTGCTGTCATGGGCGAGCGGCCTGCGCACCCGGGTGGACACCTGGGGGCCACCGCCGATCGAGAAAATCACGCGACTGTTCTTTGAGATGAGCGCGTACGACATCGACACTCGCATCGCCGATGAGGGGCGCGTGCCGCTGGTGCCGCTCGTTCACGTGCACGAGCTGACCCAGCCCGGCGTCGTCATGCGCGACGAGAACGTGAAGGTCAGCTGTGCGCTCGTCGATCATCCGCCGGTGACGCCGGCCTTCGCGTACCGCTTCGACACCGCCGACCGGAGCATCGTCATCTCGGGCGACACCAACCGGTCCGACAACCTCGTGAAGCTCGCCCAGGGCGCCGACGTCCTTGTCCACGAGGCGCTGTACGTGCCGGCGGTCGACCGCCTGGTGGCCCGCGTCCCCAACGCGGCGACTCTCAAGAAGCACATCATCGACAGCCATACCGCCGTGGAGGACTGCGGGCGGGTGGCGGCGGCGGCCGGCGTCAAGACGCTGGTGCTCTCGCACCTCGCGCCCGCCGACGATCCGACGATAACGGAGCAAATGTGGATCGATGCGGCCCGGCCGCATTTCAAAGGTGAGATCATCGTGGCGCGCGATCTGATGGAGATTTGACGTGGAGATCAGGTTGCAGCACCTGACGTAGGCCGTCTGTATTCAAAGGAGACCCACCATGGCAACGTACATCGTTCTGGCGAATTTCACCGATCAAGGCATTCGCAACATTAAAGACTCACCGAAGCGGGCAGACGCCTACAAGGCGATGGCAAAAAAAATGGGCGTCACGGTGAAGGAGATCTATTGGACTCTCGGGCACTATGACCTGGTCGTGGTCGTCGATGCCCCGGATGCGGCGACGGTCACGGCCCTCAGCCTGGCAACTGCCTCGCTCGGAAATGTCCGTACGGAGACGCTGACTGCCTTCTCCGGGGACGAGATCGGCCGGATCGTCGGCAAGATGCCCTAGCGGGAAGGGATTGAACGGAATTCAACGCAGGTCCAACAAAGGGAGGGGTTTATGGCAACGGTGATTGCAACAGAATCCCGCGGGGTTCTCGCTATCGTTTTTCTTGCGCTGCTTCTGGGCGGCTGCGCGTCGGCCACGCAGCAGATCACCCGGATCGAGGGCCAGAAGCCGAAGGAGGTCTGCATCGTCAGGCACGAAGCGGTCAAGGGTGAAACGCTGGAGGCGATCCAGGAGGGGTTCCAGAAAAACGGCATCAAGACCCGAGCGGTTTCGGGCACTTACGAGCAGAAGGACCGGATGTGGGTCCCGAAATGGAACCCCGCGGAAGTCCGCGGTTGCGACGCCATCGGCTTCTACGTCGCCAACTGGCGCTGGGACCTGGCGAACTACATGGCCTTCGCGAACATCTGGATGGTGACGCCCGACGGCCAGCGCAAGATCGGGCAGGCGACCTACGATGCGATGCGCGTCGCCGGGACGAGCAAGTTCATCAACGCGAGGAACAAGCTCATCGAGCTCGTCGACCAGATGGTCGCCGGCGCCATCTGACGAGACGTCAGGCGTTCAGGCCGGCGAGAACACGGATGTGCTGCACGGCGCTGCGGCCGAGGGCTGAGAGCGCGTAGCCGCCTTCGAGCAGCGAGACCATCCTGCCGCCGGCGTAGCGCTCGGCGATGTCCTTCACCTGCTCGGTGACCCACGCGTAATCGGCGTCGGTGAAGCGCAGCATCGCCATGTCGTCCTCGGCATGCGCGTCGAAGCCTGCGGAGAAGCACACCAGCTGCGGCTTGAATTCCTCGAGCGCGGGGATCCAGGCCGTGCGCACCGCGTCGCGGAACTGCTTCGAGCCGGCGCCCGCGGCGAGCGGGATGTTGACCATGTTCGGCGCCGGGTCCTCGGTGCCGCTGTAGGGATAGAACGGGTGCTGGAAGGTCGAGGCCATCAGGA
>WNFB01002910.1_pt1 | contig 15030 bp, 13 predicted proteins | sample 5400501 | NCBI WGS metagenome assembly WNFB01 (sample SAMN13153341, study PRJNA577476) | soil metagenome | isolation source: 200 cm saprolite under Douglas fir tree site 2 hole 1 | place: USA:California | collected 2015-04-18
GCGTACGCGAACGGCACTCCGCTCGAGCGCCGTGCCACCGCGTCGCGGAAGCGCTCCACCTCGGGCGGCGCCGCACGGTCCCGCCGCAACCACACCTCCCCCGGGCTCGCACCGGTCACGGCCGCCCACAGGAGCGTGGCCTCGCGCCGCGCCTCCGCCGTCACGCGCGCGCGCTCGAGCCGCTCCACTGCCCGCTCCAGCTCGCCCGCGATGGTCTCCCCGTGCGCGTGCTCAAGCACTGAGGCGTTCCTTTTCTCCCGCGAGCTTCAGCGCGTTGATGAGCTCGTCCAGCTTGCCGTCCAGCACGGCCTCGAGGTCGTGGACGGTGTGGTGGATGCGATGATCGGTGACGCGGTTCTGCGGAAAGTTGTAGGTCCGGATCTTGGCCGAGCGGTCGCCGGTGCCGACCATGGCGCGGCGGTCCCGCGCCCGGGCCGCCTCCTGCTGGGCGAGCATGCGGTCGAGCAGCCGCGACCGCAGGATCTCGAGCGCCTTGATCTTGTTCTGGAGCTGGGACTTCTGGTCCTGGCACTGCACCACGATTCCGGTGGGGAGGTGGGTGACGCGCACGGCCGAATCGGTCGTGTTCACGCTCTGGCCGCCCGGGCCGGACGAACGGAAGACGTCGATGCGGAGGTCCTTGTCCTCGATCTTCACCTCCACCTCCTCCGCTTCCGGGAGCACGGCCACCGTCGCGGCGGAGGTATGGATGCGGCCCTGCGACTCGGTGGTCGGCACGCGCTGGACGCGATGCACGCCCGACTCGTAGCGCAAGGTGCCGTAGGCCTTGGGACCGCGGGCCGCGAACACGGCCTCCTTCAGCCCGCCGAGGTTGCCCTGGGAGAGCGACAGGACCTCCACCTTCCAGCGCTTCTCCTCCGCGAAGCGGGTGTACATGCGAAACAGGTCGGCGGCGAACAGCGCCGCTTCGTCGCCCCCGGTCCCGGCGCGGATCTCCACGATGGCGTCGCGGTCGTCGAGCGGATCGGTGGGGACCAGTTGCTCGGCCAGCTCCCGCTCCAGCCGCTCGATGTCGGGCCGCAGCCGCTCCACGTCGGCCCGCGCCAGCTGCGCCAGCTCGGGGTCCTTTTCCTGCAGCACCTCGCGCGCCTGCGCCAGCTCGGTGCGCAGCCGCTCCAACCGCTGCTGCGTCTGGCGGATGCCGTCGAGCCGCGCGTGCTCGCGGCCCAGCTGCTTCAGCTTGGCCGGGTTCCGCGCGGTCTCGGGGTCGGCCAGCTCTCGGGCGACCTCCTCCGCCCGCGCGAGCGCCTGGCGGAGTCGGGCCTCCACGGCTCAGCCCCCGACCGTTTCCTTCCCGTACTTCTGGCGGAACCGCTCCACGCGTCCGGCCGTGTCCATGAGCTTCTGCTTCCCCGTGAAGTAGGGGTGGCACTTGGCGCAGATCTCCACGTGGATGACGGGGATCGTGGAGCGCGTCACGAAGCTGTTGCCGCAGGCGCACTGCACGGTGGCCCGCTGGTAGGCAGGATGAATCCCGGGTTTCACTGGCGCTGTCCTCGAGTCGAATGTGCCGACGGTACGAAGGCGGAAATATAACTGGCGCCGTCACTTGGCTGCAAGACGCGCGGCGTGCACTGATTTGACACCGGCCTCGGAACCGCGTAAGCTTGCCCCCCGAGCGCCTCTCATCCTCTTAGGGAAGAGCCACCCGTGTCGACGACGGCGATTCTCGTGAAAGTTCCGCTCTTCAGCCAACTTGAGCCCGCCGAACTGGAGCGGGTGACGGAGATCTCGCGCGAGCGCACCTATCCCAAGAACTCGGTCATCCTGTTCGAGGACGACCCCGGCGACGCGCTCTACGTGGTCGCCGAGGGCCAGGTGAAGGTGGTTCTCATCGGCGAGGATGGTCGCGAAGTGATCCTGTCGGTGCTGGGCGAGGGCGAGTTCTTCGGCGAGATGGCGCTGATCGACGACGAGCCCCGCTCGGCCCACGTGATCGCGATGGAGGACTCGACGCTGCTGGTGCTGCGGCGCGAGGATTTCCAGGGCATCCTGAAGCAGACCCCGGCCATCGCGCTGGCGCTCTTGCGCGAGCTCTCGCGGCGGCTGCGCCGCGTGGACGAGAAGGTCGGCAGCCTGGTGCTGCTCGACGTCAACGGCCGCGTCGCCCAGCTGCTGCTCGATCTCGCCGACGAGGCGGGGTCGAATCGCATCACGCGCCGCCTCACCCACCACACCATCGCCCAGATGATCGGCTCCAGTCGCGAGACCGTGAGCCGCACCATGCGGGAGCTCGTCGACAAGGGATACATCGAGGTGAGCCGGCGCGAGATCCTGATCCGCGACCGCGCCGCGCTGGAAGCCTCCGCCGGGCGTTCGTGAGGCGGGTCACGGTCGCCGGGTGAGGCCCCGGCTTGTCCTACGTGTCTGTTGTTCCGTAACTTAGCCCAGGAACCCCGGTGCCCAAGCGCCAGACGTACACGGTGACTTTTTGGGGGACGCGGGGCTCGATCCCTACCCCCGGCGTCCACACCGCCCGCTACGGCGGGAACACACCGTGCGTGACCGTGCAAGGAGCTGGCGGGCGCGTGGTCATCCTCGACGCGGGCACCGGGATCCGGGCCCTGGGGCTGGAGCTGGTGGAGCGGCAGAACGGCGCGGTGAACGCGGAGATCCTGCTGTCGCACGCGCACTGGGATCACATCCAGGGGCTCCCCCACTTCAAGCCCTTCTTCGCGGCGGGGAACGCGGTGCGCATCTGGGGGCCGCGGCAGGGAACCACGTCGCTCGAGGCGATCCTGCGGCAGCAGATGGATCCGGCCGTGTTCCCGGTGCCCCTCGATGCGTTGTCGGCGCAGCTGACGGTGCAGCAGGTGGATGCGGGGGAGTTCACGGTGGGTGAGTTCCGCGTGCGGGCGATGCGGCTGCGGCACCCGGGGACCACGCTGGGCTTTCGGCTGACGCCGCTCGCCGGCGGCCCCAGCATGGCCTACGTGACGGACAACGAGCTCGGCACGGGCGGGAGTTACGACACGCCGGCGAGCTGGCGCAAGGACTTCACGACGTTCCTCGCGGGTGTGGATCTGCTGATCCACGACGCGATGTACACACCGCAGGAGCTGGAATCGCACCGCGGGTGGGGGCACTCGACGTTCGTGGAAGCGGTGGCGGTGGCCGCCGAAGCGGGCGCGAACCGGCTCGTGCTGTTCCATCATGAGCCCGAGCACGGCGATGCTGCGATCGACGACATGCTCGCGCAGGCCCGGCGCCAGGCCAAAGCCAAGGGCTTGCCCGCCGAGATCCTGGCCGCCCAAGAAGGCATCACGCTGACTCTCTGACCAAGGAGACGTCGCCATGCGTTCGCGTTCGATTGTCGCCCTCTGCTCCCTGGCCGCACTCGCGGCCGGCGCGGGCGGGCTGTCCGCCCAAGGGCGCGCGGACACCCGTCCGGGCCTCGCGGTATTCCCGATCTGGAACAGCGGCTCCTACGGTCAGGACAAGGAGAACTTCGACGCGCTGCAGAAGGGCATGGCCGCGATGATCATCTCCGAGCTCGCGGCGAACTCGGGGGCCCGCGTCGTGGAGCGGGAGGAGCTGCAACGCCTGCTCGAGGAGCAGAACCTCGGGGCCTCGGGGCGGGTGGACGATGCGACCGCCGCGAAGATCGGCAAGCTCGTCGGCGCGCGCTACGTGGTGACGGGGACGTTCATCGATTTCTACGGCGACTTCCGCGTGGACCTGCATCTCGTCAACGTCGAGACGAGCGAGATCATGAAGGTCGAGAAGGAGAACATGCGGCGGGACCACCTGTTCGACATCATCCGCAACGTGTCACAGCGGCTGATGAAGGACGCGAGCCTGCCGCCGCTCCCCAAGCAGGCCTCGGATGCGCGGATGAGCCGTCAGATTCCGACGGACGCCCTCACCTACTACTCACGCGCCCTGCTGTACCAGGACCGCGGGCAGAAGGACAAGGCGATCGAGATGTACAATCGGGCGCTCGAGGTGTTCCCGCAGTACGCCGAGGCCACCGAGGGGTTGCAGCGCCTGAAGACCTCCTAATCCGCATGCAGCCGCGCCGGGCGCCCCGGGAGACAGCGCAGGCGGCGAGTGCCATGGCGACGAGCGACAGGCCGTGAGATACCTGCTGCTGCACCCGGCCTCCTGGCAGCCGGGCGGCGTGGCCGCGATCCTCGAGGGGGCGCAGGTGGAGCGGCGCGAGCTGCGCCTGCCCCGGGAGCTCGCGGTGGACGAGCGCCCCACGGTGCTGGTGCTCGATCCCGAAAGCCGCTCGCTCTTCCCCCTGGACGTGCTGCGGGCGTTCGTGGACGCGGGCGGCGCCATCGTGGCGCTGGGGCGCGACGGGGAGGCGGACGTGCCCGAGCAGATGCCCGCGGAGCTGCTGGCGGGCTTCGTGAGCCACCCCGCCGGGCCGCGACAACTGCTCGTCGCCGTGCGCGCCGGGTTCCGGGAGGGGGCGGCGCGAGTGGAGACGGCGCGCGCCCGCGGCGAGGCGGCGTCACGCAGCCGGGAGATCGGCGAGCTCACCCGCATCGGCGTCGCCCTCGGGACCGAGCGCGATCTGAAGGCGCTGCTCGACCTCATCCTCACTCAGGCGCGTCGCATCACGCAGTCGGACGCGGGCAGCCTCTACCTCGTGGAAACGAGCGGCCAGGGGCAGAAGCGGCTGCGCTTCCGGCTGGCCCAGACCTACTCCAAGCCCGAGGCGCCGTTCGTCGAATTCACGATGCCCGTCGACCGCACCAGCCTCGCCGGGTACGCCGCGGTCACGGGCGAGCCCCTGGTCCTCGACGACGCCTACTTCCTGCCGCCCGACGTCGAATACAGCATCAACCGCTCCTTCGACGAGCGGTACGGCTACCGCACCAAGTCGATGCTCGTGATTCCGATGAAGGACCACAAGGAAGTGGTCATCGGCGTCCTGCAGCTGATCAACCGCAAGCGCGACTTCGAGGCCGTGCTCGCCGCGCCGGCGGACGTGGAGCGGCAGGTCGTGCCGTTCTCGCGGCGGACGGTCGAGCTCGTCACCGCCCTCGCCGGCCAGGCGGCGGTGGCCATCGAGAACAGCCAGCTCTACGCGGAGATCGAGAACCTCTTCAAGGGGTTCGTGAACGCCGCCGTCACGGCGATCGAGCAACGGGACCCGACCACGTTCGGTCACAGCGGGCGCGTCGCCGGCATGACGGTCGGGCTCGCCAAGATCGTGGATCGATCCGGGGACGGACCCTACCGCACCGTCCACTTCTCTCGCGAGCAGATCCGCGAGATCGAGTACGCGGGCCTGCTGCACGACTTCGGGAAGGTCGGCGTGCGGGAGCAGGTGCTCGTGAAGGCGAAGAAGCTGTACCCGCACGACCTCGCGCTCATCAAGCAGCGCTACGCGTTCGTGCGGCGCACCGCGGAACGGGAGTTCTGGCGCAAGCGCGCCCTGTTCCTCGAGCAGCACGGAGCCAAGGGCTACGAGGCGTTCCTCAAGACGCTGCAGGACGAGCAGGCCCGCGAGCTCGGCGAGCTGGACCGCTTCCTGGAGACGGTGCTGCAGGCGAACGAGCCGACGGTCCTCCCCGCGGGCCGGTTCGAGGATCTCAAGACGATCGCCGGGCTGCGCTACGACGACGTGGACAGTCGCTCGCAGCCGTTCCTCACGGAGGAGGAGCTGCGCTACCTGGCGATCCGTAAGGGAAGCCTGGACGAGACGGAGCGGCTCGAGATCGAGAGCCACGTGAACCACACCTATCGCTTCCTCCTGCAGATCCCCTGGACGCGGGAGCTGCAGCAGGTGCCGCTCATCGCCTACGGGCACCACGAAAAGCTCGACGGCCGCGGCTACCCGCGCAAAGTCACGAGCGAGGCGATCCCCATCCAGACGCGCATGATGACGATCAGCGACATCTACGACGCGCTCACGGCGGCGGACCGCCCCTACAAGCCGGCGGTACCGCCGGCGCGCGCCCTCGACATCATGACCGACGAAGTGCAGGCCGGCCAGCTCGACCCGCACCTGTTCCAGCTGTTCGTGGAAGCCAAGGTGTTCGAGAGCGGCGGCGCGTAGCCGCTACCACAGTAGGAATTTCACCGAGACGAGCAGCAGCAAGGCGCCGAAGGCCCGGCGCAGCGCCACGTCCGACAGCGGCCCGGCGAGCTTGGCCCCGAGCAGCGCCCCAATGAGCAGGCCCGCCGCGATGATCGCGGCATACGCGACATTCACCTGGCCGCGCTTGTAGTACTCCAGCGCGCCGAGGATGCCCACCGGCAGGAGCAGAGCGGCGAGCGACGTGCCGCTCGCCGCGTGCTGGGGCAGCCCGGCGAGCAGTACGAGCCCGGGGACGACGAGGATCGCGCCGCCCACCCCGAACAGCCCCGAGACGACGCCGCCCACGAAGCCGATCAGCGCGACCAGTACCCAAGTCATTGCTCTATCCTCGCTCGAAGAGGTTAGGTCCCCAGCCACCGCCGCCCGGGGTCTCGATGCGGAGCACGTCGCCGGGCTCGAGGCGCGCGCCGACCTTCGGCGGCAGCGCCGCCCCGTTCAGCAGCGTGCGGCCGGGCGCGCCGCTCGCCCCGCCCGCCACTCCCGCGGCCGCGTGGCGGCGCCGCTCCGCGAGCACGCTCACCTCCATCGGCGCCAGGGCCTCGAACTCCCGGATTACCCCCTCCCCACCGACCCACTTCCCCACGCCCCCACTCCCCCGTCGCAGCGCGTAGGCTCGCACCCGCAGCGGACACTCCATCTCCAACACCTCGACCGGCGTATTGCGCGTGTTGGACATGCCGACGTGGACGCCCGAGGGCCCGTTCGCCCCACGGCTCGCGCCCTGGCCGCCGCCGATCGTCTCGTAGTAGGTCCACGCTCCACGCTCTACGCCCCCGAACGTGACGTTGTTCATCGTCCCCTGCCCTTGCGCCGGCACCGGGATCCCGCCGTTCGCCAGGGCGAGCAGCACGGTATCCGCGATGCGCTGCGACGTCTCGACGTTGCCAGCCGCCACGGCGCTCGGATAGCGCGCGTGCACGAGACAGCCTTCGGGAGCGGCGACGCGCAGCGCCCGCTGCACGCCCCCATTGGTCGGCACGTCCTCGGGAAGCAGGGTGCGAACGACGAACAACACCGCCGCGCGGGTCACGGCGAGCGGGCAATTCACGTTGCCGCGCGCCGCCGGAGCCGTGCCCGCGAAGTCGGCATGGAACACGCCGTCCCGGATGTCGACCCGCACCGCGATCGGCAGATCGACGTCGTCCACGCCGTCCCCCTCGAGCCAATCCGTCGCGCGGAGGCCCGTGGCGGCGACCTTCGCCAGCGCCGCGCGCGTGCGCCGCTCGGCGTACTCGATCAGGTCGCGCGCGGCCGCCCGCACGGCCTCCCCGCCATAGCGGGCCACGAGCGCCCGCAAGCCCTCCCCCCCGCGCTCCACGGCCGCCCGCTGGGCCGCGAGGTCGCCGCGCCGCACCTGGGGCGTGCGGACGTTGGCGAGCAGCAGGCGCTCGACCTCGGGCGTCCAGCGCACCGGCGGGAGGACGATCCCTTCGGCGAAGATCTCCCGCGCCCCAGCGGGCATGCTGCCGGGCTGCGCGCCGCCCACGTCCGAGTGGTGAGCCCGCACGGCACTGTAGCCGCCCACCCGGCCCTCCAGCTCGATGGCGCCGATGACGGTGAGGTCGGGGAGATGCGAGCCGCCGGTGTAGGGATCGTTGAGAAGGAACACGTCGCCCGGCCGGGGGTCGAGGGCGCGGACCGCCGCGACCGATTCGGCCAGCGCGCCGAGGTGCACCGGAATGTGCGCCGCCTGGGCGATCATCTCCCCGTCCGGGTCGAACAGCGCCGCGGAGCAATCACGCCGCTCGCGGATGTTGGGGGAGAGCGCCGAGTGGATGAGCACGAGGCCCATCTCCTCCGCGATGGACGCGAAGGCGTGCCCCATCACCTCGAGGCCGACCGGGTCGAGCGTCATCGCCGCTCCAGCAGGATCGCGCCCGAGCGATGGACCCGACCGCGCCACCCCGGCTCGACGAGCGCCGTGGCGTCCCCGCCCGCGAGGATCGCCGGGCCCTCGAGCTCCACGCCCGCGGCGAGCTCACCGAGCGGCCACACGCTCGCCTCGACCCGGGCGCCGCCCACCGTGGCCGCGCGCCGCGCCAGCGGCGCGCGCTGCTCGCGGGCCCGTCCGTCGAACTGGGGGAGAGGCCCGGCCCCGCTCTTCACCGCCGCGACGCGGAGATTGACGAGCTCGATCGGCTGGCCGCCGCCCTCGTGTCCGTAGCGCGCCCGGTGGGTCGCGAGGAACGCCACGGCCAGGGGCGCGGGGTCGTCGACCGGCGCGGGGATCGTCACCTCGTAGCCCTGCCCCGCGAAGCGACAGTCCGCCGCGCGCGCCAGCGCCGCACCCGGCAACTCCTCGCGCGCGCGCTCCACCAGCGGGGCGAACGCGGACGCGAGCTCCCGGGTGGTGAGCGAGGGCAGCGGGCGGTGGAACGACGCCATCACTTCGATCCGCTCGGCGGCCGCGGCGAGCCCGAGCGCGCTGAGGACGCCCGGGTGCGGGGGCAGCACGATCGTCCGCATCCCCAGCGCGTCCGCGAGCGCGCAGCCGAAGAGCGGCCCCGCCCCACCGTACGGCAACAGCGCGAGCTGCCGCGGGTCGAAGCCCCGCGCCACGCTCACGCGCTTGAGCGCTCGCGCCATCGTCGCCGCCGCCACCGCGACGATCCCCGCCGCAATGGCGCGCGGCTCGCGCCCCACCGCAGACCCGAGTGACGCGACCGCGCGCTCGGCCGCGGCGGGGTCGAGCCGCAAGTCATCCGCGAGCGGGCTCGCGGCGTCGAGCCAGCCGAGCACGAGACAGGCGTCCGTGACGGTGGGCCGATCCCCGCCGCGACCGTAACAGGCAGGGCCCGGCACGGCTCCCGCGCTCTCCGGACCGACCCTGAGCGCGCCGCCCTCGTCCACCCAGGCGACGCTCCCGCCCCCCGCGCTCACCGTCTCGATGAGGATCGACGGGAGCGCGAGCGGTATCCCCGCCACCGCCCCGGTTCCTTCGGTGAGCGCCTCGGCAGCGGTCACGAGACTCGCGTCCGCGCTCGTCCCCCCCATGTCGATGGCGAGCAGATCGCTCACCCCGACCGCCGCGCCGACGAGCCGCGCGCCGACCACGCCGCCCGCCGGCCCCGACAGGGCGAGCGACGCGGCACGGCACGCGGCGGCCGCCGGCGCCAGGCTGCCGCCGCTCGACGTCATGATGCGGAGCCCGCCGATGCGGCGGTCGCGCACCGGCGCTTCCAGGCGGGCCAGGTAGGCCGAAACTCTCGGCCGTAGGTAGGCCTCCACGGTCGCGGTGCTGATGCGCTCGTACTCGCGGAAGGCGGGGAGCACTTCGTGGCTCGCCGTGACGGGGATACCGGGGAGCGCGCCCCGCAGCGCCGTCGCCACCCGGCGCTCGTGCTCGGGGTGCCGGAACGCGAACAGGAACGCCACGGTCACCGCTTCCGGGGCGAGCGCCCGCACCGCCCCCACCACCCGCCCGACCTCGCGTTCGGCGAGCGGCTCGAGCACGCCGCCGGGCCCCATGCGCTCCACGACTCCGACCACGTGCTCGCGCGCGACGAGCGGAGGCGGGTGATCGCGTGCCAGATCGTACAGTGATGCGCGCTCCTGGCGCCGCAGCCACAGCAGATCCTCGAACCCCAGCGTCGTGACCAGCGCGACCCGCGCGCCGCGGCGCTCGAGCAGGGCGTTGGTCGCGATGGTCGTGCCGTGCACCAGCACCTCGATCGCCGTATCACGTGTCCCGCCTCCCGCGACCGTCAGGGAGTCCTTTAGGGCTTCCCGTGTCCCGAGCAGATCGACGGCGCGAAACATCCCGACGGCGGGGTCGTCCGGCGTGGTCGTCACTTTGCGCACCTCGAGCGTCCCGTCCACTCCGAGCGCGACGAGATCGGTGAACGTGCCCCCGACGTCGACGCCGACCCTCACCCCGCCCTCCCCCCAATGCGGAGTGTGGAATGCGGAATGCGGAGTTGATGGAGCCAGGGTCGAGGCGCGATGCACGTCTCCGTGCACGACCGACGTCCGGTCAATTCCGCACTCCGCATTCCGCATTCCGCACTGTCAGGCACGCCGCCTCCAGCCCTGCCACGCCAGCACGCCAGCGAACCCGAGGGTCGCCAGCACAGCGAGCCCCCCCACCCAATCTCCCAGCCGCACGTACAGCGTGGTCACGTCGCTCGTCCGCAGCGTGGCGGCGACCGCCGTCTCCACCTCGAGTCCGGTGGTATCGTGGTAGCGGCCCAGCGGATCGACGGTCCCCGAGATCCCCGAGTTTGCCGCGCGCGCGATGCCCATGCGGGTCTCGACGGCCCGCAGCACCAGGTGCGCGGCGTGCTGGTACGGCCCCGCGGTGCGGCCGTACCACGCGTCGTTCGTCACGTTGACGAGGAAGTCCGCGCCCCCCCGCCGGTACGCCCGCGCGAGGTCCTCGAACACCGACTCGTAGCAGACCAGCACGCCGAATCGGCCCATGGCGGTCGGGTAGAGCGGCAGGCCGCGCCCCTTGCCGAAGCCGCCGAACCACTTGAGCCGGAACCACCGCGGATCGAGGAACGGGACGCGCTCGACGATCGGCACGAGATAGTGTTTGTGATAGACCGGGTAGGGGCGGCGATCGCCCGTCGCATCATAGAAGAACGCGGCGTTGTAGTAGTCGTAGGAGCGGTCGTCGTGGAACGCGGCGTCGAGGCCGCCGGTCAGGATGGGCGTGCCCGTCTCGCGCGCACGGCGCGCCACGGCGGCGTCCCACTCGGGGTGGTCGATGAAGTAGCCCGGCACGGCGGCTTCGGGCCAGATCAGGAGATCGAGCCGCGCCGCTGCCCGGAGTCGCTCGGACAGGGCGAGCAGCCTGGCGAACACGCTGTCCTGGCGGAGGCTGTCCCACTTCTCGTGGTAGCCCTCGTTCGGCTGCACCAGTCCGACCACGCCGGCATCCCGCACGGGCAGGGTGCGCATGCGCCACGTGCCGTAGCCCCACGCCAACGCGACGCTGGCGAGCACCGCGAGCACGGGCCGCCACCGCATCGAACCGCTCTCCTCTCCCCGCTCCCCAATCATCGCCTCCACGATCATGACGTTCACCCACACCACCCACAGCGTCACCCCCCGGGCCCCGGCGAGATCGGCCCACTGCACCAGCACGGGCGCGCCGGCGAGCGACGTGCCGAGCCCGAGCCAGGGAAACCGGATGTCGCCCTGATGTCCGATGGCCCAGTCCACGGCGGTCCACGCGAGCGGCAGCAGCAGCCACACGGGGAGCTGCGGCAGCTGCAGCCGGATTTTCACCACGAGCCAGAAGAGCGCCGCGTACCACAGGCCGTACACGGCGATCGTGGCGAGGTAGCCGAGCGCCGAGAGCGCCGTGAAGTGCCACAGCGCGACCACCAGCCAGTAGAGGACGACGCCCTGCGCGACGAAGCCGTACCAGAAGCCCCATCGCAACGCGAGCTGGGGGCTCCGGTCGCCCTCGCACCAGCGGAGCAGCAGCACCGCGGGCGCGACCGCGAAGAAGCCGAGCAGGGGGAAGTGAAAGGGAGGATAGCTCAAGGCGAGCGCGACCGCGCCCACCCCGACGAGCCCCGCCGCCCGCCGCTCCGGGGAGAGGCGGATCACAGCGCCACGTCGCGCCCTTCGTCCGCCGAGCGGTAGATCGCCTCCAGGACGCGGTGCAGGGCGAGCTGGTCGCGCGGCGGCGGCGCGTTGACGTCTCCTTTGATGACGGCGACGAAGTAGGTCCACTCGGCGCGGTAAGACTGCGCGAACGGCGTCTCCCGACCGCTCGCGCCGGTGGGCGTCACGTCCATCACGTTCCCGTGCACGTCCTTGAAGACGCGCAGCGGCTGGATGCTCGCCGACCCGCGCGGCCCGACCATGTCGAACCAGAAGCGCTCGGCTTCTCCCATGTGACGCCAGCTCACGTCGATCGCCAGCGACACGCCGTTCTCGCACACCACGAGCGCGGTCGCCATGTCCTCCACGCCGTCTCCACCCTGCCGGGTCATGTGCGCGGAGATGCGCCGCGCCGCCGGCCAGCCGGCGAGCCACATGCCGAGGTCGAGCAGCTGCAGCCCGAGGTCGAGGAACGCACCGCCACCCGCCTCCTGACGGCGCACGCGCCACCCGGCCAGCTGGCGGGGCGGCTGGAAGGTGTACCAGCCGCTGCGGACCGCCTGCAGCGGGCCGATGTCCCCCCCGGCGAGGAAGCCCCGCACGGCCTGGACGTCGGAGCGAAAGCGATGGTTCATCCCGACCATCACCCGCTTGCCGTGCTTCTCGCTCGCCTGCAGCAGGCGCTCGACGCCCGATAGCGTGAGCGCGAGCGGCCGCTCGCACAGCACGTGGGCCCCGGCCGCGAGCGCCGCCGTGGCGTGGATCTCGTGCAGGTGATTGGGGGTGCAGATCACCACGGCGTCGACCGACGCGTAGCGCAGCACGTCCTCGATGTCGTCGTAGCTGTCCCGGACCTCGAAGCGGCCGGCGAGGGCGCGGGCCTTGGCGATGTCGTTGTCGCAGATCGCCACCACCTCGACCCCGGCCATCCTGCGCAGCGCCGGCAAGTGCGCGACCTGCGCGATGGCGCCCGCGCCGATCACGCCGACGCGGATCGGGTCGTTCATCCCCCCTTCCCCTTTCCCCCTGCCCCCGCCCAGCGATACATCACCCCGGCGCGCAGGCTCAGCGTCGAGAGCCCGCTCGCCACCACACCCCGGCCATCCAGAGTGAGGCGCCAGCGAGTCCCGCCGACCTCGGCCCCGAGGGTCCCGTTCAGGCCCGCGGTGAAACCGTTCAACGCATCCTGAATGAACGTCCCGTTGATCAAGGGGCCGCTGCCGTGGCGCAGGTGGATGCCCAGTCCCAGCCCGAGATAGGCCGTGACGGTGCGGCCTTGGGGCATCACGTACTGGAGGTCGAGGTCGCCGGTCACATCGCTCCAGGTGATGCGGCCCAGCTGGATCGTGTAGTCCTGGGTAGGGTCGACAATGACGCTCTTCAGCCGGTCCTCGAAGCGACGCCGCGCCTCGGCGCTGAGCTCGCTCCGGAAGTACGAGAGCCCGAGCAACACGCGCAGCCGCGGCGCCACGAAGCCGTAGTCCAGCCGCACGCCGCCCGCCGTGGTGCCCCTGATCTGGTCGCCGGCGAGCGGGCCCAGGTCGAACTGGATGGCGCTGGGCTTGAGGTTGTCGGAGGAGAACTGCTCGAGAACGGCTTGAGCGCTCAGGCGGTCGGGCGCACCGGCGGCCAGGAGGAGTGTGGCAATGCCGACCGCCTTAGTAGAGGCGTGCAACCGTCGTCCCTGGGAAGTACGTCGCGACAATGCTGCGATAGTCCTGGCCCGCCCGCGCGCGGCCCACCGCACCCCACTGGCACAGCCCGACGCCGTGCCCCCACCCGGCGCCTGCCGCGACCAGGCGGGCGATCTGGCCGCCGTCCTTGGTCACCGACAGCTGGAACGCCGCGCTGCCGAGCTGGCGATTGATCTCGGGGCGCAGCACCGAGCGCACGTCCTGTTCCGGCACGCGCACGTCGCCGCGCTCGAACACGATGCGCAGCTCACCCACCCGGCCCGACTGGGTGGTACGGCTGACCTCGACGTCCGTGATGCGCTGCAAGCCGTCCCCGCCCACGTTCATCACCGCCGGCAGCGTCCGCGACAATATAGCGCGCAGCTTGGTGGCGTCCCACTCCTCTCGCCAGCGGAAGCGCGGCGAGATGTCGCAGTAGTAGCCGCCGCTCCGTTCGTCGGACACCGGTCGCAGATAGGGCCGGCCGCGCGCGGTCTTGAACGCTTCCTCCACGCTCGCCGTGCGGAAGCCGCACGTGGAGTGGAAGTACGCGTCGATGAGCTCGCCGCGGTACTGCAGGACTTCGCCGGCCGTGGCGCGCAGCGCATCCCAGACGGCCGGCGTCTCGGCCGCCACTCCCCGGTACACCTGGTCGCGGATGTCCGCCCAGGCGTCGAAGCCCAGCGTCTCCCAGCGGCCGCGGTTCTTGAGGGCGAACGTGCGCGACACCACGGCCTGCGCGAACATCGCCTGCCGCTCGTCCGGCCGCCGCGGTCCCATCTCTTCCCCGATCACGCCGGCGAGATAGGCCTCGACCGGCACGCGGTTCATGAGGGTGAGCCCCGACGCGTCGCGCACGACGTTCAAGCGGCCGCGATAGCGCCGGCCGTCGGCCATCGCGAACTGATTCTCCGTGACGTTGACGGCGGAGATGCCGCGGTGCGGCTCGCTCTGGGAGCCGTCCGGCTGCACCAGACGCAGCCCCGCGCTGTCCGCCACGACCGTCCAGCGCGCGCTCGACGGGATCGACCCGATCGGCCGGCCGGTGGCGTCGTCGGTGAGGAACAGCTCCCCGTCGCCTCCCAGGGCGAGGCTTCCCACGCCGGCCACGATTCCCACGCGCAGCTCGGGTTCGGCGCCGGGGGCGAGCGGCTGGGGCCGCGCGCACGCCGCCGCCGCAAGGAGGAGCAGTCTAGCGAGGACGCGCTGCGGCGAGCGCCGCATCGAGCTGCGCGATGGTGAAATCGATGTCCGCATCCGTGTGCGCGCTGGAGACGAATCCGGCCTCGAAGGCCGAGGGAGCGAGGTACACGCCGCGCTCGAGCGCTGCGCGGTGCCAGCGGGCGAACAGCCCCGCGTCCGCGCGCTTCGCCTCGGCGAAGTTGCGGACCGGCCCGTCCGTGAAGTAGGCGCCCCACATCGAGCCCGCGTGGCCCGCGCTCAGGGCCACCCCGTAGCGCCGCGCCGCGTCCCCTATACCCGCCACCAGCCGGGCGGTTCGGCGCTCCAGCATCTCGTAAAAGCCGGGTCGCTCGGTCTCGAGCAGCGTCGCGAGGCCGGCGGCCATCGTCACCGGATTGCCGGCCAGCGTCCCCGCCTGGTACACGGGTCCCTCGGGCGCGACGAGCCGCATCAGCTCCGCGCGCCCGCCGTAGGCGCCGACCGGCATCCCGCCCCCGATGATCTTGCCGAGCGTCGTGAGATCGGGCCGCACGCCCAACCGCG
>WNFB01002911.1_pt1 | contig 15030 bp, 8 predicted proteins | sample 5400501 | NCBI WGS metagenome assembly WNFB01 (sample SAMN13153341, study PRJNA577476) | soil metagenome | isolation source: 200 cm saprolite under Douglas fir tree site 2 hole 1 | place: USA:California | collected 2015-04-18
ACCGGCGCGCTCAAAGCAGTCACGGATGGCGCTCTCGGTTCACGTACGGCGGCAATGCTTGAGCCGTACTCCGACGATCCTTCCACGACCGGAATCCTCATCTACGATCCAGAAAAACTTCGCGTCATGGCCATCGAACGGGACAAGGCGGGCTTCCAGCTCAGTTTCCACGCCATCGGTGACCGCGCCAATCGCATTGCCCTCGACGTCTTCGAAGCCGTAGTCAAAGCCAACGGTCCCCGCGATCGTCGCGACCGCATCGAACATGCGCAAGTTGTCGAGCCCATGGACTTCGTCCGTTTCGCTCAACTCAAAGTAATTGCCTCCATGCAGCCCTCGCATCAGACCACGGACATGCGCTGGGCCGAAGATCGTATCGGGCCCCAGCGCATCAAAGGCGCGTACGCCTGGTCCACCATGCAGAAAAATGGCGTCCGGCTCACGTTCGGCACAGACTATCCCATCGAGCCCATCAGTCCGTTTCGCGGGCTGTACGCTTGCGTGACGCGCGAACGCCCCGATGGCGGTCCGAAAAACGGATGGGAGCCCCAGGAGAAAATTTCGCTGGATGACTGCATCCGCGCATACACATCAGGTTCCGTGTACGCGGAGTTCGAAGAAGGGAAGAAAGGCGAGCTGAAACCGGGCGAGTACGCTGATTACGTTATTCTTTCGAACGACCTTGCCAAAGTTCCTCCCGCCCAATTCACCAAAACCCGCGTCCTCCGCACCGTCGTTGCCGGCCGCACCGTCTACTCGGCTGCCCAATAGCAGCGTGCTGCCGGAAAGAATAGAGGGATATCGCTAAGAATGGGGCCAAAAATCCGGCGAACGACGGTGTGATTCGTTAGCCCGCACATTCTGAGTTCTGTTTCGAAGCTGGCAGGAGTTCATTTGCAACCGGGTCGACGTCTGCTCATGGAATCAAAAAAAGTAAACCTTTGAAATTTCGCCAGCGTATTCCTTTCCCGGCGTCGGGGAGAACCACAATTTGACGTGACGGCCTTTCCATTCCATGCAATTGCTCAGCTTGGGTTCGGGCACACCGTCCGCCCAGCTCACGGCGACCTTGGCAAAATCAGGAGCGTAAAAAGTGACGGGGCCGCTGGGAAGGTCCACGTTGATCATGACTTCCGTCTTCTTACCACACTCTACGGCGCTAATGGGCCCGTCCGCCGCGATGCTTCCGCGCCTCTTCAGTTCGACTGCCACCCCGGGCGCGTTCCCGGTCCAGCGGTCCCGGCAGGCCCCGGGGTTATCGTCACATTCGGCGAATCTCTACCGCCTTGCACTGAGGAAGGAGTCGTCGCTCTCTGTGCCGCCCATTCTTCCGCCTGCTGAATATGTTGAAGCATATTGTTAGCGACCTCTTTTTCCCCTTTGTTAGTAGCAGCCGCCAGAATTCTTTGGGCCATGATGCGAGCTTCCGAAAACCGGCTGTTATTTAACAATAGAAATGCCAGATTGATAGCATAGGCAAGCTGTCCAGGGTCCAATTGAACCGCCTTGATCGCCGCATTCACCGCTTGCTTCTGGGTCTCCGGCGAATGTGAATAGGCTTGCGAGAGTGCTTCGTAGGCTGGTGCGAACTCAGGGTTGAGATGTACGGCCTTCTCCAGAATACTGGTGGCCCCCGGCATCACGGGTTCTCCCTCGTAGCCGCTCTCTTGCATCAAGAAGAATCCGTGAAAATATTGCGGGGCGAAACCGGCCGCCCCGAGCTTTATGGCCAGCAGCATTTCTTTGTCCGCTTCCTCGATTTCATGCCACCGGTAGTGGTAGAAGCCGAGCGCTTCGTGCACGAACGGCAAATTGGGTTCGGTCTTAAGTGCCTCTTCGAGCGCGGGTTGCGCCTGCTCCACGCGGTTGTGGTGAGTGAAAAAATCACCTCTTAAGGCAATCGCTTCGCCTGAAGAAACGCCTCGCACCGTATAGGTCTTGTCGGCCGCCATCTGCCCCTCCTTAATTAGACCGACGCGGAAACTCCCTTGTTTGCAATAAGACTCGATCCTTTTCCCGAATTGTTTCAGATCACCAAAAGTTTCACGAGCGGCATCAACCTGATTCCCGGATTTTGTCCAGGCAGTGAGGAAATTCTTCAGCAGCTCTTTTTTCCGAGCGTCTTCATCCAGCATCAGGTAATGAACGACCGCCCAGGATTCAGCGTAGAACACAGAGGCGCGGTTCGATTCGTTGTAATAAGGAGAGTTGTGATCCACTTCCAGCAGCGCCTCAATCGGGATCAGTTTGCTTTGATTCAAGAGATACAAGTGGCCGGGGTCAATCGTCCCGGTTTTGATTTCCTTGTCTCCCAGCGTGGAGTTCCCGAAGAATTCCGCGAGTCCTTCGTTGAGCCAAAGCGGCAGGTTGCTGAAATTCAGACGCAGGAGAGCGTGAGTATATTCATGGTAGAGCGTGTGAAACGGGTTGTCGCCTTCGGTGTCCAGGCGCAGGACCACGTAGTCCTTGTCCTGCGCCGGCTGATACATACCTGCGTGATGAATGTGGCCTTTCACCTCCCATTCCTCGGGAAGGAACAGTTTTAAGGTGTTCTCGTTTTTTGCTGCTAGGATGACGATCGGTTGCGCTGGGTCCACGCGCATTGAGGAGAAAGCGCTGTGAAACATGTTGCGAATCTGCTCGAACTGGTCCGCGACCTTTCGTGCCTCCTTCTCGCCGGCGTTACTTTGGACCGTGAAGTGCGGGCTCCGCACCTCAATCCAGTTGTCTGCCGCGACTGCGGAATGGGGTAACAGCAGCAGCGCAACTGCAAAAGTGAGGCGGCGCGAAGGAAGTAATCTGGTTGTCACGATCTTCAGCATGTAAACGAGTCCAGTGGCCATGTCAAGACTCTATCGTGTTTTTGGTTTCGCGTAGAAGTTCTGGACTAGTGCACTAACTATAGGTCACGGTGAGCATACTCGCCGAAGAGATACCTTATTTGAATTGGGAAGACATGCTGTTTGACTCAGCGATGTGCAGCGAGTTGTTTGTGAATTTGTTCCAGCTCGGGCAAATCTCTGTCCGCTTTGCCCCAGAGTTTTTCAGCACTGGCAAACGCCTGCCGCGCTTCGACTGAATGGCCAGCGTGCTCAGCAAAGAGGGCATAAGCAAAGTGGCCTCCCGCGTAATTCAGGTTGTGCAGAATCATCTGCTGGGCCAGGAAGCCAGCCAGCTGCCAGTCGCCGGCATTGCGAGCGCCGCGCGCCATGGTTTCAAGCTCGAATAGCGCGGCAATCCATGCGTCGGGGCCGGGCATCGCTTGGATGGATTTAGCCACATCCATTGCGAGCGGTTCACCGTCAGCCGTGTTCTTCTCCAACAAAAGAATGTCGGCCCTAAGCACCGCGGGGTAGGGAAGTGCGGCGAGCGCTCCAGGGGGAAGCCGCTCGGTTTCCCTCTCAGCCAAGGTCATCTCTTCACGAGCCTCAGCAATCGAACCCATTCCGAGCTGTGCTTGGCCACTCAGCGTGTGCCCGGCAAGGCGCGCCAGCGGCCACTCGCTCTTGGCCAATTCGCGCGCGGCAAGCAGCGCCTCCTGAAACCGTTCGCGGCTGAGCAGAAACTCCGGCCAGCACTTGCGGTTGTACTCCAGAAAATCCGTATAGGCAGGCGAAGAAAATGTCTCGTGAAAAAGCGCCTCGGCGGATTTCATTTGCCCCAGCGACTGGTAGCTCATCGCCAGTAAGGTAAGGTTGTGCGCGTGGTGCCAGTCGTAGCGCGCAGGGATTTTCTCAGTCCGGTAGTAGTTTTCCTCCAGTTCCTTCGTTTTCAGGAACTCGCCGATTGCCTCCTCCGTGCGTCCGCTTCGCATGAGCGCATGACCGTGCATGTGATGCGCGTGCGGAATAGCCGGAGCCAGCCGCGCATAAAGTGCGCTCTCTTCGAGCGCGTCTTTCGCCCGCCCCATGTTTTCGTAAGCGTGAGCGCTGTAATGATGCGCGGCAAGATTACCCGGCGCCAGCGCCAGTGCGGTTCTGTAAAAAGCGAGTGCGTCTACGCTGGCGGCTTGGCCATGAGTGAAGGGGCTGGCCTCGTCCGCCAATCCACGTTGGATCCACAGCCAAGGGTCGTTGGGATTCGCTTTCAGCGCCTGGTTGACCGATCTGCGGTAGGCGGGGTAACCATTGGGATTCTCGGGATCTGCAAGGAATTCAAGTTCGCTTTCGCGGATGGAGAGCCACGTCCGCTCGCGTTCGCTCATTTCTTTTTCCAATGCTCTTGCACGTTCGAACGTGGCTCGCGCTGTTCCAATGTCATGCAAGCCGATAAAGGCATCAGTCAAGCCGAGGAATGCCATTGCCAGGTTTGAATCCACGCGCAAGGCTTGGTGAAACGAACGTGCCGCTTCAATCCAAACGTAGGAATGCAGGTAGGCGAGTCCCTGATCGTAGAAAGATTGCGCCTCGGCCGAATGGGTGGACACTTTTTCGTGAAGTTCACCAATACCCGTGCGAAGCGTCACAGGCCGCTGCAGAATTTCCAGAGGGACCGGGCCCGTATTGGAGTGCCCCTCATGCGGTGATTGTTGCGCTGGCGACGCGACGCCCGGATTGACGCCCAACAGAACCAGTGAAAAGACCCACCACGCGACTTGCTTCACGCACTCACCTCGATGTCTTCAGCGTACGCGGAAAACCGGCTCATACTTCCAGGATCTCGACCGTGCGCACATAGTATCCGGAATCAAGCCGTCTTGTCCGAGTCCCTGAGTCTCGAATGGCCAGGCGAATCGAATACCTCCCCGGCTCCTTGGGCGACCATGCGTGCGTCCAGAACGTCCATGGATCATTCATTGTCTGAGCAAAGCTATCCACGGGAATGTAATCTTCTTCCGGATTAAACCGAATCATCAGGTTCTTAACCGGAGCAGTCCCGCCCCACGCGATCCCCGCAATCCGGTACTTGATCTTTCCTTCCACCAGCCATTTTTCCACGCGAATAGGCATAGCCGCCGGATCAATTGTTGCCGGCTGAAAATCACGCGCCAATGATGGCAGCCCACGCTGGTGAGTTCTTCCCGCGTACTCTTGCATCTGCGAAGTTGCCTCAACGGTTTCGCTCACCAAGGCAATGCGGGTCACCCATTTAATGCACGTGCAGCCGTACCATCCCGGCACCACGAGGCGCACCGGCGCGCCATGGTCAGATGTTAGGGGAGATTCATTCATTTCGGTGGCTAAGAAGGCTCGCGCATTTCGAAGCTCTTCCAAAGAAAAAACCCAGCTAGCGCCGGGGATGGAGGTCACCGATTTTACAGCGTACTGGTCGAAACCAGTGACCATGACACGCGATGCTCTGGGTTTCGCGCCAGGATTGTCCAGGATTTCTGCGAAAGGCACCCCTGACCAACTGGCCACGCTGATCATCCCGAAACGCACCAGGGGGACGTTACCCGCGCACTCCATCAAGTGCAAACCCACTGGCTTCGCCGTTTTTCTCAGAGATTCAAGGGTAAGAATTCGCGGCTCTTCCCCAAATCTCTCGACCCGCACTTGCCACGCTTTTACATCGGGAATGAGCTTCGATACTCGCGTTCGTATATAGAACTTTTTTGTCGGCGTCGCCGCGTCTTGCAACGAAATGCTCGCTAGGTCGGTATACATCCGGCCGTCGAGTTCATCTCCCAGCAATGTTTGCGTAGGCGCCTGCCCTTCATGAACGAACTCCGCCACGCCGACCTGCTGGCCGTCCAAAAACGGATCGCCGGACGGGTGTTGCGGCGAGCCAAGGCTTGGCATTGGCAAAACAAGTCGCTGAAATCCCGCCAGCAGCGCACCGCTGCACATCACTCCCTTTTTGGCAAAATCCCGCCGTGTCAGCATCGTCCCCCATCTCATCAACAGGACACCGGAAGAATACCCTTCCCGCTAGCCGCAGAACATCCTTGCCGTGGCGGACATGCATCTTACCTCCATAAGGAGTTTATCCGCCTCGAATCCGTTTACTGCTCGTGAACTGTGAGCACCTGGTTGGCCTTTACGTTCTTGAGAATTTGGTGCGTACCGCTGGGCCAATATAACTCAAGCTCTTTTACCAGCGCCCGCCGGCCAAGGCCAAAATGAACGCGTACATCAGAGCTGCTGGCATAGCCGCCGCTGGTGCTGACGGCATTGTATTGGACACCGTCTTCCGTGAGCAGACGGACGCGCGTGCCGATACCGTCGCGGTTGCTCTTCGCTCCTATGGTCCGGATGAGCAGCCAGTGATTGGCGGCCGGGCTGACGTTGTGAAGGATTCGCAATGGCCCATCGAGTTCCGTAAGAACCACGTCGACGCGGCCATCGTTGTCCAGGTCACCAAAGGCAGCACCGCGGTGCACGCCTCTCCGGGCAAGCGCCCCACCGGCCTCGGCGGTGACGTCCGCGAACTTCTGATTGCCCAGATTCGCGAAGATAATGTTGGTTTGCGGTACGGTGGCGCCCAGACTGCCTTCGGCATCCATCACGTGGCCGCAGACGGCAAAGAGATCCTTGCGGCCGTCGTTATTGAAGTCGTAAATCCCGTTGCTCCACCCGGTCTTCGCCAACGAGGCGTGCGCCACGCCGCTCGCGAAGGTGATTTCCTCGAAGCCCACCTGACCCAGATTGCGAAACAGCGGCATGGTCTCATTGAGCAATGCCGTCTCGAAGATGTCCGGGAGGCCATCGTTGTCGATGTCGCGAGCATCTACTCCCATCCCAGAGATGGCTGCGCCGTTTTCTGTGAAGGCAACGCCTTTTTCGATGGCGGACTCCTTGAACGTGCCGTTGCGCTGGTTCAGGAACAAGCTGTTAGGAAGCGTGTCGTTGGAGATAAACAGATCAGGCCAGCCGTCGCCGTCGAAGTCGGCTGCGGTCACTGCCATTCCCTTGCCAATGCTTTGGCGAATCCCGGAGGCGGCGGACACATCAGTAAATGTACCGTCCCCGTTGTTATGGAACAGCGAGTTCGGCACGCCGGCGTAAGCGCGCGGATAGCAGTAGTCGGGCAAGCCGCCCTTCTCGCAAACCGGCTCGGTCTTCGGATCCCAAACGACGTAATTCACAACCACCAGATCGAGCAATCCGTCGCGATCGTAGTCCAGCCAGGCCGCTCCCACGGCCCACAACTTTCCGTACTGAGGGTCCGGGCGTGCCAAACCGGCGCGTTCAGTGACATCGGTGAAGGTCCCGTCTCCATTATTGTGATAGAGGGTGTTGCGGCTTACGCCGGCCACGAAAATGTCCTCGAAGCCATCGTTATCGTAATCTCCGATGGCCACGCCAATGTTGAAACCCTGGCCAGCCACCCCGGCCGTGTCTGTCACGTCGGTAAAGGTGCCATCGCCGTTGTTGCGGAAGAGGCGGTCGGAGTATTGAGGACCATCTTTCACCAGGCCGGGCATGGTCGCGCCGTTTGCGACGTAGATATCCAGCAGACCATCGTTGTTGTAATCGAAGACCGCCACTCCGCCGCCCATCGTTTGCGGCAAGTACTTACGTGCAGTGCGCCCTGTGCGAGTTACGAATCGCGGTGCTGCGCTGTCTTCAAACTGAATCGGATCTATGGTCGATGTGGCTGCTGCCAGCAGGCTCAGGACCACGGCCGGAACCAGCCGTGGAGCCGTCACTTCGGAGCCTCGGCCTTGGCTCTCTGTTGAACAATTTCCTGATAGCGCCGGAGCTGAGCAGCGGCCTTTTCATCCTCGCCCAACCTCTTGTAGGCCTGGATGAGCATTTGGTGAGCGGCTTCCATATCCGGCGACCGTCCCACTGCCTGCTCCAGATATTGCATCGCTATCCGATAATCGTGTTTGCGATGAAAGTAGAGCGAACCGAGCCAGTAGTACGTGCTGGGGCGGTTCGCATCCAGCTCCAACGAGCGCTTGAAATGCTCGAGTGAGTGTTCTGTTCCTTGTTCCGTTTTCATCCAGGCCTGGCCCGCGTAAAAATGGATGCCTGCATCGGCGGGCGCAAGTTTGGCAGCCTGCTCCAAAGTGGCGATGGCCTCCGGATAACGGCGCTGCGCCAACTGAATCCTTCCCAGCAAAGACAGAACCCCAGGGAATTGCGGGTCCAGGATGGCGGCCTGCCGCTGTATTTCTAGGGCCTTTTCTGGATTGCCGGCGTCCAATTCAATACTTCCAGCCTCGACGCGCGCCACCACCGAGTGAGGGAAGTGCGTGACCGCGCGAGTCATTGTTTCGGCGGCAGGTCCGGCCATGCCCTCTCTGGCGAGCAGATGCGCAAGACGGAAGTAGTGGCCCTCAGTATCCGGATCGAGGTCTATGGCAGCCTGGAAAGCACGAGCAGCCCTGTTTGAGTCCTTCGCCCGCTCATAGCACTGTCCCAAACGTGAGAACCAGAGACTACCGCCGCTGGTTTGGGAGGGCGCGAGAGACATCACCAGCTCGAACTCTTTGCGTGTCACTCCGGGAATTGCAGAACCGGCCAGCCAGCAGCCAGCTTGTGTGTGCAGAGCGAGGTTGGCCGGTGCCAAGCTCTCGATTTGGCGCTGTGCGTCGGCTGCCTTCTTCGAATCGTCTTCGCCCACGGCACAGCGGATCAGGTAAGCCCAAGCTCCCGTGTCAGTGGGCGAAATCCCAACGTACTTTTCAAATAGCGAGCTGGCAGATGCAAAATCGCCTTCCTCGACCATCAGCCGCCCAAGCCCGAACAAGGCCTCCTTGTTGTTGGGATCACGCTCAAGCACCTGGCGCAGCTGGCGCTTCGCTGCCTCACGCTCGGTCTGCTCGTTCTGGGCGGAGCGAGGAGGCTGAGACTGGGAGTAAGAATTGGTACCAGCAAGCCAAGCCACGGCAAGCGCCAATGCTACATGGAGCCTCATCGAAGCCCTCCGGCATGTGCTGCGCATCGTTCAGGGTACTGCCGGGCCGCCATGCCCGTCCAAGCGCCAGTGCGGCGCTTAAACTTTTGCTCCGCTACTGCTAGGTGCCTGACTTTACCTCACCAAACAACCTTTCCGCCACGCGTTCGCGATCACATACTAGTGTGCGCTATGGACTTTCAGCGGTGACGAGAAGCCGCTTCGTTCTCAACTCACAAAAGATAAAACCGATTGGATTTATCTAAAGCTTATCTCAGGCGCGTCTAACTTTATACTTGACAAACACTTCCAGCGGTTATTCAATACCACTCAAATGAGTGGCTTCGCCTGTGATCCCCGGCGCAGCTGAGGTGACGAAAATCCTAAATCGTCGAGAGATACGGGGCCCTGTGGTGGTTTGCAAAATCCTCAATCAGCTTTCTAAATTCAGGGGGTGTAGTGTGAGAAAGGGAACTTTCTTTGTTTTTTTTGCTGCTTTCCTCATGATTCTTGCTGCGAGTGGTGTGGCGTGGTCACAAACCGTGCAAGGCGTCATCACCGGCACGGTCACTGACCCGACGGGCGCGGTAGTGCCAGGCGCGACGGTGACCATCACAAACATCGGCACTAACGCTTCTCAAGCGATTACAACGGGGTCCGACGGTTCCTACCGCTTTCCTCTTGTACCGCCCGGCAGCTATACCCTCGAGATTAAGGCTGCCAACTTTGGCGGGGTCAGAGTCTCGGGAGTCGTCGTTGAGGCAAGTCAAATTATTGCCATTAACCGCCAGCTGGAATTGGCCAAAACCTCGCAGCTTGTGGAAGTGACTGCGGAGTCTCCGCTTGTGCAGACCGCGTCTTCCGATCTTGGATTCCAAGTAGACGCCAAGACCATCGAGAATGCCGCTTTGGTGGATCGCGACGTTTTTGGGGCTCTTCCGTTTATGGCGCCCCAGGTGAGCCCGGGGCTGGATATGGCCCCCACTTCCGGTGGGGCCCGCGAATCCGGCACTTCGTACATGCTTAACGGAGCGGATGACAATAACAACTTCAGCGAGGGCGCCATCAATACTAGTCCGCCTCTCGAGTCCGTCGAGGACTTTGCCATCATCACCAACAGCATGAGCGCTCAATACGGCCGGGGCGCCGGCGCCGTGGTCACCGCCAACCAAAAGTCAGGTACAAACAGTTTTCATGGCGCGCTCTACGAACAAAACCGGAATGCTACATTGAACTCAAACGACTTTTTCTATAATCGAGATCTGGGTAACGACCCCACCCTGCCAAAGAAGCCCAAATACATCAAGAACCAGTTTGGCGGTGCTGTCGGCGGCCCCATCCGAAAAGATAAGACTTTCTTTTTCGTTGCCGTCGACCGGCTTAAGCTGCTCCAGGGGGCAACCTCGGCAAACAATTTCGAACCCACCAGTACCGCGCTTGCGTTTGTGAAAGCCAAAGGCGGACCGCTCGCCCAGCAGATCCTCGCCGCGTATCCTCCAGTTACTTCCGACTTGCGTTGCCCACTAAGTATTGATCCGGGACCGGTGTTTTTTACCGGTGGCACCAACACAGTAGGCTGTCTTTCCTTTTCTGACCCGATTACCACAACGCAAAATGTTTACTTTGGCCGCGTGGATCACAACTTCAGTACGTCGGACCGGCTCGGCTTTACCGCTAACATCTCGCGGTTCAATCAGGCGGATAAATTTGGCGGTGGCGGTCTTCTGGCGGGCGGTGCTAACATCCCTGCGACGAACATCATTAATGGTCACAATCTGGCGCTCATCGAGACGCACACTTTCAGCCCGCGCGTGTTCAACGAGGTGAATATCTCCCAGAACCGTTACTTCAATCCCTTCATCGAAGGCGACCCGTCTAAGCAAACGGCTCCCAATATCTTGGTTGACAATCAGTCGGCGGGCTGCCTGGGTTTCAATTTTGGCCCATTCGAAGGCGGTCAGGTCATAAGTTTCGTTCAGGACCGCTGGGTGCTCCAAGACAATCTGACATGGACCGTGGGACGCCACGCCTTCAAGTTCGGCGGTAGCGGCACTTCCGGTATCCTTTACCGCAACTGGGACCTCGGGCTCCCGGGTCAGTACGAGTTTGGGGACTTGATCACCCTGAACAGCGGAAACCCGAAACCAGCTTGCCCAAACGGGTCAATTCTGACACCGAGCTGCGATGGCACGCTGCAGTCGGACGGCACCATTGCGAATATCACTGACGAAACACACGCTAATTTCGCGGGGGATTACCCCTACTTCATGCAAACGTCCATTGACCCGCGCAAGGCCGCCCCCAACAAAGCCGACGCTTACCGCCACTATACCTATCATGACTACGCTGTGTTCGCCATGGACGACTGGAAACTGACCCCGCGGCTCACGCTTAACCTGGGGCTTCGCTGGGAGCGTTTTGGTGCGCCGAGCGAAGATCACGGCATTCTGGCGCAGTTCACCAACATCGGCGGCTGCAATATCATCACGGATTTCAACTGTATTGCCAACGCTCGAACCACTCCGGTGAGCCGTATGTGGAATACGCAAAATCATGACTTCGGACCCCGCTTCGGTTTTGCCTGGGATCCCTTTGGGAAAGGCAAGATGGCCGTCCGCGGAGGCTATGGCATCTATTATGACCGCATCTTCGACAACATCTGGTCCAACGGCGCCTGGAACCCGCCGTTCTACGCCTTGCTCTCATTCCAGGCTGACGCTGGCGATGCCATCTTCTACTCCAACCCTGCATCCATCGGCGGGGCGTACAATCCTGCTGGTCCGAATGGTCCGATCCCCTATCCTGGGAAACGGGTTTCCATCCGCACTATGGACGTGAACATGAAGGACTCCTCGGGCCAGAATTTTTACCTTGGCGTGGACCGCGAATTCTTCGGCGGTTTGCTCCTGAGTGCGAAGTACCAGGGGTCGTTCGGCCGCCACTTGCCGATGCTTGAGAATTACAACCGCGTGGATGGCGATGGCTACTACAATTTCGCCAATAATCCTGCGACGATCCGCGCGAGCCAAAGCCCCACGCGCCCAAACCCGCTCTATACCGGCTTTAACTACCGCTCGGACAGCGTCAGTTCCAATTACAATTCGCTCGTCGTGGAAGCACAGAAGCATATGGGCCACGGCCTGCAGTTCCAGACGGGATACACTTATTCGAAGCTGCTTGATGTAAACTCGGAACTGTTCGCGGGATGCTCCAACATTGGCGGCCGAACTGCTCCCTACTACTACATCTCGAACACTCTGCCTAAGCTGTCTTACGGCCGGGCTGCGTTTGACCACAGACACAGCTATAAATTCAATTTCACCTACGAGTTCCCCTTCCTGAAGAGTCAAAAGGGCTTCTTGGGTCATGCGCTCGGCGGCTGGACGCTCAGCAGCTTCATGCAGATGTACTCAGGACATCCGATCGATGTTTTCAATGGCCGTGCCCATATCAACGCCAGGAACGCCGCCGGCGCTCTGCTGTTTGATCAGAATGGCGCTCGCATCAATATCGGTGGCGATTACAACTTGGATGGGGTCCTCAATGACCATCCGGTGTTTCTCGGTTCGAGCCTGAACTCTGTTTATAGTGGGGCCAGCCCCGCTGATGGCATCTTTACGAACAACAATCGGATCGGATGCGGAGAGGCAGGAGTTCCCGCGACTGTGAATAATGCTGCAAGTTCCAGTTCGTGTCCTGGCACTCCGAACTCGCTGTTCGGCAATCCGGCGTATCCCACTAGCGGCACTACACCCTACCTGCGCTTTGGCACTCTCGGCCGAAATGTCTTCATCGGGCCCCGGCTCGTCGCGATGGACATGGGCCTGAAGAAGACCTTCAAGCTGACGGAACGCATGAACCTGCGCTTCAGCGCGGACGCCCAGAACCTCTTTAACCATCCGAACTTCGACGGCATCACTGCTGACTTGAGCAGCAGCAACTTTGGCAAGGCACAGCTTCTTGTCGGGACGGCCTCGCGCGTGATGTCGCTTAGTTTGCGGCTCGCCTTCTAACTTTCTTCCGCAGCAGTTCGCACGAACTGCGCTTTAACTTGGGGTAGCATCAGCGGGGGGAGTCGAGCAGACTCTCCCCGCTTTTCTTTCCCTCTTTGAATGCCGCAGCTTCACATGAAGCGCCGCACGTCCGCGCGCCGCCCGAGAATTTCGCCTTCAAGCATGTTCCCGCTAGTGGTGCCTGAGAACAGAAACCAAAACTGCTTTACCGACCGTTGGAGTAGTACTTTACGTCGACGGTGTCGTACATGGTGGCGGTCGCCGTGTGGGTTTTTTCGTAGGCGGTGATGTCGCGTTCGTGCTGCATCGTCGTGCCGATGTCGTCCAGGCCTTTGAGCAAAACTTCCTTGCGCGACGGGACAATTTCAAACTTGAACATCAGACCGTGTTTGTCAGCGATGGTCTGATTCGGCAGATTTACCGTCAGTGAGTAGCCTTCTTCTTTTTCCGTGCGCTTGAAGAGTTCATCGACTTCAGTTTCCGAAAGCGTCGCGGGCAGGATGCCGTTCTTAAAACAATTATTGTAGAAAATATCGGCATAGCTCGGCGCGATGACTACGCGGAAGCCGTAGTCCTTTACGCCCCAGGGCGCGTGTTCGCGGCTGGAGCCGCAGCCGAAGTTGGCGCGCGCGAGCAGGACCGATGCGTCCTTGTAGCGCGGAAAATTCAGCACGAATTCCGGATTGGGTTTCTCGCCGGGCAAATACCGCCAATCGTAAAAAAGGATGCGGCCAAAACCTTCACGTGTCAGTGCCTTGAGAAATTGTTTCGGCACCATCTGGTCGGTGTCCACGTTGACGCGGTCGAGCGGCATGACCATGCCGGTGTGAGTCCTGAACGGTTGCATGAGTCGAAGCTCCTAAAAAAACTAAACCGTTTTGCTTAAAACCACGTTTACTCGACCGAGGCGACGCCTTCGAGCGAACGTACGTCCACGAAATGGCCGGCAATGGCAGCCGCTGCGGCCATGACCGGGCTGACCAGGTGCGTGCGGCTGTCTTTGCCCTGGCGCCCCTCGAAATTGCGGTTGCTGGTGCTGGCGCTGCGCTCGTGGGGCGGCAGGACGTCGGCGTTCATGCCGATGCACATGCTGCAGCCCGCGTCGCGCCACTCGAAACCGGCGGCGGTGAAAATTTTGTCGAGGCCCTCTTTTTCGGCTTGCCACTTGATTCCGCGAGACCCGGGGACAATCAATGCTTGCTTGATATTTTTCGCCACGTGCTTGCCTTCGACAAAATGCGCGGCGGCGCGCAGATCGTCGAGACGCGAATTGGTGCACGAGCCGATGAACACGCGATCCACGGGAATGTCGACGATTGGCGTGCCAGCTTTGAGGCCCATGTATTTAAGCGCGCTTTCCGTGGCTTTCTGATCGTTGAGATCTTTGAAGTCATGCGGATCGGGAACGCGAGCCGTTACGCTGGTGACCATGCCGGGGTTCGTGCCCCAGGTGACTTGCGGAGCGATCTGCTCGGCTTGCAGCTCGACCTTCATGTCAAAGTGGGCGCTGCCATCGCTCTTGAGCAGCTTCCAGCGCTCGACGGCTTCCTGAAACGCTTTGCCGCGCGGGACAAACGGCCGGCCCTCAAGATAAGCGAAGGTCGTTTCATCCGGAGCGATCATGCCGGCGCGCGCGCCCCCTTCGATGGTCATGTTGCAGACGGTCATGCGTCCGTCCATCGAAAGGGAGCGGATGGCTTCGCCGCCGTATTCCGCGACGTGGCCGTTGCCGCCAGCGATGCCGGTTTTTCCAATAATCGCGAGAATGAGGTCCTTGGCGGTGACGCCCTTGGGACGTTTGCCGTGGACAAGAATGTGCAGCATTTTCGAGCGCGACTGCACGAGGCATTGCGTTGCAAGGACATGTTCGACTTCGCTGGTGCCGATGCCGAAAGCCAGCGTGCCAAAAGCGCCGTGAGTGGAGGTATGGCTGTCGCCGCAGACAAGGGTCTGGCCGGGCTGGGTGATGCCGAGTTCCGGGCCGATGATGTGCACGATGCCCTGGTTCTTGCTGTTCATGTCGAAGAGGCGAACGCCGGATTCGCGGCAGTTTTTCTCGAGGGCGTCGAACTGGAGCTTGGCGTCGTTATCGAGAATAGGTAGCGTGCGGTCGGTGGTGGAGACGGAATGGTCCATCACCGCGAAAGTGAGATCGGGGCGGCGCACCTTGCGGCCTTCCGCGCGGAGTCCGGCGAAAGCCTGGGGCGAAGTGCCCTCGTGGATGAGGTGG